>Ga0209810_1000386_pt1 | contig 102108 bp, 86 predicted proteins | sample Coa_R1_7_FD_187159 | JGI IMG/M metagenome (GOLD analysis project Ga0209810, IMG submission 187159) | Surface soil microbial communities from Centralia Pennsylvania, which are recovering from an underground coalmine fire - Coalmine... | ecosystem: Environmental > Terrestrial > Soil >... | reverse complement strand
GCGGGTTGTTGATGAGGGTTGGTCGCTGGCGACGGCGGCCGAGGCCGCCGGCGTCAGCGAGCGCACCGCTTGGAAGTGGGTGGGGCGCTATCGCGCCGAGGGAGAGGCCGGGCTGGTCGCAGTATCGGGCTACGGACAGCCCGTCGACCAGGCTCGCTCCGAGGAAGCCGGCTTCGACCTCCACCTGCTCAAGCCACTCTCCCGCGAGTCGCTGGCCCGCGCGCTAGCCGCTATCGAACAACGACCGTGATGAACGGGGCTCCTACTGCCTGCCCGCGGCGGCCACCGAGCACGCGGCCCCAGGTCCCGGGGCCCTCTGGGCGTGACGGGGGTTCGTCGTGCGGTGACCGCCGCGAACCCTCGAAGTTGGCGCTGCCGTACTGGCCGGGCATGTTGGCGTCCGACCCGTCGCCGATCCAGATGTTGGTCGCCGTGGCTCCCGAGGTGTTCGCGCTGATGCCGGTGAACTCGTCAGCTTCCCCCAGGGTCCACGAGCGCCTCGCCGACCCCCGTGCCGCCCCCAAACCGCATCGGAGCCCCTCCGCCGCCGCGCCGGTGGCCCAACCGAGCGATTGCCGCCGCGCGATCTGGGGTAAACGTCGCCCTGCGGGGGGCGTTTGAACATGCGGCCACATGACCACTCGAAATAGCGACGCACCGGATGGCGGATGCGCCCGCCTCTGGTGACGATGCTATGGCTCGACTGGACGGATCGCCCGGAGAGGACGTCGTGAGCTACGACAGACTGTCGGTGCCCGGCCCGCGGGCGACGCCGCCGGGCAAGGCGGGCGGCATGATGCTGCCCCGCCTCCGGGCGGTGGCGGAGCGGCCGGACGAATTGGCAGAGCGCTCGACCGAGCTGCTCGACCAGCTGCAGGGCGCGCTCGTGCCGCGGGCGAGGATCGACGAGCGCTGGGGGGTCGCATGGCGCTATCGCCCGAGCGATGACGCGATGCGGATCGGCGGCGACTTCCTCGGGGTCCTCGAGCGACGCGACGGAACGCTCTCGCTCCTGATCGGCGACGTGTCCGGGCGCGGCGCGGCCGCCGCCGGGCTCGGCGCCACGCTGCGCAGCGCCTGGCTGGCCACCATCCACGGCGGCATCGCCACCGCCGAGATCCCCGCCGTGCTCGACCGGCTGCTCGAGCACCACACCGCCGACCCCGGCGTGTTCGCGACCGCATGCTTCGTCGAGGTCGACCCGCAAGCCGGCGAGGTGCGCGCGGTCGCAGCCGGACACGACCCGCCGCTTCTGATCACCTCCGGAGCGGTCACCACACTGCCCGTCGATCCCGGGCCCGCGCTGGGACTGGAGCTGTCACGGGGCTGGCCGCTGGCGCGAGTGGAGCTCCCCTGCCCGGGAGCGCTCCTGCTCTACACCGACGGCCTGACCGAGTGCCGCGGCGGACCAGACGTGCCGCGCATCGGCGTGGAGGGCCTGATCGAGAGCGTCGACGCCGACCGGATCCTCACCTCTCCGCCGGGACAGGCGCTGGACGAGCTTCTCGAGGCGAGCCTCTCCGAGAGCATCCACGAGCTCGACGACGACCTCGCGGTCATGCTCGTCACGCCCAACCCCCAGTTCGTGGAGGCCCGCCTGGAGCGCGCGGCGGGCACGCTCGCGCGCTAGCGCGCGCGGGCGAAACGGTGGACGGCGTCGAGCAGCTCGCGGCTCTTCTCGGCGGCGACGTCCTCGTCGCCCGACGCCAGCGCGCCCGCGACGCAGTGGTTGACGTGCTCGTCGAGGATCTTGAAGGCGACCGCCTCCAGCGCGGTGGCGACGGCCGAGATCTGGGTGATGATGTCGATGCAGTAACGGTCCTGCTCGAGCATCCTCTCGATCCCGCGGACCTGTCCCTCGATGCGGTGCAGCCGCTTGATCAGCGCCGCCTTGTCCGGCGCGTAGCCGTAGGACCGGGGCGCGGTCTCGCCGCTCATGCCGTCTGCCGCCGGGATTGGAAGCGCCTGAGGCGAAGCGAGTTGGTGACGACGAACAGGCTCGAGAACGACATCGCCGCGGCGGCGACGATCGGGTCGAGCAGGCCGGCGATCGCCAGCGGGATCGCGGCGACGTTGTAGGCGAAGGCCCAGAACAGGTTGCCCTTGATCGTCTGAAGCGTCCGCCGGGCGAGGCGGATCGCGTCGGCGGCGGCGCGCAAATCGCCTGAGACCAGCGTCAGGTCGGAGGCCTCGATCGCGACGTCGGCGCCGGTGCCGATCGCCAGCCCGAGGTCGGCCCGGGCCAGCGCGGGCGCGTCGTTGACCCCGTCGCCCACCATCGCCACCACCTCTCCGCCTCGTTGCAGACGGGCGATCTCCTGGGCCTTGCCGCCGGGGAGCACACCCGCGAGGACCCGCTCGATCCCGACCCGACGGGCGACGGCGTGCGCCACGCGCTCGTTGTCCCCCGTCACCAGCACCGTTGTGAGACCGAGCTCCTTGAGCTGCGAGACCGCCTCGCGGCTCGAGGACCTGATCTGGTCCGCCACCGCCAGCAGGCCCCTCACCGCGCGGTCGGACGCGACGGCGACCACCGTGGCGCCCCCCTCCTCGAGCTCTCCGGCCGCCGCCCGAAGCCGGGGCGGGAGCTCGATGCCCCACTCGGCCAGGAAGGCGGGGCGCCCGACCATCACCTCGTGCCCGTCCACGCGGGCCTCCACGCCGAGTCCGGCGCGGCTGACGAACCGCTCCACGGGGGCCAGCCGGCCGATCCTCTGACGGCCCTCCTCGGCGATCGCGCGTCCGATCGGGTGCTCGCTGGCGTCCTCGGCCGCCGCCGCCAGCGCCAGCACCTCCTCCTCGGACGCCCCATCGGCGGGGACGATCGCGGCGAGCTCCATCCGCCCCTCGGTCACGGTGCCGGTCTTGTCGAGCACGATCGTCGTCACCTGTCGGGTCTGCTCGAGGATCTCGGGGCCCTTGATCAGGATCCCCAGCTGAGCTCCGCGGCCGGTGCCGACCATCAACGCGGTCGGCGTCGCCAGCCCGAGCGCGCACGGGCAGGCGATGATCATGACGGCGACCGCGGCCGTGAACGCGGCCGCCGCGGTCCCCCCGAGCGCGAGCCAGCCCACGAGCGTCAGCAGCGAGAGACCGATCACGATCGGCACGAAGACGCCCGAGACCCGATCCGCGAGGCGCTGCACGTCGGCCTTGCCCGACTGCGCCGCCGCCACCATGCGCGCGATCTGCGCCAGCGCGGTGTCGGCGCCGACCCTGGTCGCCCGGACGACCAGCCGCCCGGAGGTGTTGATCGTCGCCCCCGTGACCTGGTCGCCGGGAGCCACCTCCACCGGCACCGACTCGCCGGTCAGCATCGAGCAGTCGACCGCCGAGTCGCCCTCCTCGACCACGCCGTCGGTGGCGATCTTCTCCCCGGGGCGCACGACGAACAGCTCCCCGACCCGCACCTGCTCGACGGCCACCAGTACCTCCTCGCCGTCTCGGAGCACGCGCGCCTCCCGGGCGCCGAGCTCCAGCAGCCGGCGGATCGCCTGGCCGGCGCGCCGCTTGGCGCGCGCCTCGAAGTAGCGCCCCAGCAGGATCAGCGTCGTGATCACCCCCGCGGTCTCGAAGTACGTGTGCTCCCCGATCCCGCCCACCAGGACCACCGTCGACCATCCCCACGCCGCCAGGGTGCCGATCGAGATCAGGGTGTCCATCGTCGCCACCAGGTGCCGGGCGTTCAGCGCCGCGGCGCGATGGAACACCCACCCCGACCAGAAGACGACCGGGGTCGCCAGGGCCAGCGACGCCCACTCCCAGCCCGAGAACTGAAGCGCCGGGACCATCGCGAGCAGCGCCAGCGGCACCGAGAGCAGCACCGCCACGGCCAGGCGCCGGCGGTACGGCCGAGCCGGGTCCTCCTCGCCGACGACCTCCGGGGGGAGCGAGGCGCGGTAGCCGGCGGCCTCCACGGCCCCGATCAGGTCGTCGACCGACACCGACGAGGGGTCGAATGCCACCGCGGCCTGCTCGGAGGCGAAGTTCACCGACGCGCTCACGCCCTCGAGCTGGTTCAGGCGCTTCTCGATCCGCGCCGCGCACGACGCGCAGGTCATCCCCTCGATCGCCAGCTCGACCCGCTCGCCGGTTGACTCGGTGCTCGTGGTGGCCATCACTCAGCCTCGTAGCCCGCCTCGTCGATCGCCGCCCGCAGGGCCGCGTCCTGGAGGGAGTGGCCGCGCACGCGGACGAGCTTCGTGTCCAGCTCGACGGCCACCGACTCCACGCCCGCCAGAGCCCTCAGCTCCTGGGTCACGGCGCGTGCGCAGTGCTCGCACGTCATCCCGGGGACCCGATATGTGAGCGTCTCGGACAGCGCGTCACCTCCTGGGGGGTGGTCAATACCCCACCAGGGTATCACACGGTCTCCTCCCGCACGGACCGGGTGTCAGAGCAAATTCTCAGCTCGGGCGGCCCGAGCCGGGGACGCCCGGGATGAAACCGTCGCCTGGCGACGGTTTCATCCCAGGGCTGCTCCTACGGTCGGGCCTCGAAGACGAGGTTGAACGGCGTCGTGGCCACGCGCCGGAAGCGCGAGAGGCCGCCCGCCTGCACGACCTCGCGGATCCGCGCCTCGCCCGCCTGGGCGCCGAGCGCCAGCCCCACCTCCTGGGAGAGCGAGGCGGGCGTGCACAGGAGCGTCGAGAAGGCGTAGTAGGCGCGGCCCACCGGGTTGAGGTTCTCCTCGACGCGGTCGCCCGCGTTCGGCTCGACGATCAGCCACGTCCCGTCCGGCCGCAGCGTCGAGTGGACGTGGCGAGCGGCCCCGACCGGGTCGCCCATGTCGTGCAGGCAGTCGAACATCGTCACCAGGTCGTAGCCGCCTCCCGTGTAGGCCGCCGCGGGCGCGACCTCGAAGCGGACCCGGTCGGCGACGCCCCCCTCCTCGGCCCGCCGGCGCGCGGTCTGGATGGAGCGCTCGTGGTAGTCCGAGCCGACGAAGCTCGAGCGCGGGAACGCCTGCGCCATCAGGATGGTCGAGGCTCCGTGGCCGCAGCCGACGTCGGCCACCAGGGCGCCGCGCTCGAGCTTCTCCACCACCCCCTCCAGCGCGGGCAGCCACTCGGCGACCAGGTGAGCGTTGTAGCCGGGGCGGAAGAACCGCTCACAGCCCTCGTGCACGTCGTGGGTGTGCTCGTGCCACCCGAACCCCTCGCCGCTTCGCGCCCGCTCCACGATCTGCGGCGAGTCGATCACCGATCCCAGGGCGATCTGGAAGAAGCCGGGCAGGTAGGCCGGGCTGTCAGTGTCGGTCAGCGCGACCGCCTGCTCGGGCGGCAGCGCGTAGCGTCCGCTCTCCGGGTCGTAGGCGACGTACCCGCCGGCGGCCTGGGCGTTGAGCCACTCGCGGACGTACCGCTCGGCCGTTCCGGTGCTGGCGGCCAGATCGGCCGGCGACTGCGGGCCGCCGGCAGCCAGTGCCCGGTAGAGGCCGAGCCTGTCACCCATGACCACCAGCGCCGCGTTCAAAGTCGCCCCCACCTCGTCGACGGCGCGAAACACGAACTGCATCAGCCGTTCGGCGTCGACTTCGGGCGACTGCTCGACGATGCTCATGGCGTTCCTCCTTCTGCTGGTTGCTTTGCGTGGGTGGGCACGGCCGGACCCCGGCCCGGCCGCCCGTCGTCCACCGGCAGCCACTCGCGAGGCAGCACGGCGGGAACCGGCGGGAGCGCGTCGGAGCCCGGTCGCGGGAAATCGGGAATCAGCCGCAGCGCCGCCTGGCCGCACCGCCTGCGGGCAAGCTGCGGCCACAGGTCCTCGTGCGCCATCAGCAGCCGGAGCGAGCTGAGGATCTGCAGGTCGGCCGCGTTCGGGTCGGGACCGCCGATGATCTCCGCCTCCACCAGCGCGTCGGCGCGGTCCAGGAGGGTCGGCAGGCGCGCGAGGTCGCTGCGGACCTGCGCGTCGCTCGCCCCGGAGACGACGCGGCCGAAGAGCACCATCGCCGGCTTGAAGGCGTATCCGGCGAGCGCGGGCGCCGGGAGACCGATGACGTGGCGCGCCATCCAGGCGCGGACGGCGTTGTCCCGGACGCCGGTCCAGCGGAACACGCGGCGGGCGAGCGACTGCAGCTCGTCGTGGCCGAAGCGCTCCGCCAGCTCGACGGCCCGGCGGCGCTCCGGCTCGCGCGGGAACAGCCCGGCGCGCGGGGCGAGCCGGTCGACCGCACGAGCGATCTCCAGCGTCCCCTGGAGCCTGCGACCGTCGAGCAGGAGCGCGGGAACCGTCCACCCCGAGAAGCCCATCGCCCGAACGGCCAGGCTGTGCAGCCCGGGGAACAGGTCGTGGGCCTGAAACGGGACGCGCGCGAGCTCCAGCGCCATCCGCGAGGCCAGCACCGCGTGCGAGTGCTTGAGCCCGTAGAGGTGGGCCTGATCGGTTTGCCGGCGGCGCATCGTGCGGCGAAACTACGGCGCCGGCGGCCCGGCGTCTATGAGGCATTCGCCTCACGCGCGAGGCGACAGCGACCTAGCGCGCCTCGGCGGGCGGAACGATCGGCGGCAGGTCCTGCACCTCCTCGCCGACCCTCAGCAGGCCGTGCTCGGTCGCGAACAGTCCCGCGGCGGCCCGGCTCGAGACCCCGATCTTGGCGTAGATGTGCTGCACGTGGTTGCCGACCGTCTTGGGGGTGATCTGGAGGCGGCGGGCGATCTGCTTGTTCTGGAGCCCCCGCGCGAGCAGGCGCAGGATCTCGACCTCGCGGGAGGTCAACCCCGCCGGCCGCTCGGGCCGTCGCGTGGCCGGATGGCCCGCCGCCGCCAGCACCGCGTCCACCGCCTCGCCGTCCAACCGCCCGGCCCCCACCTCGAGCCGGAGGTGGGCGGCCGCCTCGGCCGAGGAGAGGGCGTCGCGGTGGGGTCGGGGCTCGATCATCGCGTGGTAGGCGTCGGCGGCGGCGAGGATCCGCGCCGCCGGCGACAGCGCGCTGGCCGTCAGCCCGCGGGGGTATCCGGAGCCGTCGAGCCGCTCGTGGTGCCGGCCGGCGAGCGCGCCGAGCGCCGCCAGCGCAGGGGAGGCGGACAGCATCCGCTCGGTCAGGTAGGGATGCAGCCGCACCCGCTCGCGCTCAACCGCCGTGAGCTCGCCGGGCTTGTCCCAGATCGCGTTCGAAACCCCCAGCCGGCCGAGGTCGTGAACGAGCCCCGCCCGGCGCAGCGCCCTCACCTCATCCTCCCCGAGGCCGTGTGCGCGGCCCGCCTCGGCGGCCAGGTCCGCCACCCCCCGGGAGTGGCCCATCGTGTAGGGCGACTTCAGGTCGGCGAAGTCGGCGATCGCCTCGAGCGCGGCATCGAGCTCGGCGTCCGACAGCGCCCGCCTGAGGCCCGGCTGCGCCTGGATCACCGCGTCCCAGCTCGTGGCCCCCGCGAGCGGCGCCAGCAGCTCGCCGGCGTGATCCCGGAGGCACCCGACCGCCTCCGGGTCGAACTGCGTGCCGCTGCGCTCAAGCGCCACCGCCACGGCGGCCTCGACGCCGCCCTGGCGGTGGTAGACCTCGGCGACGTCGGCGAGCTGCACGAGGCGCACGGGACGGCTGATCGCCGCGCCCGAGAGCAGGCCGGGGTCTCCCTTGCCATCCCAGCGCTCGAAGACCTGCAGCAGCGCTTCCCGCACCGCCTCGCCGAGCCCCAGCCGCCGGGCGAGGTCGCCGGCGATCAGGCAGTGGGTGCCGTGCATCGACGTCATCGCCTCCCGGCCCGCGCGCAGGAACCCGAGCGTGGTCCTCGCCCGGCGGGCCGGTGGAGCCCCCGCGCCCACGTGGCGCAGCGCGAAACGGGCCCGGTTGAGCCCGACCATGTCCGCCGAGTACACGTCCGCCCGCGCGGAGATGTCGTCGCCGAACCACCGCGCCTGCTCGTAGGAGTCGGCATGGCACCCCACCCAGGCCAGCAGCGCGACGTAGTAGACGACCGAGCGATCCGACTGGCTCAGCTCGAGCCGCTCAGCCAGCCCCAGCGCGAGCACGCACTCGCGGAGCACGTGCTCCATCGGCTGACCCAGTCCGAGGTCGGTGCCGAGCGACAGGGCGGCGATGAGCTCGGCAAGGCGGACACCCGAACGCCCCTCTCCCTCAGGCACTGGCCCAGTGTAGGGGGCAGCACAACCGCATCGGCGACCGACCGGCCGCCTAGTGCACCCGTCAGCCGCGGCCCGGTGGGAATCCGACCTGGACGCTGCCGTCCTCGCGCACGATCGTGGGGACCACGCCGCGCCGGTTGGTGTAGCCCATGAGCTCGGCCTTCCAGGTGGCGTCAGCCGTCGCGTCGCGCTCCTCGACGCTCACGCCCTCCGCGTCCAGGTGCTCGCGCGCGGCCTGGCAGTACGGGCACCCCGGCTTGACGTACATGACAACGCCCATCGCGGCACTCGAGGGTAACGCAGCCGGGGCGGGAAGCGGCGGTCCGGGGCGGGAAGCGGCGGTCCGGGGCGGGAACCGGCGGCCCGAGGCGGGAAGCGGCGGTCCGGGGCGGTGGGCGGCCAGACGCCCAGACGCGGTTCGAGCTCGGCGGGGCGGGAAGCATCACGCCATGAGCGAGGAGCCCACGCCGGTCGACGGCGAGACGCTGAAGATGCCGGGGCCCGAGGTGCGCGGGACGGTGTTCCCCCCCACGCTCCACGAGGCCCACCGCCGCCCGCTCGGCCTCGAGCCGGCCGCGGTGCTGGCGCTCGCGGGCGGGATCGCGCTGCTGTCGTGCGTGATCCTCTTCGCCGCGGGCGCGTGGATCGCCGCCGTCATCCTCCTCGGCGTCAGCTGCGGGCTCGGGGCGCTGTTTCTCGTCGCGGTCGGCCGCGAGCCCGAGACGCGGCTGGCCCGGTGGACGCTGCGGACGCTGGCGCGGGCGGGCGCGCTGCGACGGCTGGCGGCGGTCGCGGCGCGCGCCTGGTGGCGCGGCGGGGTCGGGATGGCGCGCGCCTGGCTGCGCCGCGAGCGGCTGCGCCTCAGGCTGCGCCGCCGGCTACCGGCGCTCGGCGAGGCGGTTCACCGCGGCGAGGAGCGCCGCGCGGCGGAGCTGCGGGCGCAGACCGCCGCGCTGGAGGCCCAGCTGCGCGCGGCCGAACGTGATCGTGCCGCGGCGCGCGAGGCGGCGAGACGGGCGATCGCGCGGGAACGCGCGCGCGCCGAGGCGACCGGTCGGCTGGCCCCGCCTCCCGCTCAGCCCCCGCCGGTGAAGCGCGCCCGCGCGTAGTCGTTCAGCCGCTCGAGCTCGTCGGCATAGATTCCGCGCATGACGCGCGGGGCGAACAGCCGCTCGAACACGCCCCCCACCCCGCCGGCTCCCTCCCAGGTGGTCGAGATGCGAACCCGCGCCCGCTCGCCCTCGGGATCGACGGTGAACGTCGTGACGAGGCTCGAGCCCTGGTCGGACTCGGTCAGCACCCGTCCCGGCTCGGGCTCCTCCACCCTCATCCGGTACTCGCGCGTGCGCCTCCCGGCCGTGACCTTGAAGCGGGTGAGCGAGCCGGCGCCGTGCCCACCCTCCTCGACGCGGAAGTCGCTGAACGCCGGCGGCAGGAAGTGCCGGTGCTGCTCCATGTCGGCCAGGCAGCCGTAGACCACGTCGGCGGGCGCGTCGATGAGCCTCTCGGCGTTCACGCGGATCGGCGCCATGTGGCCAAAGTTAAACGAATCGCGCCCCGGTCGGCTGGCCGTGGTCTGGCCTGCAGGCGGGGCGCGATGAGGGAGGAGAGGGTTGTGGGCGACATCGTGACACGAGATGGTTTAGATGTCCAAGACACGTATACGACTAGATTTATAGACTCTCCTTATGGAGCTTCGCCAGCTGCGCTACCTGACCGCGCTCGCCGACGAGCTGAGCTTCACCCGGGCGGCGGCCCGCGAGCACGTCGCCCAGCCGGCGCTCTCGCAGCAGATCCGGCGGCTGGAGGACGAGCTGGGCATCGCGCTGGTCGAGCGCACCACGCGCCGCGTGACGCTCACCCACGCGGGCGCGCTGCTGGTGGCTCGCGCCCGGCGGATCCTCGCCGAGGTGAGCGCCGCCGACGCCGAGCTCCAGGCGGTCAAGGGGATGGAGATCGGCCACGTCAGCGTCGGCAGCATGCACACGATGGGCCCGGTGGACGTCTCGCTCGCGCTCGCCATCTTCCATCGCCGCCATCCCGCGATCGAGCTCACGGTCCGCGAGCAGTCCAGCCAGGAGCTGGCCGACATGCTGCGCGACGACGAGCTCGACCTGGCCTTCCTGTCGGTCACCGAGCGGATCTCCAGCCACGGGCTGGGGCTCGAGCAGCTCGTCTCCGAGGAGCTGGTCGTGGTCCTCCCCCGCGATCACCGCCTGGCGGGCCGGCGCCGGCTGCGGATGCGCGAGCTGGAGCACGAGGAGTTCATCAGCTTCCGCGAGGGCGCCCGCCTGCGCGAGCTCCTCCTCACCGGCGCCCGCGAGTGCGGCTTTCAGCCGCGGATCAAGCTCGAGTCCAACGAGACCGAGAGGATCCGCCGGCTGGTCTCCCGCGGCATGGGGGTCGCGATCCTCCCCCGCTCGGACGCCGAGCGCCCCGGGGCCGAGGTCGCGGTGGCCGCGCTCACCGAGCCCTCCCTGTCGCGCGAGATCTCGCTGGCCTGGCGCCGCGACCGGCGCCACCCGCCAGCCGTGCTGGAGTTCCTGGGGCTGGCGCGCGAGCTGTTCGCCGGCGGCGCGCGAGCCGTTCGCGCTTACAGCTAGACCGCGGGCCGCGCGGCCGCCCACGGCCGCGCCGCCTCCAGCTGGGCGGCGAGCGAGTACAGGGTTCCCTCGGCGCCGGGCCGCCCGACGAGCTGGACGCTGGTGGGGAGGCCGTCGGCGCCCCGCCCGGACGGGATCGTGACCGCGGGCTGGCCGGTGAGGTTGAAGACGGCCGTCCACGGCGTGAAGCGGCTGGCGAGGTTGAAGGCGGCCAGCGCCGAGCGGCCGTAGCCGCCCTCGGCCGCGATCGGCGTGCTGGCCAGCCCGGGCGTCATCAGCACGTCCACCTCGTCCCACAGGCTCAGGATCCGCGCGGTGGTGCCCGCCCGCCGCTCGCGCAGGCGAGCCGCCCGCCGCTCGCCCACCAGCACCCGCCCCGCGCGGGCCATTCCCCGGGTGGCGCGCTCGAGCCTGGCCGGCTCGGGAAGAGTGAGCGTGTCCTCGTAGACGCCGCGGATCCAGGTCTGGACGAACTGGAGCGCCGCCGTGCCGTAGGCGGGGTCGCGCTCAGAGACGCGGTGGCCGAGCTCCTCCAGCAGGCGCGCCGTCTCCTCCCAGCCTCGCCGCTGGTCCTCCGAGAGCCTGGCGACGGCGCCCGGCGGGATCCTGCGCGAGATCGCGATCCTCAGCGGCTCGGGCGGCCGCTCGGCGTCCCGCCGGTACTCCTCGCGCCCGGCGAGGACGTCGAGCAGCAGCGCGCTGTCGAGCACGGTGCGGGCGAGCCCGCCGTAGACGGTCAGGCCGAGCCAGTGCTCGGCGGCAGGGGCCAGCGGGACGAGGTCGCGGGTCGGCTTCATCCCGACCAGCCCGCAGCAGGCGGCGGGGATCCGGAGCGAGCCGCCGCCGTCGGAGCCGGTGCCGCACGCGGCCAGGCCGGCGGCCACCGCGGCGGCCGACCCGCCCGAGGAGCCGCCCGGCGTCCGCTCGAGGTCCCAGGGATTTCGCGTCACGCCGCCCGCCTCGCTGGCCGTCCAGGGGAAGATCGTCAGCTCGGGGACCCGGGTCACGCCGATCGGGATCGCCCCGGCGGCTCGCAGGCGCCGCACGACCTCGGCGTCGGCCGCCGCCGGAGGGCCGTGGGTGCGCGACCCCCACGTCGTCGGCTGGCCGGCCAGCGGCATCGAGTCCTTGATCGCCACCGGAACCCCGGCCAGCGGGCCCTCGTGCCCGCCGATCCGCTCGGCGGCGGCCAGCGCCTCGTCGGCGAGCGTCACCCGGAAGGCGTTCAGCCGCGGGTCGATCCGCTCGATCCGGCGCAGGAACACCTCCACGAGCTCCCGCGGGCGGACCTCTCCCCTCCGCACCAGCTCGACCAGCGCCGCCGGTCCCGCATAGGCCAGCTCCTCATCCTGCTGCGGTGTGCCGCTCATGTCGGGGTCAAACCCTACGCGAGCGCGCCGGTCCGCCCGCGGGCGCCGCGGCGAGCGCGCCGGCGGCTCCGCGCGGAGCGACGAGCCCGCGCCGTATATTGAGAGCTACGCACGGTCCAGCACGAGAATCGGCTTCGCAATGACGGATGTAACGCGCCCCCTCGACGTGGACGGCAACGGCGCCGCGGCCGACATGGACGCGGCGGAGACGGGCGAGTGGCTGGAGGCACTGGACGCGGTCGTCGCCCACGACGGCCCGGACCGGGCGACGCAGATCCTCCGGCGGGTGGTGGAGCGCGCCCAGCACGCGGGCGCCGGTCCGATCGCCAGCCTGAACACGCCGTACCTCAACACGATTCCCGCCGAGGAGGAGGCCAAGCTGCCCGGCGACCCTGCCCTCGAGCGGCGGCTGCGGTCGATCGTGCGCTGGAACGCGATGGCGATGGTGGTCCGCGCCAACGAGCGCTCCCACGGGATCGGAGGGCACATCGCCTCCTACCAGTCGCTCGCCGTGCTCTACGAGGTCGGCTTCAACCACTTCTGGCGGGCGCCGAGCGAGGGCTTCGGCGGCGATCTGGTCTATTTCCAGGGCCACTCCTCGCCCGGCAACTACGCGCGCGCGTTCCTGGAGGGACGGCTGACCGCCGAGCAGCTCGACGGCTTCCGTCGAGAGGTTTCGCATCCTGGCGGCCTCTCCTCCTATCCGCACCCGTGGCTGATGCCCGAGTTCTGGCAGTTCCCCACGGTGTCGCTGGGGATCGGCGCGATCACCTCGATCTACCAGGCCCGGTTCATGAAGTACCTGCAGGCGCGCGGCCTCGCCGACACCGAGGGCCGCAAGGTGTGGGCGTTCATCGGGGACGGCGAGGTGGACGAGCCGGAGACGATGGGCTCGATCGGGCTGGCGGGACGCGAACGGCTGGACAACCTGATCTGGGTGGTCAACTGCAACCTCCAGCGGCTCGACGGACCGGTGCGCGGCAACGGCAAGATCATCCAGGAGCTTGAGTCCGACTTCCGGGGCGCCGGGTGGAACGTGATCAAGGTGATCTGGGGCTCCCGGTGGGACCCGCTGCTGGCCGCCGACGTCGACGGCCGGCTGGTGCGGGTGATGGAGGACTCGGTGGACGGCGAGTATCAGACCTACAAGTCGCGTGACGGCGCGTACGTGCGCGAGCACTTCTTCGGCAAGGACCCGGTGCTGCTGGAGCGGGTGTCGCACATGTCCGACGAGGAGATCTGGCTGCTCAACCGGGGCGGGCTCGACCAGCAGAAGGTCTACGCCGCCTACCACGCGGCGGTCCGCCATGCCGGGCAGCCGACGGTCATCCTGGCCAAGACGATCAAGGGCTACGGGATGGGCGCCTCGGGCGAGGGCCAGATGGTCACCCACCAGGCCAAGAAGATGACCGAGGACGCGCTGCTCGCCTTCCGCGACCGCTTCGAGCTGCCGCTGACCGACGAGCAGGTTCGCTCGGCCGAGTACTACCGGCCGCCCGAGGACTCGCCCGAGATGCGCTACCTGCGCGAGCGTCGCGCCGCCCTGGGCGGCAGCCTCCCGGCGCGGCGGCGGCGCTCCGCAGTCGAGCTGCCGGTGCCCGACCTCCAGCTGTTCAAGGGCCAGCTCGAGGGGACCGGCGAGCGGGAGATCTCCACCACGATGGCGTTCGTGCGGGTGCTGGCGGCGCTGCTGCGCGACAAGCGGATCGGGCGCCACGTCGTGCCGATCGTTCCCGACGAGTCGCGCACGTTCGGGATGGAGGGCCTGTTCCGCCAGATCGGGATCTACTCGCCCGTCGGCCAGCTCTACCAGCCCCAGGACTCAGCCCAGCTCATGTTCTACAAGGAGGATCAGCACGGGCAGATCCTGGAGGAGGGCATCACCGAGGCCGGCTCGATCTCCTCGTTCATCGCCGCCGGCACCTCCTACTCGGCGCACGGCGTGCCGACGATCCCGTTCTTCATCTACTACTCGATGTTCGGCTACCAGCGCGTGGGCGACCTGGTGTGGGCGGCGGCCGACCAGCGGACGCGCGGCTTTCTCCTCGGCGGCACCGCCGGGCGCACGACGCTGAACGGCGAGGGCCTCCAGCACGAGGACGGCCACAGCCACGTGCTGTTCTCGGTGGTGCCCAACTGCCGTGCCTACGACCCCGCGTTCGCCTACGAGGTGGCGGTGATCATCCACGACGGGCTCAGGCGGATGCTCGCCGAGCAGGAGGACGTCTTCTACTACCTCACGCTGATGAACGAGAACTACCCCCACCCGCCGATGCCCGACGGCGCCGAGGAGGGCATCCTGCGCGGGATGCACCTGGTGCGCGAGGCGCCCGAGGGCCGCGGCCCGCGCGTGCAGCTGCTCGGATCGGGAACGATCCTGCTCGAGGTGCTTGCCGCCGCCGAGCTGCTGGCGGAGGACTGGGGCGTGGAGGCAGACGTCTGGAGCGCCACCTCGTTCACCGAGCTTCGCCGCGACGGGCTCGAGGTGGAGCGCTGGAACATGCTTCATCCCACCGACCCGCCCCGCGTCTCCTACGTGACCGAATGCCTCTCGGCACGGGCGCCCCGCGGCCCGGTGATCGCCTCCACCGACTACATCAAAGCCTTCCCCGACCAGATCCGCCAGTGGGTGCCGGGTCGCTACCGCGTGCTCGGCACCGACGGCTTCGGCCGCAGCGACACCCGGCCGGCGCTCCGGCGCTTCTTCGAGGTCGACCGCCACTACGTCGCGCTCGCGGCGCTCAGGGAGCTCGCCGAGGAGGGAGCGGTGGAGCCGGCGCGCGTCCGGGAGGCGATCGCGCGCTACGAGATCGACCCCGAGGCCCCGATCCCGACCAGCGTATGAGCACGGCTGGGCCGGTAGCGGTCGAGGTTCCCGACATCGGCGATTTCGAGGGCGTCCCGGTCATCGAGATCCACGTCGCGCCCGGCGATCGGGTCTCGCCCGAGGATCCCCTGGTCACGCTCGAGTCCGACAAGGCGACGATGGACGTCCCGGCGCCGGTCGGCGGGATCGTCCACGCCCTCTCGGTGAAGGTGGGCGACCGCGTCTCCCAGGGGGACCTGCTGCTGACGCTCGAGCCCGCCGACGCGGCGGCGGCCGCCGATGCGGTGGCCAGCGCGGAGCGGGCGGAGGCCGCGGCGGCCCCCGGGCTCGAGCCGGACGCCACGCCTGCCCCGGCCCCGCCCCCCACACCGGCGCCTGAGCCCGCGCCCACTCCGCCGGACGGTCGCGCGCCCATCTACGCCAGCCCGTCGGTGCGGCGGCTGGCGCGCGAGCTGTCGCTGGACTTGACGCGGGTCCAGGGCACCGGCCGCAAGGGACGGATCACCCGCGAGGACGTGGAGGCGTTCGCCGGGCGGGGGCCGGCCCCGCCGCCAGCGTCCGCGGCGGTGCCTGCGCCCCCGCCGGGCGCCCCGCCCGCCGAGGAGCGGGTGGCGCTGAAGCGCATCCAGAGGATCGCCGCGCCGAGGCTCTCGCACAGCTGGACGACGATCCCGCACGTCACCCAGCACGACGAGGCCGACATCACCGAGCTGGAGGCCTGGCGCCGGCGGCTCAACCAGCGCCACGCCTCCGACGAGCCGCCGGTCAAGTTCACGATGGTCTCGTTCCTCGTGCTGGCCAGCGTCGCGACGCTCAAGGAGTTCCCGGCCTTCAACTCCTCGCTGGACGGGGAGGAGCTGATCCTCAAGCGCCACTACGACATCGGCTTTGCCGCCGACACCCCGAACGGCCTGCTCGTCCCGGTGATCAGGCAGGCCGACCGCAAGGGGCTTTTGGAGATCGCGCGCGAGCTGGCCGAGCTCTCCGCGCGCGCCCGCGCCGGCAAGCTCGGCCCGGCCGAGATGAGCGGCGCCACGTTCACGATCTCCTCGCTCGGCGGAATCGGCGGGACCGCATTCACGCCGATCGTCAACGCGCCCGAGGTGGCGATCCTCGGGGTCTCGCGCGCGGCGATGAAGCCCGTGTGGAACGGACAGGAGTTCGTCCCCCGCCTGATGCTCCCGCTGTCGCTCTCCTACGACCATCGCGTGATCGACGGCGCCGCGGCCGCCCGCTTCGTGGTCCACCTCTCCGGCGTCCTGGGCGACCTCCGGCAGGCGCTGCTGTGAGTCCGGAGCTGGAGGTTCGCGTCCCGGACATCGGTGACTTCACCGACGTTCCGGTGATCGAGATCCACGTCGCCGCGGGTGATGAGGTGGCGGTGGAGGACCCGCTCGTCACCCTGGAGTCCGACAAGGCGACGATGGACGTCCCGGCGCCGGTCGCCGGGGTGGTCAGGCAGCTCAGGGTCAAGCTGGGCGACCGGGTCTCCGAGGGGAGCGTCCTGCTCACGCTCGAGGGGGTCGACGGCGCCGCGCCCGCCGCCACCTCCGCGCCGCCCGCGCCCGCCGCCGCGCCGCCCGCCGACGGGGCGCGGGCGGGCGAGGGCCGGGACTTCGACGTCGTGGTGATCGGCGCCGGGCCGGGCGGCTACACGGCCGCCTTCCGGGCCGCCGACCTCGGGCTCCGCACGGCCCTGGTCGAGCGCCACGAGCGGCTCGGCGGCGTGTGCCTGAACGTCGGGTGCATTCCGTCCAAGGCGCTGCTGCACGCCGCGCGCGTGATCGCCGAGGTCGAGGAGATGCGCGGCCGCGGCGTCGCCTTCGGGGCGCCGAAGATCGACGCCGACGAGCTGCGGGCCTGGAAGGAGTCGGTGGTGGGGCGGCTCACCGGGGGGCTGGCGGGACTGGCGCGCCGCCGCAAGGTCGAGGTGATCCGCGGCCGGGCGCGGCTCACGGGCCCCCACGAGCTCGAGGTCGACGGCCGGCCGGTCTCCTTCGGCCACGCGATCGTGGCGGTCGGCTCGGAGGCGGTGCGCCTGCCCGACCTGCCCGAGGACCCGCGGATCGTGACCTCCACCGGGGCGCTCTCGCTGCCCGGGATCCCCCGGCGCCTGCTGGTGATCGGCGGGGGGATCATCGGCCTGGAGATGGCCGCGGTCTACGACGCGCTCGGCTCGCGGGTGACCGTGGTCGAGCTGATGGACCAGCTGCTTCCGGGCTGCGACCCCGATTTGGTGGAGCCGCTGCACAGGCGCATCGCAAGCCGCTTCCAGGCCATCCACCTGGGAACCAAGGTGGTCTCGGCGACGCCCCAGAAGAGCGCGGTGAAGGTCCAGCTCTCCAGCGGCGAGACGGGCGCCTTCGACCTCGTCCTGGTCGCGGTTGGGCGCCGTCCGAGCGGGCACGCGGTCGGTGCCGAGGCGGCGGGCGTCACGGTCGACGCCGCCGGCTTCATCGCTGTCGATCGCCAGATGCGAACCAACGTCCCCAGCATCTACGCGGTCGGAGACGTGGTGGGAGGCCCGATGCTGGCCCACAAGGCCTCCCACGAGGGCCGGGTGGCGGCGGAGGCGATCGCCGGCGAGACCTCGGCGGCCTTCGACCCCCGGGCCATCCCCTCGGTCGCCTACACGGACCCCGAGGTCGCCTGGATGGGACTGACCGAGACCGAGGCCCGCCAGCGCGAGGTCCCCTACGAGAAGGCTGTCTTCCGGTGGTCGGCCTCGGGCCGGGCGCTCTCGCTTGGGCGGGACGACGGGCTGACGAAGCTGCTCTTCGAGCCCGGGACCCGTCGCCTCCTGGGCGCGGGGATCGTCGGCGTCGGCGCCGGAGAGCTGATCGCCGAGACGGTCCACGCGCTCGAGATGGGCGCCGACGCCGAGGACCTGGCGCTCTCGATCCACCCCCACCCGACCCTCTCGGAGACCGTCGGCTTCGCCTCCGAGCTGGCGCTGGGGACGATCACCGACCTGATGCCGCCCCGCGCCGCGCGCCGCGCCGGCGCCGCCTGACCGACTCATCGGCCGCGCCGGCGCCGCCTGACGGACTTACCGGCCGCGCCGGCGGCGCAGCAGCAGCGCCGCGAGCCCGGCGACGCCCAGGAGCGCTCGCCGCTGGCGATGGCCTCCCGCCGCGGCCAGCGCCGCCCGCGAGCGGCCGAGGCGTGAGCCCGGCGTGGGCGCGGGCATCGCGAACTCCTCGGCGGCGAGGATGTCGTGGGCCTCGGCGATCCCGCTCGGATCCTCGGGCAGGCGCACCTGCCGCTCGCGCAGGGCGGGGTCGGCGGCCGGCACGGCGAACGCCTCCGCGGCGAGCACGTCGTGCGCCGGCTCCTGGGCCGCTCGGCGCTGCGAGGGCTGCTCCATGGCCTCGCATCTTTCCAGATCGCCCCCGCCTTCCAGATCGCCCCCGCCTGCGCCGCTCGGCCCCGCCTCCGACCGATCGCCTCCCGCCGCCGGCGGCCCCCCGCCCCGCGGGGCCGCCACGCCTTCCCCGCCATCGCGATAATCTCAGTCTCCCCGACTGAGATATCCGCTTCGACACGTCTCTCCACCTGGTATCCTTCACTTACCTCAAGTAAGCCCCTATTGAAAGCGAAGACTTCAGTGCCTACCCGATTGCTACTGGTTCCCCTCGACGACGTGGTCGTCTTCCCGGGGATGTCGGTCACGCTGGCGGTGGACGCCGGCGATGAGGAACGTGTCCTGCTCGTGCCGCGCCACGGCCAGGAGTTCGCCAGCGTCGGCACCGTGGCCGAGGTGGCCGACCGGGTCCGCCTGCCCGGCGGCGCGCGCGCGGTGGCGCTCCAGGGCCTGCACCGCGGCGTCGCGGGCGCCGCCCACACCCTGCCCGACGGGCGACTGTTCGTGGAGGTCGAGGAGCGCCCGGACCCCGTTCCGGTGGACGGCAGGACGCGCGATCTGCAGCGCGAGTACCGGGCGGTCGTCGAGGAGATCCTCGAGCTGCGCGGCGACGACGGGCGCATCTCGGCCTTCGTGCGCGCGATCAGCGACCCGGGCACGCTGGCGGACACCTCCGGCTACAGCCCCGACCTCAGCTACGAGCAGAAGGTCAACCTCCTCCAGACCCTCGACGTCACCGCGCGGCTCGAGCTCGCCCTCGGCTACCAGCGGGAGCGCCTGGCCGAGCTGCAGGTGCGCAAGCGGATCCGCGAGGACGTCGAGTCCGGCGCCGAGAAGCAGCAGCGCGAGTACTTCCTGCGCAAGCAGATGGAGTCGATCCGCAAGGAGCTGGGCGAGGACGACGCCTCGGTGGTGGAGGAGTACCGGACGAAGATCGAGGAGGCCGGCATGCCCGAGGCGGTCAGGGAGCAGGCCGAGAAGGAGCTGGGCCGGCTCGAGCGCCTGGGCGAGCAGACGGCCGAGTCGAGCGTGATCCGCACCTACCTGGACTGGCTGATCGCCGTACCGTGGAGCAAGCGCTCGGAGGAGCGCCTTGACCCCGAGCACGCGCGCGAGGTGCTCGACGCCGACCACGCCGGGCTGGACGACGTCAAACAGCGGATCGTCGAGTACATCGCGGTCAAGAAGCTGCGCCAGGAGCGCGGGATCGCCGAGGACAGGCGCTCGGGGGCGATCCTGACCCTGATCGGCCCCCCGGGGACGGGCAAGACCTCGATCGGCGAGTCGATCGCCCGCGCCACCGGCCGCGAGTTCGTCCGCATGTCGCTGGGCGGCGTGCGGGACGAGGCGGAGATCCGGGGCCACCGCCGCACCTACATCGGAGCCCTCCCCGGCCGGCTCGTCCGGGCGCTGCGGGACGCCGGCACGATGAACCCGGTGATCATGCTCGACGAGGTCGACAAGGTGGGCGCCGACTGGCGCGGCGACCCGAGCGCCGCCCTGCTCGAGGTGCTCGACCCCGCCCAGAACCACAGCTTCCGCGACCACTACCTCGACGTGGAGCTGGACCTGAGCAACGTGATGTTCATCGCGACCGCGAACGTGGCCGACACGATCCCCGGGCCGCTGCTGGACCGGATGGAGGTGATCCGCTTCGACGGCTACACGACCAGCGAGAAGGTGGCGATCGCCCGCGGCTACCTCTGGCCGCGCCAGCTGGAGCGCAACGGCCTGCGCGCCGAGGAGGTCGAGGTCTCCGACGAGCTTCTGAGCACGATCACCACCGAGTACACGCGGGAGGCCGGGGTGCGCCAGCTGGAGCGTGACCTGGGCACCCTGCTGCGGCGCACGGCGACCAAGATCGCCTCCGGCGAGACGCGGGCGCCGGTCGTGATCGACCTCGACGCGGTGCGCGAGGCGCTGGGACGCCAGCGCCACTTCCAGGAGTCGGCGATCCGCACCGCGGTGCCCGGCGTAGCCACCGGCCTGGCCGTGACCGGCGCGGGCGGCGACGTGCTGTTCGTCGAGGCGACCGCCATGCACGGCAAGCCCGGCCTGACCCTCACCGGCCAGCTCGGCGAGGTGATGAAGGAGTCGGCCCAGATCGCGCTCTCCTACGTGCGCGGCCACGCAGAGGAGCTCGGGATCGACGAGGCGGCGTTCGACGAGCAGGCGTTCCACGTGCACGTCCCGGCGGGGGCGATCCCCAAGGACGGTCCCAGCGCGGGCATCACGATGGTCACCGCCCTCGCCTCGCTGCTGAGCGGACGGCCCGTGCGCCACACGGTGGGGATGACCGGCGAGGTGACCCTCCAGGGCCGGGTGCTCCCGATCGGGGGGGTCAAGCAGAAGGTCCTGGCCGCCCACGCCGCCGGCCTCACCGACGTGATCCTCCCCGAGCGCAACCGCGGCGACCTCGACGACGTGCCCGAGGAGGTGCGCGACGCGCTCACGTTCCACTTCGCGATGTCGATGGACGAGGTCCTGGCCGTCGCGCTCGAGCCGGCGGCGGTGCAGGCAGCCGCCTAGCGGGTACCTTCCACGTCATGAGCTCGATCACCGCCACCGACGAGCAGCGCATCCTCGAGCAGGTCCCCAAGCAGCTCTACATCGCCGGCGCCTGGAGGGACGGGAGCAAGGGCTCGCTCTCGGTCGAGGACCCGGCGACCGGGGAGACGCTGTGCGAGGTGGCCGACGCCTCGGCGCAGGACGCCCGCGCCGCGCTCGACGCCGCGGTGGAGGCCGGCCCCGAGTGGGCGGCGCACCCGCCGCGCGAGCGCGGGGAGATCCTGCGCCGCGCCTACGAGGCGATCGTGGCGCGCGCCGACGAGCTCGCCCTGCTGATGACGCTCGAGATGGGCAAGCCGATCAAGGAGTCGCGGGCCGAGATCGCCTACGGCGCCGAGTTCCTGCGCTGGTTCTCCGAGCAGGCGGTGCGGATCGACGGTCGCTACGCGGTGGCGCCCAACGGCCAGGGCCGGCTGCTCACGATGAAGCAGCCGGTCGGCCCCTGCCTGCTGATAACGCCCTGGAACTTCCCGCTCGCCATGGGCACCCGCAAGATCGGCCCCGCGGTGGCGGCCGGCTGCACGATGGTGGTCAAGCCCGCTCAGCAGACGCCGCTCTCGATGCTGATGCTGGCCAGGATCCTCGAGGAGGCGGGCCTGCCGCCCGGCGTGCTCAACCTCATCACCGCCTCATCGGCGAGCGAGACGACGGGGCCGCTGATCTCCGACCCGCGCCTGCGCAAGCTCTCCTTCACCGGCTCGACCGAGGTGGGGCGCAGGCTGATGGAGCAGGCGTCGGAGAACCTGCTCAGGCTGTCGATGGAGCTCGGCGGCAACGCCCCCTTCATCGTGTTCGACGACGCCGACGTCGACGAGGCGGTCAGGGGGGCGCTGATCGCCAAGATGCGCAACATCGGCGAGGCCTGCACGGCGGCCAACCGCTTCCACGTCGCCGCCCCGGTGGCCGAGGAGTTCGCCGAGAAGCTGGCGGGCGCGATGGGCGCGCTGAAGGTCGGGCGGGGGACCGAGGACGGCGTCGAGGTGGGGCCGCTGATCGACCAGGGCCAGCGCGGCAAGGTCGAGGAGCTGGTCCGGGACGCCGTGGGCAAGGGCGCACACGCGCTGGTCGGCGGCCACGCCCGGGACGGCGCGGGCTACTTCTACGAGCCGACGGTCCTGGCCGACGTGCCCGCCGAGGCGGAGCTCCTACGCGAGGAGATCTTCGGGCCCGTCGCCCCGATCAAGGGCTTCAACTCAGAGGACGAGGCGATCGCCGCCGCCAACGACACCCGCTACGGCCTGGTCGCCTACGTCTACACGCGCGACCTGAAGCGGGCGCTGCGCGTGGTCGAGCGGCTGGAGACGGGGATGGTCGGGCTCAACCAGGGGATGGTGTCCAACCCGGCCGCGCCGTTCGGCGGGATCAAGCAGTCCGGCTTCGGCCGCGAGGGCGGCCCGGAGGGGATCGAGGAGTACCTCGAGACCAAGTACGTCGCGGTCAACCTGTAGGCGCGGCTCGCCGGCTGGCCGCCGGCGCGGGCCGGGCCGCGGTACCGGCTACGGGTTCTCCGCCGCCCAGTCGGGCCGGCGCATCCCCGGACGCGACCAGATGTCGGCGCAGTCGGCGCACACGCGCTCGGGCACGAGACCCGCTCGCATCAGCAGGCCGAACACCCGGCAGCCCACGCAGAAGCCGAAGACCGACTCCAGGCCCGCCGCGACGATCAGCACCCCGAGGAGGGCGTCGGCGACCGAGCGCAGGTCGAAGGCGAGCGCGGCGAGCGCCGCGGCGGTCGTGATGAGCGCCCCGATCCCCTGCGCGAACCGCTTGGGCGGCCCGGATACGTACTTGGCAGGCCCCAGCCGGGGCGCGATCACCCGGCTGGCCACGCGCCCGAGCGGGCTGAGCTTGGGCCCGGTGAGAACGCGGGCGAGGAACCCGTAGGCGAGCACGGCCAGCAGCCAGTACCAGCCGGTGGCAAGCGTCAGCACCGCCAGCGCCAGCACGACCCCGGCGACCACCCGGGCCGCCTTCTCGTTGAGGGGATGGGGGAACGACAGGAGGCGCCTCACGCCCGTCATGAGCACAACATACTCCCAACACGCGCGCCGTTTGACCTCGCGGGCGGTGGGTACCCCATCTGCTGCGGCCGGGGCGATAAGTCCAGATCCAGGAGGACCCAGATGCGAAGAGCCCTACTGCTGGCGGGGGTGGCGACGCTCGCGCTGGCCGGCGTCGCGTACGCCGCCACGACCGTCACCCCGCGATACATCCTGCACGGCAGGCTGACCCCGAAGCGGTCGGGGACGCCGGCCCACCCGGTGACGGTGTCCGGCCAGCTTGGCTGGACGGTCAAGACGACCCCGCCCGGCCAGCGCCCGCCGGTCGTCCGGGGGTATCACTTCTACCTCCAGGGCCTGCGGGCCAACACGAACGAGTTCCCAGCCTGCTCCACCTCCAAGCTGAACTCGACGGGCCCCTCGGGCTGCGCGAGGGGATCGCAGATCGGGACCGGCGAGCTGATGGTCGAGGTCGGGCCGTCGAGCAGCACCGCGATCACGCTCACCTGCCGCGCCGACGTCAAGCTGTACAACGGCGGCGCCTCGACGGTCGTGTTCTACGTCTACAGGGGGACCGAGGCCGACGCGTGCGCGCTCCCGCCCCCCGGCTTCTACACGATCGTCGCCAGGCTGAGCCGGGCCCACCACGGCCGCGACCTGGTGGTCAACTACAGCGTGCCAACCGCGGTCAGACACCCGGCCCCCGGCCTGGACGCCGCGGTGGTCAGCTCCACGGTCACGATCGACCGCGAGCAGACCACGGTCAAGAAGCGCATCGGCAGGAGGACGCGCAGGGAGCGGGTCGGGCTGTTGGAGTCGGTGTTCTGCCCGCACAACCACCAGCGGACGCTGATCGGCACCTTCACCAGCGAGGACGGACACTCCCGCACCAGCAACGCGCACATCGCCTGCACGTGAGCCCGGGCTGACCGACCCGGCTGACCGAGGACGAGCGGGGCGGCGGCGGGCCGCCGTCGCCCCGCCGGCGTCGGTCAGGCCAGCGTCACCGACGACCGGCGCCCGACGGTCAGCCTGAGCGAGGTCGGCATCCCGAAGTCACGGCAGATGTCGGCCTCCGCGCCGATCACGCTGGCCTCGATCCGCTGGCCGAGATGACGGATCGTCGCGCGCTCGAGCACGATCGAGTGCTCGATCTCGGCGCCCTCGAGCTGGACTCCCGCGCCGATCGACGAGTACGGCCCCACGAAGGTGTCGCTGAGCACGGCGCCGCCGCCGATCACCGCCGGGCCCCGCACGGTCGTCCGCTCCAGGCGGGCGTCGGGGTGGATGGCCACCCGCCCCTCGATCCGCACGCTCTCCAGCTCGGCCTCCACCGGCATGTGCGGGATCTGGTCCAGGATCATGCGGTTGGCCTCGAGCAGGTGCGCCGCCTCGCCGGCGTAGCACCAGCAGCCCTCCAGCGAGGTGCCGCTCACCCGCACGCCGGACTCGGCCAGCGCGGCCACGGTCCCCCCGATCGTCGACGTGTCGGCGGCGAAGCCGTCCAGCTCGTCCAGCGCGACGACCGAGATGATCGCGGCGGGGGCGACGTGGTCCAGGCCGGCCAGCCGTCCCTCCTCCCGCGTCGGTCCCCGCACGCCGGCCAGCGCCACCTCCGGATAGGAGCGCGACGGCTCGGAGAGCAGCAGGACGTCGGGCTGGGTGCGCTGGAAGCGCTCCACGGCCGCCTCCAGCCCGCCCGTCATCACGGCGTCGCCCGAGTGCACGACGAGCGGATGCTCACCCAGCGCCTCGCGCGCGGCCACCAGCGTGTCGGCCGCGGTGACGCCCTGGGGCAGGTCGAGGTAGCGGAAGGCCGAGCCGAACGACGACCCGTCCCCGATCAGCGCCCGCACGTCGTCGGCCGTCCGCGGCGAGACGGCCACCGCCACCTCCTCGACGCCGCAGGCGATGAGCGCCTCGGCGGCGTAGCGCACCAGCGCCCGGTTGGCCAGCTGCATCGCGTAGCGGGAGCGGCCCTGCAGGCGGTAGACCAGATCGTCCTCCTCGGTGCAGGTCGTGGCCAGGATCAGCCCCTTCAGGCTCGCCATGATCAGCTAACGCTCCTCGCCCCGTCCGGCTTTCGCAGCCCCGCGGCGGGCAACGCACGACGGCGGGTCCGCGTACGCTGCGCAGGCAAACCGAGCCCTGGAGGCACATGCGCAGGCTGGAGACTCGACTGGAGGGACCGATGCTGATCGAACCCGTGGTGCACGGGGACGACCGGGGGTTCTTCTGCGAGACCTACCGACAAGACGTGTTCGCGGAGCTGGGGATCGTTGAGCAGCTGGTCCAGGACAACCACTCGCGCTCGCGGCGGGGGGTCGTCCGGGGGATGCACTTCCAGATCGGTCGCGGCGCCTCGAAGCTCGTGCGCTGCGCCCGGGGAACGATCGTAGACGTGCTGGTCGACATCAGGCGCGGATCGCCAACGTTCGGCGAGTGGGAGGCGTTCGAGCTGAGCGACGAGAACATGAGGATCCTCTACTGCCCGATCGGCTTCGCCCACGGCTTCTGCGTGCTCTCCGAGGACGCCGACGTCATCTACAAGCAGAGCAACTACTACTCCGGGGAGGTCGAGCGCGGCTTCGCCTTCGACGATCCGGACGTGGCGATCCAGTGGCCGCTGCCGGTCGGCGGGCTCCTCCCCTCCGCGCGCGACGCGGGCGCCCCGCGTTTGCGCGAGATCGCCGACGAGCTCCCGTTCGAGTACCGCCGGTCCTGAAAGCAAGCGGGGACGAAATTCGTTTGATCGCCGAGTGATGACGGCGACTGGAGCGACCCGGCCTCTCGAGCCGCTGTGCGAGCCGGCGGCCGTGGCGCTGTCGCGCCCCGAGCCCTCGCTCGCTCTCGCCGGCGTCGCCCACTCGTGGGGTGAGCGGGAGGTTCTCAGGGGCGCCGACCTCGTGGTCGAGCCGGGGACGGTGGCGTGGCTGGGAGGCCCCAACGGCGCGGGCAAGACGACGCTGCTGCGGATCGCCGCCGGCGTGCTGATCCCCAGGCGCGGCTCGGTCTCCCTGCGGGGGCTTCATCCCGACCGCCACCGGCGCGAGTACTGCCGGCGGCTCGGCTACCTGCCGGCCGGCGACCGCGGGCTCGTGGCGCGGCTCACCGTGGCCCAGAACGTCGAGCTGGCGTGCCGCCTGGCCCAGGTGCGCCGGCGCGAGCACCGCCGCATGGTCGAGCGGGGGATCGACCGCTTCGACCTCCACGAGCTGGTCGGGCGCCGGGTCGACCGGCTGTCGATGGGCCAGCGCCAGCGGGTTCGGCTGGCGATGTCGTTCATCCACGAGCCGGAGGTGGTGCTGCTGGACGAGCCCCACACGAGCCTCGACGACGCGGGCCTGGCGATGGTCGGCGAGGCGATGGTCGAGTGCACGCTGCGCGGGGGCGCGGTGCTGTGGTGCTCGCCCGCGGCGCGGGACCTCCCGCTGCCCGCGAGCGAGCGCCACCTGATCGTCGACGGGAGGGTGCGGCCGGGATGAGCCACCTGGTGGAGGATCTCCGATCGGCGGGGGCGCTGATCCGCCGCGACTGGCAGGTGACCTTCAGCTACCGCCTGCGCTTCGTCAGCCACCTCCTCTCGATCTTCTTCACGCTCACGCTGTTCCACTTCATCTCCCGGCTGGTGCGCGTGCCGTCCTTCGCCTCCCCCGAGACCTACTACGCCTTCGCCGTGGTCGGGCTGATCACGCTCCAGATCCTCAACTCCACGCTGACGATGCCGCCCAACCTCCTCCGGCAGGAGCTCGTGACGGGCAACTTCGAGCGGCTGCTGGTGTCGCCGTTCGGGGCGCTGCGGGGGATCGCGGCGATGATGCTGTTCCCGTTCATCTACGCGCTGGTCACGGCGTGCCTGATGCTGGTGTTCGCCGGCGCCCTGTTCGGCGTCCATCTCCGCTGGGCGACGGTCCCGCTCGTGATCCCCGTCGGCGTGCTGGGCGCGCTGAGCTTCGCGCCGTTCGGCCTGCTGTTCCTCACCCTCGTGCTCGTCTCCAAGCAGGCGGTCACGGGCGCCACGTTCGTGGTGGCGGGCATCTCGCTGGTCTCGGGCCTCTACTTCCCCGTCTCCCTGCTGCCGGCCTGGATGCGGTTCCTGTCGGGCGTGCAGCCCTTCACCCCCGCCGCCGACCTGATGCGCCACCTGATGGTCGGCACGCCGCTGCACGCCTCGGCGGCGGCGGAGCTGCTGAAGATGGCCTGCTTCGCCGCCGTGCTCCTCCCGCTGACCATCGCCGCGGCGAGCCTTGCCCTGAGGCGCAGCCGCCGGCGCGGGACGATCCTCGAGTACTGACGGCGATGAGGAGGGTTCGCCTCGCCGACGACGTGGTCTATCGCTCGTTCGGGAGCGAGACGGTGGTACTCAACCTCAAGACCGGCCAGTACCACGGCGTGCGCGGCAGCGGCGGGCGGATGCTCGAGCTGATCTCGCAGACCGGCGACGCGGAGGAGACGGCACGGCGGGTGGCGCAGGAGCTCGGCCATCCGCTCGAGGAGGTGCAGCGCGACGTGCAGGATCTCTGCCGGGCGCTGGCCGAGCGCTCGCTGGTGGTGGAGGAGGGCTGACGGATGAGGCGGCGCGCCAAGGCCCGCTTGGTGGGCGAGATCCTCGTCACCTATTTCCTCACGCGCTGGCGGATGCGCCGCGGCGCGCTCCCCACCGTGGTGGCGGGGCTGCGCGACGTCGACGCCACCGCTGTCGGCCCGCCGCTGAGCCCGGCGCAGCGCCTGCGGCTCGGCCGGGCCGTGATGCGAACGCTGGCGCGGCTTCCCAGCGACTCGCGCTGCCTCGTGCGTTCGCTCGTGCTGCTGCGCCTCTTGGCCAGGCGGGGGGTCGCGGCGGTGCTCGTGATCGCCGCCCGACCGGGCGACCCCGACCGCCTGGACGCCCATGCCTGGGTGGAGGTCGAAGGGCAACCCGTGCTGCCTCCCGCGGCGGCTGACTATGGACGGCTCGTCACCCTCTGAGCTTCCCCACCGGTATGGCGTCTACGGCGTGCTGGTGGCGAGCGGGCTCGAGCTGGCCGAGCTGGACACCGTGACGCGGGCAGGGGCGCCGGAGCGGCCCGTGGTGAGGCTCGAGCTCGCCGATCCGGCCGCCGAGGGCGGGCGGGGAGCGGCGCGCCCCCGCGGCCGGCTGGATTGCGCCGACGGCCCGGTCGAGGTGCTCGACGAGGAGACCGGCGGCCTGTTGCTGGTCTCCCAGCGCCACGGCGTCTGCCGTGTCTCGGCCGACGGCTCGGCCGTCACGTGCGCGCCCGAGGACCCGAGCCGGCCGGCCTGGCGCCGGCATCTGCTCGACACCGTGCTGGGCAGCGCGGCGCTGCGGCGCGGGATGACCGGGCTGCACGCCGCCGCCGTCACCATCGATGGTCGGGCGCTTGCCATCACCGCCCCGACCGGCGGAGGCAAGTCGACGCTCGCCGCCGAGCTGCTGCGGCGCGGCGCCGAGCTGCTCACCGACGACCTGCTGTTCGTGGCGGCCGGCCCCGCCGGCGTGGAGGCCCACGCGGGCCCGCCGTTCATCAGCCTCGCGGGCGCCGAGACCCCGCCGCGCGCGATCGGCGAGACCGTGGCCGTGATCGGGGACCGTCGCTGGATCAGGGTGCGGCGCCGCCCGCCCCGGCCATCGCCGCTGTCCCTCGTGGTGGCGCTCGAACGCGACGGGCGCGGCTCCGGGGCCGAGCTCGAGGCGGCCACGCCGGATCGACTGCTCTCCTGCGCCCTGGACCCCGGCCGGGCGCGCGGGCGGCTGCTCGAGCGCTTCGACGTCCTCTCGTCGCTGGGCCGCGCGGTACCCGTGCTCCGCCTGCGCGTCGGCGCCAGGACCTCCCCGGCGCGAGCCGCCGCGCTGCTCGAGTCCCATCTGGGGGTGGCCGCCCATGTCGGCTGAGCCGCGTCGCCGCGCCCATCCCGGCTGGCACGGCCACGCTTTCGGGCTGGCGATCGCCAGCAGCTTCCCGCTGGTCGGCTTTCCCTCCCGGGACGCGCCCCTCCACGGGGACCTGGCGCCCATCGAGCTGGCGATCGCCGACGAGCGGGACCTGCGCGCCGCGTTCGCCCACGGCAGCCGCCCGATCGGGTGGCGGCGCGGCCCCGACGGGACGCCGCGGGCGCCCGACCTGCTCAGCCACGCCGAGGAGGGCTACCTGATGTCCGAGCCGGCGGTCGGCCACTTCTCGATCTCCTCGACCGGCGAGCGGATCCTCTGCGCGCCCGCCGGGCGGATCGCGTGGCGCTGGCAGCGCTACCTGCTGGGCCGGGTGCTGCCGTTCGCGACCACCCTCCGGGGCCTCGAGCCCTGGCATGCGGCGGCGGTCTCGCTGCGCGGGGGAGCGATCGCGATCATCGGCGGCCCCGGCCTGGGGAAGTCGACGATCGCGGCCGAGATGGTGCTCGCCGGCGCCCGCCTGCTCGCCGACGACGTCATCGCGCTGCAGTCGGCGGCGGGTGCCGCGATCGTCCACCCCGGGCCGCCGCTGCTGTCGCTGCGGACCCGGCCGCGGAGCCTCTTCGCGACCTCGGAGATCCACCGCCTGGGGCCACGGGTGGGCGCCGAGGCCGGCGCGCTGCGCCTGAGCGTCGAGCGCGCCGAGCGGCCCGCGCCGCTGCGGGCCGTCTACCTCCTGGAGCGCGCACGGCGGGAAGCGCCGTCGCGCGGCGATAACGGGCTGACGGCGCTCCCCGGCCCCGATCCAGCCCGGCTGATCGGCGCCACGTTCAACTTCGCGCTGCGCTCCGCCGATCGACTGCGGCGCCAGCTCGAGGTGGCGGCGCAGCTCGCCGGAGTGCCGTGCGTGGAGGCGCGGGTCGCGCCGCAGGCCGACCTGCGCGGCCTCGGGCGGCGCATCCTCGCCGACGCGCGGGCGCGGACGGACGCAGCGGGTGCGAGGTCGTGAGCGCTCCCGGCGCGGTGATCGTCGTCGGTGGCCCCGCCGAGGGTCGCGGGGAGGCGGCGCGGCGGGCAGCCCGTGCCTTCGCCGGGAGGGCCGACGGGCTCCTGCGGTGGAGCGAGGGCCCGCTCGCGATCGCGCTTTTGGAGGGCCCCGAGCGCGAGCTGCACGTGGGCGGGGAGACGGTCTGCCTGGTCGAGGGCCCGCTGTACGAGGTGGGGGGAGCCCCCGCGGACCAGACCGGCGCGACGACGGCGGCCGGACTCTTGGCGCGCGCCTACGAGGAGCACGGCGAGGCCGTCCTGCCCGGGCTGCGGGGGGAGTTCTGGGCGCTTCTGTGGAGCCGCAGCCGGCGGCAGGGGGTGGTGCTCGCCGACCAGATCGGCAGCCGGGCGCCCTACTGGTCCTATGAGCGGGGAGCCGTGCTGGTCGCCTCCGAGGTCCCCGAGCTTCTGGCCTGCCTCGACCGCCGGCCGGCGCCCGACCCGCTGGCGATCGCGCACTGGCTGATGATGACCGGCCCGCGAGCCGGCACGACGCTGTTCGCCGGCGTGGCGCCGCTCAGGAGCGGGCATCTTCTGCGCATCTCGGCCGGCGGCGCCCGGCCCGAGCGCTACTGGTCGCCCGCCTACCGCGGGCCGCTCGGCGGCCCCCGAGAGGAGCAGGTCGACCGCCTGCGCGCGGCGCTGGCCCGGGCGGTCGGGCGCCGGTGCCCGAAGGGCGCGCGCGCCGGCGTCCTGCTCAGCGGCGGCCTTGACTCCTCGACCGTCGCCGCGCTCGCCTCCGAGCGCGGCGAGCCGCGCGCCTACTCGGCCGTGTTCCCCGACCATCCCGCGATGGACGAGTCGGCGCTGGTCGAGCGGACGACCGCGCGCCTGGGCATCGACTCCACGCGGATCGTGATCCGCAGCGGCGCCACGCTGGCCGGCGCGCTCGACTACATGGACACGTGGAAGCTGCCGCCCACCTCCCCCAACCTGTTCTTCTGGGTCCCGCTGCTGCGCCGGGCGGCGGAGGATGGCGTCGAGGTGATGCTCGACGGCGAGGGCGGGGATGAGCTCTTCACCTTCTCCCCCTACCTGGTGGCCGACCGCCTGCGTCGCGGGCGGCTGGCGGGCGCCCTCGACCTGTGCCGCCGGTGGGCCGGCGAGAGCGCGCCCCCCTCGCGCGAGCTGCTCCTGCTTCGCCTGCGCCTGGCCGGAGCCAGGGCCCTCGTTCCACCAGTCGCCCACCGCCTCGCGCGGCGGCTGCGGGCGGTGGAGCGCCAGGCGCCGCCGTGGCTCGCACCGCCACTGGCCCGGCGGTGGATCGCCAGCGAGGACAGCGCGTTTGCCTGGAAGGAGCTCTCGGGGCCCCGGTGGCGGGCTTACCTCGTCGATCTGGTCACCCGGGGGGCGGGGCCCTCGGTCGTCTACGAGCAGGCGCGGCGGCGGGCCCGGATGGCGGGCATCTCCGCCCGCCACCCGCTGGTCGACGTCGACGTCGTCGAGGTGATGCTCTCGCTCGACCCGGAGCTCGGATTCGACCGCCGCTACGACCGCGCGGTGCTCCGCGACGCGATCGCGGGCCTGGTCCCCGAGGAGGTGCGGCTTCGCCGCGGCAAGAGCAACTTCGACGCGCTGTTTCACCAGCTCCTGGCGGGCCCCGAGCTGCCCGCGGTCCGCCAGCTCCTGGACCCTCGGCGCGCGCACCTGGGGGAGTACGTCGACGCGGCGGAGATGCACCGGAGCCTGCTCGCCGGCGGACCGCCGCCCGGCGGCCGCGAGCGAGCCCGCTGGGCGGTCCAGGTCTGGCGCGCGGTCACCGCCGAGTGCTGGCTGCGCGCCCAGGCCGACCCGGCCGCGCTCGCGCGCCTGCGCGAGCGGCAGCTGCCCTCTCTCAGCGCCACCTTCGAGACCTCGACCGCGGCTGATATTCGGTTGAGCCGGCTTGCGCGGGGGTAGATTTTGCTTGACAGTTGCCCGGCACGGGGACGTTGTTTCTGGGGAGTACCCCGGGAGCGGCGCGTCGAGGAAGAGGCCCATGGAACTACGTCAACAGGAGGCTCGCTACCGCAGGCCCGAGGTCGTGGACTACGGGACCCTCGTCGAGCTGACCGCCGCGACGACGTTCAACGACAACGAGGATGGCGTGGGAAAGGTGTCCACGCCGATCGGGACCGCCGGGCACACGGACGGCAGCAGCCTGCCGACCGGCTGACCCGCGAGCAACCGGCCATCCCGCGAGGATCCCGGTGTTGACCGCCGAGCATCCGGCGCGCGTGGCCGACGCCGAGGCGATCGCCGAGCCTCAGGTGGGCGTGGTGATCGTCAGCTGGAACGCGGGCCAGGCGCTGCTCGACTGCCTCGCCTCGCTGCGGGCCAACCCGCCGTCGGCGAGCTGGGAGGCGATCGTGGTCGACAACGGCTCGAGCGACGGAAGCATCGAGCGCGTGCGCGACGGGGTCCCGTGGGCGCGGGTCATCGCCAACCCGGGCAACCGGGGCCTGGCCGCCGCCAACAACCAGGGGATCGTCGCCTCGCGGGCGCCGTTCCTGCTCATCTCAAACCCGGACGTCGTGTATCGGCCGGGGGCGATCGACGCCCTCCTGGATCTCCTGCGGCGACGGCCTCGAGCGGCGTTCGCCGCGGCCAACCTGCGCCATCCGGACGGCCGGCTGCAGACGTCGGTGGGCGATCTGCCCTCGGCCGCCGGCGCCCTGCTCGGGCGGCGGCTCGCGCGCTACGCCCCGGCACCGGGCGCCCGCATGTGGTGGCACGGCTGGGGGCACGACGAGGAGCGCCCGGTGGGACACGGCGCCGAGGCGTGCTACCTGGTCCGCCGGGCGGCGATCGCCGAGATCGGGCTCCAGGACGAGCGCTTCGTGCTCGACTGGGAGGGCATCGATTGGAGCGCCCGCGCCTGGGAGGCGGGGTGGGAGGTGTGGTTCTGCCCGGCGGCCACCGTCACCCACCTCGAGGGGAGAAGCCGCGGGCAGGTCCCGCGGCGGCTGATCGTCTCCGCCCACCGCGGCATGTACCTGTATCTGGCCCGCCGGGCCCGTCCCGCGCTCCGACCGCTGCTCGCCGTCGTCGTCGCCGCCCGCGCCCTTGTCAGGCTCGTCCTCGCCTGACGTGCGCGTCGTCCTCGATGCCCGCTTCGTCGGGTTCGCCGGGATCGGCCGCTGGGTGGAGGGGATGTGGCGCGGACTGGTCGAGGTCGGCGCCGACGTGGTGGCGCTGTGGCCGGCCGGGCCGCCGCGCGACTGGATGGGATCCAGCCGTCCCGCGCCCGCCGGGCCGCGCGTCGAGATGCGGGCGCGCCCCTTCCTGCCCGCCGAGCAGCTGGCCCTCCCGCGCGCGCTGCGCCGCCTGGACGCCGCGGTCCACCACGCCCCCAACTGGGCCGTCCCTTATCTCACCTCCCGGCCGGTGGTGGTGACCGTGCACGACATCTACCCCTACCTCGACCCGACGATCGCCCGCTCCCGGGCCGCGGCCGCCGTCTACCGCGCGGTGATCCCGCTGGCGGTTCGCAAGGCCAGTCGGCTGGTCGCGGTCTCGCCGCTCGCCGCGCGCCAGCTGGCGGAGACCTTCGGCCTGGGCGAGGATCGCGTGTCCGTGGTGGAGCACGGGATCGACCACGCGCGGTGGCGGCGGCCGCCCGAGGAGCAGGTCGCGGCCGTCCGCCGGCGCCACGGCCTGCCCGACCGCTACCTCCTCTACGTGGGGACGCTCAAGCCGCACAAGAACCTGGCCACGCTGCTGGCGGCCCACGGGCCCGAGCACCCTCCGCTCGTGCTCGCCGGGCCCTCCAGCGAGGAGCTCGCCCGCTCGGAGCTGAGCGCCGGGGGGCGCGGGGCCGGGGCGCGGGGGGTGGTGCTCGCGGTCGGGCGCGTCCAGGACGAGCTGCCCGCGCTGTACGCGGGCGCGGTGGCGCTCGCGCTCCCGTCGCTGTACGAGTCCGCTCCCTTCCCACCATTGGAGGCGATGGCGTGCGGCACGGCCGTGGTGTGCAGCGACGGCGGCGGGCTGCCGGAGATGGTCGGCGAGGACGGCCTCGTCGTGCCGGCCCGCGACGTGGCGGCGTGGCGCGAGGCCCTGAGCCTGATCAGCGGCGATGAGGAGCTCCGGGCGCGGTTGGCCGCGGCGGGCCAGGCCCGCGTGAGCGGCCGCAGCTGGAGCCGCGCCGCGCAGAGCTACCTGCGCGTCTACCGCGAGGTGCTGGCGTGAGACGGCTCCGGGTGGCCCTGGACGGCCGCCCGCTTCAGAGCGAGCCTCTGGGAGGCGTGGGCCGCTACATGCTGGGCGTGATCCCCGCTCTGGCCGACGAGGCCGAGCTGTTCGTCCTGCTCGACGCGCGGCGCAGGGACCCGCCGCCCGCGCTGGATGCCCGCGCCCACCGCGTGCGGCTGCCGGCCCCCCGCGGGGTGCCGGGACTGGGATGGCTGGAGCTGGCGGTCGCGCCCTGGCTCAGACGCTTCGGCGGCGTCTTCCATGCCACGTTCAACACGCTGCCGCTCACCCGCGCCGATCGCTCGGTCCTCACCCTCCACGACCTCGCGCCCCAGCGCCACCCCTCCGACTTCCGACCCGCCACCCGCGCCGGGTGGCGCCTCTACGTCCGCGCCTCGGTGCGGCGGGCGGCGGCGATCACCACGGTCTCCGAGTTCACCCGGAGGGAGATCGTGGAGCACTTCGCGACCGATCCGGCCCGCGTGCGGGTGGCCTACCCCTTCGCCGATCCGCTGTTCGCGCCCGAGCGCGCCGCCGACGCGGGCGCGCTCGCGGCGCGGCTCGGGATCGAGCCCCCGTACATCGTCGCCGTCGGCGGCGCGCCGCGCCGGGGGCTGGCGGTGGCGATCGAGGCGTGGCGGCGGGCGGCGCGGATGACCGCCACCCCCACCTCCCTCGTCGTGGTGGGCGAGCCCGCGATGGCATCCGACGGCCGGCTGGTCTCGCTCGGATTCCCCCACGACGAGGCGTGGGCGACGCTGCTCGCCGGCGCTCGCGCGCTCTGCTATCCGACCCGGTACGAGGGATTCGGGCTGCCGGCGCTGGAGGCAGCCGCCAGCGGGACGCCCGTCGTGTGCGCCCGCGTGGCCTCGCTCCCGGAGGTGCTGGGCGACGCGGGTTGCTGGGCGCAGGCGCCCACCGTGGAGGCGATCGCGGACGCGCTCGGGCGCGTGCTGAGCGACGCGGAATGGCGCCGGCAACAGCGCGAGCTGGGCCTGCGGCGAGCCCGCTGCGCGCCCACCTCCGAGGACTGCGCGCGCGTGCTGCTGGAGGCGTACGCGGACGCCGCCCGCTGAGCGGCGCGCGCCGTGCAAGCGGGCGGGCGGCCCTCCGTTATGTGCGCGTGCGGCGCGACGCGCTCAAGCCAACCGTCCTGCACGTCCTCGAGTGCTTCGCCGGAGGCACCGAGCGCCATCTGATCGACCTCGTGCGCCACGTGGAGGGCTTTCAGCACGTGGCCGCCGTCCCCGCCTCCCACCACGGAAGGTCCACTCGAGCCGCCGCCCGCCGCCTGGAGGCGGCCGGCGCGCGCGTCGAGCGCGTCGAGATGGGCCGGTCGCTGGCGGCGCACCGCCACGCCGGCGCGCTGCTGGCGCTGCGCGGCGTCATCCGCCGCACCGAGCCGGACATCGTGCACGGCCACAGCTCGATCGGCGGCGCGCTCGCGCGCCTGGCCACGGTGGGCACCTCCATTCCCGTCCTCTACACGCCTCACGCCCTCAGCCGCTCTCGCTGGGCGCTGGCGGTCGAGCGCCTGCTGCGCGGGCGCACCGACCGGATGATCGCCGTCTCCGAGTCAGAGCGAGAGTTCGCGCTCCGCCACCGTCTCGCCCCCGAGGACCGCATCGTCGTGATCCACAACGGCATCGCGCTGACCGCCCCGGCCGGCCCCGACGAGCCGTTGCGCACGCGGCTCGGGGTGCCGGCCGGCGTGCCGCTGATCGGCTGCGTGGGCCGGCTCTCCTGGCAGAAGGCCCCCGAGGTGTTCGTGGCCGCCTGCGCGCAGGTGGCCGAGCGCCTCCCCGAGGCCCACTTCGTGCTGATCGGGGCGGGCCTGCTCAGGGAGACCGTGGTGCGCGCGGCGCGGGAGGCCCGGCTGGGCGAGCGCTTCCACCTCATCCCCTCACTGCCGGACGCCGCCGCCGCGCTCGGCGAGCTCGACGTCTACGCCCTGCCCTCGCGCTTCGAGGGGGGGCCCTACACCCCGCTGGAGGCCATGCGGGCGGGAACGCCGGTGGTGCTGACCGACGTGGCGGGCAACCGCGACGTCGTGCACGACGGCGTCGACGGCCTGCTCGTCGCGCCGGAGGATCCCGCAGCGCTGGCGGAGGCGATCGTGACGCTGGTGGAAGACCCCGCGCTCAGGGAGGCCGTGGTCCGCAGCGCCAAAGCCAGCGTCGCCCGCTTCGACGTCCGCTCGATGGCGCGCGCCACCGCCGCGGTCTACCGCGAGCTGTGCGGCGAGCCGCCCGCCCGGGCCGCCGCCGCCCCCGGGGAGCTCCGCGCGCGGGGGCGCGGTCAGCCGGCCGGCCGGATCGTCAACGTGTAGGCGTCGCCGTCGGCGAAGCTCGCGATCGGCACGGTCACGACGCCGGCCAGCACCGGCAGCGTCAGGGTGGTGGGCACCGGCTGGGCGACCGGGCCGGAGGAGTTCGGAATGTGCCCCACCTCCACGGTGACCGTGCTCGCCGGGTAGGGGTATCTGACGCTGAGCACGACCTCGGCGGGCACCGGGGTCGGCAGCAGCGCGATGTCCTGCTTTGAGGCCAGCGAGCAGTCGTAGGGGTTCTGGGCGGGCGTGCAGGTCTCGTGGCGGCCCGCCAGGACCTGAATCTCCTCGGCGGCGTCGTTCTTGGTGGCGAACGCGGTCAGCGTCTGATCGCTCGTCTGGACCGCCAAGCGCTCGCCCGCCATGCTGGCGTAGTAGCGGTAGACCCAGTAGTTGCCGTTGGGCTGAAGCGCCTCGGGGCCGAGGCAGGGCGAGGTGAACAGGCCGTCGAGCGTGCCCGGGAGCGTGGCGCTGGAGCCGCGGCAGGAGCCGCCGCCGCACTCGCCGTACGAGTTGCCCTCCGGGTCGGTCTCGACGAAGCACGAGCGGTTGGCCTCGTCCACGTTGGCCGCCTCCAGCGCGGCGATCCAGCCCGCCGACCACCCCGGGATCAGATTGGTGGCCTGCGCGCCGTACTCGTTGACGAACGCCTTGGCGGGCGGCGCGCCGTACTGGGAGAGCAGCCAGCGCAGCTCGGCCGTCTGGTCGGGGGCGACGTTGGGCGTGTCCTCGACCAGCGGGGAGTTGTCGTGCCAGGAGATCGCGTCGAAGGAGAGCCCGTTCTGCACCGCGTAGGCCAGGAAGCTGTCCAGGCCGAGGATGTGCGGGTCGTTGCTGCCGTGGCCGGCCGCGCAGTTGTCATCGCCGGCGTCGCAGCCGATCGGCGTGTCGGTGAAGTCGGCGATGCTCGGCGCGATCAGCCGCGCGGTGGGCGCCACCGCCTTGATCGCCTCATACGCGGCCTTGAACTGCTGCAGGTAGAGCGCGGTGGTCCCGTCCTGGTTGGAGCCGAAGTAGCCGCCGGCGCAGCAGTCCGGCGGCTCGTTCTGGATCTCCCAGTAGTCGGGCGTGACCGAGACGCCGATGTAGCTCGGGAGGTCGGCGTTGGTGGCGCTGTGCTCGACGATCGACTGCACGGTCTGCGCGTAGCAGCTCCAGCACTCCCAGGGGGGCAGCGCCCCGGCGCCGGAGCTCAGAGCCGCCGATAGGCCGCCGTAGTCGCCGTAGGTGAGGCCGTGGTAGGTGGTGCTCAGATCGTCGGTGATGGTGGCGGCGGTGTTGGCCCTGACCCACTGGCAGATGGGCTGGGAGGGGTCTCCCAGCCCGCCGGGGTAGGTGCAGGCGTCGGTCCGCCACTGTGACGGGCGCAGCGCCTGGATCAGGCTCGGGCTGGGGCCGATGTAGTTGAACACGGCCTGCCCCTGCGCGTTGGTCGGCACCGGTATCTGAAACCCGGTTCCGTGGACGAACCCGTCGGCCCGCCACACGTCGGGGCCCTCGTCGCTCGTGCCGTCGACGGTCAGGCAGATCCGCGCCGGCGGGCAGCTCGGATCGCTGCCGGCCACCCCGTTGGAGGCCGCCCCGGGGCTGTAGGAGTAGCGGTTGTGCGCGAAGACGTAGAAGTGATACTGGTTGCCGCTGGTCAGGCCGCCGAACGTGGCCGAGGTGCACGTCCCGCAGGCGTAGGCCGACCCCGCGTAGTAGGGGTAGGTGGCCCCCGGCATCGAGAGGTTGTCGTCGTAGGCCACGATCAGGTAGCGGTCGATCGGCGCGCCGCCCGCCGAGGCCGGGGTCCCCCAGCTGATCGTGGCGGTCATCCCGCTGGCCGTGGCCCTGACGTCCCGGGGGGCGCCCGGCGCCGGCTCCAGCGGCGCCTGCGGCGTGACGCTGCGCGAGACGCCCGGGAGGAGGCTCCAGCCGACCGCGTTGTGGGCGTAGACGGCGAACGAGTAGGAGGCGCCGTTGGTCAGCCCGGAGAAGTACACGGTCGTGCACTGCGCGCACGGCGCGAGCACGGTGGCGCCGGTCGCGCCGGCCACCACCTTGTAGGCGTCGATCGCGGCGCCGCCGTCGCTGGACGGCGCGGACCAGGAGACATAGGCCGCCTCGTCGTCGGCGGTGGCCGTCACGTTCAGCGGCGCGCCGGGAACCGTCGGCAGCGCGCGCGCCGCCGTCGGCGCGAGCGGCGCGGCGAGCAGCGGCGCCAGGACGACCAGCGGCCTCCATCTCCACCCGCGCCGCCGCCGGCCGGCCCGGCGGGCCGGGCGCGGGGACGCGCGGCGGGCCCCGGCGCGAACGTCGAGGTCCTCACCCTGCCACGACGCGAGATGGGCGGCGGGCCGCCCGGGATCAGCGCCCATGAGCGCGCGGGATCCTACACGGCGTCAGTAGTTGAGCACGCCGTAGCGCAGCGAGCCTCGGATCCGCCCGGCGCTGTAGCCGGCGACCCCGAGCCAGACTCCCCGCCGCTCCTCGTCGGCGAGCAAATGCCAGCAGCGGGTCAAAAGCGCGCGGTAGCTCGGCCAGCGCTCCGCCCAGCGAACCGCCGCGAGCTCGTGTGCGTACTTGCGGCGCAGCAGGCCCTCGGCCTGGCCGTAGAGGTAGCGCTGGCGGACCAGGCCGGGGATGTTCGCGCGCAGGCGGTAGTGCATCACGGCGTCCTCCCGGAAGGCGAGCCTTCCCCCCCGCCGCTGGATGCGCCAGGACAGGTCGATGTCGTCGCCGCAGATCGTGAACGCCTCGTCGCAGCCCCCCACCGCGTCGAACGCCTCGCGCGCGACGGCGAAGTTGGCGCCCACCGCGTAGTGCAGGTAGCCGAGGGCGAGCGGCCGCCGGAGGTCGTCGGCCGACATGGCGCGCCAGCGACGCGCCCGCGGGCCGTTGAGCATCCCCAGCTCGAGCCGTCCGCCGATCAGCTCGGCCTCGCGGGCGCCTCTCAGCAGCGCGCTCAGCCAGCCCCGGTCGGCGACGTCGTCGGCGTCGCAGAAGGCGAGCACGCGCCCGGCGGCGGCCGCCGCGCCGGCGTTGCGGGCGTATCCGAGGCCGGCCCGCTCGTTCGCGCGGACGAGGCGCAGGCTCGGCAGGCGGCGCCGCCATCCCTCGACGATCCTCACGCTCTCGTCGGTCGAGCCGTTGTCGACCACCACCAGCTCCCACTCGCGGGCGCAGTCCTGCCCGGCCAGCGCGGCGAGCTGCGCCCCCACCGTGGCGGCGGCGTTGCGCACGCACAGGATCACGCTCGCCTCGGTCATCGACCCTCGGCGAGCTCGAGCATCTGCTCGGCGAACCCGCTCGCGATCTGGCGCCAGTCGAAGCGCTCCTCGACGAGGCGGCGCGCCGCTCGCGCCAGGCCCGACGCCTCGGCGTCGTCGCCCAGCAGGCGGACGAGCGCTCTCGCCATCGCCTCGGGGTCGTCCACCACCAGCGCGTGGAGGCCCGAGCGCAGGCCGAGGCCGGCCAGGCCGATCCGGGTGCCGACCACGGGCCGCCCCGCGGCCATCGCCTCGAGCGCCTTCAGCCGGGTTCCCGAGCCGACGTGCAGGGGCACCACGGCGACGCGCGCGGCGTGCAGGAAGGGGGTCGTCGAGGGCACGTCGGGGTGGACCTCGACGATCCCGCTGCGCAGCGCGAGCACTTCCGGGACCGGGTTGAAACCCACCACGTCGAGCCGCGCCCCCGGGACCGACGCCGACACGTCGGGCAGGACATGCCGGCAGAACCACTCGAGCCCCTCGACGTTGGGCTGCCAGTCGAGGCGGCCCACGAACACCATCCGCGGATCGCGGGGCAGCGGTCGCGGCCCGATGGCCGTCACGTCGACGCCGTTGGGCACCACGCGGCAGCGACCGCTGTCGCCCAGCGCCGCGGCGTCGTCGGGGCTGGTGACGAACACGGCGTCGAAGCTGCGCAGCACCTCCCGCTCGAACCGCAGCGCGACCGCCTGGCCGCGACGGGCCATCCACCGCCGATGCGCGGACCTCTCGCGCGCCAGCCGCTGCGCCGCCTGCTCGGAGCGCAGGTTGTGCAGGGTGACGCTTCGCCTCCGCCCGCGCGCCGCGCCCGCCAGCGGCGCCAGCCGGTCGTGCTCGAAGTGCACGAGGTCGTAGCGCGGCGCGCGCTCGCGCACCAGCGGAGCGAGGAGGGCGCGGTGGCGGCGGGTGTCCGCGACGTGCGGCGTCATCCGCAGCACGGCGGTCTCCCACAGCGCCGCCGCCGGTCCGGGCACCAGCCGAGGCCGCTGCTGCGGCGCGGCCACCACCTCGATCTGCCGCGCCACCGACCGGCAGTGCTCGTCCGGTTGCCCGCCGATCGCGAGCACGTCGACGGCGGCGCGGCGCGCCAGCGCCTCGAGCAGGTGGGACTGGCGGATGCTTCCGCCCCCGCCGCCACGGTCGGGAGGCTCGGGCGTCACCCACAGCACGGTGGGCGCCGCCATCAGAGGCCACCTCGGGCGGCGGGGCGCCGGCGGCCGTCCCGCTCGGCGCGCAGGCGCCGGACGACCCCGGGCGGCAGCGCCGCCGCCACCGCCGCCTTGGCCAGGCCGCGCGCCACGCCCGGTCCGACCAGCGGCGAGGCGAGCAGGAACGGCGCGGTGAGCACGCCGGACACGGTGGCGCGCAGCGCGGCCCGGTGGGCGTCGGTCTGGAAGGAGATGTCGGCGTCGCGCAGGTGCTCCCGCGCTGCCGCGGCGAGGCGGGCGCGGCGCCCCGGAGCCGAGGACTCGGCCAGGCTCGAGCTCACCACGCGCCGCTCCACGTCGCGGCCCCCGGGGAGGTCTCCCGCCAGCCCGTGCGGGCGGTGGACGAGCACCGCCTCGGGCACGATCGCCACCGGCCCGCGCTGGCACAGCCTCAGCCACAGCTCCTGGTCCTCGGCCACCGACAGCTCCTCGCGCCAGCCGCCCAGCTCCCTCAGCAAGGCGGTCCGCATGAGCGACTGCCCCCCCAGCGCGACCCAGCCGGCCAGCAGCTCGAGTCGGACGTTCAGGAGCCTCGCTCGCTTGGGGAACCAGGGGCGCCGCCGCCGGCCGTGGAGGTCGTGGATCACGGCACCGACGCTCGCGCACGCCGCGGGGTGGCGCGCCAGCGCGCGGGCGAGCAGCTCCAGCGAGGGCGGGGTGAGCTCGTCGTCGTCGTCGAGGAACAGGACCGCCGGCGCAGCGGCGAGCTCGAGCCCGCGGTTGCGGGCCGCCGAGCGCTCGGCGTGCTCGGTCAGCCGCAGCGCCCGGATCCGCGGATCGTCCAGACCGCTCAGGAACGTGCTCGTCTCATCGGTCGAGGCGTCGTCCACGACAACCAGCTCCCAGTCCGCGATCGACTGCGCCTGGACGCTGCGGATCGCCCGGGCGAGCTCGTGCCGGCGGTTGCGGGTGGCGATCACCACCGAGGCGAGCGGCGCAGCGCTCACTGGCCACCCCCGACGGCGCGCCCACCTCCGACGGCGCGGCCGCCCCCGACGGCGCGGAACGCCTCCCGGTGCACCGCGGCGCACGCCTCCCACGAGAACGCGCGCGACCTCCGGTGGCCGGCCGCGCTCGCCTGACGCCACCGCGCGGTGTCCCCCACCAGGCGCTCCACCGCGTCGGCCAGCGCCCGGATGTCACCGTCGGGCACGAGCAGGCCCCCGTCGCCGACGGTCTCGGGCAGGGCCGTGTTGTCGAAGGCGACCACCGGCGCGCCGCAGGCCATCGCCTCGGCGATCGGCAGGCAGAAGCCCTCCGCCCGGCTCGTCACGACCAGGGCGTCGGCGCCGCGGTACCAGGCCGCGAGTCGCCGGTCGTCGGCCAACCCCGCCAGCTCGATCCGCTCGGGGTGCCCGCTGCGCGCGATCAGCCGCTCCACCTCCGGCCGCCACCACGGCGCGAGCCGGCCGACCACGACGAGGCGATGGGGAAGACCGCGGTCCGCCAGCGCGCCGATCATCGCGAACGCCTCGGCGTACCCCTTGTGGGGCCCGTACTCGCCCACCAGGAGCAGGTAGGCCCCGGCGCCGGCAGGGGCGCCCGAGCCCGGCGGCCGGGCGGGATCGGGCGAGAACGCCGCGTCGACCCCGTGCGGGGCGACGTACACCCGTTCGGGGTCGATCCCCAGCATCTCGAGCGCGCGTTCGGCGACGTATCGCGACACCGCGATCACCCCGCCGGCGCGCCACACGCGCCGGCGGCGCCGCGTCCACTCCCGCAGCTCGGCCGGGGCATCGGCGTCGGCGAACGCCAGCGGCACGTCGTGCAGCGTCTGCAGCCACGGCCGGCGGCAGAAGCGCGGCGGCTCGGCACCCGGGCTGTGGAAGACCTCCGAGCTCCGCCGCGCGATGTCGAGGGGCAGGCGCAGGCGATGCTCGAGGTCGGCGAGGCGCCCCGGCATCCGCCGTCCCACCACCACCGGGCGGATGCCAGCGGGCACGGCGGGGACGGCGTCGCGAGTGACCAGCGCCCGGACGTCCAGGTCCGGGTCGCGGGCGAGCTCGGCCAGCAGCGACCGCAGGTAGCGCCCGAAGCCCCGGGTCGCGCCGAACCCGGCCAGGTGCCGGCCGTCGACCAGCACCGAGAGGCGCCGGGCCTGCGCGCGCGGTGTCCGGACCGCGAGGGCCACTACCGCCCCGACCGCGCGCCCGCCCGCTGACCCGCGCGGCGGCGAGCACCCGCCCGCTGTCCCGCGCGGCGGCGAGCCCCCGCCCGCTGCCCCGCGCGCCACCGCCTGACCGCGTGCTCGTAGGACGCGAGCGCCAGGTCGGCCACGCGGCCGGGCTCGCTGATCCGCGCGATGTGCTCGGCCCCGGCCCGTCCCAGCGCCGCCGCGCGCTCGCGGTCGCGCAGCAGCCCGATGAGCGCCGCCGCCCACTCGTCCTCGCGTTCCAGGGCGGCGACGTGGCCGGTCCGCCCGTCGCGCACGAGGTCGTGGAAGGCGGGAATCGGCGAGACCACGACGGGGCGCCCCATCGCCGAGGCCTCGGCGACCACGTTGCCGAAGCTCTCCCACCGCGACGGGAAGGCGCACACCGTGGCCCGCCGCAGCTGCTCCCGCACGCCGGCGGGATCGAGGTGGCCGGTCAGCTCAAGCGCGTCCGCAACCCCCAGTCGCTCCGCCTCCCGCCGCAGCCAGTCCGAGGATGGGGGCGCGCCCGGCGCCACCGCGTCCCGCCCGACGAAGGCCAGGCGCGCGTCGGGGACGGCGGCCAGCACCTTCGGGGCGGCGCGGATCAGGATCTCCGGGCCCTTGCGCGGCTCGAGCCGGCCGACGAACGTGATTCGCGGGGGACCGGATGGCGCCGGCGGCGCCACCGGGGGCAGGCGGACCGGGTAGGGGATCGCGTGCAGGGCCCGCTCGTCGAGGCGCAGCGGCCCCGCCACCTCCTCGAGGTTGGCCCGCGTGCTCACCACGACGTTGGCCCGGCGGGCCGAGAGCTCCTCCAGGCGGGCGGCCCCCCTCCCGTCCCATCCGCGCAGATGGCCGCCCTGCCCGGTGTAGGGGAACAGCTGACGCGCGCTGGAGTGAAGGCGGACCACGAGCGGAAGGGAGCCGGTCAGCGCCAGCCCCAGCCCCTCGGCCATCCACTCGGGACACTCGACCACGTCGGGGGGCGGGCGCAGGCGGCGAACCTCCCGCGCCACCGAGGCGGCCAGCACCACGCGCCGCCGCGTCTCGGGCGCGCGGCCGCCGAAGCCGCGCAGCCGGGGCAGCCCGACGCGGTGGACGGTGACGCCGGCCACCTCGCGCCGCCCGGCGGGCTGGCCGTCGACGGCCGAGAGCACGCGCACCTCCGCTCCCTTTCGCGCCAGCGCCTCCGAGAGCACGTCCACGTAGGTGCCGATCCCGCCCCACCCCGTCTCCGGCGGCATCTCCTGGGAGACGAGCAGGACCCTCATCGCGCCGCTCCCGCGGCGAGCCGGCGCTCGCTCACCGGGCCCGCGATCTCCTCCACGATCCGCTCGGCGAACCGCGCGAGCGTGTGGCGGGCGGCCGTCTGCATCCCCGCCAGCCGGAGCCGGGCCCGCAGCGACTCGTCGTCCGCCAGCCGCCGGATCGCTCGCGCCAGCCCCGCCTCGTCATCGGGGTCGAACACGAGCGCGTTCTCGCCGTGGCGGATGAACTCGGCCGTGCCCCCGCGCGCGGTGGTGAGGACCGGACGGCCCACCCCCATGGCCTCCAGCGGCACGAGCCCGAACGGCTCCTGCCAGCGGACGGGGAACACCACCGCGTCGCTGTCGGCGTAGATGGACGGCAGGTCGCGCAGGGATGCCCGGCCCGGGAAGCGGATCCGCCCGGCGACCCCGAGCCCGGCGGCCAGCGAGCGCAGCTCGGCGAGGTAGCCCTGGTCACCGGTCCCCCAGACCGAGAGCCGGGCCGGCTCGGGGAGCAGGGCGATCGCCCGCACCGCCGTGTCGATCCCCTTCTGCCGGTCGATCCGGCCGACGTAGGCCAGCTGCCAGCGCCACGGCCGCGGCGGGGCCGCCTCCAGGAAGCGCTCGTCCACGCCGGGGTGCACGACCGTCATCGTCGGGGCGTCGATCCCGGCCCCCCGCGCGCGCCCGAGCGTGTAGCGCGAGTTGAACGCGAAGCGGCCGGCGCGGTCGAGCTCGACCGACGTGGGGATCCCGAACAGGCGCTCGGCCGCGGGCGCGAGCGCTCGCCGCCGGCCTCGCCACATGCGGATCCACTGGTCGCGGTGCGGGCCGTAGATCAGCCAGTCGTCGTGCACGACGAACACGGCGCGGATCCCGGCGCGCCGCACCCGCTCGATCAGCGCCAGCGACATGCAGCCCATCGACCACCAGGCGACCACGTCGGGCCGGAAGCTCGCCAGGTGCCGCTCGAGCTCGGCCGCGTTGTGGCGCTCGATCCTCAGCCGCGCGAGCGGCCCCAGCCGGGGGAACTCGTAGCGCGCGGGATCCCAGTACCAGCGCAGCGTGCGGCGCACGTCGCCCTCGTCGCTCTGCCGCACTCCGGCCTCGCGGTGATCGGAGGTCAGGACGCGGACCTCGTGGCCGAGCGAGCCCGCGTGGCGCATCGCCGCCTGCCACACGAGCTCGTAGCCGCCCGTGTGGTGGGGTGGGTACATGTTGCCGACCGCGAGGATGCGCACGGGCACTTAACGCGTCAGGAGGGAAGTTCGGGCAATCGCGCGGCGTGTTGCGCGCCGGTGAAGCGGCGCAAGATCTCGGCCCCTCCGGGCGTTCCCGTATAGGTATGGAGAACGGAGCCCTAGCCGTGCCGCGGGACGACCGGCTGGCCGGGATCCGCGACCTGCGCCGCCACCTCGCCAGGGGCATGCTCACCAACGGCGCCTTCCAGGTGGGGCTCCTGGCGCTGAGCGCGGCCCGGGGCCTCGCCGTGGCCGCGTTCGTGACCCGCACGGACTACGGCCTGTGGGGCCTGATCGGCCTGACGCTGTGGACCTCGCTGGGCCTCAAGACGCAGTTCGGCGCGGGCGAGAAGTACGTCCAGCAGGCCGATCCCGACCAGGAGCACGCCTTCCAGCGCGGCCTGACGATGGAGCTCCTCTTCACCGCCGCGATGGCGCCGGTTTCGCTGGGCGCCGTGTTCGCCGTGGCCGCGGTGAGCGGGGATTGGCGCGTGCTCGCCCCCGGGCTGGCATTGCTGGCGCTGCTGCCGGCGACCGCGCTCCAGTTCCCGATCGCGGTCTTCTACCGCCGGCTCCAGTTCCGCCGCCAGCGCAGCCTCCAGGCCGTCGAGCCGGTCCTGACCGCCGCGGTGACGATCGGGCTGGCAATCGCCGGAGCCGGCTACTGGAGCTTCGTGATCGGGAGCCTGTGCGGATCGTGGGCGCAGGCGCTCCTGCTCGTGCGCGTCTCGCCCTACCGGCTGGCGCTTCGCTACGAGCCTGGGACGCTGCGCCGGTACGCGAGCTTCTCGGTCCCGCTGCTGGTCACGGGGCTCGCCGCGCTCGCCCTGTTCTACGTGATCTACCTGGTGGGGAGCAGGGCGCTGGGGGTGGCGGGGATCGGCGCCTTCACGCTGGCGGGAAACCTCGTCCAGTTCACCGACCAGGCCGACACGGTGATCACCGAGACGCTCTACCCGGCGGTGTGCGCCGTCCAGGAGCGCCTGGCGCTGCTGTCGGAGATCTTCGTCAAGTCCAACCGGCTGTCGCTGATCTGGGCGGCTCCCTTCGGCGTGGGAATGGCGCTGTTCGCCTCCGACCTCGCCCGGCTCGTCCTCGGCGCCCGCTGGCTGCCCGCCGTCCCGGTCCTCCAGATCATCGGCCTGGTCACCGCGGTCCACCACGTGGGCTACAACTGGGGCGCGTTCGCCAAGGCGCGCGGGAGGACGTGGCCGATAGCGCTCAGCGCGATCCTCACCAGCGCGGTCGTCGTCGGTGCGGGCATCCCGCTCATGTACGGCGACGGCCTGGTCGGCCTGGGCATCGCCTTCGCGCTGGGGGAGCTCGCCGCCTTCGCGTTTCGCGCCGTGTGGGTGAGCCGCTTTCTCACCGGCGTGTCGCTCGTCTCCCAGCTCCTGCGCGCCTTCGCCCCCACCGCCCTCGCGACGGCGCCCGTGCTGGCCCTGCGCGCGCTCTACGGGCAGGAGCCGAGCCTCCCCTCGGCGCTCGCCGTGTTCGCGCTCTACGTGAGCGCCACCGTCGCGGCCACCTTCGCGCTCGAGCGGCCGCTCCTGCGCGAGGCGCTCGCCTACATGCTCGGCCGCCGTCCCCGCCTGGCCGCCCGCTAGGCGGCTACATGTACCCCATCAGGCGCATCCGGCGCTCGATGTCGGCCAGCTCCTGGGCCGAGACCTCGTCGGGCGCCGCGACCACCTCGCCACGCGCCTGGGCCGCCGGGTTCTCCAGCGCGCGGCGCAGCCGCTCCAGCTCGCCGCCGGCCCGCGCCGCCATCGCCCCCTCCTCGCGCAGCGGCGCGCGCTCCAGCGGGTCGGCCTGAAGGTCGTAGAGGGCGTCCTCGCCGCGGCCGTCGCGCACCAGCTTGAAGCGGCCCGACACCGCGCAGGTGAGCGTGTCGGTCAGCCGCCGCACCGCCGCTCGATCGAGCCTCCAGTGCGCGGTGACCTCGGCCAGGCGCTCCTCGCTGAGCACCCACGGGTCCCACTGCGCCACGGCCACCCCGTCCACCAGCCCGTCCGGCCACGGGTGCCCGTCCAGGCCCGCGGCCCGCGCGATCCGGGCGGGCAGCTCGGCCAGGCTGAGCATCCCCGTGAGCTCGGCGGCCCCGGGGCCCGCGGCGATCAGCGGCACCCGGAGCAGCCGGTCGTCGAGCGAGAGCCCGTGCGCCATCAGCCCATCCTGGCCGAAGTTCTCGCCGTGGTCGGAGCACACGACCACGAGCGTCTGCTCGAGCACGCCGGCGCGCCCGAGGGCGTGCAGCAGCCGCTCAAGCCACGCGTCCACGTAACGCACCGAGGCGGCATAGAGCCGCCTCATCCGCTCAAGCGCGCCGGGCGGCACGGTGATCACGCCGAGCCCCGAGGCGAGGATCGCGTCGAAGGTGAGGTAGCGGCGGGCCTCGTCGGCGGCTCGCAGCCGCGTCGGCAGCGAGGCGCCGTGAAACGGCTTGGGCGGCAGGTAGGGGCCGTGGCAGTCGACCAGGTTCACGAACCAGAAGAACGGGCGCTCCCCCAGGCTCCCGATCCACTCGCCGAGCACCCCCTCGGCCGCCCGCGCCCCGTCGTCGGCCAGCGCGCGAGCCCCCTCCCAATCCCACCGCAGGCGGCGCAGGAGCCCGCCCCCCAGCTCGTTCTGCCGCGAGCTGTCGAGGTCCACGAACCGCTCGAACCCCGTGTCGAAGCCGCAGCGCCCCCCCGCCCACACGTTGGCGGTCACGCCCGCGGTGGCATACCCCGCCTGGCGGAGGACCTCCGCCAGCAGGCGCTCCCGCTGGTCCCTGACCACCGGCGCGACGCCCTGGGGCGAGCCGCCGGGCGCCTGCCCCAGCCCCAGGCCGCGCGCCAGCCGCCCGGTGAACATCGCCACGTGCGAGGGCAGCGTCCAGCTCGCGGTCGCCCGCACGTCGGCGACCGCGGCGCCGCGGCGGGCCAGCTCGGCGAGCGTCGGGCTCGAGCCGGCGGGCGCGCCGTAGGGCTCGACGGCGTCCGCCCGCAGCGCGTCGAGGACGAGCAGGAGGACGTTCGGCCGATCAGCTCGCCGGGGCGATGCCACTCAGGGCACCATGCCCTCGACGAAGGGGACCTCGAAGACCTTCTCGTGGGCGATCGGCCCGTGGCCGAAGTAGCGGTCCTCGCCGAACAGCTCGCCGTGATCGGAGGTGACGATCACCCACGTGTTGGCGGGCAACCGGTCGAAGAGCCGGGCGAACACGGTGTCCAGGTACTCCACGGCCCGGACCTGGCGCGAGCGCAGCTCCCGGAGCGTGCTCTGGTCGAAGAACTCCCGCGGCTCGGTCGGCGGGCCCTCGCCTCCCTCGGCGCCGTCCAGCCGCTTGAACACCCCGTGCACCCCGGAGATCCGCGGCCACAGCGCCGGATCCTCGTCGGGGAGCGCGTAGGGGTAGTGGGTCTCGCCCACGTTGAGCAAATAGAAGGCCGGGCGCTCCTCCTCGAAGCTCATCCGCTCGAGCATCGCCGCCATGTCGTTGTGCCTGGGCATCAGCTCGTAGCTGTCGAAGTCGCGGTTGATGACCGTGTGGCGATTGAGCACGGGCAGCGACACCATCGCGTGGGTGCGATAGCCGAGCCCGTGCCTGAGGTAGGTGGGGAGAAACAGCGAGGGCAGCATCCGCGAGAACTCCATGCCCTGCACGCCGAGCCGCTCGCTGTAGCGGACGAAGTCCTCCTTGTAGTACTCCGAGGCGTAGACCTCGGGCGGGCTGGAGTGGGGCAGCAGGCCCATCAGCAGGTTGTAGTGCGACGGCGCGGTCCAGCTCGCGTAGCTGAAGCGCCGCTGCACCGTCCCCAGGCCGGCCAGCGTCCGCGGCGCCGCCTCCACCCACGAGTCGTAGCGCAGGCTGTCGAGCACCACGAACACGAGGTTGCGGGCGCCCGGCGGTGGCGCCGGCAGCCCGCTCGCCGCCGGCTCCGCGCTCGCCGCCGGCTCCGCGCGCGCCGCCCGGCCCCGGCGCAGCATCACCGGCGCCGCGTGAGCACGCCGCAGAACTGCGTGCCCTCGCCCACCACCCGCTCCACATCCATCCCCGCCTCGCCGGCGACCCGCGCGAGCTCGCCGAGCTCCACCATCGAGCCCTTCCAGCGGCGGTCGTGCTGCCCGTGCGGGAAGCGGCCGACCGCGGCCAGCGCCGCGTCCCGCAGCCGCTGCCCCAGCGGGCGCGGGCGGTGCACGCGTGGGTCGTTGGAGATCTGGAACGCCGCCCAGCCACCCGGGCGCAGCACCCTTCCGATCTCGCGCACGTATCCGAGCGTGACCTGCGGGTCGGGGATGTGCTGGAAGACGACGTGCGACACGCAGGCGTCCGCGGAGGCCGACTCGACGCCGGCCAGCGTCGACCCGTCCCCCTCCAGCCACGCCACGTTGGCCAGGCTCTCGTTGTGGCGCCGGGCCAGCTCGAGCATCCGGGGCGAGACGTCGAGCGCCCGCACCGACGCCGCCCGGCGGCTGATCACCCGGGTCAGGCGCCCCACGCCGCAGCCGATCTCCACCACCTCGTCCTCGGGGTCGATCGTCTCGCCCAGCGTCCGCAGCAGCTCGTCGAGGTCCCGCTCGCCGCCGGCCCAGAACCGCTCCAGGTCGGGGTGGCGGTACTCGAGCCGGTTGTCGACGAAGAAGAAGGCGTCCTCCCGCGCCCGCGCATCCCAGTAGCTCCGCATCTCGGACCCCATCGCGCGAGGGATCGTAGTCCTTTGCCGGGCGGTCGACGCCGGACCGGCGCGACCGGGTACCGTGCGCGCCGTGGCCGGCGCGACCGTGACCGTGGCCGTCGTGTCGTGGAACACCCGGGATCTGCTGGAACGCTGCCTGGAGTCGCTGCGGGCGGACGCGCACGCCGGCCTGGCCGAGGTGTGGGTGGTCGACAACGCATCCGGCGACGGGTCGGCCGAGCTGGTCGGCGAGCGGTTCCCCTGGGTCAGGCTGATCGCCTCGGAGGAGAACCTCGGCTTCGGCGCCGCGGTCAACCTGGTCGCCGAGCGAACGGCCACGGAGTGGCTGGCGCCCGCCAACGCCGACGTGCGCTTGGTCCCGGGCGCGCTGCGTGCGATGGTCGAGGAGGGCGCGCGCCACCCCGAGGCGGGCGCGATCGCGCCGCGGCTCGTCCTCCCGGACGGCGCCACCCAGACCTCGGTGCACCCCTTCCCCTCGCTGCCCTTCACACTCGCCTACCTGGCGGGCCTCACCCGGCTGAGCTTGGCCGCGGCGCGGCACTGGCGGGTCGGCCGCGGGTTCGATCCCGAGCTGGCGCAGGAGGTGCCCTGGGCGGTGGGGGCGTTCCTGCTCGTGCGCCGGGCGGCCTGGGACCAGGTGGGCGGCTTCGACCCCGAGCAGTGGATGTACGCCGAGGATCTCGATCTGGGGTGGCGGCTGGCCCGGGCGGGATGGCGCACGCGCTACCTTCCCGCGGCGCGGGTCACCCACGACGAGTCGGCGGCGACCACGCGGGCGTGGGGCGCCGAGCGCTACGACCGCTGGCACCTGAGCACCTACCGCTGGCTCGCGCGCCGGCGCGGAGGTTCCTACGCGCGGCTGATCGCGACGGTCAACGTCGGCGGGTTCCTCGGCCGGGCGGCCGCGCTGTGGCCGCTCGCCGTCCTCGGCCACCGCGGCGCGGCCGACGCGCGCCGCGCCGCGCTCGACGCCGCGCGCGCCCACTCGACCGGCCTGCGAAGCCGACGCGCGCACACGGCCGTTCGCTAGCGTCGTGCCCGCGATGCGACCCCGCCTGCACCCGCGCGAGCTGCCGCACGCCGGCGCGCTGCGCCGGCTCTACGAGCGCGCGGTCATCTGGGCCGGCTACGGCGGCGGCCCGCGGCTGATGTCGTGGCTGCGGCAGCGGTGGGTGATCGCGCGCCACCCCCAGGCGGAGATCCGGTTCGGGCGCGGGGTCTACCTGGGCCCGCGCTTCAGCCTGTTCATCCCCCAGAACGGGGCGTTCATCGTCGGCGACCACGTCGAGTTCAGGCGCGACTTCCGCGCCGAGGTCTCCGGCCAGGGCCGGGTCACGATCGGGAGGGAGACCCGCTTCACCTACTCGGTGCTGATCCAGTGCACGACGACGATCGAGATCGGCGAGCGCTGCATGTTCGGCCAGACGACGATCCTGCTCGACGGCCAGCACCGCTTCCGCGACATCACCCGCCCGATGCTCGAGCAGGGCTACGACTTCCATCCCCTCCGAATCGAGGACGACGCCGTGATCACGACCAAGTGCACGATCATGGCCGACGTGGGGCGCGGCGCGTTCGTGGGCGCCAACTCGGTCGTGACCCGCCCGGTCCCGCCCTACACGGTCGCGGTGGGCGCGCCGGCGCGGCCGATCGAGTACTTCGGCCCGCCGGGCGGCGAGCCCGAGGCGCTGCGGGCCGCCGACTAGCGGAGCCCCATGAGCCCGCCCAGGGTCCCGCGCGTGCTCCTCGTCTGCTCGGGGCTCGACCACGCCCGGCGCGGCTATGAGACGTTCGCCCGCGAGTGCTTCGAGCACCTCCGCGACGATCCCGGCGTCGAGATCGAGCTCGTCAAGGGGAGCGGGGGGCGCGGCGATGGCGAGCGCGTGGCGCCGACGCTGCGGCGCGACCGTTGGCTCGCCCGCGGGCTGGGGCGGGCGCTCGGCGTTCGGCCGTTCCGGATCGAGGCGCTGGCCTTCGCGGCGAGCCTGCAGCCGCTGCTGGCGCGGCGGCGCCCGCACGTCGTGTACCTGAGCGAGTGGGACACGGCGAGGGGGCTGGCGGCGCTGCGCTCGCTCACCCCCCCGCGCTTCAGGCTCCTGCTCTGCAACGGCGGCTTCGCGCAGCGCGGGTTCGAGCATCTCGACCACGTCCAGGAGCTGACGCCGGCCGCCCGCGAGCACGTTCTCGCCCTCGGCGCCGACCCCGCCCGCCACACGGTGCTGCCGCTCGGCTTCGCGATCCCGCGGGAGCTCTCCCTCCCCTCCGCCGGTGAGCGGGAGGCCCTGCGCGCGCGCTGGGGGCTTCCGCCGCGGCGGCCGATCCTCGCCAGCGTCGCCGCGCTCAACCGCTCGCACAAGCGGCTTGACTACCTGATCGACGAGCTGGCCGCGCTCCCCCCGCCGCGCCCGTTCCTGCTGGCGGTGGGGGAGCCCGATGCCGAGACGCCGGCCCTGCGGGCTCGGGCGGCGGAGCGTCTGGGCCCCGAGAGCCACCGCTTCCTCACGGTCGCGCCGGACGAGGTCGCCGAGCTCCTGCGGGCCAGCGACTCCTTCGTGCTCGCCTCGCTGGCCGAGATGCAGGGCAGGGCGGTGATCGAGGCCATGGGCGTGGGGCTTCCGTGCCTCGCGCACGACTCGCCGGTGATGAGGTTCGCCGTCGGCGAGCACGGCACGCTGGCCGACCTCACCCGCCCCGGCGCCGTGACCCGGCTCCTCGCCGGCGGCTGGCCCCCGCTCGACCCGGTGGCGGCGCAGCGCCGCCACCGCCACGCGTACGAGCGCTTCAGCTGGGACGTCCTGGGCCCCCGCTACGTGGCGTTGCTCTCCGAGGTGGCCTTCGGCGCGAGCGCGAACAGGATCGTCTCGTCCTCCACCGGCGCGAAGCTGTCGAGGTAGAAGCGGTAGCCGGGATTGACCGCGCTCAGCGCGGCGGGGATCCTCACCAGGTCGTCGTCGCGGTGATAGGCCGCGATTGCCAGCTTGGGGGCAAACCGCCTCAGCGTCTCCCTCGCGCCCTCGATCACCTCGAGCTCGGCGCCCTCGACGTCCATCTTGACGAAGTCGACGCGCTCCAAGGCCCGTCGCGCGGCGAAGTCGTCGAGCGTCAGCGTCGGGATCCGGAGCGTCCCCGCGCCGACCTCCGCGTCCTGAAAGACGGTGGTCATCCGGCCCGCCTGGGCGACCTCGAGCGTCTCGCCGCTGCGGCTCCACAGCGCGTGCGCGGCGAGCTCGATCCGCTCCGACAGGCGCTGGTTGAGGGCCAGGTTCGTCCTCATCAGCTCGAGGTTCTCCGGGTCGAACTCGAACGTGATGACCCGCCCCTCGGAGCCGACCCGGTGGGCGAAGTAGAGCGCCGTGTCGCCCCAGCAGCCGCCCACGTCGAGCGCGACCTCGCCGCGGGCCGCGCTCACCTCGCGCCCGTCGCGGCGGTAGCCGTACTGGCCGAGCAGGAACACGTTGACGACGTCGACCGAGTGGCAGTGCAGGGTCACCTCGTCCCCGCCGTCGAGCGGAACGCGGTACAGCGAGAGCGGCGAGAAGTAGGGGTCTGAGACCGCGAAGGTGGCCCGGGCGACGCGCAGCCGGCGGTCGGCCTGGGCCTGGCGGCGTCGGTACTCGTGGGGGGTGATCCGCAGCGAGGAGTGGTAGGGCCCGAGCACGCGGAGCTTGAGGACGTCGAGCATCACCCGCCGCGAGTGCCCGTCGCCCAGGCTGGCGTAGGTCGCCTCCAGCCCGTCGGCCAGCTCGAGGATCCGCGCCAGGTTCCGCGCGCCCACCTCCGGATCGAAGTGCCGGTGGCTGAAGCCGGCCTGGGCGGCGGCGCGCTCCGCGACGTCGCGCAGGCCCTCGCGCGCCAGGCGAAGGACGCCTCGCGGGCTTCGGTCGCGGAGCAGGGTCGGGCGGCGCTGCTCGATCCCAGGCGCGTAGCGGTGGGAGTCGGCGAGGACCTCGGCGAGCAGCCTGGGGATCAGCGTCGCGGGCTTGCTCATCGCGCGCGGACCACGTGCCTCAGCGCGCGGACCACCTTCCTCATCGCCCGCGGACCATCTTCCTCATCGCGCGCGGACCACCTCCGCCCACAGCGAGCCCGCGATGCGGGCCGCGTAGCCGGCGCGGGCCAGCCGGGCCATGCGCCGCCATTCGGCGCGCTCGAAATCCCGGGGCGAGCAGCCGAACTGGCGCAGCGCGCGGTCGCCCACCAGGGCGGGCAGCGGATCGCGCCAGGCGCGGTAGCCGGCGCCCAGCCGGTAGTGGGCCTGGTTGACCGAGTAGCCGTGGCGAAAGCAGCGTCGCAGCATCGGCCGCAGCGCACGCTCGCCGTCGTGGGCCACCACCGCCGTCGGGCAGTACGTGAGCCCGTAGCCGGCGGCCCGGGCGCGGAAGCAGAAGTCGACGTCCTCGCCGATGTGCTTCCAGGTCGGGTCAAAGCCGCCGATGGCCTCGAACGCCTCGGCGTGAACCAGCAGGTTCGCGGTGGCCGCCCACCCCTGCCCGACCCACGCCCGCTGCCCGAACCGCCACAGCGCCTCGAAGCGCTCGACCGCGTTCGGCCGCTCCCGGGTGCGCAGCCTCACCTCGCCGGCCACCAGCGCCGACTGGCCGGCGTGGCCGAGCAGCTCCTCCAGCCACGCCGGCTCGGCCACGCAGTCGGCGTCGGTGAACGCGTACAGCCGGCTGCGGGCGGCCGCCGCCCCGGCGTTCCGCGCGCGCGAGCGGCTGGGCTCCGGCTCGCTCACGAGCCGCACGCCGTGGCGGGCGACCACCTCGGAGGTGGCGTCGGTCGAGCCGTTGTCGACGACGATCACCTCGTAGCGCTCCCCCGCCAGCGTCTGCGCGGCCAGGCTCCGAAGGAGCGCGGCGATCGAATCCGCCCCGTTGCGCACGGGCACGATCACGCTGATCTCCGGCTCGGGCGCGGGGTCGGTCACGGGCGCAAGCGTACGGGTCCTCGGGGCGGCCGCGTCCCGGAACGATGGCGTTCTCCTGCGCCATACGCGAGGCAAGACGCCAAAGTTCCGCCGGGGCCCTCGTGCTCGGGGGGCGGCGGTGAAAGTCCAGGGCCTCCGGGGCGTTTCTCGGCACGAGGGACCATGGTTCTGCTTCGCAGTTCGGGCATGAGCACGCGCAGCCCCGGAGCGCGCCCGACGGCCTCCAGCACGGACGCGCGAACCGCCGAGCTCAGGCGACGGGTCGCCGCCAACCACGACTGGTACCACACGCTCGAGCTGGCGCCCGGCGTGGTCACTCCGGGCATCGTCGACCTCCGGCCGGTCCTCGCGCGCGTGCCGATCCCGGCTTCGCTGGCTGGACGGCGGTGCCTGGACGTCGGCACGTGGGACGGCTTCTGGGCGTTTGAGATGGAGCGGCGCGGCGCAGCCGAGGTCCATGCCCTCGACGTTCCCGACCCGTACCGCTGGGACTGGCCGGCGCGGGCGCGGATCCGGGAATCCTACGAGGGCGGCAAGGCGAACCTGGAGGCGATCAGGCGCAACGGCAACGGCTTCCCAATCGCACGCGAGGCGCTGGGCTCGGCGGTAGAGCGCCACGAGATGACCGTCTATGAGATCTCGCCGGAGAGCCTGGGACGCTTCGACTTCGTCTTCGTGGGCTCCCTGCTGCTGCACCTGCGAGACCCGGTGGGGGCGCTGGAGCGGATCCGGACGGTGACGAGCGGCGAGGTGGTGTTCAACGACTGCATCGAGTACGTTCTGAGCAAGCTCCTGCCGCGGACGGCGATGGCGCGACTGGACGTCGATGACCGGGTCTGGTGGTGGCAGCCCAACCTGGCCGCGCTGCAGGCGATGATCGAGCAGGCGGGCTTCGAGGTCCTGGAGCGCGGCGAGCCGTACTTCGTGCCGTTTGGCAGCCGCTACCGGGTTCCCCGCCAGGGCCCGCGCGACGTGCTGCGGCGGCTGCGCGGCCCCCGAGGCTGGGAGGAGCTCGTGCTCTACCGCCGCGGCATCGCCCACGTCGCGCTGCGCTGCCGGCCGCTCGCCGGCTGAGTGCCCGCCGCCGCAAATTTCCCCCGGCGGCGTTCGTTGCGTGACCAGTGACGCCGGCGACGCGCGCATACCGGTTCCGCCGCGCCGCCATCGTGCCCGATGGCGGCGCGGTCCTCTGGCCGCTGGCCGTCCTGGTGATCCTCGCGATCTACTACTCGCCGGTTCACCTGATCTCGGTGCAGACCGCGATCACGGGGCTGGTCGGGATGGGCGTGGTCGCGCTGGCGGCGCGGTGGCCGGACCGGAGCCTGGTCCTGCTCGTGGCGCTGCTCCCCTTCCAGGGGTTCATCCTGGCCAAGCTGTGGGCGTGGGGCCTGCCCACGCCAGTGGTCAGGCACCTCGGCGCCTGGAAGGAGGCGCTCGCCCTGGGGGTCATCCTCGCCGGCATCCGCGGCTACCTGGCCGGCGGTCGCCGGGCGGACGCGCTGGACCGTCTGGCGCTCGGATTCGTGGCCATCGTCGCCGTCTACCTCCTGTTTCAGAGCCTGATCGTTCCCGGCGCCCCAGCGCCGCTGAGCACCCGCCTGCTCGGCTTCCGCCAGGACGCGGGCTTCGTCCTGCTCCTGCTCGGCGCCCGCCACGCGCCGCTGCCGGCCGGCTTTCTCGACCGCGTCGGCCGGGTCGCGCTGGCGGTGGCGATCGTGGTCGCCGGCGTGGCCGTGTTCGAGGCGCTGGACTCGGCGGGCTGGAATCACTTCGTCGTCAACACGATCCAGTACACGCGCTATCAGATCGGCGTCCTGCACGGGTCGCCCCCCAATCCGTTCGACATCCGCATCTACGGCACCGTCGGGGGGGTGCGGATCATCCGCACCGGCTCGGTGTTCGTCAGCGCGCTGGCCTGCGGCTTCTACCTCGTGCTCGGCTTCGCGCTCGCGCTGGAGCGCTCGGCGCGGGGGCTGGGCGGCCGCTGGATCGTCCCCGCGCTGGTCCTGATCGGCGCGGGAATCCTGCTCACGCAGACGCGCAGCGCGATCCTCGGCGCGCTGATCGTCGCCTGGATCGGCTTCCGCCCCGCGGCCGGCCGCCGCCGGCACTGGCGCACCCAGCTGGCGATCCTGGTCGCGGCGCTGGCGATCCTGGCCGTGCCGGCGGCCCTCTCGACCGGCCTGGCCAGACGGTTCACCGCCCCCACCAGCAACGGCGACAACTCGGCCCACGTCTCGGGCTTCTGGAACGGCGTGCACACGATCGAGCACCATCCGCTGGGCACCGGGCTCGGCACCTCGGCCGGCGTCGGCCAGCAGTTCCCCACCACCGGCTCGGAGGTGGTGATCCCCGAGAACAACTACCTCCAGGTGGGGATCGAGCTGGGGGTCGTGCCGATGATCGCGTTCATCGCGCTGACCCTCACGCTGCTGCGCAGGCTGAGCGCGGCGGCGCGCCGCAGCTCGCAACCGGTGCTCACGGCCGCCTGGGCCGCCTTCGCGGGCCTGATCGTCACCGCGTGGTTCCTCCAGGTGTGGATCGACTTCGCGGTCGCCTGGACGGTGTGGGGCGTGGCCGGGGCGGCGCTCGGGGCAAGCCGCCTCGCGTGGCCGGTCGTGCGCGAGGCGCCGGCCCCGGCGGGCGTCGAAGCGGCGGTGAAGCGCGCCGAGCGGCCACTGGCAGCATGAGGATCCGCGTCGCCCTCGACGCCACCCCGGAGCTGATCGCCTCCACCGGCGTGGCCCGCTACAGCCGCGAGCTGCGACGCGCGCTGGAGCGGCGGCCGGACTGTCAGGTGCGCGGCTTCGCGCTCGGCCGGCGCTCCGAGCCGGTGCCCGACCGCGTGCGCCACATCCCGGTGCCCCTCCGGGTCATCGACGCCGGCTGGCGGGCGGTCGGGCGTCCCCGCGCCGAGCAGCTCAGTGGGCCGGTCGACCTCGTCCACTCCCTCGACCTCGTCCCACCCCCCACCCGGCTGCCGCTCGTGGTCACCGTCCACGACGTGGTCTGCGGCGAGCTTCCCTCCCTGCACCCCGGGCGCGCCCGGGGCGCGCAGGAGCGGCGCCTGGCCTCGCTGGAGCGCGCGGCGGCCATCCTGGCCGTCTCCCGGAGCACCGCCGACGAGCTGGTCGACCGCGGCGTTGACCCCGACCGGGTCCACGTGACGCCCAACGGCCTCTCGCGGCTTCCCCCGCCGCCGCCCGACAGCCCCCATCCCGGCGGGCGGTTCATCCTCGCCGTCGGCAGCCTCGAGCCGCGCAAGGGACACGAGGTGCTGCTGCGCGCGGTGGCGATGGCCGGCCTTCAGGACGTGAAGCTGGTGTTCGCCGGGCCGACCGCCGGGCGCGCCGCGACGCTCCGCTCCCTGGCCCGCGAGCTCGGCCTCGGCGAGCGCCTCCGCATCCTGGGCCGGGTCGACGATCGGGTCCTCAGCGGCCTGTACCGAGACGCCGCGCTGCTGTGCCTGCCGAGCCTGGGCGAGGGGTTCGGCCTGCCGGTGCTCGAGGCGCTGGGGGCCGGCCTGCCCGTGGTGGCGAGCGACCTTCCCGCGATCCGCGAGGTGGCCGGGGAGGCGGCCGTGCTCGTGCCCCCGGGCCGTCCGGACACGCTCGCGGGTGTGCTGAGGCGGGTGCTGGGCGACCCCCGCCTCGCCGCGCGCCTGCGCGAGCTGGGGCCGGCCAGGGCCTCCTCGTTCACCTGGGAGGCGACCGCCGAGGCGACGGTCGCGGCCTACCGCGCGGCGCTTCAGGGCGCCGGCCACGGTCGCTCCAAGCGCGCAAGAACGACACCGCAGGGGTCGTTCATTGCCTGAGGTGAACGAGCACTCCACCCCCATCCGCTACGCCACGCTGCGCGACTACCTGCGCGTCGTGCGCCGCTACTGGATCATGATCGCGCTGCTCGGGCTCGTCGGCGCCGGCGCCGGGCTCGCCTACGCCGGCGGCCAGGCCTCGACCTACAAGACATCCGCCGAGGTCAGCTTCCAGGATCCCGCACAGGCCCTCGGCGTGGTCGGCCTGGCGGAGAACTCCATTCAGTCACCCGGGCAGGTCGCCTCGGTCGCCGCCGAGCTCGTCACCGCCCCAAGCGTGATGAGCCAGGTCAAGGCCCAGCTCGGCAGCCCCGAGTCGGTCGACACCCTGGCCGGCCACATCTCGGCCCAGGTGAACGTTCCCTCCGACCTGCTCGAGGTGACCGCCACCGCCACCGACCCGGGGTTCGCCTCCAACCTCGCCAACACCACCGCCAGGGTGCTGGTCGCCCAGGACAACGCCCAGGTCAGGGCCCAGTTCGCGCAGCTGGCGAGCGCCGTGGAGCGGCGGATCGCGCGGCTGACCGGCGGGGGGCGCGCCGTCAGCCCGTCCACCAGCAGCGAGCTGACCTTCTACGAGGACGAGCTCGCCCGGCTGCAGACGCTCGCCTCGTTCGCCCGCACCGCCCAGTTCGCCAGGCCGGCCGGGGTGCCCTCGGCGTCGGCCTCCCCCAGCCCCGCCCGCAGCGGGCTCCTGGGCCTCCTCTTCGGCCTGCTCCTCGGGATCGCCGTCGCGTTCCTGCGCGACTCCACCGACCGCCGGCTGCACGGCGGCCAGGACTTCCAGGGCTCCGTCCGGCTCCCGGTGCTGGGCCACGTCCGCAGCCACGCGCTGGGGCGCGTCGTGCCGATGAACGGCGCCTCCGGCGGGGAGGCGGAGGGGGACCTGGAGGCGATCCGCATCATCCGGCGCAACCTCGAGCTGCTCGATCCCCAGCGACCGCCCCGCTCGATCGTGGTCACCAGCGCGGTGGCCGAGGAGGGCAAGACGACGGTCGCCGCCTCGCTGGCGCTGGCCATGGCCGCGGCGGGACGCCGCACGCTGCTGGTCGAGGGCGACCTTCGGCGCCCGGCGCTGGCCGCCCGCTTCGGGGTCCCGCAGACGCCGGGGCTGACCGATTATCTGACCGGCGCGGCGGCCCCCCACGACACGCTGCGCACGATCCGGTTCGCCGAGCCCCCCACGGGCAACGGCGCCTCGCCGACAACCAATGGGCACTCCACGGGCGCCGCCGTCCACCGGCTGGTGTGCATCCCCTCCGGGTCGCGCACCTCACGCGCCGCCGAGCTGCTCGGCTCGGGGCGGTTCAGGCAGTTCCTGGAACAGGTGGCCGAGACCTACGACGCGGTGGTGCTGGACTCAAGCCCGCTGCTGCCCGTCTCGGACACGCTCGAGATGCTGCCCTACGTCGATGCGGCCGTGCTGTGCGTGCGCGAGTCGCGCACCACCCGGGACCAGGCGCTGGCGGCCCGGGCGGCCCTGGCCCGCTTCCCGACCTGCCGGGCGGGCATCGTCGTGACGGGCGTCAAGCCGCGAGGCGGCGATGAGGTCGTCTACGCCCACGCCCACCAGTACGCCTGAGGCCCGCGACCGGCTGGCCACCGCCCGGGCTCTGGCCACCGACGCGGCGTGCGCGGAGGTGGTGCGAACGTGGTCGGGGCAGGGGATCGAGCCGATCCTGCTCAAGGGCGCGACGACCGCGCGGTGGCTGTATGAGGAGGACTCGCGCGGCTACGTCGACGCCGACCTCCTCATCGCCCCTGAGCGGGTGATGGATGCCGCCCGGCTCCTGGGCGATCTCGGCTTTCGCCCCGCCGACGGCTACTTCTCCGACCACGCCCACCCCTGGCTGCGAGGCGCCGACGGCGCGGTGGTGGACCTCCACGTCACGCTCTGGGGGCCCTCGCGCCACCCCGCCGAGGTGTGGGCGGAGCTCCAGGGCTGGGTGGAGCCGCTGCGGATCGGGTCGGTCAGCGTCCGCGGGCTCAACCTTCCCGCCCGCGCGCTGGGACTCGCCCTCCACGCCGCCCAGCACCGCGACGACCCGGCGCGGCGCGAGGACCTGCGGCGTGCGCTGGAGCGCACGACGCTCTCCGACTGGCGGGCCGCCGAGCGCCTGGCCGAGCGCCTGCGGGCGCTGCCGATGATGGGCGTCGGGCTCGACCTCGAGCCGGCGGGGCGCGAGCTCCTGGCGCGCCTGCCGCTCGCCCGCGCCGGTCTGATCGCCGACCGCGAGGGTGCTCCGCTGGCGATCGGCCTGGCCCGCCTGGCGAGGGCCCGGGGCGTGCGGGGCAGGGCGGCGGTGCTGGCCTCCGCCCTCCGCCCGCCGGCGCGCCGGCGGGAGACGGCGCGCCGGGAGGGGCCGACGGGCCGGGAGGGGCTCGCGCGCCGGGGGGAGCTTGCGCGCCGCCTGGCCTGGCTGCTGGCGGGAGCGCCCCCGACGATCCGCGCCCTGCGCCGCTCCGAGCGCCCCCGGCGCCCCTGACCGAGCGATGGCCGGGCCCCGGATCAGCGTGATCGTCCCCGCGCGCGACTGCGCGCCCACGCTGGGGCGCACGCTCGCGGCGCTGCGCGCGCAGACGTTCGAGGGTCCCTACGAGGTGATCGTCGTCGACGACGGATCGCGCGACGAGACGGCGGCGATCGCGGCGCGCCACGCGCCGCTGGTGAGGCTGATCCGCAACGGGCAGAGCACCGGCCCGGGCGAGGCGCGCAACCGCGGCGCCCGCGCCGCCCGCGCGCCGCGGCTGGCGTTCACCGACGCCGACTGCTTCCCCGCCCCCGGGTGGCTGGAGCACGGGTCACGGGCGCTGGACGGCGCGGATCTGGTCCAGGGCCGGGTCGAGCCCGACCCCGGCGCCCCGCGCACCCCGTTCGACCGCTCGCTCGCCGTCGCCGGGGACGGCGGCTTCTACCAGACCGCCAACCTGTTCGTGCGCCGCGAGGCGTTCGCCGCCGCGGGCGGGTTCCGCGACTGGGCGCTCGAGCGACCGGGCCGCCGCCGCTTCTCGCCCGACCGCCGGCGCGGCCGGGCGGCGCGGACGCCGATCGGCGAGGACACGCTGTTCGCCTGGAGCGCGCGGCGGGTCGGCCTGCGCAGCGCCTACGCCCCCGACGCGCTGGTCCACCACGCGGTGGTCCCCGGTCGCCTCCGCGACGCGATCGGCGACCGCTGGCACTGGACCCGGGACATGCCGGGCCTCGTGCGCCTGGTCCCGGAGCTGCGTGAGAGCGTCTTCTACCGGCGCTGGTTCTTCGCCGCCTGGACCGCGCAGTTCGACCTCGCCCTGCTCGGCCTCGCGGCGGCGGCCGGCACCCGGCGCGGGGTGTGGCTCACCGCCTCCCTGCCCTACGCCCGGCGCCTGTGGCGTGACGGCGAGCCCTACCGCAGCGGCGCCGGCCGTCTCACCTCGCTGCGCCGCAGCGCCGCGCACGCGCTCGGAACGCCGGTGCTCGACGCGGCGACGCTCTGCGGGCTGCTCGCCGGCAGCCTCGCCTGGCGGCGCCTCGTGCTCTGAGCCTCGCCGCCCGCGCCCGGGCGAGGCGCGCCGTCGCAGAGGAGGAGGTGGCCGACGGGGTCACGGTGAGGTAGAGGCCGTCGCCATCTCCCACCGCCGGGATCGCGACCTGGGCGCGGCCGTTCTTGACCGCCACCTGGCCGATCGTGGTGGCGGCCGGCGCGCTGGGAACGTCGTTGTAGCCGATGGCGTGGGTGGCGCTGTCGGGGAGCCGCTGGACGGTGACGTCCACGGCGCCCACCGCCCAGGGGACCGCCACCGACACAGACACCCCCACGGCCGGGGAGGGAGAGGTCCAGAACTGCGGGCACTGGCCGCCCCAGCAGTCGTCGGCGCGGCCGATCAGCGCCTGGATCCGGTCGCCGGCCGGCGCCAGGACGGCCAGCGCGTAGAGGTTGGAGCCCGACGCCGAGGACTGCAGGCGCGCCCCGCCCATCCGCGAGTAGTCCAGCATCACCCAGTAGGGCATCTGCGGCGCGCCGTCCCAACCGATCAGCCCGTCCAGCAGGTTGTTGCAGGCCGACGCGGTGGTGCAGGTCAGCATGCCCTGGTCGGCGCCCGCCCCCTCCAGCGCGCTGAAGTCGCCGATCATCCAGCCGGGGATGTTCGCGGCGTAGGGCGGGCCGTACTCGTTGACGAAGATCTGGGTGCCGGCGAGCGCCGGGTAGGCGGAGAGCAGCGCCTTGGCCGCGTGGATGTGCGTGGCGATCGAGGCGGGCGACCAGTAGTCGCGGTAGCCCCCGGGCACCGGCTCGGTGGGAAGCCATGGGCCCGGGCTGCTCCCGGGGGCGGCGTCGACGGTCTCGGCGTCCTCGTGGTAGCCGATCGCCGCGAAGCGCACGCCGGTGCTCATCTCCCAGTTGAGCACGTCGGTCAGGCTGAGGTCCCATCCCGGCGCGTCGGGATGGCCCGCCGACCGCGTGAGGAACCACCCTATGCTCGGGCCGACGACGCTGGCGGAGGGATCGGCGGCTTTGATCGCCCGGTAGGCGGTCCCGTACACCGAGAGCCACTGGTTGACGGTGCCGCTCCAGACCGGCTCGTTCCAGACGTCGAAGTAGTCGGGCGCCTGCCCCGCCGCGATCCGGCGCTCGACATCGTCGTGGATGAAGGAGTAGTAGGTGGGCAAATCGCCGTAGGGGGCGCTCCGGTAGGCAGGGTCGCCCGCCGCCGCCCAGTTCTGCCAGTCGGTGGTCAGATCGAGGCTGACCTGCGCGCCGGACGCGCGGGCCAGGCCGAACTCGCCGCCCCACGCCTCCTGCAGGCCCGACTGCCCAAGCCGCCACTGGCGCGGGCGCAGCGCCTTGACGAGGTTGCCGTCGTCCCAGGTGAGCGTCACGCCGCCGTCGGTGTTCAGGCCGTTGAGGAAGCCCAGCCCGACGTGAGCGAGCCGCCCCAGCTCTGAGGAGCCGATCGCCACCGAGCAGGTGCCCGCCAGGCATTGGCTGGCGGGATACGTGTACGTGAACCGGTCGCTCGCCGTGATCGGCGAGGCGCCGCAGGCGTTGTAGACGCGGACGTCGACCGGGACGCCGAAGTTCGCCGGCACGACCGCTTTGATCTGCGAGTCGGAGAGCACCTTGAAGCTGGGCGGCGAGATCGCGTAGCCGTGCGCCAGGTCGGTGCCGAACCAGATGTCGTAGTGGCTGTCGCAGGTCCCGCCACGGCCGACGAAGCCCGAGCCGTTGATCGTCACCTGCTCGCCGCCGATGACCGAGCCGCTCGACGGCGAGATCGAGGTGATCGTCGGCGCGGCCGCGGCGGCCTGGGCCTCGGCGCCCCAGATGCCCGCCGTGAGCGTGAGCGCGACCATGGCTCGCGCCGCGCGCGCGCGCCGACGCCAGGCCGCGTGGACCATCATCGAAATCATCGACCCCCCTGCCGTAGGACTCTGCCCCCGCCTATCGGCAGACGCCGCCGGGCGCTTGAGGCCCCGGTCGGGGGTTCCGAAGCAACCTCCGCTCGCCGGGGCGCCGCCGGTGAAAGTCCCGGCCGCGCGAATCGTTTCCTGGCTGAAGCCATGCGGCGAAGGACGGGCAAAGGGAGAGCGCCGGCGCGGGTCGCCGTCTGCGCATCGGACGCGGTGCTCGGCCAGCGCATCTCCTCGGCGCTGGCCCGGGATGGCCACCGGGTGGTGGCGCGGGCCACCGTGGCGCCGCCGGTGCTCGAGGCGCTCGACCCTGCCGCGATCGATCTGGTCGTGCTCACCTGCCGGCTCGAGCCGTTCACCCCCTCGCGGGAGGTCGGCGCGCTGCGCAGCCGCCTCCCGGAAACGCCGCTGGTGGTCGTGGCCACCGGCTTTCTCACCAGCGCCGCCCGGAGGCTGGTCCGCTCCGACGTCCAGGGCCTGCTCCACGAGACCGAGCTGGAGGCGGCGCTTCCGGCCACCGTCGCCTCCGTCCTCGCCGACCAGCTGTGCGTGCCGGCGACGCTGCGCGAGGCGCTCGCCCAGCCGGTGTTCTCCCACCGCGAGAAGCAGGTGCTCGAGCTGGTCCTGGCCGGGCTCACCAACAGCGAGATCGCCGCCCGGCTGTTCCTGTCGGAGAGTACGGTCAAGAGCCACCTGGCCTCGAGCTTCCGCAAGCTGGGCGTGTCCTCGCGCGCCGAGGCGGCGCGCCGGGCGCTGGACCCCGACGGCATCCTCGAGCTGGCGGCGGCGGGCGACCGGGGCTCGGCCACGGCCTCGAGGAGCCTCGCGCTCCCATGAGCCCGCCCCTGGACAGCCCACCCCGCGCGATCCCGCTGGCTGACCCGTCATCCTCCCGCGGCGCCCGGCAGGGAACGGCCGGGCCCGTGCCTCGGGCCCACCCGCGCACGTCGCTGAGGACCGAGGTCGTCCTCATCACCGACAACTCAGAGGCGGACCTCGCCCGCTCCCTGCCGGCCATCCGCGAGGCGGTGCGCGTCGCCCACGCGGAGCTGCTGGTCGTCGACCTGGGATCGGTGGACGGGACGCTCGCCTTCGCGTCCCGTCACTGCCCCGGCGCCCGCGGGGTGTGGCTGGCCAGGGGCGACGGCCTCTCGGAGGCGCTCACCGCGGCGGCGGCCTGCTCGGAGGCCGACGTGCTCGTGATCCTGCGCCCGACCGTCCAGCCGACCTCCCCCGACGCGATCCGCCGCCTGGTCCGCCACCTGGAGGACCACCCCTACGCGTCGGTGGCGGCGCCGTCGCTGCGCGACCACCGCGGCGCCGAGCTGCACACGAGCCGCCCCGGCCCCGGCCCGTCCGCCTTCTCACGGGTAGAGTGGGTGGTGAGCGAGGCGATCGCGCTCCGGCGCCGCGACCTGGACGGCCTCGTCGGGCTGCGCCGCGTCCCCGCCCACACCTTCGAGCAACTCGAGCTGTGCATCAGGCTCCGCTGCCGGGGCCGTGAGATCCACTACCTGCGGAGCGGGGACTGGCGCGACGTCGGCGGCCGCGCCGCCCGGCGCCTGAGCGCCGGCCAGCGAGGCCTGTCGCTGCGCGCCTGGCGCCTGCTCCTCGCCCACCCGGCCTACGCCCTGCGGCTGTTGGGCCGCCACCGCGCCGTGGTCACCGTCTCGAGCTTCCTGCGGCGCGCCGTCGACATCGCCGGCGCGCTCGCGCTGCTGGTCGCGCTCGCGCCGCTCATGCTGGCGATCATGCTCGCCATCCGCCTGGACTCGCCCGGCCCGGCGATCTTCCGCCAGCGCAGGCTCGGCCATCGGGCGCGACCGTTTCAGATGTTCAAGTTCCGCACCATGACCCACGGCTCGGACCCGGCGCTGCACGAGGAGTTCGTCCGCGAGATGATCCTCAACCGCCTCCAGGCTCGGGAGGGCGGCGCCATCCAGATCTTCAAGATCCATCCCGACCCCCGGGTCACGCGCGTGGGACGGCTGCTGCGGCGCACCAGCCTCGACGAATTGCCCCAGCTGCTCAACATCCTGCGCGGCGAGATGACCTTCGTGGGCTTCCGGCCGCCCATCCCCTACGAGGTGGAGGACTACCCCGCGTGGTACTTCCGGCGCTTCGACGGCCGCCCCGGGGTCACCGGCCTGTGGCAGGTCAGCGGCCGCAACGAGCGCAGCTACGAGGAGATGGTCAGCCTCGACATCGAGTACCACAACCGACGAACCTGGCTCTTTGACCTCCTGCTGCTCGCGCGCACGATCGGCGTGGTTCTCACCGGGCGGGGCGCCTACTAGCGCCGGCGAGCGCCGAGCGGGCCGAGGTCGGCCAGCGTGAAGTCGGGCTCGCTCTGAAACTCGCGACGCAGGCGCGCGCGGAAGGTGCTGAAGCGGCGCATCGCCTCGCTGCGACGGCCGGTCGCCAGCAGCACGGCGAACAGCTGGCGATGCACGTCGGAGTCGAACGGCTCGAACTCCGCCAGCCGGTCCAGGTGCTTGCTCGCGGCCGTGTGGTCGGCGCGCTCGAGCGCCAGGTCGACCAGCCTGCGCAGGCTGTCGGTGGCCATCCCCCGCAGCCGGTCCCGCTCGGCCATCACCCACTCGGCGTAGGGCTCGTCCTCGAGCAGATCGCCCCGGTACAGCGACATCGCCAGCTCGAGCAGCTCGGTGGCGACGTCGACCTCGCCCCGGTCGGCGGCGCTCAGCCCGTCGCGCACCGCCTGCGTGAAGACGTCGGCGTCGACGCGCACGTGGCGGCGGTTGATCGCGTACCCGCCGCGGACGGTCACGATGAAGCGCGAATCGGCCCGCGGGGGACGGCCGGGCTCGAGCTTGTCGCGCAGGCCGTGGATGAAGTGGCGCACGCTGGAGAGCGCCTGACGCCCCGAGAAAGGCCACAGCGCCTCGGCGATCTCCTCCGCCTGCACGACCCGGTCGCGCTCGCACACCAGGTACTTGAGGATCTGGCCCGGGCGCTGCTGGAGCCAGTTGCCCCCCAGCGGCCCCTCCCGGCTGTCCACCCGGATGCGCCCCAGCGCCTTGATCGTCAGCTCAGGCCCCTCGATCCAGTGGGGATCCGAGCGCCGTCGACGGTCGCGGGCGTCCCCCGGGCGCAGGTGCAGCAGCACGCCCGACCCCAGCGGCAGCGGCGTCGCCGTCACCCAGACCGCGCTCAGCGGGCTCCCCGACAGGGTGTCGATCCGGATCTCGGGCAGCGTCTCCCCGGTCTGGGCCGCGCGCTGCGCCAGGCATCCCCGGTGGCACGGCCCGTCGGGGCGGCGGCAGGCGAACACCTCGTGGCAGGCGGTGGGCGGAGCGGCCTCGCCCGACCGCCAGCCCATCTCGATCGCGGCCGGGTTGGCGGAGGTCACGTTCCCCTGCTCGTCGACCACCACGAGCCCGTAGGGGTGGTGCTCGAAGACCGCCGCCGACAGGCTCCGAGCCTCGCTGGTGAGGACACCCGGCTCGGTGCGCTCCGCTGTCATCCGCTTGTTCGCCACCTCCAGGCCATTCCCCTGACTCACCGGATTGAACTAATTCTGGCCTAACAAGGATTCTAATCGGTCGGCGACGGGCGCCCTCTACGTTGCGCCAACCCGCGCCGAGCGCCCGGGATGAGGCGACGGCGAGGGCTTCGGAAGAGCTCACGGAGCGCCTGCCTGGAAGGGGACATGCGCGACGGAGGTCACGGAAACGATCCGCCGCAGCGGGTCTGATCTCGAAGGACGAGGAGGAGAGCATGGCGCAAGGTTGCTTCCACAGCAAGCGGACGCTCGAGGCGGAGCGCCGACCGGGTGAGGTGGCGCGGGCGGTGGCTCGCGCCAAGCAGGGCGATCGCGCCGCGATCCGCTTTCTCTACCTCCGCTACGCCGACAACATCTATGGCTACGCGCGCTCGATCGTGCGCAACGACCACGACGCCGAGGACATCGTCCAGCAGGTGTTCACGCGGATGATGACCGCCATCCAGGGCTACGAGCAGCGGTCGGTCCCGTTCTCGGCCTGGCTGCTGCGCATCACGCACAACCTGGCCATCGACCACGTGCGCCGCCGCTCCCGCGTGTGCGAGGAGCCCGAGGAGGCGATCTCGCACGACGAGCCCGAGCACGAGAGCAAGCACCTGCGGCTGATGCTCGGCGAGGCGCTGGCCCAGCTGCCGCCGGTGCAGCGGGAGATCGTCGTCCTGCGCCACATCGGCGGGCTGTCGCCCAAGGAGATCGCCGAGCGCCTCGGACGCACGGAGGACTCCATCCACGGCCTGCACCACCGCGGCCGCCGCGCGCTGCGCGAGGCGCTCACCCAGATGGGGGCCACGCCGTCCACCGTCGCGGTCTGACAGGCGCGCCATCCGCCCGGCGGGACCGCAAGTTATGCGGTCCGGCGACGTTCTGTGATCGTGCACCCGATCGATCGGGCGCGACGCCAAGGAGCTTGATCGTCATGGCAACCCTCACGGCCTCCGACCCGGCTTCGCTTGGACCGGCTGGGACGCGCGCCGCCGTCCCCGGGCTGCTGCTGCGCCCGCCCGCGCTCGGCCTGGTCGCCGACCCCCTCGGCCTGCGGCGCCTGGAGGCGCTGCTGGAGGAGAGCTTCGAGGTCGTGGCGCGCGCCCAGGACGTCGGCGACCTGCTCGGCCGGGCCGCGCGACTGTCCGCGGTGATCCTGGCCGGAGGCGCCGAGCTCTGCGCGCGCGGTGGCCCCATCGAGCAGCTGGCCGGCCTGACGGCCGCCCCGGCGATCGTCGTGGTCGCCAAGACCGACGAGCGCTCGCTGGTCCGCCGGGTCCTGTGCGCCGGCGCGCACGGGTTCGTCTGCGAGACCAGCGCGGAGGTGGCGCTGCACGCGACGGTGGAGGCCGTGCTGAGCGGGCAGCTGTCGGTGCCACGGAGCATCCGCAACCGGATTCCATGGCCCACCCTCTCGCTGCGCGAGCAGCAGGTGCTCGAGCTGGTGGCGGAGGGAATGACCAACGGGGAGATCGCCTACCGGCTCTGTCTGTCGGAGAGCACCGTCAAGACCCACCTCTCCTCCAGCTTCCGCAAGCTCGGCGTCAGCTCACGCGCGGAGGCCGCCGCCCTCGTCCTGGACCCTCACGGCGGCCTGCGCGCGACGCTCGCCCCCGATGCGGCGATCTCGCTCGAGCGGGAGCTGCTCGGGGCCGCCCCGACGGCCTAGGGCCGGCGGGAGCGGCGGCCGCGAGCCGCCCGTCTGACCACCACCCGCTCCACCGACGCCGCCGAGTGACGCTGGTGGCGAGCGAAGCCGTCGACCGCGTCGGAGCGGATCAGGTAGATGCCCGCCGGCGCTCGCACGTGGAGGGTGAGACGCCACACCGTCGTGCCGCTGGCCAGGAACTCGATCGGCCGCCGGCAAGGGGTGGGCGGCGTGAGGAATCCGTTGCGGGTCAGGAAGCGGCAGCGCCCGTGCGGCGCCGGGTGGTAGATCATCACGTAGACCTGGATCACCCGGTTGAGCGCGGCGACGGCGGCGGTGGGGTGGGCGCAGCGATGCTCGGAGGCCGTGCCCACCACCGTGATCGCGCGGTAGGAGGCGCGGGTGAGGCGCCGGGCGATCCGCGACACCGGCCGCGCCCGGCAGCTGGGCCTGGGGCGCGGCCTGCCGGCGCGCGCCGGAGGTGAGGCGCCGTTGGCCGCCGGCCCCGGCTGGGGCGCGGGCGCCGTCGGCGAGGGCGGCGGCAGCGGCGCCGGGGCGGTGAAGCGCGAGGCGTAAAGGGCGCTGCGCGACCCGTCCGCGGCGACCACGAGCGCGTCGGCCTGGCCGGCGAGGCCGCTCGCCACGCGGGCGCTCCCCGCCAGCGCGCCCGCCACGCCCGCGATCGTGTCCACTGACGACCACGCCCGGCCGGGCTGGCGCACCGCGTCCTGAAGCGCGCCGTTGTCCGTCCACACCAGCCACGCCGTGCCGGCCGGGTCCTCGGCGAGCCAGAACGGCGGCGTGTCGACCGCGTAGCCCTGCGGGTTGGTGGGGCTGTCGACGGCGGCGGCCACCGGCTCGGGCGCCGTCCACCTGCCCGAGATCACCTCGGCCGAGAAGAGGGCGTCGGCCGGGGGCGGGCTGCTCTGCGAGGGCTCGGTCCAGACCGCGGTCACGTCGCCCGCCGCGTCGGCCGCCACCCGCGGCTCGGAGGCCGGCGGCTCGGCGCCCGCCGGGGGCGGTGGGGCGGAGATCGCCACCGCTGGATCGGGCTTGCCCGCCGACGCCGGCCACTGGGTGGCGAGGATTTGATTGTCAAAGCCGCTCTGGCTCTCGGCGTCGACGATCGTGGCCAGGTCCGAGCCGTCGACGGCCACGTCGTAGTTGGGCGGGTTGGATGCCGAGCTGCCGCCCGGATAGGGCGTCTCGGGGACCTGGTCGCCTGACTGGCTGATCTGCTCCTCGGCGCCGAACGCCGCCGCGCGGGCGCCGCCCGCCACCGCCCCGGCCGGGGCGCGCGCCGCGAACAGCTGGCACTGGGTGCTCATGGGGACCTGCCCGGCGCAGTTCTTGAGATAGACCACCACCACGGTCCCGTCGGGGCTGACGGCCAGCCGCGGCTCCTGGCCGCAGATCCGGCCGGTGGCGCAGCTGGTGGCGCCGCTGCGGTCGCTGATCGGCGCCGCGGCACTCCACGTGCCGCTCGCCGGGGAGTAGACCGACAGCCAGATCGGCTGATCGCCGAAGCTCGAGCCCTGCGGCTGGCCGGAGACCACATACCCGTTACCGGCCGCGTCGAAGGCGACCTGCGGGTCGCTCAGGTCGGGCGCCCGGGCGTCGGCGAGCACGGGTGCCCAGGGCGAGGGCGCGCCGGCGCCCGCCGGCCAGCCGGACTCCCAGATCTCGTTCTGCTGGACGGTGACGCCGAGCGCGTCGCCCGAGCCGCCCGCGGCGGCCGCCAGCGGCAGCCCGCCGAACACGGTCATGCCCGCCGGGAAGGCGTCGGCCTGCGGCGCTCCCCAGGCCGAGTCGCGGGCGCCGCGACGGATGGCGAAGTAGCCGACGCCGCTGCCCACCGTCTGCTCGAAGAACGCGCTGGCCGCCCCGCCCGGCGCGTCCGCGAGGGCGAGGTAGTCGCCGGTGCTCCCTGCGCCGGCGCCCTGGTTGTCGACCACCTTGGCCGGCTCCCACGCCGCGCGCGCGCCGGCCGACGCCAGCAGCGCGACCGCCGCCGACGCGGCGCAGAGCCTGAGCAGCCTGAGCTTCACGATGCCTTCGCCTCCGGTCGTCTTGTCGGCTCATCCCGGCGCATGTGCCCGGCGATGTTCCCGCCGAGAAAACGCGCCGCGTGACGCCCGCTTGCGCGCGGCGGACGGCGCTGGTCCAAATTTCAGTCGTCACCCGAGCGGCGCGGCCTATACAAATGCGATACCGAGGCGGGAGGCGCGGTCTGTGGCGTCGTTCTTGCGTTTCCTCGCCGATAGGCAATCCAGTCCTACCAATCAGGAGGCGCGTCAGTACATGACGAAACGACTCGTATCCGCGGCGCTTGGCCTGGCCGCGATCGGGGCGGCGACGTTCGCTCTCATTCCGGGAGCCACGGCGGCGACCAATGGCGGGACGTGCACGCTGTCGGGTAACGCGAACTTCTCGCCCAACCTGACATCGAACACGGCCAACTTCACCTACTCGTTCACCGGCTCGCTGACCAACTGTCAGTCGTCGGTGAGCGGCGCCCCGAGCAGCGGCACGATCGCCGTGGGCACCGGTGGCCTTCCCGCCGGGACGGGCAACGGCAGCTGCTCGAGCAGCACGACGAGCGGAACCTCGGTGATCACGTGGGCCGACGGCAACAACACGGTCGTGAGCTACACCACATCCGGGGTCGCGGCCGGCGTCGTCCTCCAGGGCAAGGTGATCCAGTCGATCACCTACACGCCGACCGGCTCGAGCACTCCGGTGACGGTCACGACCAACGAGCCGGCCACGCCGGTGGGCGACAGCGCCGATGGTCTGCTCACCTTCGATCCGCCGAACCCGACGGGCTGCGCGCCCGGCGGCAGCGGCGTCTCGCAGGCTGCGATCAACGGCCAGATCGGGACGGGAAGCCCCTCCTAGCCAGCGGGGGTCCCCGGACCAGAGCAAGGGCGCGGGCCTGTCCCGCGCCCTTTTTTCGCGCCCTGCGGCGGAGAAGCGACGGGCTAGCTGTACCCTCAATCGCAGCACATGGCGTACGTGGAGGAGAGACCCGGGGCGACGCGCGACGCCGTCACAACAGCCGGTTCGAAAGCGGCGCGCGTGGGGATGGACGCGACCATGCTCGCCGGCGAGTGGCGGCGGCTGCGCCGCGCCGCCACGGCGGTGGCGCTGTTCACCAGCCCGATGTTCTTCGTCGTGCTCTACGACCGCGCCGGGCTGTCGCTGGCCGGAGCGGTGGCCGCCACCGCGGGCAGCGTGATCGCGTTCCGCGGGCTGATCGACGTGGCGGCGCGGAGGTTTTTGCCGTGGCCGAGCATGTACGGCGTCGCCCGGGAGATCGCCCAGGAGGACGTCGTCGCCCGGCGCAGGACGTGGTTCTGGCGCTCGGTCTACCGCAAGGCGGCCTTCATCGCGATCCTGCTGTTCGCGATCGGCGGGATCATCGCGCTGGCCGACCACTACACGTGGTGGCACGGCGTCACCCGCATCTTCCACGCGGTCGGGTCGATCGGCGGCGTGCTTCCGAACGTCGTCTTCACCCTGATCGTCTTCTTCTTCATCAACACCTTCATCCTCTTCGGCCCGCTGCTGGTCGCCAACCTGCGCCAGGTCAGGGGATATGAGCCCGGCGACGCCAGCTGGGGGGTGCAGATGGAGGACGTCCGCGGCCAGGCCGAGCCCAAGGAGGAGGTCGCGCGCGTGGTCCGGCTGTGGCAGTCGGGCGAGGAGTTCGAGAAGGCGGGCGGCAAGCGCGAGCGGGGCCTGCTCTTCCTGGGCGCGCCCGGCACCGGCAAGACGATGCTGGCCAAGGCGATCGCCACCAACTTCAACTGCCCGTTCGTGACCATCCCGGGGTCGGGGTTCGCCGCCACCTTCATCGGCATCGACGTGATCGTGGTGATGTGGCTGATCCGCAAGGCCAAGCGCCTGGCCCGCAAGTGGGGCGGACAGTGCATCGTGTTCATCGACGAGATCGACGCCGTGGGCATGCGCCGGGCCAGCCTCGGCGGGCCGCCGAGCGGCATGGGCATCGGCAGCGCCGGCGCCGGCTTGGGCGGCGGCGTGGGCAGCCAGAGCTTCGAGGACTACTGCTTCTTCGGCCGCTGGGGGGCGCTGACGCCGACCGGCGACCTGATCCTGGAGACGCGCGCCTGGCGCGAGCGGCTGTTCGCCTCCCGCGCCGAGGCGCGGGGGCCCGCGGTGCCACCGCTGCTGGCCAGGCCCGCCGAGTGGATCCAGCGGATCATGTTCCCCGGCATGTTCGGGGGCGGCTACGGCGGGCTGGCACTCAACCAGCTGCTGGTGCAGATGGACGGCATCGGCGAGGCACCCGTCACGCGCCAGCAGCTCACCAAGCGGATCAACTCGCTGCTCGACGCGCTGTACTTCGTCCCGCGGCGGGTCGGCGGCCTCTCCCTGCGGCTCCCGCCGCCGCGACCCGCCTCCGAGCAGGTGTTCTTCATCGGCGCGACCAACGTCCCGATCGACCGGCTCGACCCGGCGCTCATCCGCCCCGGCCGCATGGGCCGGCACGTGTGGTTCCGCACGCCGACGCTGGAGGACCGCAAGGACATCTTCAACCTCTACCTCGGCAAGGTGTCCCACGAGCCCGACCTCGACACCGAGCGCCGGCGCAACGAGCTGGCGCGCATCACCAACGGCTACGCCCCGGCGATGATCGAGCAGGTGTGCTCGCTGGCGCTCACCTACGCGCACGCGGACGGCCGCCAGGTGTTCGGCTGGTCCGATCTGGTCGAGGCGATGACCACGGTCGAGGCGGGGACCGCGGTGGCCATCGACTACATCCCCGAGGAGACGCGGGCGGTGGCGATCCACGAGGCGGGGCATGCCGTCAACGGGCACCTGTACATGAAGGACGTCCTCTCCACGCGGCTGTCGATCCGCAAGCGCGGCGAGTCACTCGGCCATCACCAGGCGATCGAGACCCAGGAGCGCTTCTCCTCCTGGCGCAGCGAGGAGTTCTCCAAGCTCGTGTGGACGCTGGGCGCGATGGCGGCCGAGCACGTCTTCTACGGCGAGAACTCCACCGGCGTGGGCGGGGACGTGATGAGCGCCACGGCGCGCGCCGCCTGGATGGTCGGCATGTGCGCGATGGGGCCCAACCCGATCGACCTGAGCGGACGCTTCGCCTCCGCCGAGGACGAGGCGGCCGAGCGCGAGAAGCTCCTGCGTCGCTTCGAGGACATCGGCGTGCAGATCATGAACCGTGCCGGCACCGGCGGCCCGTTCGAGCAGAACCCGATCGCCGCCGTCCTCTCCGACCGCGACAAGCGCAGGGCCGTGAGCGCGCTGCTGGGCCAGGCCTACCTCACCGCCTACGCGACGGTCGCGGCCAACCGCGATCGCGTCGAGCAGATCGCCGAGGAGCTCATCGCGCGCAAGGAGATGCACGGCGACGAGGTGGTGGAGCTGCTCGATCGCGTGAACCTCGTGCGCCCGGAGGTCGACCTGCTGCAGGAGAGCACCTGGCCACCGGTATGAGCGCCCACCAGGAGCTGATCGCCGCGCCCGCCCGCCCGGGCGCCGAGGAGCACGCCCGATCGCGCCACGCGCTCCGCTTCCGCGTGGCCGCGGCGGTGCTGGTGCTCCTCTGCCTGGGATCGCTGGGGGCCGCCCTCGCCCTCACCACGCGCAAGCGCCCGGCCGCCTCCTCGGGCGCCTGGTCGCAGTTCAGCCCCTCCGACCAGGGGCTCCAGGGAGCCCAGGAGATCGCCGACTACGTCGCGCCCTACTACCGCGCCGATCCCGGTGCGCAGCTCGCGGTGGTGACCGTGGTCAACCTCAACAACCCCTCCAGCCCCCTCCAGGTGGTGGTCCCCTCGAGCTCCTCCGGGTCGCTGCTGCCGCTCCCGCCGAGCAGCACGATCGTCTACAACCTGTGCGGCACCGGGAGCGGCAACTGCTCGATCGGGATCGGCCGTCCCTCGGCCGCCCGCCTCCTTTTGATCCGTCGCGAGGCGCTCGAGCTGGCGCTCTACACGTTCAAGTACATCAGCGGCGTGCAGACCGTGGTCGCGATCCTGCCTCCCGGCCGCACGGTGCAGGGGTGCACCGGCATCTGCCCCAAGCCGCAGAGCACGACCACCACCAAGCCGATCAACCTGGCCGTCGCCTTCGACCGCCAGGAGCTGGCCCAGCTGCTGGACCGCCCGCTGCGCCAGACGCTGCCCGAGGCGATCCCGCCCAGCGTGGCGCAGATCGAGAGCGCTCCCGAGGCCGAGCTGGTGAGCGTGATCACCGCCCGGGGGATGTTCTCCGAGCACGTCGAGCAGGCCCAGGACGGCAGCTCGGTGGTCGTGCTCAGCCCGATGGCCCCGCAGTAGCGTCGCGGCGCTGGTAGCCGCTGCAGGCGGTCACCGGCAGGCGCGGATAGCGCGGATAGCGCTCGGGCTCCGCGCGTGAGCGGCGGCACAGCGAGAAGGTCGACCCGCGGGTGGTGGGCACGATCTGCTGATGGCGGCAGCTCGCGCACAGCCCGGCGGGGGGAGCCTCAGGACGCGCGGGCGGCATCGGCCACCGAGGCGCGCGGCGGCTGATACGGCGGCCGCCGCTCCTGCCAGCCCTCGGCCTGCTCGAGCTGCGCCGCCAGCGCGATCAGGCGCCCTTCCGCGCCGGCCGGCCCCAGCAGCTGGGCCCCCACCGGCAGCCCGTCGCTCGTCAGCCCGGCGGGAACGCTGATGGCCGGCCAGCCGGTCGCGTTCCACGGCCAGGTGTAGGGGCAGTAGGCGACCATCCGCTTGTCCGTCTGCCAGCCGGTGAGGCCGTCGATCGAGCCCACCGGCATCGCCGTGCGGGCCGTGGTCGGGGTGAGCACGACGTCGAAGCGGGCGAAGATCCTCCCCACCTGGAGGCGAAACGGCGCCTCCAGCGCGCGCGAGGCGCGCAGCACCGGGCCGCCCAGCCACCGTCCGATGCGGGCCGCCTCGCGCGTGCGGGGATCGAGCTGCGTGGTGTCGGGCAGCCTGTCAACCCACCACTTCAGCCCCGAGATCGACCGCGCCAGGACCCCGACCCCGAGGAACCCGTACACCGGGTCGGCCGGCTCGACGTGGTGGCCCAGCCCCTCCAGCACGCCGCCCAGGCGCTCCACCGCCGCCCGGACCGCCGGATCGAGCGAGGTGGGGGCGATCGCGTAGGGGATCTTCAGCGAGAGGGCGATCCGCAGCGGCACGGCGGCGGGGCGAGCGCTCGCGCGCTCGGCCACGGCGGCGAACGGCTCGCCGGGGGCCGCGGGCCGGTCGCGGTCGCCGGGATGGCTGCCGGCCACCGCATCCAGCAGCCGCGCCGCGTCGGCGACCGTGCGCGCCAGCGGCCCGATGCAGGTCAGCCCGTGGAAGGCGTCGGCGTAGGGCCAGGTGGACACCCGGCCGCGCTGGGGCTTGATCCCCACCAGATGGGTCCAGGCGGCCGGAACCCGGATCGATCCCAGGCCGTCGGATCCCAGGGCGACGGGGACGAGGCCCGCCGCCACGGCGGCCGCGGCGCCGCCCGAGGAGCCCCCCGGCGTGTGTCCAAGGCTCCACGGATTGCGGGTCACCCCGAACGCCGGGCCCTCGGTGATCGGCCACTGGCCCAGCTCGGGGGTGGTCGTCTTGCCCACCACGATCGCGCCCGCCGCCTTCAGCCGCCGCACCACCTCGGCGTCCTGCGTCTTGGGCGCGAACGTGCCGCGACAGCCGAACTCGGTCGTCTCCCCCGCCAGGTCGGTGTCATCCTTGATCGCCACCGGCACCCCGAGCAGCGGCGCGCGCTCGCCGCGCGAGCGCCGGCGGTCCGCCTCCCCCGCCTCGCGCAGCGCCCGCTCCCGGCACACCACCCGGAAGGCGTTGAGGTCTGGCTGGGTGGCGGCGATCCGGTCGAGCGCGAGCTCCACCAGCTCCCTGGCAGAGGCCTGGCCCGACTCGAGCGCCCGCAGGGCGCCGCCCAGACCCGCGAAGGCCAGCTCCTCGCTCAGCTCCTTGCTCACAGCGCCGCCAGCGCCTCGCCGGCCGCCCGCTCGCCGGAGCGCACCGCGCCGTCCATGTAGCCGTTCCAGTACGTGGAGGTCTCGGTCCCCGCCCAGTGGATGCGGCCGACCGGCTGCCGGAGCCACGGCCCGTAGGCGAGCAGGGTTCCGTTGCCGGGGATCCCCACGGGACAGCCCCGCGTCCATTCCTCACCGCACCAGCTGGTCTCGAAGAAGCCGGTCGGCTTGAGCGCCTGGGAGCCGAAGAACGTGGCGTACTGGCCGAGGACCGCGCTCCGGCGATCCGACGGCGACATCGCCAAGTAGCTGCGGCAGTCGTCGCCGCCCACGAAGCCGAACACCACCCCGAGGCTGCCGTCCGGCGGCGAGTCGTCGAACGTCGCGGTGACCGGGCCGCTGGTGCTGATCGCCGTGCCGGTCAGTCCCTGCTCGCGCCAGAACGGGGTCGGGTACACGGCGGCCACCTTGGTGAGGGCGCCCTGGCCGTAGCGCTGGGTCAGCTGGTCGCGCTGGAAGGGGAGCAGCGGCTCGTAGGAGATCCGGCCGGCGAGCGTCGGCGGCACGGCCACGATCGCGCGCCTTCCGCGCACGGTGAGCCGATCGGAGTGGACGGTCACGCCGCCCGAGTCCTGGACGATCCGCCGCACCGGAGAGCTCAGCGCGACGCGCGAGCCCAGCGCCGAGGCGATCTTCAACGCGATCACCTGCGAGCCGCCGACGAAGCGGTCCTGCTGGGCGCCGCCGCGGGTGTCGAAGTTGCGCTCGAAGGTCCCCGGGTTGCGCTCGTCGCCCGACGCCGCGATGTAGAACAGGACGAACAGCAGCGACAGCTCGCGCGGCTCGGCGCCGAAGATCGGCCGTGTCGCCACGCGAACCAGCTCACGGAAGCGGGGCGTGACGCTGTTCTCCTCGATCCAGCGCTCGAGCGTGTAGGTCTCCCACTCGGCCGCGTTGGAGGCCTCCCAGGGAGCGTCCACCGGGACCGTGGTCGACATCTGGTCCAGCTGGGCGACGACCGCGGCGATCTCGGCCGCCGCCTCCGGATCGGGGGGCGCGGTCCCCAGCGGCCCCGAGTCGCTGTAGGTCGAGCGGCTGCCGTCGGCGACGTAGACGTCCTCGCCGTCGTCGTAGACCGGGAAGGTGCCGACCCCGAGCGCGCTGGCCAGCGCCAGCACGCGGTCCTGGGTCGGTCCGACGAACGTCCCGCCGCGCTCGGACCACCGGCCGCCGCCGAGGTCGTGGTTCCAGACGCGGCCGCCGACGCGGTTGCGCGCCTCGAGCACGACCACCGACCGCCCCGCCGCGGCGATCTGGCGGGCGGCGGTCAGGCCCGCGAAGCCGGCTCCCACGACGACCACGTCGACCCGGCGGATCCCGCCGGCGGCGGTGCGGTGGCGCCTGCGCTTCCGCCGGCGGGCCGCCTCGGCGGACGGCGGGATGGCGGCGGCCGCGCCGGTGGCGAGGGTGCCGGCGACGAAGCGGCGCCGGGTGATCGGTTTGGTCTCCTTCATCTTGCGGTGCTCTCCCCTGTCGTTTGGCTTGCCGCGAGCGCCTGCGCCGCGGCCAGGTCGAATTCTCCATGGTCGGAGCCGAGGCCGCCGGCCACCAGCGCGGCGGCCGCGCAGCCGAGGAGCGCCGCCGCGCGGCGATCGCCGCCCAGCGAAAGGCCGCGCAGGAAGCCCGCGCTGAAGGCGTCGCCACACCCGGTGGTGTCGACGACGGGCACCGGGAAGGCCTCGACGGAGCGCACCGCCTCGCGGTCGACCACCACCGCTCCATCCGCGCCGCGGGTCGCCGCCACGCAGCCCACCCCGCGGTCCAGGAGCGCCCGGCAGCCGCCGACCAGCTCGTCGGCGCCGGTCAGGCCCAGCACCTGCTCCTCGTTGGGCAGCAGGTAGTCCAGGTGCTCCAGGGCGGGCGCGATCCAGTCCGCGAGCTGGGCCGCCAGCTCCCCGGGCGCCAGCAGGTCGGCCGAGGTCACCGTCTCGTGCTCCCGCGCGAAGGCGAGGATCCTCGCCGCCTCGACTCCCCCCATGAGCTCCGGCGCGCCCAGGTGGAGGTAGTCGGCGGCCGCGATCGCCTCCCACGGCGCGTCGGCCGCGGAGTAGGTGGCGTTGGCGCCCACCACGTGGAAGGCCGGCCGCGACCCGTCCGGGCGGATCGGCAGCACGCTGGCCGACGTCTGGACCTCGTCCCTGCGCACGAGCAGCGCAGTATCCACCCCCCAGCGCCCCAGCAGCTCCACTAGGACGTCGCCCAGGGCATCGCGCCCCAGCGCGCCCGCGCTGCGGACCTCGGCCCCCAGCTTGGCCAGGGTGACCGCGGTTCCGCCCGCGGGGCCGGCGGGGGTGATCCGGATCTCCTCGACCAGCGTGCCGCCCTGGCCCTCGGGGATCCGCTCGACTGGCCGCACGAGCACGTCGAGCACGTGGACGCCGAGGGCGAGCGCCCTCATGCGCCGCGGGCGCCGTAGCCGCGCCGGGCCGCCGCCTCGACCACCTCCCGGAGCTGCTCGTCTGACAGGGCGCGTGGAGGCCCGATCTGGGCGGCCCGCCAGTAGACCTCGCAGCACCACTCGAGCAAAAGCGCGTTCTCCACCGCCCCCTCGACGGCGGCGGCGTACAGCACGGTCCCGTGGTTGGCCATCAGCGCCGCGCTTCGGTCGCGCAGCGCCTCGAGGGTCGCCTCGGCGAGCGCGGGGGTGCCGAACGTCTCGTAGGGCGCCACCCGCACGGGGCCGCCCAGCACGAGCATGTTGTAGTGCACGGCCGGCAGCTCGTCGATCACGCACGACAGCGCGGTGGCGGCCGGAGAGTGCGCGTGGACGACCGCCCCCGCCGCGTAGCGTCGGTAGACGCCCAGGTGCAGCCCCAGCTCCGAGCTGGGCGCCAGCCCGCCCTCCACGCGCTCGCCGTCCAGGTCGACCAGCGTCACCTGGTCGGGGCGCAGATCGCCCAGCGCCACGCCGGTCGGGGTGATCGCCACGATCTGGCCGGCGCGCTCGGAGACGTTGCCCGCCGTGCCCAGCACCAGGCCCTCCTCGGACAGCCGCCGGGCGGCGGCGGCGACGCGCTCACGGGCCATCCTCGCATCGGGTGCGGCGCGGGGCACCCCGGGATCATGTCAAGCTTCCGGCTCATGAAGCGGCTCGCGGGAGCGCTGGCGGTGGCGGTCGGGCTCGCCCTCTGGGCGGGTGGCTCGACGCCGGCCCTGGCGGCGCGAGGGGTGGGGGACGTCCAGGTGCTGGCGCTGATCCCCCCACCCGGCTACCCCGCCCTCCCCCACCTGATGGGGGACAGGATCTTCGAGGGGACCTACGACGATCCGCAGGGCTCGCCGATGCCCTCGCGCGTGCTCGAGTACGCCCTCGACGGGACGCTGATCGAATCGTGGACCGTGGCGGGACAGGACACCTCGCGGCCGCACGGGGTGCAGGTGGCCGCCAACGACTCGCGCGGCAACCTGCTGCTGTTCGACAAGACCAGCGGCCGGATCATCCGCCTTGACCCTCGCACCGGCTCGCAGGTCCTCTACGGAGCCGTCCCCGACCTGCCGACCTGCTCAAGCGCCCCGGCCGGCGCGCCGTGCTCGCCCGAGTCGCAGGACATGCCGCCGTTCCCCGACTACGGCGCCTGGGGACCGGACGGGAGCCTCTACGTGACCGACTACGACCAGGGCGTGATCTTCCGGGTCCCTCCCGGCGGCGGCGCCGCGAGGGTGTGGCTCTCCGACCGCCGGCTCGACGGCGGCACGTTCGGCTCCGCGTGCATCCTGCTGATGCCCGACCATCACACGCTCCTGTTCGACCAGGCCTCAAACGGCGATCCCGCGTCGGGGGCGACCGACCCCGCCACGGGCAAGCTGTACGAGATCTCGATCATGCCCGGCGATCGCCCCGGGGCCATTACGCAGCTGTGGGAGAGCGGGCCCGCCGACGCCCCCGACGGCTGCCAGCTCTCGGCGGCCGGCCACATCTACGTGGCGCTGGCCGGCGCCTCCAACCAGATCGTCGAGCTCGACTCGCGCGGCCACGAGCTGGCGCGCTTCGGCCAGCCCTACTCGGGCGCCAACGACTCGCCGGTGCCGTTCGACACGCCGTCCGGGCTCGCCTACGCGAAAACCGATCTGATCGTCGCCAACCAGGCCTACCTCGACGGCAACACGTCGAACATGGCCCTGCTGAGCGTGGAGACGGGCGAGCCGGGCCTGCCGGCGTACGTGCCGCCGAACGCGGGGTATGTGGCGACCCCTCGCCACCGCCACGCTCACCGGCGGCATCGGCCCCGCCGGCGAGACGGCCGGCGTCGCCGGCGCCGCGCCTGACGGCGGTCGGGCGCCTTGCCTGACGGCGGTCGGGCGCCTTGACGGCGGTCGGGTGGGGTGCCTCAGCCGCCGCCCTCGCGCGCCTCCTCCAGCGCCGCCTGCGCCGCCGCGATCCGCGCGATCGGGATCCGCAGCGGCGAGCAGGAGACGTAGTCGAGCCCGGCCAGGTGGAAGAACGCGATCGACTCCGGGTCGCCGCCGTGCTCGCCGCAGATGCCCAGCTTGAGCCCCGGATGCGCCTCGCGCCCCACCCAGGCGGCCAGCCGCACGAGCCATCCCACCCCGGGCTTGTCGATCGTCTCGAACGGCGAGCGATCGACGATCTTGCGCTCGATGTAGGTGGGCATGAACTTCGACTCCACGTCGTCGCGGGAGAAGCCGATCGCCGTTTGGGTCAGGTCGTTGGTGCCGAAGGAGAAGAAGTCCGCGTGCTGGGCGATCCGGTCGGCGACGAAGCAGGCGCGCGGCAGCTCGATCATCGTCCCCACGGTGTAGTCCTCGCGCTCTCGCAGGCCGTGCTCGGAGCCCACCCGCACGACCAGCGCCCGCAGCTCCTCGAGCTCGTGCTCGTAGGCGACCAGCGGGATCATGATCTCCGGATGGGGCGGCTCGTCCATCGCCCGGGTGGCGCGGAAGATGGCCTCCACCTGCATCTCGTAGATCTCCGGATAGAGGATCCCCAGCCGGCAGCCGCGTGTGCCGAGCATCGGGTTGCCCTCGTGGATCTCCTCGACCCGGGCCAGAACCCGCTCGAGCTCCTCCAGCTCCTCGGAGACCTCGATCCTGGCGCGCTCGACCTCGGCGCGCAGCTCGGGCAGGTCGGGGAGGAACTCGTGCAGCGGCGGGTCGAGCAGGCGGATGGTCACCGGCAGGCCGCGCATCGCCTCGAAGATCCCCTTGAAGTCGCTCTCCTGGAGCGGGAGCAGGTCGCGCAGCGCGGCGCGGCGCCCGGCGCCGTCGCCGGCCATGATCATCGCCTTCATCTTGGGCTGGCGGTCGGCGGCCATGAACATGTGCTCGGTCCGGCACAGGCCGATCCCCTCGGCTCCCAGCTCCCGGGCGCGCCGAGCGTCGCGGGGGGAGTCGGCGTTGGCGCGCACCCGCAGCCGCCGCAGCTCGTCCGCCCACGACAACAGCGTCTCGAAGCGCTCGTCGATGCGCGGCTCGATCAGCACCGCGCCGTCCTCCACCACCGCCCCCTCGCTGCCGTCGACGCCGATCGAGTCACCCTCGTGGAACACCCGCCCGTCGATGCGCAGCTCGCGCGCGTGGACGTCCACCGTCACCTCGGCGCCGGTCACCGCCGGGACGCCCATCCCGCGCGCCACCAGCGCCGCGTGTGACGCCTTGCCTCCCTCCGAGGTGAGGATGCCCTTGGCGGCATGAAAGCCGATCACGTCGTCGGCCTCGGTGAACGGCCGCACGAGGATCACGTCGCGCCCCGCCTGAGCCGCCGCCACCGCCGAGGGGGCGTCGAACACGATCTCGCCCCGCGCCGCCCCCGGCGAGGCCGCCACGCCGCGGGCGAGCACGCTGTAGCGCTCGCCGCGATCGAAGGTCGGGTGCAGCAGCGCCTCCAGCGCCCCGGCATCGACCGTGGCCAGCGCCTCCTCCCTGCTGAGCAGGCCCTCGCCCACCGCGTCCACGGCAAAGCGCACCGCGGCCTGGGCCGGCCGCTTCGCGCTCCGGGTCTGGAGCATGTACAGCCGCCCCTCCTCGACCGTGAACTCGGTGTCCTGCATGTCCTTGTAGTGGGCCTCGAGCGTGCGGAGGATCTCCATCAGCCTGGCGTGCACCTCGGGCATCACCTCGGCCAGCTCGCGCAGGTCGCGGGGCGTGCGGACCCCCGACACGACATCCTCGCCCTGCGCGTTGATGAGGAAGTCCCCGGAGGGCTCGGGCGCGCCGGTCACCTCGTCGCGGCTGAAGGCGACCCCGGTGGCCGACGTCTCCCCCTTGTTGCCGAACACCATCTGCTGGACGTTGACCGCCGTGCCCCAGTCGTCGGGGATCCGGTTCAGCCGCCGGTAGCTCACGGCCCGCTCCCCCGTCCAGGAGTCGAACACCGCCCGGATCGCCCCCGAGAGTTGGCGGCGGGGATCCTGCGGGAACTCGTAGAAGGCCTTGAAGCGCTCCACCAGCGACCGCAGCGAGTCGACCGGCAGCTCGGCGTCGGTCCCGGCTCCCGCCGCCCGCTTGGCCTCCTCGATCGCGTCCTCGAACCGCTCTCCCGGCACCCCATGGGCGACGTTGCCGAACATCTGCACCAGCCGGCGATAGGAGTCCCAGGCGAACCGCTCGTTGCCGGTGACCCGCGCCAGCCCGAGCACCGAGCGGTCGTTGAGGCCCAGGTTGAGGATCGTGTCGAGCATCCCCGGCATCGACTCCCGGGCGCCGCTGCGCACCGACACCAGCAGGGGGTCGTGCTCGTCCCCGAAGCGCCTGCCCGCCCTCGCCTCCAGCCGCGCCAGCGCCTCGCTCACCTGCTCGGCCAGGCCCTCCGGCTCGGACCCCGTGCGCATGTACTCGACGCACGCCTGCGTCGTGATCGTGAACCCGGCGGGGACGAGGTCCTCGCCCAGCACGCGCGTCATCTCGGCGATGCCCGCCCCCTTGCCGCCGAGCAGGTCGCGCATCCCCATCGACCCCTCGGCGAAGTCATACACCCACCTCATGCAGGACGGACCCTAGCGCCCCCGTGCTCCCTCGTCAGCGGGCCGTGCGGCCGCGGGCGCGGCGGGCGACCCCCTCCCGGGGCGGTGCGGGCGCACCGCGGCCGCTACGGGCGCCCCCCTCCCCAACCGGCAAACGTGCCAGTGAGCCCGCCCGAACGCCCGGCGTGTCACGTTCGCCCGCTCACAGCGGGTGAACGTGGATTCACCGCCCGGTCAAGCCCGTGCGTGGCACGTTTGCGGGTGGGCGCGGCGGTTGGGCGAGGCGGTTGGCCGGGGCGCCGGGCCGGGGCGCCGGGCCGGGGCGCCGGGCCGGGGCGCCGGGCCGGGGCGCCGGGCCGGGGCGTCGCGGCTGCGGCGACTCGAGGGGGTCCCTGGGCGGAACGTCGCGGTGGGCGTCGCGCCGCGCTCCCCCGGGGCCCGGCGCCCCTGGCCCTACCGGCGCGAGCCGGCCGGTGGGCGCCGGAGCGACATCACCGGCGCGAGCCGGCCGTCACGTGCGGGAAGTACCGGGTCAGCCCGCCCCACGGGAAGCCGGGCTGGACGCGGCAGGGCGGCGCCGGGAGGCCCAGCGGCGACTGCGAGCGGTCGCCGGTGTCCGCGCAACTGGCCGAGCGCAGGCCGCCGCGGCTCAGGTTCGACAGCTCGCCGGGGGCGAAGTAGACGTTGGAGCGGTTGCTGGGCTCACGCACGGACTGGCCGAAGAACGACTCGTTGCCGACGATCGTCTCGGCCCGCAGGTAGTGAGCGGTGCCGCTCGGGGTCTGCGCCGGCGCGGTGGCCTCGAGCACGGCGCCCAGGTTGGCCATCGCGCTCACCACCTCGGTGCTGTAGAGGTCGATGAAGTCGATCATCGGCGATATCTGGCGGACCGCCGGCAGCAGCGCGTCCAGCGCGGGGTGGAAGGCGCGGTTGAAGCGGGCGATCGCCGGCAGCGCGGCGGTGGCGTCGCCGAGCAGGCGCGGCGCCCGTCTGAGCAGCGCCACCGCCGGGCCCGAGAGCGCGATCAGGTCGCGCAGGGCGGGGGCCACCAGCGGCGCCGCGGGCCGCAGCCGATCCAGCGACGGCTTGGCCAGCGCGAGCGTGTCCCCGGCGCCGGCCAGCGTCGCCCGCAGGCTGGCCAGGAACGGCGGCAGGGCGTTCACCGTGGCCTGGAGCTGGCGGTCGCGCTCCGCGGTGGTCGACAGCACGCGGTCGCCGGCCAGGACCAGGCTCTGCAGGTCAGCCGAGCGGCGGCCGAGCGTGCCCAGCACGACCGCCGAGCCGCGCAGCAGCGACTGGACGTCGCCCTGCTGGCGCTGCAGCGAGGCGACGACCTGCTGGAGCGTGCTCAGCGCCGGGTCGAGGTTGGCGATCGCGTTGGAGAGGCTCTCGGCGTTGCCCGCGACCGACGCCGCGCTCCCGGCGAGCAGCGCCTGCAGGTTGCGCTGGGCGGGGCGGCCGAAGGCGCTCAGCACCTGGTCGAGCTGCTGGGAGGGCGCGATCTGGGCGCGCGGGAGCGTGCCCCCATCGGGCAGCTTGGCCACGCGGCGGCTCCCGCTGGAGAGCTCCACGAACGCCTCCCCGAGCAGCGTCTTGAGCCGCAGGATCGCGCGGGTGTCGGCGGGAATCGGGGCATAGCGCCGCGAGATGTCCATCGTCACCAGCGAGCCCGTGCCCCGCGGGCTGACCGTGGTCACCCGCCCCACGTTCACCCCTGCGATCCGCACATCGGCGCCGGAGACGAGCAGACCGGTCTCCGGGAACAGCGCCCGCACCCGGTAGCCCTGCGGCGCGAACGGGATCGTCCCGCCGAACTGCGTCCACACGAAGATCATCAGCCCGACGCACGACAGCGCGAAGCCGACCGCGGCCAGCACGGCCCGTCGCCTGGGAGCCTGGGTCACCATCGCGCTATCCGCATCCGAAGGTGGTTCCGAACACCTGCTCCAGCACCGGGCCCGCCGGCAACGTCCTCAGACCGCGGCAGCTGGCGATCAGGACCGTCCGCCACACGGGGCCGTTGGCATCGGAGGTGGAGATGAACGAGTTGGCGTTGTGGGCGAACCAGGCGAGCCAGTACAGGAAGCCGGGGTTCCCGCCGCCCGGGTTGTAGGCCAGCTCATTGGTCGAGTAGGCCAGCACCTTGAACGCCTTGATCAGGTCGGGCACCTCGACGCGCAGGTTCCTCCCCAAGGGCGGCAGCGCCCGCGTCAACGGCGCCGAGGCCCTCACGAACGGCCTGATCTCCTGCAGCGGGAGCAGCGCGGCGCCCTCGAACACCGTGCGCGCGTCGCGCAGCGTGGCCGGCAGCGAGCGAGCGATCGGCTCAAGCGAGGTCGCGGTGGGGCCGAGGACCTGGGCGAACGGGACCAGGTCGGCCAGCGTCTGGCGCGCCCGGGCCAGCGTCCCCGGCAGACGCGCGATGGCGGCGCGCAGCGCCGCGCTCTGCCCGCCCAGCGCCCCGATCGCCTGGCTTCCGGCCCGCACCGTCTCGCGCAGCTGGCCGTCCTTGCCCTGGATCGCCCGCGTCAGGACGCCCAGGTTGTGCACGATCCTCGCCAGCTCGCTCCGGCGAGCGGACAGGAGCGCTGAGATCTGCCGCGTCTGGGCCGCGGTGGGACCGAGCGCGCGAAACAGCGCGCGAATGTCCGGGCCCCGGCCCGCGGTGCCCTCGCCCAGCGAGCTGATCAGGCTCTGCAGCCAGGCGCGGGTGTCCGCGTCGAGCGCCGAGAGCAGCTCGTCGGAGTCGATCGGCGAGAGCGTCTGGCCCACCGGGATCGTCGCCCCCGCCGGCAGGATGCCCGCCGCGCGATCCCCCGGAGCGATGTCGACCTCCATGTCCTTGAGCGGCGTGTTGGGCACCAGCTCCGCGTGGGCGTCGCGGTAGAGGTGGGCTAGCTGCGCGGGGTCGATCTCCATGTGGATGATCGCCTGCCCGTCCCGCAGCGAGGTGCCGGTGATCTGCCCCACCCGTACGCCGGCCACCGTGACGGGCTCGCCCAGCCCGGCCACCACGCCCGCGGCGGTGGGGAACGCGCCGTTGACCGCGTAGTAGTGCTGGAACGGGTTGGGGAGCCGCTGGTTGAGGAGGATGAAGGCCCCGCAGGCGGTTCCGGCGGCCATGAGCGCCAGCAGCATGGCTGTGTGGCGCCCGTAGCGCCGGACCTGATGCCGCAGCCGCCCCCTCACCGCGGCCTCCACGGCCACGCGGGACTCGGGCGCAACGCGCTCGCCGGGCTTGCGGCCGGCGTGAGGTCGGGTGAGGCGGTCGGCGAGCCGAGGCTCGGAAGCGCCTGGCGGGCGCACGGCTCATCGGGCCGGAAGTCGCTCGGGGTGAGGTCGCCCACCCACCGGGGCCGTGAGCCCTCCAGCTGCCCGCCGCCCGGAGGCCCGGTGGCGATGACCGACTGGCCGTCGATCGTCCCCGAGATCGTGTCCGTGCCCGCCCCCGCCACGTAGCGGGTGTAGGGGCCGTCGGCGTCGAAGCTGCCGCTCGCGCCCGCCAGACCGGGCAGGAAGTGGAGGAACTCCTGCAGGACGGTCTGCCCGGTGGAGAGCGAGCCGTCCGGAACCGTGGCGCGCAGGATGGGCAGCACGTGGGTCTGCAGGCAGTCGGTGACCTGCCGGCCGATCGGGAAGGCGCTGGCCAGCTGGGTGAGGATCGCCGGCAGCTGCTCGAAGGTGGCCTGAAGCGAGGCCAGCAACGGCCCGCGCTGGGAGGGCGAGAGGACGGTGGCGAGCTGCTGGACGGTGCCGCGGAGCGCGCCGAGGATCGGCGGCGCCGCGCGCAGCGGCGAGTACAGGGCGCGAGCCAGGCCGTCCACCGCGGGCAGCGCCCGATCGACCGCGCTCAGCGCGGGTGGCGCGGCGCGCAGGGTCTGGTCGATGCCGGCGACCGTCTGCGCCAGGGCCCCCTGGGAGGAGGCGAGCGCCGCGGCGGTTCGGTTCACCCCCCTCACCAGGGCCACCAGCTGGGTCTCGCTCTGCGCGAGCGTGCCGCTCACCCCCGCCGCGGCGCGCAGGAGCGTGCCGACGTCGCCCGGGGCGGTCCCCCGCAGCGCGCGGGCCGTCCGCGCGACGTCGAGCTCTAACGGCGCGAGCTGCGGGGCCGCGGCCTTCAGCCCCGCCTCGCCGGTCGCGGGGACCCCACGCGGGGTCGAGGCCGCCCCCGAGCCGCCCCCCAGCCCCTGGTCGAGAGCGTCGAGCAACTCGACCAGAGCCCCGCGGGTCGGGCGGCCGAACGCCGACAGGAGCTGGTAGGCCTGGACGGGCCCCGAGGTCTGGCTCTCGGGGATCGTCGCCCCGTCGCCCAGCACCGGCGAGCCCGGGGTCCCCGGGTCCAGCTCCAGGTAGTAGCTGCCCTCCAGGAACAGGCGATCGCGAATCCGCAGCGTCGCGTCACGGTGGACGGGAAGCGCGCTCGGGTCCAGCGTGAGCTCGATCGAGGTGCCGTAGCCGTGGGGGGCCACGGCCACCACCCGGCCCACGTCGATCCCGGCGATCCGCACCGGATCGCCGCCGCGGACGTTGAAGCGGTCCGCCACCGTGGCGTGCAGCGTGAAGCGGTGAACGAGGGGCAGCCCTCGGTCGAACGCGTAGTAGGTGACCGCCACGCAGCCGAGGATCACCAGCGCCGACACCGCCAGGGGGTGCAGGCGGCGGCGCCCGCGCCGCGGGGCCGCGTGGTGGCCGGCGCGCGAGCGGCTCACGGGACCAGCCCCGCCTTCCTGCCCTCCTCGAGCACGCCGGGTGGCGGCGCGGTGTCGTCGACCGTGGTCGAGGTGCGGGGCGGGTTGCCGATCAGCTGGGCGCCGGTATAGCCCTCGTTGCCCGCCTGACACTGCCGCGGGCTCTCGATCGGGTAGTAGTTGAGGTGCAGGTCGGGCGCGGGCGTCGCCGCCTGCGAGCTCTGGCTCTGGTCGAACAGCGGCATCGCCCGCAGCCACGCGCCGCTCGCGTCCCCCTCGCTGAGCGAGGAGGCGAAGTTGCGCACCCACAGCCCGATCGCGTTGCAGGCGAACTGGGCGGGCGCGGCGGCGCGCAGGACGGCGCCCAGCCCGACGAAGGCCGAGGACCCGACCGTCGCCAGATCGTCGGAGCCCAGAGCGCCGAAGGTGGCCCTCGACGCGGGATCGCGCGCCAGCGCCTCCACGGCCGCCAGCGCGCCGCCCAGCTCGGAGGCCAGCCGCGGAACGGGCCGCCAGATCGGGGTTCCGGCCAGCACCACCTGGTCGAGCCCGCGGGCGGCGGCGGGCAGCGCCGCCGCCGCCGGTCGCAGCTCGGCCAGGATCCGGTGGGCCTCAGCGAGGACGGGCACCGACCGCGCCAGGACGCCGGTGGCCACGGCCTCGGTAGCGGGCGCCTGGTCGATCGCGGCTCCCAGCCGCGACCGCGCCAGCACCCCGAACGTGCTCGCCGCCCGGCCGAGCAGGTCGGTGAGGGTGGGAGCCACCGAGGCAAGCGCGCTCGTCGTCCGCGCCGCGCCGGTGATCAGCGCGCCCAGCTGGCTGGAGGGTGTGGCCACCACCGCCAGGAGCCGGTCCAGGGGCCCCACCAGCCGGCCGAGCGCGTACAGGCTGTCGTTGAGCTGGTTGCCCCGGCCGGCCACGATGTCGCCGAGCTCGGCCAGCGCAGCGCGCAGCGGCCGCTCGGTCGCCGGGCCGAATGTCCCCAGCGCGGTGTCGAAGTCGACGAACGGCAGCTCGTGGTTGCGCGCCGGGTTCGTGCTCAACCTCAGCGTCCCGCCGTCGGGAATGCGACCGGCGCGCAGGTGGCCCGGGATGAGCTCCAGGTACTTGCCGCCCAGCACCGAGCTCAGCCGGATCCGGTAGCGGGTGTCCGGGGCCAGGGGCCCCAGGCTCGGGTCGAGCGCCAGCCGGAGCTGCGCGAAGGGATGGGGCCAGGTCCGGGAGGCCGGCTCGGGCGTGATCGCCAGCACCTGTCCCACCCGCGCCCCCCCCACCCGCACGTCGGCGTTCTTGGCCAGCTCGTCGGCGTTGGCCACCTGCACCGACACCTGGTAGGTGGCGACGAACGGCAGCCCGTTGGCGGCGACGTAGCTGAGGTACACGGCCAGCGCCACCACCACCACCGTGATCGTGCCCATCAGCACGGTGCTCTCGAAGATCGCCGCGAGGATCCGGGGCGGTCTCACTTGACCAGGTACTCCAGAAGCGGGGCCAACGCCGGCGGCCGCTGCGGCCGGTAGGCGGGAGCCGCTCCGTAGTGCGCGCTGCACCCGGGCACCGGCGAGGTGGCGTAGCGGCCGCAGGCGCCGTTGTTGGGCGCCACCAGCAGCAGCGGGAGGATGTGCGAGGTCGAGTCGAAGCGGGCCAGGGAGGCGCCCACGTAGTACATGACCGACAGGAAGCTCTCGACGAAGCCGTGCCGCTGCAGGTTGGGGTAGAGGGCCGCGGCCAGCTCGGTACTGGGGCGGGAGCGTCGCGCGTAGCCGAGCACGGAGTCCAGCAGCGGGACCGAGGCGCGGATCGCCGGGACGGCGCGGCGCAGGGCGCGCGCGAGCTTGGACAGCGCGGGGGTGGCGGCGGCCGCGAACGGCACGAGCGCGGCGGAGGCTCGGCGGAGCTCGGGGGCGGCGGCGTGGAGCTGGGCGAGCACGGGCGTCCCGTCGACGAGGACGCCGTCCAGCTGGCCCAGCGCCGGATCGGCGGCGCTCAGGAGGCCGGGCAGGCGGGCCTCGCTCTGCGCCAGCGGCGTCCGGTGGGCGGCGAGGCCGGCGGCCAGCGCGGCCGCCCGGTCCAGGAAGCCCCGGACCGCCGCGGTGTGCGCGGCGGCGTCGGCCGTGATCGTGTTCGTGGCGCCGATCAGGGTCGCCAGCTGCGAGCGCTGGCGCCGGAGGATCGCGATCGCCTGCCGGGCCAGCGAGAGGGTGGGATTGGCCCGCAGGAGGACCTGGTTGATGTCCTGGCCGCGCGCCGCGGTGGCAATCCCCAGCTCGTCGAGCAGCACGCTCAGCCGCTCCCGCGTCGGCAGGTTGAAGATGTTGAACAGATCGAGCAGGCTCACGGGCTCGGTCGTGTGGGTGACCGGCACGGTGGGGGGATATCCGCCGGCGGGCCGCAAGGGCGGGCTGGCCGCGGTGCCGGGGTCGCACTCGAGGTAGTTCTCGGCCACCAGCGCCTCGGGCCGGATCGTGCAGGTGGCGTCCTGGTGGAAGGGCATGAACCGGGCCTGGACGGAGGCCTCGATCCGGGCCCTGAAGCCGGGCGTGAGCACCACCCGCTCGATCGTTCCCGCCCGGGCGCCGGCGATCTTGACCACCTGACCGGCCACCAGGCCGCGGGCGTTGTCGAAGATCACGTCGAACCGTCCGGCGGCCGGGGGACCGGAGCTCGTGCCGACGACCAGCGCGCCGAGTCCGACGATCGCCGCCAGCGCCGCCGCCACCGCGAGCACGCGCCTCACCTCTGGTCCTCCGAGGGTTTGCAGACCGCGGGCGCGCCGGGCAGCACGTCGGGCGAGGTCCACGGGTTGGAGCGGTCGGGCGCCGGCGGGCCTCCCCCGCCGGGGCACGGCGCCAGGAGGTGGACGCGCTCGCCGTCGTAGGGGCCGAGCGAGCCCGCCCGCTGGCTGAGGAGGTCCAGCAGCCCGCTCACCGAGGCCCCGCCGCCCTGCACCGCCACCAGGCCGTGCAGGTAATGGCCGTTGGCGTCGTAGCTGCCGGCGGTCGCCCCGCCCACGCCGTTGAAGAAGCCGGCCACGACGTCGGCCACGTACGGCCGCAGGAGCGACAGGTCGGGGCCGATCAGCCGCAGCGCGCGGGTGAGCGACTCGACCGCCGGGGTGGCCAGGCGCTCCACCGGCGGCAGCGCCTCGAGCGCCCGCTCGGCCCCGGGGACCAGCGCGCGGACGGCCCGCAGCGTGGGAAGGGCCTCGGTCTCGGCCAGCAGCAGCGGCGGCAGCAGCCCGGCCACCCCGCGGGCAGTCGCCGGCAGTCGCGCCAGCGCCGGGTCGAGCTCAAGGAGGGCGCGCCGCGTGTGGTCGAGCACCGCGGTCGCCCGCCGCAGCACCCCCGCGCCCCGGTCCAGCGAGTCGCCCAGGGCGGCCTGCTGGGAGGCAACGGCCCGCAACGTCGCGGCGGTGTTGCCGACGGCGCCGCTCAACTCCCCGGCCTGCCCGGCCAGCCCGCTCGCCACCTCGGCGGTGGCCGCCACGAGCCGGTTGAGGGCCGGCTGGCTGGCCGTCACCGCGGCGCCGAGCTCGCCCAGCTGCCCGGCGGCCGGGTTCAGATAGCGCGCCGCCGCGTCCAGCTGGCTCGGGGTGGACCCCGAGAGCAGCCGCGCGCCAGAGCCCAGGATGCGATCCAGCGAGGCGCGGACCTGGGGCGTGAGCGAGTCAAGCAGGGTGTCGAGGTCGACGATGCCGCGGGTCTGGCCGACGGGCAGGATCCCCCCGCTGGGGATCGCCGGGCCGCCCATCCCGGGGGTCAGCGCCACAAACCGGTTGGCCACGCCGGTCAGGCTGAGCTCGCCGATCGTGGCGATCGTGGAGGCGCGCAGCGGCGTGATCGACCGATCGCCGATGTCGAGCCGGACGTCGGCCAGCCCGTTGTCGGCCAGCGTGATCGAGCCGACCGACCCGACCTGGTGCCCGCCGACGGTCACCAGGTCGCCCGGCACGAGCTGCCCGGCGTCGGCAAACCGCGCGTGCAGCACGTAGTCCGAGCCGGCCGAGCCGACGAGTGCCGCGACGGCGAGCACGGCCGCCACCAGCGAGGCGATTGCGATCGCGCGCGCCATCCCTATCCCCCGATGGGCGCCCGCGCGTTCCCGCCCCAGAACAGCTGCGTGCCCACCAGCCCGATCAGGTGGATCCCGAGGATGTTCACGAACATCGAGCGGGCGGTGGCGCGTCCCACCCCGACCGGCCCGCCGCTGACGTGGTAGCCGTAGTAGATGCAGACCAGCACGATGAAGGTCGCCATCGCCATGCACTTCAGCCCCGAGAAGAGGAAGTCGGCCGGGGACTGGAACTCCCAGAACAGCTGCAGGTAGCCGCCCTGGGACACCTGCCCGAGCTCGACCACGTCGGCCAGGTAGGAGGCGAGATAGCCGACGGTCACCGCCAGCATGTAGAGGAACGGCAGCACCAGCCAGGTGCCGAGCAGGCGGGTGGAGCCGAGGTAGAGAACCGAGTCGAAGCCCATGACCTCGAGGGCGTCTATCTCGTCGGAGATGCGCATCGAGCCGATCTCGGCGACGAATCCCGTGCCGACCTTGGCGGCCATCATGTAGCCGAAGGCATAGGGGATCACCTCGCGCAGGTCGCACAGCGCGGTGATCGCGCCGGTGGATGAGGGGGCGCCCACCGTCTTGGCGGCGTAGGCGCCCTCGATCCCGCACTGGAGCCCGAGGATGAACACCAGGCCGAGCACGATGATCGCCGAGCCGAGGATCAGGATCCCCGCCTGGCGCAGCGCCTCGCCGAGGAAGCGCAGCACCCGCCCATCCACGACGTGTCCCAGCACGCGGCCGCAGAAGCGCGATGCCTCGCCGAACGCGGTCAGCGCCAGAAGCGGCCTGAGCAGGACGTTCACCGGACCCTCACCTGGGGGTGTTGAGAGCCGGGTGGGTGGCCAGCAGCGTCTGCGTGAACACGTAGTCGATCGCCCCGATCCCCAGGAACGCCAGCACCACCGCCTGGTTGACCGCGCGCCCCACCCCCTCGGCGCCGCCCGACGCGGTGAGGCCCTTGTAGCAGCAGACGATCGCTATCACCGCGCCGAACACCGTCGACTTGACCAGCATCGCCTCGAACTCGGCGGTCGACGCCTGCGCGAAGAAGGTGGAGAAGAACGGACCCACCTGGGCGCCGTTGGAGAGCGTCACCAGCACGCCGCCGAGCGTCCCGAACAGGAGCGCGTAGATCGAGAACAGCGGCGTGAGCGCCATCAGCGAGAGAAAGCGGGGAACCACCAGGCTCTTCACCGGGTCGATCCCCAGCACCACGAGCGCGTCGAGCTCCTCGCGGATCCGCCGCGCGCCCAGATCGGCGGTCATCGCCGTCCCCGCGACCCCCGCCATCACGATCGCGCACACCAGCGGCGCGAACTCGCGCATCACGATGATCACGAAGATCCCGCCCAGGCGATCCATCGCGCCGAGCAGGTTGAGGAAGTTGCCGACCTCGATCCCCGCCGGGCCGTAGGTGAAGGCCAGCGAGGCGAGGATCATCGGGAACCATCCCAGCCGCAGCGCGAACAGGAACTGGTCCACCAGCTCGGGCCCGTAGTCGTAGGGCGGCGTGAGCGCCGCCAGCAGCGTTCGCCGCAGCAGCACGACCATCGCCCCGATGCTCTGGACGAATCCGCGCAGCGGCGAGTAGCCCAGGCTCAGCAGGGCGTCCATGGGACGCCTCGGACTCCCGCATCCTCTCCCAAGGCCCTGCGCAGGCAGCCCATCCAACTACACGCGCGTAGCTTTCGCAATCTGGAACCGGCCTGATCTCCGCTACCCGAACAACGTCGCAGCGGCGGATCTCTGGCATGGCCGGCCCGCGCGGCACCGCAGGCGTGAGCGCGGCCCGCCCCCGCCCCGTTTCACTATACTTTCTGAAGCATGACGACGTTCCGCCGCCTGCTCGGCTTTCTGCGCCCGTACCGGCGGGGCGTCGTGTGGTCGTTCCTGCTCGCCGCCGGGGCGATGGGCGCGACCGTGCTCATCCCCTACCTCACCGGCCGGGCGATCGACGGCATTCGCCTCCACGATCGCTCGGCGCTTTTGTGGTGGGCGGTGGCGGTCGGCGTGGCGGGCGGGCTGCGCCTCGCGCTCAGCGTGTTCCGGCGCCTGGTGGCCGGGCGGGTCTCGCTGGGCGTCGAGCGGGACCTGCGCGACCGCCTCTACGGCCAGCTTTTGCGCCTGGAGCTCTCCTTCTTCGACCGCCAGCAGACGGGCCAGCTCATGTCACGCGCCACCGTCGACCTCCAGTCGGTGCGCTTCTTCCTCGGCTACGGGCTGATCTTCATCGGCCAGTCGCTGCTCTCGATCCTGCTCGCCGCCGCGGCGATGCTCGCGCTGCGCCCGCAGCTCGCCGGCCTGTCGCTGGCACCGGTGCTGTTGGTGATCGTGATCGCGTGGCTGTACGGCAGGCGGTCGCGGCCGGCGCTGCAGGAGGCCCAGCAGCGCATCGCCGAGCTGACCGCCGACGCCGAGGAGAACATCTCCGGCATACGGGTGGTGAAGGCGTTCGCGCAGGAGAGGCGCCAGCTGGAGCGCTTCCGCCACTCGGTGGGGCGGGTCTTCGATCAGCAGATGACCGCGACCCGGATCCAGGCCCGCTACACGCCGATCATCAGCTTCCTGCCCAACCTGGGGCTCGCGGTGATCCTGCTGGTGGGCGGCCGCGAGGTGATCCACCACACGCTCACCGTCGGTCAGTTCACCGCCTTCTACGGCTACCTGCTGATGCTCATCTCCCCGATGCGCACGCTCGGCTACATGCTGAGCGCGGCGCAGCGGGCGACCGCGTCGGGAGCCCGGATCTTCCAGGTGCTCGACCGGGAGCCGCGGCTGACCGCCCCCGCCGGCGCCCCGCCGCTGCCGGCCGGCCGCGGGCGCGTGACCCTGACCGGCGTCAGCCTCACCTTCGAGGGCGCCCCTCGCCCCGCGCTGCGCGACGTCGAGCTGGACATCCCGGCGGGCGAGACGGTGGCCATCGTCGGCGCGATGGGGGCGGGCAAGACCACGCTGGCCTCGCTCCTGCCGCGGCTCTACGACGTGAGCGCGGGAACCGTCCGGATCGACGGCGCCGACGTGCGCGAGGTGGACACGCGGAGCCTGCGCCGCGCGATCGCCACGGTGACCGACGACCCGTTCCTGTTCTCGGCCTCGGTGCACGACAACATCGCCTACGGGCGCCCGGAGGCGACGCGCGAGGAGGTGGAGCGGGCGGCCCGGGCCGCCCAGGCGGACGGGTTCATCGAGCGTCTCCCCGACGGCTACGACACCTTGATCGGCGAGCGCGGCCTGACCCTCTCGGGGGGCCAGCGCCAGCGGATCGCGATCGCGCGGGCGATCCTCGCCGACCCGCGGATCCTGATCCTCGACGACGCCACCTCCTCGGTGGACGCCTCCACCGAGCAGGAGATCAAGCTCGCGCTCAGAGAGGTGATGGAGGGACGGACGACGCTCGTGATCGCCCACCGGCTCTCGACGATCGCGCTGGCCGACGAGATCGTGGTCCTCCAGGACGGCACGGTGGCCGCCCGCGGCACCCACGAGGAGCTGCTGGACGCCTCCCCGCTGTACCGCGAGATCGTCGAGAAGGGCATGCCGGAGCAGGTGTTCCTCAACCGCAAGCCGCTCGAGGCGGAGGTGGCGGGCCTGTGAGACCGCCCGTCACCGGCGCCGCGGCGGCCCGCGTGGGGCGGATGCGCCGGCGCCTGCGGGCGAGCGGCGACCGCGGGCGCAAGGTTCGCGGCCTGCTCGAGCTGCTCTCCCCCTATCGCTGGCGCGTGCTGGCGATGCTCGTCTCGCTGCTGGCCGCCACCGGCGCCGCGCTCGCGCCCGCCCCCCTGGCCAAGCTCGCCATCGACGACGGCATCCGCCGCCACCACCTGGCCACGCTCGATCTGATCGTGGCGGGCTTCCTGGTCTCGGCGATCGTCTACGGCGTCGCCTCCTACGCCCAGACATACCTCGTCGGCTGGGTGGGCCAGCGGGCGCTGCAGGACCTTCGGCTGCGGCTGTTCGAGCACCTGCAGCGGCTGTCGGTCGGCTTCTACTCGCGCCACCGAGCCGGCGTGATCATCTCCCGCATAACCAACGACGTGGAGGCGCTGGACCAGCTGGTCGAGGACGGGATGGCCACCCTGTTCCAGTCGGGCCTCACCCTGCTCGGCGTCGTGGTGATCCTGGTGGTGCTGGACGCCAAGCTTGCTCTGCTCACCTTCATCGCGCTGCCGATCCTGGCTGCCGGCGGCATCGCCTTCCGCATCGCCTCGGCGGACGCCTACCGCCTGACGCGGGAGAAGATCGCCTCCATCACCGGCTACCTGCAGGAGACGCTGTCGGGGATCCGGGTGGTGCGCTCCTTCAGCCAGGAGCGCCGCCACGTCGCCCGCTTCGCCGAGCTCAACGAGGAGAACCAGGCGGCGAACATGACGACCGTCAGGCTCAACGCCGCCTACTTCCCGGGGGTCGAGTTCCTCTCCGCGCTGGTCACGGTGGAGATCCTGCTCGCCGGCGGATTCGAGGTCCTGAACGGCCACACCTCGACCGGCGTGGTCTTCGGCTTCATCGCGGCGCTCAACAACTTCTTCGACCCCATCCAGCAGCTCTCGCAGCTCTACACCACCTACCAGTCGGGGATGGCCGCGCTGGACAAGATCTTCGGCCTGCTCGACGAGCAGCCCGACATCGTCGACAAGCCGCACGCCGTGGCCCTCCCGCCGATCCGCGGCGAGGTCCGCTTCGACCACGTCTCCTTCAGCTACGGCTCTCCCGCCGGCCACGGCTCCTCGGGCGACGACGGCTCCCCGGTCGGGGACGGCTCCGCGGTCGAGGGGGAGCCCGAGTGGGCGCTGCGCGACGTCGACTTGCTCATCCCGCCGGGGCAGACGGTCGCGCTGGTCGGCGAGACCGGGGCCGGCAAGTCCACCTTCGCCAAGCTCGTCGCCCGCTTCTATGACCCCACCGACGGAGCCGTCCGGGTGGATGGCCACGACCTGCGCGAGGTCTCGATGCGCTCGCTGCGCTCGCAGATGGGGATCGTGCCCCAGGAGGGCTTCCTGTTCAGCGGAACGGTCGGGGAGAACATCGCCTTCGGCCGCCAGGACGCCAGCGACGAGGAAATCGTCGCCGCCGCCCGGGCGGTGGGCGCCGACGGCTTCATCGCGGCGCTGGAGCACGGCTACGACACCCAGGTGGGTGAGCGGGGAGTCCAGCTCTCCGCCGGGCAGCGCCAGCTGATCGCGTTCGCGCGTGCGCTCATCGCCGACCCGCGGATCCTCGTGCTCGACGAGGCCACCTCGAACGTCGACGTCCACACCGAGGCGCTGATCGAGCGGGGTCTGCGCCGCCTGCTGGTGGGCCGCACCGCGATCGTGATCGCCCACCGGCTCTCGACGATCCAGAGCGCCTCCCGAATCGTCGTGCTGGAGCACGGCGGCATCCTCGAGGAGGGCACCCACGAGGAGCTCCTCGAGCGCCGCGGCCGCTACTGGCGGCTCTACCGCGACTGGGCCGAGCAGGCGTCCGCCGCGTAGTGCACGTCACGACCTTGTCGATCACGCCGGTGAAGGGCACCCGCCTGGCGAGCGTCGAGCGGATCCGCCTCGACGTCGGCGGCGTCGCCGAGAACCGCCGCTTCTTCCTCATCGACGAGGGATGCCGGATGGTCAACGCCAAGCAGATCGGCGAGCTGCAGCGAATCGTCAGCCGCTACGACGCCTCCGCGCGCCGGTTGACGCTCGAGTTCCCGGGCGGTCGCGTCCTGACCGGCGAGCCGAGGCTGGGCGCGCCGCTCCGGGCGCGCTTCTTCTCGCGCCAGGTCTCGGCCCGCCCGGTGCTCGGCGAGTGGTCGGAGGCGATCAGCGCTCATGTCGGGCAGCCGCTCAGGCTGGTCGAAGCGGGAGAGGCGAGCGCCGTCGACCGAGGCGCCGCCGGAGCCGTGTCGCTGATCTCCCGCGCCTCGCTGCGGCGCCTGGCGGAGCAGGGCGGGCTCCCCGAGCTCGATCCGAGGCGGTTCCGGATGCTGATCGAGATCGACGGGGTCCAGGCGCACGCCGAGGACGCGTGGCTCGATCGCGAGGTCGCGATCGGCGAGGCCGTGATCCGCCCGCGCGGGCACGTCGGCCGCTGCCTGATCACCAGCCGCGACCCCGAGAGCGGCGTGATCGACACGCCCACCCTGGACATCCTCGGCGCCTACCGCCGCGAGCTGGGCACGACCGAGCCGCTGGCCTTCGGCATCTTCGGCGAGGTGCTCGCCCCCGGGGCGATCGCGGTCGGCGACCCGGTCGCGCTGCTCGACGGATAGGCTGCCCTGCCGTGGACGAGAGGCGGGTGAGGGTCGAGGTCGGCGAGCACGTCGCCACCGTCACGCTGGCGCGCCCCGACAAGCACAACGCGCTCGACGAGCCGATGTTCACCGCGATTCTGGCCGCGGCTGAGGACCTCGCCGCGACGCCCGCGGTCCGCGTGGTCGTCCTGCACGGCGAGGGAAAGAGCTTCTGCTCGGGGCTGGACGTCTCGAGCATGCTCTCGGCGCAGGCGGGCGTGGCCGGCCTCGAGGAGCTGGGGCGCGGCGAGGTGCCCAACCGCTTCCAGCGGGTCGCCTACGAGTGGGTCACCCTTCCCGTGCCGGTGATCGCCGCGATCCACGGCAACTGCCTGGGCGGCGGGCTGCAGATCGCCCTGGGGGCCGACATTCGGGTGGCCGCTCCGGACGCCCGCCTGTCGGTGATGGAGGTGAAATGGGGCCTGATCCCCGACATGGCGATCAGCCAGACGCTGCCGCGGCTCGTCGGCCTCGACGTGGCCGCGGAGCTGACGTTCACCGGGCGCGTGGTCACCGGCGAGGAGGCGCTCGCGCTGGGGCTCGTCACCCGCTTGGCGGCCGACCCCCTGGCGGCGGCCCGCGAGCTGGCCGCCCAGATCGCGGCGCGCTCTCCCGACGCGGTGCGGGGGGCCAAACGGCTCCTGCACGCCGCGTGGGGAGCGCCCCCGGCGCAGACTCTGGCCCTGGAGGCGGAGATCCAGCGCCAGTTGATCGGCTCGCCCAACCAGGTGGCGGCCGTGATGGCGGGGATGAGCGGCCGCCCGCCCGAGTTCACCGACCCCGCCGAGCCCGCGCGCGCCGGCGGGGGCTGAGCGGCCGGCGGGGGCTGAGCGGCCGGGGGGGGCTGAGCGGCCGGCGGGGGCTGAGCGGCCGGCGGGGGCTGAGCACGTGCCCGGGGCGGCTGCGTGACCTGGACGCCCGGCCCCACTGGCTTAAGCCAAGCCCGGGCAGGCTCCGATAAGACCCTGTCGAATATCCAGGTAGAGCGCGTAGGGGTCCTCTGCAAGTCATGCAGGCAACGAACGAGGCGGCCGGCGGCGGCCATGATCCGGTGCTGGGAGACCGATACCGCGGCGGCTGGCTGTGCCCGACCAAGGCGGACCGGGCCCGCCTGACCGACATGAACCCGGCGGTCCGCCGGGCGAGGATCCGGGCCGGGGCGTTCTGCGGCTTCGGCGTGCTCGTGCTGGTGCCGTGGACCGGGTGGTGGACGCTGGCCCTGTTCGCCGTCGTTCCCGCGCCGCTGCTCGGGCTCGACCGCTGCCTGGCCCGCTCGGAGCGCCCCGAACGCCTGGTGGCGGCCTCGCTGGCGCTGCACACGACGCTGATCCTCGCCGGCGTGGCGATCACCGGGGGCGCGCACAGCCCGCTGCTGCCGTGGGTCGCGATTCCCGTGGTCACCGCCGCGGCCCGCTTCCGCCTCCCCGTCTTCTTGACCGGTGCCGGCCTGGCCACCGCCGGCCTGCTGGCCGCCGTGGCGGTCGGCTCGCCGCACGCGCTCACCCGCGATCCCGCCCCGCTGGTCGCGATCGTGGTGCTCCTCGGGGCCCTCGTGGTGGCACAGCAGCCCCTGCTCGACGCCGAGATCCGCTGGCGCCACGACGCCGTGCTCGATCCGCTCACGGGCCTGCTCAACCGTCAGGGGCTCGAGCGCCGCTTCCGCGAGGTCTCCGAGCAGGCCCGCGTGGCGGGGCGGCCGATCTCGCTGGTTATCTTCGACCTGGACAACTTCAAGGTCCTCAACGACTCCTACGGCCACGCCCGCGGCGACGCCGTGCTCCAGGAGGTCGCCTACCTGCTGCGCAAGGAGCTGCGGGCCTTCGAGCTGCTCTACCGGATCGGCGGCGAGGAGCTGCTGCTGATCCTCCCCGGCGCCGACCGGCGGATCGCCTGCACGATCGCCGAGCAGGCCCGCAGCGCGATCGAGCGCGGTTATCCCGCGGGCATCGAGGTCACGGCCTCCTTCGGCGTCTGCACCGCGGCCACGCACGACCTACGCCTCGACTCGGTGCTCGCCCGCGCCGATCTTGCCCTGTATGAGGCCAAGCGCGCGGGCCGGAACCGCGTGGCCTTCGCCGAGCACGCCGGGCGGTTGCCGGCGCCCAGCACGGCCACGCTCGAGCTGGCGAGCTGACCACCCCATAGACCGTCGGCCGCGCGGAAGGTTTCCGCTTCTGCGGCGTCTTTCGGGGCTGAGACTCGAAGTCCTATGCTGGCCGCCCGACCCATGAGCCCAGACCGTCAGCTCGATCCCGAGGGCCTGGGCGACCATCTCGACCGGCTCTATCGAGCCGCACGCGGCCTGTGCGGCTCTCGCGAGGAGGCCGAGGACCTCGTCCAGGAGACCTTCGTGCGCGTGCTGCGCAAGCCGCGCATGCTGCGCTCCGAGGATGACCTCGGATATCTGCTGCGCGTGTTGCGCAACACGTTCATCTCCAGCCGGCGAGCCGCGGCCAGGCGGCCGGTCGCCTCCACCCCACCGGAGACCCTGGAGCTGGTCCAGGACCGCCGCTCGGCCCAGCCGGAGGCGCTCTACGAGGCGAGTGAGGTCTACGCCGCGATCGCGCAGCTCCCGCCCGACTTCCGTGACGCGGTGGTCGCGATCGACGTCATGGGGCTCTCCTACCGCGAGGCGTCACGGGCCCTGCGCGTCCGGGAGGCCACGATCACGACCCGCCTACACCGCGGCCGCCAGCGCATCGTCCGCGCCCTGGACCCCTCCTAGTGGGCGCTCCCCGAAATACGGTTCGGGTCCGTTGAAGGAGTCATAGCGTTGGTGGCGAATCTTGCAGGCGATGGCGAGCAAGTACGTGATCGAGTTGAGCGAGGTCGAGGAGCGTGAGCTTCG
>Ga0209810_1000385_pt1 | contig 102119 bp, 71 predicted proteins | sample Coa_R1_7_FD_187159 | JGI IMG/M metagenome (GOLD analysis project Ga0209810, IMG submission 187159) | Surface soil microbial communities from Centralia Pennsylvania, which are recovering from an underground coalmine fire - Coalmine... | ecosystem: Environmental > Terrestrial > Soil >... | reverse complement strand
TCCTTGAGGACGGCCAGGCGGACATTGTCGTTGCGGACGTTCGCATGCCCGGGGGCAGCGGTCTCGATCTGCTTCGCATCATCAAGGAGAAATACCCCAGCGTGGATGTCCTGATGATGACCGGCTTTGGAAGCATTCCCGAGGCGGTTGAAGCGGTCAAGCTGGGCGCTTATGATTACATCACCAAGCCCTTCAAAATCGATCAATTCCGCGCCTTGCTGGAACATATGGTTGAAAGGCAGCGGCTAGCGGCAGAAAATCGCCTGCTGCGTGAGCAACTGAACACCCAAAAAGGCCTTGGGAATTTCGTGGGCAATTCCCCGGCCATGCAGCAGGTCTATCAGACCGTACTGAAGGTTGCGGAAAGACGGCATCCGGTTCTGATTCTCGGAGAAAGCGGAACGGGCAAGGAACTGGTGGCGCGTGCAATCCATGCTTACAGCCCCATGCGTGAGAAGCACTTTGTGCCGGTGGATTGCGGCAGCCTCACTTCAACGCTGATCGAAAGTGAGCTTTTCGGGCACGTGCGCGGCGCGTTTACGGGCGCAAGCCAGGCGCGCACAGGGTTGCTGGCCTCGGCGGGAGGCGGCACGGTCTTTCTGGACGAGATTGGGGAACTGCCCGTGGAATTGCAGGCGAAGCTGCTGCGCGCGCTGCAGGAGCGAGAGATCAGGCCGCTGGGCAGCAATGAGCCTGTCCCCTTGCAGGCTCGGGTGCTGGCCGCCACCAACCGCAACCTCGAAGCCGCCATTGAAAAGGGAACGTTCCGCGAAGATCTGTATTTCCGACTCAACGTGGTTTCCATCCGCGTTCCCCCTTTGCGCGAGCGCAAAAGCGATATTCCCGCGCTGGTTCAGGCGTTCCTGCAACGGTATGGAGCTTTGGAAGAAGGGATTGTCGGTTTCAGCAAAGAGGCGATGGACCGTATGATGAGTTATTCGTGGCCGGGTAACGTCCGCGAGCTGGAGAATTGCGTGCAGCACGCTGTTTCATTGGGTTCCGGGCCATTGCTCGAACTGAAAGACCTGCCCCCGGCCCTGCTGGGCAGTTTGAGAAGCAAAACTGATCCGGATGAGCCCCATACCCTTGAAGACCTGGAACGTCGCGCCATCCTGAATGCTCTCCAAACCGCTGGGGGTGACCGCCTGCGCGCCGCCAAACTCCTCGGCATTGGCAAGACCACCATCTACCGGAAGCTGAAAGAATACGGCCTCGAAGACCCGAACTCCGGCGACACCCTGCATGAGTGAACATACTCTGCCTGCAAAATTATCCTCGTCTTGTCTCTTTCGGACTTACACCAGCTTCTAGAATGTCACCTCGGGCATAAGAATGAGCTGCGAATTACAGTGACCGTCTCGGGCTGTAGCGTCAGGCCACCCGCCGACGATTTCTCAGCGTTGCTGACACCGCCCCGTCAGAAAATGTTGTCAACATAAATTTGCAGGGTCGGTCTTATCGGCCGTGCTCCTTCATCGGTGCACCGACTATTATGAGAGGTCGACTACCCTTAATTTGGAATGTCGGCTGCAGCTGAAACCCAGCATCAAGGGAATGGGAGATTGAGCTTCCGGAAGAGTGATATGGGGGCAGAGGACGCTCCAAACAAGCAGCACGAACGTTGAGTGCGCTGGCATTAGGGATGAAGGTGAGATTCCGTCCACCTGGAAGGCGGCTCTCAGGTTGGGATAGGTTTTCCGCGCTCCAGTCGCAGTGCGAGGTCATTGAAAGCAATAGTCCAGAGGTTGCTGTTCGAATTCAACCAGTTTTCGTCTGCGTCCGTATCTGGCTCGAGTGCAACCAGCCTCTACGTGTCGCCGGAAGTGAATTCCATGGGTGACCGCTAAAACAGAAAGTTAGTTCAGCGGGCGACCCCGGAGGAGAAGCATACCGTGCTGTGTGAGCAAAGCCGGAACTGTGTGGGTAGAGACGCCACTCTTTTCCGGTTGCAGATACGGTGTGCTGGCGGTGTTGTTGCTGGCTTGGTTTTCAAGCGCGAGAACCGCATCCGCCAGTCCTGCCGTCACGCCAGCAGTGAACGGTATGCCTTTTGCACTTATGTGTTCGGATCGCCTCTGACGCCTGGACCTGCATGCCGGTTTAAGGCGGGGTTGCCTGCGCCACAAGAGCGGCCAGTCGCACGAATTAGTGAAACCTCATCTTATGATTCGCATCTGAACCTGCAAGAGATGGCGCTACTGCGCCGAGCACTTTAGCTCTTACGGACGGCCCAATCACGGCGGGCCTGCTTAAGGTTCGCATGACCCCGATGATCACCGATAGCGATGCCGGTCGCAAGCCGAGGAGCCGGGTTAAGCGTTACTTTCCAACCAGGTAATGTCATTCTAGCCAGACACCTTGCGCAGAAGTCGAGCCACTCGGACACCAAGAAATCTCGCTTCTCCCTCTCCATCTCTAAGCGATCCTGAAATCTGGTGAGTGCCTCCGCATCCGCCAGGTCCTGCGTATCGAGCGGGTATTCGCGACTATCCTGTTCGTCCGCCGATTTAATCTCTTCTACAGCGTCCTTAATCAGGAACCCTAGATCGCTTACTGCTCCCGTCATCTGCAGTGCACCTATAGCAGGGTGTTTGAAGTCAAAACCGATCACGTTGTTAACGTAACCCATTGTGCCGGAGAAGCCACTCGTCGGAATAAAACTCTTTGCCAGGTTTGCAAAAGCCCCTGCAGCGAACTCAGTCACATCCGTCTTCTCGTTGAGCTGACCGACAATCCGGTCGAGTGCTGGGAGCAATCCTGCGTAAAATTTGTACTTCTCAATCGCATGTCCGAACGTTATAAAACGTGCGAGGACCGGGTCATAAAACCGCCTTTCCAGGAGCTTCTTGGCTTCTTCGGGATCCCGGTCCGCACCGTACTTCTTCAAGTACAGCGCTAGCAGCCGACCATACTTGTCGTGACGAAAGTGCAGCGCTTGGAGAATAGTGGCCATGGACGAGGGGGTTGCGTTCCAGATCATGTCGAATTTGGCCCCCGGCATTAGCTCTCTAAACGCCGCCAGCGTGCCAGCCTCAGCTCGCAGCCGATGAGCGTTTTTTACCTTCAGTTCCTTTCCGACTGCTTCACAAATCCTTTGCAGGGTGTCGAACCCCAGCACCTTCTTGGGGTTAAAAAGGTTCAGACTTTGAAGTTCTCTCTTTGCAGGGTCGCTCAACTCGTAGTGCTTGAGAATCCAGAAAATAATTGACTTCAGGAGTAAGTCGAGTTTCCGCCGCATGCTCAAAGCTGCACGCACACTCACCGCAGCGATGTTCAAGTAGTCAGATACCATGGCTGGGGCAGCACTCACGTCCCCTAGCCCAACTCTTATGGTATTAACGAGTGGCGATATTGCAGTGTTAATTCCGAGGAGTGCCTCCGCACGCGCAGTATCTTTATACGCTTTCTGAAGCTTTCTAACTGCCTCTTGGGCAAAGGCTTGAGGTCTTTGGCGAAAGGCTTCAGGTCTAATGCGCTGCTCCAACAGCTGTAGTCTCGTCCTGGCAAGTTGCACGATAAAATCAAAATCATCGGTTACTTGCGTCCGCAACACATCACCGATGGCATTGACTAAATAATTGCTTGTGTCTTGGAGGGCTCTGTGAATCTCATCTTTGGCCCCTAACCAGAATAGCGTACGGTTGGGTGGGGAATTCCATTGCTGGGTAAGATTCTCAGCGAAAAAGCGGAGCACCTTTTTGATGGCTGGTATCTCCACCTCAATTGCGATTTCCGGAACTTGAGCCTGATTTGTGGATTGATTGGGCTGGGTTGGCCGGGCCATGTTTCGTTGCCAGGTCGGTGTGTTGCTCATGTTGCTCTCCTTTATTCGCTAAGCTATATCGCTCAGAGTTCTCGGATCAAATAGACCCCGTAGTACAGATTCACCGTGCGGGATCTGACGAATGTGCACCTCCTGGGAACTGTTTTTTCGCTGAAAGCAGCAACGTGGTACCAGGATCAGTGTGGATTCCGACGGCCTCTTTTCCGTTCCCGATAATGACAAAATTGAAGTTAGCGCGTTCCTGGCCGGGAGCCGAGGAGGCAGTACCCGTGCAATCGGGGTTCACTTGATACGTGAAGATCAGATCGTGCTCCGGGCGGATCTCGCCATTCAGGCTTACCGTATCGTTAGCGGAGATGTTACCTTTCCCGTCTGCGACAAAGACGCCAGCCACGGCGACGGGCCCGATTTCCAGAATGCTGCCTGACTCTGTGAAGGCATAATGCCCTTTCAGGGTGGCGTTGGAGCATGCTCTTTCACTCTCTCCAAAGCCGCTCACGCTGGTAAACAGGAGCAGGGCAGCCATTGCCCAGAACACACGTACACTTTTCGCTGCAGGCTTCATTCACGACGCTCCTCATAAGAAGTTGACGGCGGTATCATCAGCTGCTTCCTTGCAGGAAAGCGCTTCAGAGGCCAATATCCCTCCACGTCTTGCAAGCCTGCCGGAGGGTCGCCCCCCTCCGACTGCTTTCAACCCCGTTGGGCGTTGTGCAGGCCGCTGAAACGCGGCGACCGCGAGTCGTCCGGCAGGCTGACGGCAGCAATGTAGTTGAAAACATCAGAAAAGTCGATGCAACGGAGGTGAAATTTATGTCATTTTTAGATGAAAAATTGGCGTGACGGATCAGAGCGGATTCTTAGGAGTCAATGGGCCGTTCGCCCAGATTAATTCGTTTACATACATAGGCTTGCAGTCAGTTCGGGATATGATAAACTCGTCATTATTTTACGCGGAGGATGTGGAAGCTTGGGGAAATCCGCTCGGCACTGCCGCCGCTTTCGTTTTGGTCCTTTCGAGGCAGATCTGAAAGCTGAGGAGCTGCACAAGAATGGAGTCAGAATCCTTCTTTCCGGGCAACCTTTCCAGCTCCTGGGTATGCTGGTCGAGAATGCCGGAGAGCTGGTGACGCGAGAAGAAATCCGCCGAAAATTCTGGCCTCATGGCACTACGGTGGAATTTGATCACAGCATCAATGCGGCCATGAGACGGCTGCGGGATTTGTTGGACGACGACGCAGAACATCCCGTTTACATTGAGACCATTCCACGCCGAGGTTACCGTTTTATCGCCCCCGTCACTGCCGTGAGCCGCATCAGCCCGACGGAGGCTCCGGCGGGCTCGGGAGCCGTCATCAACAGCCATTCCAAGGTGTTGCTTTCGTCACCGATCGTAACCGCTCCGGAGCTCAAGGCGGACCTCGATGAGTTGAAGGGCCAGATCCTTTCCCGTTATCACATCCTGGAGAAGCTCGGGCAGGGCAGAATGGGAGTGGTTTATCGCGCGGAGGACCTGAAGCTAGGCCGGCTTGTGGCCTTGAGATTCCTGCCACAAAGCATGCACTCTGAGGGCCAGGCTCTGGAATGCTTTCGCCAGCAAGCCCGTGCGGCATCTGCCCTCAGTCACCCCAACATCTGCACCCTTTACGACATTGATGAATTCAACGGCCGCCCCGTGCTGGTGATGGAGTTTCTTCATGGCGAGACGCTGAAGCAGCGAATTGCACGGAGAGCTCCTCTAGCGCGCTCTACGGATCAATTGCTCGATCTGGCCATTCAGTTGGTAAGCTGCCTGGAAGCCGCACATTCAGCGGGCATCATCCATCAAGGCATCCGACCCGCGAGCATCTTTATCACCCGGCATGGGCAGGTCAAGCTGTTGGATTTCGGATTGGTAAAGCTCGCCCAGGCTGGCGTGCGGCATTCGGCTTTTTCCGCACAGGCTGACCGGCTGATCCTTGCGGGCGGGAGGACGTGGAAAGTCAATACGAACGAGCGGCCCGCAGTGAACTCTCAGGAGAGCACGAAGACAGACGAATATCTGGCGCCCGAACAGGTCATCGGTGATGAGGTTGATTGCCGCGCTGACCTCTTCAGCCTGGGAGTGGTACTCTATGAGATGATAACAGGCCGACTGCCATCCCAGGATGAGGCTCTGCACGAGGTTCCCAAATTGACGCTTGACCGACACTGGGATACGTCCCGCTGGCTTGATTCACGGATCCTGCCACCGTTGGAGGGGATCATCCATCGGGCGCTGCAGCGCGATCGCGATCTTCGCTATCAGACCGCCCGAGATATGTTGGCTGAACTCAGGCGCCTCAAGCATAGCCTTAATTCGGAAGGCGCAAGCCCTGCCCAGGCAATGGCTCCCGATCGCGGGGCAGAGACCGCGACCATTGCCGTCCTGCCGTTTGAGAATGCCAGCGGCGATCCGGATTCGGAATACCTCAGCGATGGCATCACGGAAAGTCTCATCAATTGCCTTTCGCGCATGAGGCGCCTGAAGGTGCTGGCAAGGAGCACGGTATTTCGCTACAAGGGCCCGATCGACAATCCGGCTGAAACGGGGCGCAAACTGAACGTCCAATGGGTATTGACGGGCCGTGTCTTAAAGCACGGACAGGCGCTGACAGTCGGCGCGGAGCTGTTGGACGTCAACAGCGGCTGGCAGCTTTGGGGTGAGCATTACCGACGTGACTTCACGGATATCTTCGCCGTGCAGGAGGAAATTGCCCGCGCCATCTTCGAGAAGCTGCGCCTCAAGCTGAGTTCCCAGGAAGAGCAGCAACTCGGTCGGCGCCACACGCAAAACGCCGAAGCCTACGTACTTTATCTCAGGGGCCTTTTTTTCTGGAACAAGTGGTCACCAGAAGGACTGCGCCGGGCAGAGACGCTTTTCCGTCGCGCGATCGAAGAAGATCCGGCGTATGCTCCTGCCTACGCCGGGCTCGCGGATTGCCTTTCGGTTCCGCGATACCTCGGCCTGATTTCTCCCATTCAGGTTATGGCGGAAGTCAGAAGAACCGTGGAAAAGGCCTTGGCGCTGGATGATTCGCTTCCGCTCGCCTGGTGGGTGCTGGGCATCAGCGAGTTGCTTTATCACTGGAACTGGGTGGAAGCGGAAAAAGCTTTTCACCGTGCCGTGGAAGTAAGCCCTAGTGATGCGCGGGGATATGTGGGCCTCGGTTACGCCTCCGCAGTCCAGGGTCGTTTGGATGAGGGAATCGAGCGGATGCTGCAGGGAACGAAGCTCGATCCGCTCTCGCCGATTTGGACCTACGGTGCGGGGATGATCTACCACTGGATGGGAAAAGAGGCTGAGGCGCGTGACCAACTGACCCAATCCCTCGAGATCGAACCAAAATTTCTGGTTTCACGCCTCGTTCTGGGTGAAGTTTACGCAGCAGTGGGAAGGCCTCAGGATGCCATTCTGGAATTCGAGCAGGCTGCCCGCGATTCGGGCGATCATCCTTACGCCCTAGGATATTTGGGCCACGCCTATGCTACATTGGGCTGGCGGAGGCAGATGGAAAAGGTCCTCTCCCGCTTACGGGAACTCGCGGCTCAAAAATATGTGCCGCCGCTCGCTATGGCGCTGGTTTATCTTGGCGCCCGCGACTGGGACATGGCGTTTTGCTGGCTGAATCGAGCTGTGGATGAGCGGGAACCACGCATGACGCACCTGAAGGTCGATCCATTTTATAAGCCCCTCCAATCTGATGACCGGTTTCAATGCCTGCTTCGCCGCATTGGCCTACCTTCCTAATTTTTCAAATCTCAGATGGACAGTGTTCTCATGACAAATACCGGGTGTCTTGGAATCTTCTGTGGAGCCCACAACGAAGGAATCATTTTAACCCGAATTCAATAAGTTGCCCTCAGCCCTCATCGTGCGTATGTCGCGTTGCATCCATAGGTTGAACTGCGGAAATCCAATTTCGGACAGGTTGAAATTGTTCTACTCAAACTATTGAAAACACGATGGGTTGTATTAAATTTGCGGCAGCTTAGGCTAAGCCCTTTGTCTTCAACTTGGGAATTCGGGTTTTAATGGAACGGTTTGGCTTCGAATCACTGCACGGCTGCCCAGGACCTTGGAGGCAATGTGGTCATAACTAGAGAAAAGCCCTTTCGCACGATTCTATTTTTTGTACACTGGATCGTTGTTTCCCTCCGCTATGCCGACCATTGCCATCGATGCCACTTACGTGGTTGATCCACAACCTTCGGGAGTGTCGGTTTATTCCCGCCGGTTGATCGAATCGCTGGCGGAATTGGAGTCCGGACATCGCTTTCTGATCTGTTATCGGCTCTCGCGCTGGAAGCGCCGGCAGAAGTTTCTGCAATTGAGTCAGGTCCAGGAAGGAGGCCAGCGAGCGTTTTCCACCCGCCTCTTTCAGAATCCCTGGACATTCTGGTTGCCGCGCCAGGCGGACTTATTCCATAGCTTGGCGCAACGGCCGGCGCCATTTCGTTTTCACTACGAGATTGTCACGATTCATGATGTATTTCCGCTATCGAGCCGCGAGTATTCAACACCCGATTTTCAGCGCAAATTCTCAGCGCTGCTGATTGAGGCTGCCCACCGCGCTGCGCGAATTATCACTCCATCTCAGCACGCTGCGAATGAGCTTATCCGCCATGTTAAGGTTGATCCGGGAAAGATCCGGGTGATTCCTGAAGGGGTGGATTTGCCCAAGCAAGTTCTTTCACAGGAGGCGCGGCTGAGCGAACGCGCAAAATGGGTGGGAGAGGGAAATGAACTCATTCTGGTGGTGGGCGTGATCCAGACGCGGAAAAATACTCTGGGTGCGCTTCAGGCGCTTGAAAAATTGCCTGAACGATACCATATGGTTCTGGTCGGGGGTGAGGGCTATGGGAGCGAAGCCGTTTGGGACTATCTGCGAGACAGTAGGCTAGGCGAGCGAGTGAAAGGGGTGGGTCACATCCGCCGCGAGGAGCTCGAAAGGCTTTATCAGGCGGCGAGCCTGCTGTTGTTCCCTTCGTTTGATGAGGGATTTGGCCTCCCAGTCCTTGAAGCGATGGCCTATGGCCTTCCTGTGGTCACCTCGCACGCCTCAGCGCTGCCGGAAGTGGGCGGTGAGGCTGCCCTTTATGTTGACCCTCACGATACGCATGACATTGCGGAAAAAGTGGCTTGGGTGGTCGAAAATCCACAATTACGAGCACGAATGGTCGAGGCAGGCTTGACTCGTGTGCAAACATTTAGCTGGCGACGGGCGGCAGAACGAACGCTTGAGGTCTATAAAGAGGTTCTGGAAAAGTAATTTATTCCTCTATGTTTCAAAATATAATTTTAATATTTTAAATCTTAAACTGTCTGCGGGATGAAATTTGTATATTGCGGCTCTTGGCGTTCAGTATTGGGTGGATTTGCTGAAACGCCTCAATAGCCTTCATTCTGAATGTCAAACACGGCGAAGAATCTCACAAGCCCTTCATTTCGAGAACACGATTTCTATCTGCCGTAAAAATAGCCGATATTGCTGTTGAAAACAAAGGAGTTGAAGTCACCGAGGCTATTGACTGCAATGTCGTGAGGCGAAGCTCATGGCTGTCTTCGCCCGGAATGACAGCTTTCAGAGTCGGCTTTCAGCAAATTGATAGTATAAGCGCGTTGGTTAAATGAAAGAAAAATTGCATTTTGAGCAAGATACGAGTAAAATGTTTAGTATATTATCCTATGCAAGCACTTTACAGGGTTGCCCTCTTACCAGGGGACGGGATTGGACCCGAGGTCATCGCTGAAGCCGTTAAAGTTCTAAGGGCCGTGGAATCAGCGAATGGAGTGACCTTTCGCTTCCAGACGGGGTTAATTGGCGGGAGCGCTGTTGATGCCACAGCTACCCCGCTTCCTGCTGAAACAGTCGCCATTTGCAACAATTCGCAAGCGATCCTTCTGGGCGCCGTGGGTGGGCCGAAATGGGACTCCGTTCGGCCTGAAGTGCGGCCGGAACAAGGTTTGCTTCAGATCCGAAAGAGGTTAGGGTTGTATGTTAATCTCCGTCCCGTCAAGGTGCTAGACTCACTGGCCAATTACTCCGCGATTAAGCCTGTTTACGTCAAAGGCACGGATCTGATCATCGTCCGGGAACTGCTGGGCGGCATTTATTTTGGCAATCCGCGAGGCATCTTCTCGAAAAATGGCGAGCGGATGGGCGTGAATACCGAGGTCTACCGCGAGCATGAGATTGAGCGCGTGGCGCATCGTGCCTTCCAGCTTGCGCGCATGCGCCGCCGCAAGGTGACTTCGGTTGATAAAGCCAATGTACTTGAAACCTCGCGCTTGTGGAGAGAAGTGGTGACGAGAATCGGGAGGAACTATCCCGACGTGGAACTCCAGCACCTCTACGTGGACAACTGCGCCATGCAACTGATCGAGCGCCCAACCAGCTTCGACGTGATTCTCACCAGCAACATGTTTGGCGATATTCTCAGCGACGAGGCAGCCATGGTAGCCGGGTCGATCGGCTTTCTACCTTCTGCCAGCCTGGGCGAACATTCGGCACTTTACGAGCCGATTCATGGTTCGGCTCCGGATATCGCAGGCCGCAACCGGGCAAACCCCACAGCGGCTATTCTCTCCGCCGCTCTGATGATGCGCTATTCTTTTCGCATGGAAGCTGCGGCCGAAGCGGTGGAAAAGGCGGTCGAGAAAGTGCTGAAGCGCGGGGCACATACAGCGGAAATTGCTGGTCGTGGCCGCCCGACTTCCACTTCCAGGATGGGCGATCTGATCGCTGACGAAGTGCAGAAGATTCTTAAGAGTAAGAATTCCAAGAGGAAGTAATCCCTTCCAAACTGCGGAGTTATCCTGCCTGGAAATTCCTTTCCATTCTCAAGCCCCACTTTCTGGGTTATTTGCTCAACGCAAATAGTCACCCCACCCTCCGATTGATTTTTTCCTTTGATTCAAGGTACTTTAATGCGTTATTTAACTTTATTAATAAAGTCTAACCTTGTTGAAACCCCTATGGTTCTGAAAACGACCTTTTGTGTATTGTTGATGTTCGTTTCCGGCGCCGCTGGACTTTGTGCTGAGGCAGAAGTTGCTGAACTTGCTGCGCCGGGATCACGAATGTTTCTGCGGCAGGGGTGGAAGATTCAGTCTTCGGCTAAAGTGCCGGAAAAGGGGAGCGTCATTTCCACGGTGCTGTTTCAGCCGAAGGGCTGGTACCCGACGGATATTCCTTCCACGGTGCTTGCAGCCTTGGTCAGAAACCATGTCTATCCGAACCCTGATTTTGGAATGAATCTTCGATCGATTCCCGGCACAACATATCCTATCGGCGCGAATTTCTCCAACATTCCAATGCCTTCGGATAGCCCCTTTCGGCCGGGCTGGTGGTATCGCACAGAATTCCGACTTCCACCAAGTGCCCGAGGCAAGACGTTATGGCTGCATTTCGACGGCATCAATTACCGTGCGAATATCTGGCTCAACGGCCGCGAAATTGCCAGCGCCGATCAGGTGATGGGCATGCGCCGGCAATTTGAATTTAACATCACGCCATGGGCGCGTCCCGGTGAAATCAACACTCTGGCTCTTGAGATTTTCGCACCAACTCCCAACGACCTTTCGATCACGTTTGTGGATTGGAACCCGCTGCCGCCGGATAAGGATATGGGCATCTTTCGCGATGTTTACCTCACCGCCAGCGGCCCGATCGCCGTGCGACATCCGCAGATTGTCACTCATCTCAACCTGCCGTCGCTCACTGTCGCGCGCTTGGCGGTATCAGCAGAACTTCGTAATGTAAGTGATCGGCCTGTGAAAGGAATATTAAGAGTTGCGATCGGAGAAATTGAGGTTTCCCAGAACATTCAGCTTGCTCCAAAAGAAACCAGACGGGTCGTGATCACCCCGGAAAGCTGTTCTCAACTGGTCATTGCTCACCCGCGCCTCTGGTGGCCTTATCAATATGGGGCGCAGAATCTCTATCGCGCACGGATCGAGTTCAAGACGAACGGCCAGGTTTCTGACCGCGAGGATGTTCCATTTGGAATCCGGGAGATGACGTCCCAACTCGATGCGCAAAATCATCGCGTCTTTCTGGTGAATGGGAAGAGGATTCTGATTCGCGGCGCGGGCTGGTCGCCCGATATGCTTTTGCGCCTGTCACCGGAACGCGAGGAGGACGAAATCCGCTATGTCAAGGGCATGCATCTGAACACAATCCGGCTGGAAGGCAAGCTGATGGACGACCACTTCTTCGACTTGTGTGATCGCTATGGGATTCTGGTGATTGCCGGGTGGTGCTGCTGTTCGCGCTGGGAGCATTGGCGAAACTGGAACGCGGAAGACTATCTGGTGGCGGAAAATTCTCTGCGCGATCAGGTGCGGCGGCTGCGCAATCACCCATCGATTCTTGCTTTCTTCTATGGGAGCGACAATGCGCCACCGGCCAAACCTGAAGCCGTCTATTTGAAAGTCTTTAAGGAAGAGCAATGGCCCAATCCGACTGTCGCTGCGGCTTCCTCCCGAAAAACGGTGGGAGCAGGATGGACGGGAGTGAAGATGACAGGGCCTTATCAGTATGTTGGCCCCTCGTATTGGTATCTGGACCATCAACGGGGCGGAGCCTTCGGATTTAACACCGAAACCAGCCCCGGGCCAGCGATTCCCGTATTGGCGAGCCTGCGGGAGATGCTGCCGGCGGACCATCTCTGGCCCATGGATGATGTCTGGAACTATCACGCAGGCGGCGGGGCATTCAAGGACCTGCGTTACTATACGCAGGCCTTAGCGAAACGTTATGGAAAACCGACAGGGCTGGAGGACTATCTTCAAAAGGCGCAGGTCATGGATTATGAAGGCGAGCGCGCCATGTTTGAAGCTTTTGGCCGCAATAAATATACCGCGACCGGCGTTATCCAGTGGATGTTGAACAATGCCTGGCCGTCCATGATCTGGCACCTTTATGACTTCTATCTCCGTCCGGGGGGTGGGTATTTTGGTGCGCAAAAAGCCTGCGAGCCGCTCCACGTGCAGTATTCTTACGACGACCGTTCGGTAGTCGTTGTGAATTCCACGCTTCATGATTTTGAGCATTACAAAGCCACGGCGGAAGTTTACAATCTTGATCTGAAGCTGAAATTTTCGAAGTCCGTCATGATGCGCATTCCCCCCGACAGCTCCGTACAGGCTTTTGGAATCCCTGAGCTGAGCGGGCTATCCAGAACCTATTTTGTGCGGCTCAGCTTACAAGATCAGGAAGGGAAGATTGTAAGTCGGAATTTTTACTGGCTCTCGACTCATCCGGATGTTTTCAACTGGGGTGCCTCCACGTGGTTTTATACGCCACTTCAATCTTTTGCTGATTTCCGTGACCTTCAGCGGCTGCCTCACGTCGCTTTGAGAATCTCCGCACAGAATGAAGTTGCTGGTGTCCAAAGTAAGGAAACGGTCCTGGTGGAAAATCCTACCCGGCATCTCGCTTTCTTTGTTCACATGCGCGTTCTCAAAGGAACAGGCGGAGAGGATGTGCACCCGATTTTATGGCAAGATAATGATTTTGAGTTGATGCCGGGCGAAAAGCGCGAAGTTTCTGCTACTTTCCGTCAGTCGGAATTAAACGGGGCTCAGCCCGTTGTCGCCGTGGACGGCTGGAACGTCACTCCCCAGACGAGCGGTAAATAGACTGGAAGACTCCTGCACGCTGTCATTCCGAAAAGCCGAAGGGGACGGGAAATCTCTCAAATGTTGTAATTTCAATCCGTCGTTCCTTGCTGCGCTCGGAATGAGAACGCCCAAAGTCATTTTCAGTAACTTAGTTACGGGTTGTTTGACCGTGGGGACACTGTTGCTTAACAACGGCGATAAGGAGAAAGAGTGCGAGCATGTTGGACCTTGGATTTGTCCGTGAAAACCTCGATCTCGTCCGGCGCAAGCTGAGCGAGCGCGGCGTACCAGACCTCCTGGGAGATTTTGAGACGATCGACCGCGAACGACGCCGATGGCTGGTGGAAGCGGAGAGTCGCAAGGCTCGCCGCAATAAAGTCTCGGACGAAATCGCCGCACTCAAAAAGCAGAAGCAGGATGCCTCGGCACAAATTGCTGAGATGAAGGCGCTCGGTCTGGAGATTGACGAGTTCGATCAGAAAGCGAAGGTCTGTGACGAGAAGTTACGTGAAATTCTGGTGCGGATTCCGAACCTGCCGCATGAAACCGTGCCTGTGGGCGCAACGGCCGCTCAAAACAGGGAAATCCGACGCTGGGGAGAGCCGCGCCAGTTTGATTTTCAGCCCAAGCCGCATTGGGAACTGGGTCTTTCCCTCGGCATTCTTGATTTCGACCGGGCGGCCAAGATCAGCGGGGCGCGATTCGCCATCTATTATGATCTCGGAGCCCGGCTTGAACGCGCGCTCGCCAATTTCATGCTGGACCTACACACCCACTTGCATGGTTACCGTGAAATCTTTCCGCCCTTCATGGTAAACTCGGCGACCCTTTACGGAACCGGTCAATTACCGAAGTTCGCTGAAGACCTGTTTAAAGTGGAGGGTACGGATTACTGGCTGATTCCCACGGCGGAAGTTCCCGTAACGAATCTTTACCGGGATGAAGTTTTGGATGCGGAAAAGCTTCCGATCAAATACTGCGCCTGGACGGCCTGCTTTCGCAGCGAGGCGGGTTCTTACGGGCGCGACACCCGCGGCCTGATTCGGCAGCACCAATTTCAGAAGGTGGAATTGGTGAAATTTGCGCTTCCCGAACAGTCTTATGACGAGCTTGAGAGCATGACGCACGATGCGGGCGCCGTGCTTGAAAAGCTGGGGTTGCCTTATCGGGTGATGGCGCTTTCAACCGGTGATCTGGGCTTCAGTTCGGCAAAGACCTACGATCTGGAGGTCTGGTTGCCCTCGGCCGGCGAGTACAAGGAAATCTCTTCCTGCTCGAATTGCGAGGCTTTTCAGGCCCGTCGCGCCAACATTCGCTTTCGACGTGGCGGGAAGGGAAAGGCGGAGTTTCTCCACACTCTGAACGGCAGCGGCGTAGCTATTGGAAGAACCTGGCTGGCTATCTTGGAAAACTACCAGCAGTCGGATGGCTCCGTGGTGATTCCCGAAGCGCTTCGACCTTACCTCGACGGAGTCGACAAAATTTCTCCCCCGACTCGTTGATCCGTACTGCCCTCTCCCACTCATTGTCTGCTTCTATCCTGAGGGGCTGGACGTGGCATTAACCACGTTGTGCCTCAAAGAGGAGGGAAATTCCAACTCCCCTCCTTGGCTGAGCCGGAATAACCACATAATGGCCACGATTACCTTTATCCGCTCGTCAAAGACCAGAGGCGACCTCCCTCAAACCTATTGCAACTTTATGTAACTCGGTCTATGATTCGAGCCATTGGACGCTGGGTAGTCAAGGCATCCTCAGCTATCAGAGGTGAGCTTTTATATTGCAAGCACCACGGTCAAGCACCCTATGGGGCAGGCTCAGCGTGGCGATGCCAGTTACCTGGATTCTCGGTCAAATTGCGATGCAATGTAATGTAATGTACCTTTCAACTTAAGGGGGAAAATTCATGTCTCGTTTACTCCGTACGATCTTGGCGGGGCTTGCGGTGTTTGTTTTTGCCACAAGCGCCATGGCGCAGCAAAAGAAGCGCGTGGCGGTGATGAACTTTGATTATGCGACCGTCCGCAGTTTTGTGGCCTCGATCTGGGGAACGGATCAGGACGTGGGGAAAGGTGTGGCAGATCTGCTCATCACGCAACTGGTGAAAGACGGAACCTATACCGTGGTCGAGCGTGCTGCTCTCGATAAGATCCTAGCTGAGCAAAACTTTTCCAACAGCGACCGCGCTGATGCCACGACGGCGGCGAAGATTGGCAAACTTCTTGGTGTGAACGCCATTATCATTGGCTCCGTCACGCAGTTTGGCCGTGACGACCAGACGCGAACCTATGGCGGCGGAGCGATTGGCGGGCTCACGGGCCGTTTCGGAATCGGCGGCATTCAGCGACGCAAGGCGAAAGCCGTGGTCGGCCTCACGGCTCGCATCGTCAATGTCGATACCGGCGAAATTCTAGCTGTTGCCGACGGGAAAGGTGAATCGACTCGATCCGGGGAATCGCTGCTGGGTGCTGGAGGCGGGGGCGGAGCGGCTGCGGGCGGGGCGGCGGATATGTCAAGCTCAAACTTTGCCAATACACTCTTGGGCGAAGCCGTGCATCAGGCCGTTAATTCTTTGGCGCAGCAACTGGTTTCGGATGCTTCCCGGCTGCCCACGACGACGGTCAGCATCGAAGGGCTTGTCGCCGACGCCTCTTCACCCAATGCCATCATTCTGAACGTTGGATCAAAAGCAGGGGTACAGACGGGTGACCGCTTTGAGGTGAGTCGGAAGGTACGGGACATTCGAGACCCGGCGACGGGGAAAGTCATCCACACGATCACCAATACGGTCGGCCAAATCACTATCACGTCCGTTGATGAGCTTTCGAGCGTTGGAACGTTTACCGGAAGCACTCAGCCCAAAGTGGGCGACATGGTGAAAAAAGTCCAATAGTGAAAAATTGACCTCAAAAGGGGGCATTATGGCCTTTGAAATCGGGAGTACCATGGGGGACTACCAGATCATGGCCGCGCTGGGCTCGGGCGGCATGGGCAAAGTCTACAAGGTACGGAATGTGATTTCCGACCGCATCGAGGCCATGAAGATTTTGCTTCCCGATCTAGCCACCGAGCCCGAACTGGCTGACCGGTTTATGCGCGAGATCAAGGTGCTCGCCAGCCTCAATCATCCGAATATCGCCGCTCTCCATACGGCGCTCCGGATTGAAAACCAGCTTGTGATGATCATGGAACTGGTAGAGGGAATTACGCTGGAGGAGCGCCTGCGGCAAGGGCCTATTCCCCTGAGCGATACTTTACGCTATGTCGATCAGGTTCTGGCGGCATTGAGTTACGCTCATGCGCGGGGCATTATCCATCGGGATATCAAGCCTGCCAACATGATGCTGACCGCTAGCGGAGTGGTGAAGTTGATGGATTTCGGAATCGCCAAGCCTGCCGGAGATCGTCGTCTGACGATGACAGGGACCACGATGGGATCGCTCTATTACATGCCTCCCGAGCAGGTGAAAAGCGAGACGATTGACGCGCGCGCCGATCTTTACTCGTTGGGTGTCTCGCTTTATGAACTGGTTACCGGTCGGCGGCCTTTTCAAGGCGATAGCAATTACGCCATCATGGCGGCGCATCTTCAGCAGCTGCCCGTGCCCCCAATCGAAGTCGCGCCAAACCTGCCGCGAGGCTTAAATGACATTATTCTCATGGCACTGGCTAAAGATCCTGGCCAGCGATTCCAGTCGGCAGATGCGTTCCGCGCGGCGCTTTCAAGCGTCGGTTCCAGCCTGGGCTCCATAACACCAGATGTGCCGGCCACGCCTCCCGAACCAGCGGGAGTTCCCAGCGCCTCGATGCTTGTGTCGTCTCCTGAACCCCTTCCCTCAACCTCCGCTGCCGCGCCCCCTCAGCCCTCAGTTTCAAATCCTGTTGTGGTTCCTCCCCCAGCAGTTGCAAAATCAGGCGCAGGCCATCGTGGGCTTTACATGGCACTGGGCGCAGCCGTCGTTATTGTGATCGTTGCTTTAACGGCTATGGAACTGCCAAAGACACTCAGGAAGCGCTCGTCAGGTAATTCCGGTTCAGCGCCGGTCAGCGTTCCTGCCGCCCCTGCATCCTCGCCTCAGGAAGGTGGGCAGCCGGCTTCGCCCTCAGCGATCTCGACTCTGCCGACGTCAGCCCCGTCACAATCGGCCCCGGCGAATGTGCCGGAGGTGGAATCTCCACAAGCAACTCATCGGAGCGCCGAAACTGCCGGAGCCGCAGCGAGGGCTTCGTCTCCGGCGCAGCATGTTGTTTCTCAGTCTCTTACCGCTCGGCGTCTGACGGAGCGAGAAGCTGCGCCCGCAGAATCGCGCAGCGGGCAGGGAAGGGATGTGCAAACCGGCCAGCCGGTTTCCTCGGCGCCGACTGCACCCAGCGCGGGTGCCACGCCGGTGGAGGATCTTCAGAAACTCAATGATCGGATGACATTGCTGGCTGCGCGCGCCAACGCCGTAAAGACCAGCCTTGAAAATCTTGAGCGCCAGCAGCAAAGCCAGGGTCTTTCCTTGCGCGGCGATATCGCGACATCGCTCGGCCGTATGGAAGCTTATATGGACGCCAGTGATAAGGCTCTTTCCGCCGCCAACGCAGAATCCGCCACCAGGAATATGGATCTGGCAGAGCGTGAGATTGATCGGCTGGAAAAGTTTCTGGGACGATGATGATGATGGATAGCGGCGCGTGACGAAGGATAATTCATGAGTGAAGAGTGTGATGCAGACTGTCCCCCGCTTCGGATCAGCCAGAGCCTCTTACGCCCGCTTGAGTTGTAAGTACTCCTTCAGGTCCGGATCCTTCCGTACTTTCCAGATATGCCCGTCAATCCAGTAGTGCAGCAAGCCGGGCGCGGCAAAAAATGAGAAGATAATCTGGTTGCGCAGGTTCACGTCGCTCGGGCCGATATGAGGCTTTAAGATGAAATCCGGGACGAAATCAAAAAGAAGGCCGTAGAAGAGTGCGCAGGCTACATAGGCCAGCCAGCGGCTGTTGATGAGCGTCGCCAGGCCGAACCGTTTGGCAAGGCTTTCGTTCTGGCCATATTTGTTATGGTTGTAGAACCACACCAGCCGGTGATATTGAATGTTGTGGTAAATAGTGACGGCGGCATAGACGCCAATCAGCGGCATGGCGCTGCGGAAGAGAAGATAGTTCACCGGAATTGCCGCTGCAAAAAGAATCTGCTTGGGCCAGTTGAGTGAGAGCCCTTCGCGCCACTTCTGCCATTGCCGGGCCAGATACGCGCACCCAATCAGGATCAGGATGAAGAGCAAGGTATTCTCGAAGATCATGGCGGCGCGATGGGGAATTGGAAAGGGAATCATTTCTGCGGCGTCTTGGTTATGTAACGGATAAGTGAGGAACGGGAAGTAAAAAGCGGCGGCAAAGAAGAGCTTATCCAGGCGATTATCCTTGGGGTTCAGGTCGCCGTTCTTCGCCTTATAAATCATCATGAAGCCGTAATGCTGTTTGAAGATGTGATAGTAGCCCCAAAGCTCAGTGGCAAGTTCCAGCCAGTCCCCGAGATGCAGGAAGATCAGGATGGGCCCGATGGTAAAAAAGAAAGCGAGGCTGCCCCAGAGCCATCGGCCTCGGCGTTCTCGCTCCTCCGCATCGAGGTAGGTGCGCGAGATCGTGGCGAAGCCGTGCGTTTCGTCAAAAACAATGCCCCAAATGGCTACCAACAGCAATAGGGGAATGCTGGTGTAGCGCCAGAGTGCCCAGAAAAGGTAACTGGCCGCGACACCGCCAAGCGTGAACCAGGCAAGATCGGTTTTACTTGAAATGATCCAGCGCGTGGGAAGCTTTGCCCGCGCCTGAGCTCTGACCGGCATTGCTGCTGTCGTTGCCATGAATCCGAACCTCCTGCTGCCGCCTGTCGGCAATACGCTTGCTAATAGATGCTTTCTTCAGCGTCACCGGGCGGCAGGTCACGGCGTTTCCTGCAGGATGATCTCGCAGGCTGCTGGAGTTTTTCAGTAACCTGCTAAAATGTCATCATTGTTTCATAAAAGGCCAGTACGTCAAGTAGGATTTGCGGCGATTCCCGTTGCCTGCCGCTCTCGCGAATCAGAAAAGTGGCGAGACGATTCCTGAGAGCCCGGGTTATCTGGAAAATCGTTCCTTGTAAATGGGTTTGAGTTGCCGACCTACCTTCTCTTTTGGGGTTGTTATGACGCGATGTGGGTTGTGGACGTTGATGCTGTTGAGCGGAATCAGTTTGTGCCTGAGCGTCTTTCTTTTGACAAGCTGTGGCCATCGCGCTGCAAGAGGGGGCGGAGAGGAGGAAGCCTCTTCTCCGCCGGGAAGCATGCTGGATACCTCGAATTTTCAGGGCTCGCTCATCGGCATGCAGTATGAAACCTGGTTCACTTCCAAGAATGCAACCTGGGACACGGCGGAAGCTGTTCCCATTTTAGGGAAGTATAGTTCTTATGATGTGAACGTCGTCAAGAAACACGCCGAGTGGTTTCAAAATCTGGGAATCAATTGGCTTCTCATTGATTGGAGCAACATGCTGTGGATGCATCCTGCCTGGGAAAAGCATACTGGCGCGACCCGACAATTGGAAGAAACCACTGAACTGCTTTTTGAAACCTACAGCCAGTTGCAGCAGCAGGGGCAGAATCCTCCCCGGATTGTTTTTCTGTTGGGGCTTGAGAACGGCCCGCCAGTGGAAAACGGAGTGGAAAGGTTATCCGGAATTTTCAACTGGATTGAGGCGCACTTTCTGTCTAACACTAAGTATAAGAACCTCTGGCTCTATGACCACGGTAAACCCTTGATCACGATTCTGTACAATCCTGCCCATCCGTGCGAGCAACTTGAGCAGGTTTTGAAAGCGCATCCGCTTCATGAGCCAAAGTGGAGCATCCGCTGGATGGCTTCGCAACTGCAACTCAATCATGCGGAGCAGTGCGGCATGTGGTCATGGATGGATGGGATTATCCGCCAGGTGGTGACCACACGTGACGGCAAGGCGGAAGAAGTGGTGGTGACGCCCTCGTGTTTTGCTCCTGATGGATGGCTGGCTCCTGATGCCACGGGAAGGGACAATGGAGCGCCTTATCTCGAAAGTTGGGAAGTGGCGTTCAAAACCCGTCCCAAGTTCATTCAAATTCATCAGTGGAACGAATTCGCTGGACAGAAAGAGGGACAGGGGTTCGGCCCCCAACATCGTGTTTACGTTGATGAGTACAACCTTCCCTTCAGTGACGATCTGGAACCGACCGACCTGCACGGTTGCGCCTATCGCGGATGCGGCGGGTGGGGGTACTACTACATGAACCTCACGAAAGCTCTGATCTCGCTCTATCGCAACGAAACGCCGGATATTACCGTGATGGCGTTGTCGGGGCCATTCACTCCACAAGAGGTGAAAACAACAAAGCTGCCGCTCACCTGGAAAACCCTGGGCGAGCCGCCGGTCAGCTACACGCTGAAATTGGACGACAAGACGATCAACGATGATCTTCACGGGCAAGCCTACACGCTCGACCTTCAGAGTGCCCGTGCCGGAATACATCGCGTGACGCTGATAGCCAATGGAGCGCATACCTATTTCGATCTGAATCCGGGAAAATTGGCCGAAAAATCGACTGCGCCTTTGCCGGTAATATCTACCATCGAGTTTAAATATCAGCCCTCGCGTCCTTCACATCGTCACCGCTCCAGGAGGCGTAGGCATCGGTAGGGGCTGTAGCGGTGCTATTTCCACGGCCTAAACAGTTAAAAAAATACAACTGGCAGTGAGGACGTCGCCGCCGTAAGGGCAGTTTTTAGAAAGAGGCCATCCGCTTCTGTCACTGGTCCGGCTTCTTTTTCGGCAAAAGGAGGAATCTTGTTCAAAAAAACTCTGGAAGGTTTCACGGCATCCCTGCTCATAGCCGTAGCTCTTTGGCCCAGCGATCTTCCTGCACAGAATCCTACGCCGGTGGATTTGCAGGCGGTGCGCGTAGGCTGCCAGGTGACGGATTACACCATGGAGCCCGGCCAGGCGGACCAGGCGGTGATAATCAGAGATCCTGCGGGTGAGCAAACCGTGCTTTTTGATATTACCGAGGGCGGGGCGATTGTTTCGCTCAAGTATCGGGGGATCGAACACATTTGGGGATATAACGGCGGCGGGCTTTTGCAAATGGCTTTTCATAATGCCCGAAAGGTCGGGAAGCTGACCGGTGACTATAATCCCACGGAGGCGGGCGATGGCTCCGCCATGTCGCCGGTCACCGGCGTGGCTTGTCACGGAAGGGATTCGGTCGACATCCTGACCATGATGCTGGATTTCAATCACAACAATTCTTTTTATCAGAATTCTCTCATCGCCGTCTGGGGCGGGCGGATGAACAGTAGCGTGCCGCTCAGCTATTTCTCTCCGTATACGCTCGAGACGCGTTCTCACTGGGTCCGGAATCCATCAGGAGAACCGAAATACTATCTTCGGCTCGATGAGCGGTTCACTCATTTGACGGACGAAAAGATCGGGCCGTTTGATTACGATTTCGCTGATTACGAGCCGTGGGAATTCAGGTTCCGAGCAGTGAGTCCGGAGCACTGCCCGTGCGCTTCCTCCAGCACCACTTACATGGCAGGCGGATGGTATCGGGATGAAGCGCGCTCCGAAGGCTTGGCGGTCGCCATGCCGAGCAGCAACTTTCCGGGCCGCAAGGTGAATGGTGGTTTTAACAGCGATTACATCTGGCGCAATCGCAATTTTCATTTGGAGGCTCAGGAACCTCTGGATGGAATTGCTTCCAAGAGCTTCGTCTGGTATGTGATGACAGGCTCGTGGCAGAACGCGCTGGGTTTTGCACGCAACGTTGTGGGAGGCCGGGGAGACCATCATGAGAATTAATTGCGCAACAGCTTTGCTGCTTGCCGGGTTTTTCTTCTTTACTGCAAATCGTGCCGGGGCGCAAAACTTCCCCAATGTTCGCTGTCACGTGGAAGATTATGCCCTCGACGCCGAAGCCGACTGGCAAGCGCACCAGCCGCTGCAGAGCGTCCAAGTGGTGATTTTGCGGGATCCGACCGGCGAGCAGGAGGCTCGCTTTGACCTGATGCACGGGGCCTCGTTGATTTCGCTGAAGTATCAGGGAAAGGAGTTGTTGTTTGGACACAGCGCGGGCGCCGATGTGAGCATGTATGTGATTCGTCATGGAAGCGAAGCCGAGCTGAAGGGCTTGAGTCCTTACTGGTCGGCCTTTCATCCGGATCAGGGAGGGACCAGCATGCGGGTTCCAGCAACGGTCGCGGGCGTCGGCTGCCGCCGCGAAAGCTCGATGCGGGCCTTCGCCATGATGATTGATGCCGGGGTGGATAGCGCTTTCGAGCGCGAGCCCCTGATCGGCGTGTGGAAAGGCCGCATCAGCCAGAATTTCCCGCCCGGGTATTCAACCCCCTACACGATCGAGACCGATGCAAGCTGGGTGCGGAACCCGGGAGGCAGTCCCCACTACTATCTGAAACTCGATCAGACCGTGGTGAATGTACGGCCTGAAGCCTCAGGCCCCATGCAGTGGTTCCTGTTGGGAGCGGCGCCATGGAAGTTTGGTCAGGAAGCGAGCTTCCCGGAGTCTTGTCAGGAAAAAACGCCTTGCACCAGCCGGAATACACCTGCCATTGCAGCCGGCCGCTACGAAGATGTAGCGCACACTCAGGGCATTGCAATTGTGGTCCCAACGGCTGTGTGGCATACGCAGGCGCTCTATCAGGGTGAATCCGTGAACCCCTATGGCGGTGCGCCCGTGGTGCGCAAGCGATCCTTTGGCGTGGTTCTGAATCATCCCCTTGGTGGCCTCACCAGCTTTCATTTCGCCTGGTATTTTTGCGCCGGAAGTTGGGACCAGACAAAAAATTTTGCTGCGGCCACCCACGAGTAAGTTAAAGAGGGGCGCCTCATGGCGAGCAAATCCACGATGGCTTTGCTGATCAGGGTATGGCGTTAAAGACTATGCCGCCAGCAGATCCCTCATTGATAAGGAGGAGATTAACGGGCGATCTGGCGGTCAGGAGACCCCCTGGAGCAGGAGTGGTTTTCGCGGTGGCACTATGATGCAATCCTCAATAAAGGTGCTGGTTCCAGCTTTGGCGGCCGCGATTAGCGTGGCCGCTGTTGCGGGGATAACCTTCTCCGGCGAATCTTCTGTGCAATCGGCTGCGAGCATCACCATTCAATCGAACCAGGCTGAAATCGGCGAGGGCGAAAATGTGGTGATTTCCGCCATGGCTCGCCTGTCTGACGGCAAGCCAGCAGCAGGCATTCGCCTGCACGCTCAGGTAAATGGGAAAGATTGGGGAGCGGAATATCCCACCTTGTCTTCCGGTGTGGCCCATCTGACGCTGCCTTTGCCGGATCGCGGCGAGAACAGCATTGTGGTTACCGATGGGATGCATCCCTCAGCTCCGGTGATGGTGCAGGTTTATCCTCGGCATTTCAACATTGTGGATGACCCAAACCATCTGGTGATTATGGAATATGAAACGTGGTTTGGTCCCGGTTATGCCCAATGGGGCAAGGCGGAAGCTGTGCCGGTGCTGGGTCTTTATAGCTCGCTCGATGCGCGCATCGTGCGCCAGCATGCGCTCTGGTTCAATGAGATGGGCTTCAACGCGGTGGAACTGGACTGGACGAACAATCTCACCAGCCCCTTTCCCAGCCCGGCGGCGAAAGAGTGCATCGCGGCCACCAATCTTCTGCTTCGGGTCTACTCCACCATGGCGCAGCACCCGAAAGTGCTTTTTCTCGTAGGGCCGGAGTACAATTTGTGGCGGAATCAGAAGGATGTTTATGCCGGCCCGTGGTTTAAAGCCCAAATGAACTTCCTCTACGAGCACTATATCCATAATCCCCGATATCAAAACATGATGGTGACTTATCTTGGAAAGCCCCTGATGCTGCTTTACTTGAACGGGCCCCGAATGGGGCCTCCCCCAGTCATTCACGATTCACGCTTCACTATTCGCTATGTAGGCGCGTGGTTGCAAACGACGCATCAGGAAAAATACGGCGTCTGGTCGTGGTACGACCAGACGCCCACTCCGACTTATTACCAGGGCCAGGTTGAAGCGCTGACGGTTTGCGACGGATATCCTGCCACGAAGCCGCCCATGAAAGGCATGGACTACTGGCTCTCGCAGGATGCCGGAGGCAAAGATTACGGCGAGACCTATCGGCAACAATGGCGGGCGGCGATGAAATACAAGCCGCGCTTCCTGTTTGTTAATCAGTGGAATGAGTTCGAGCCGCCTGATCAATACGATGTGAATCTCAGCAATGACATGGAACCGACGCTCATTACCGAACACGGCGACTCGCGTCCGAGCGGCTGGGGATTTTACTATCTCGATTTGACCCGCGCTGAGATCGAGGCTTATCGCCGCGTCCTGAAATCGACTGCAAATAGTCGGGAATGACTTGCTAATGCACCTGACGAACGCTACAAGGGTCAGTCATTCTGAGCGGCAGCGAAGAACCCTGCATTACTGTACAGGATAAAGACCGTGAGGAATCCCAGAGGTTGTGATGAATGAAAACGACGAGGAAAAAAGCCACAACGCCAAAAGTGAGTTTGCGCGTCACGTGTCACTGCCTTTCAGATTCCTTGTCGCCTATGGCTCCTCAGGGTGCACGGCGGGATGAGCACTGTATTCTTAAAGCTCGCTCTGAATTTTTCGGAACTGATTCAGGGCTGCTGCGGCCCGAGCCTTTTGGCCTTCTTCCTGATAAAGGCGCGCCAGCAAGTACCAGGACTCGGCCATGAGAGGATCTTCTTTCACGCTTTCTTCGAGGTCGTGCTCGGCATCGGCCCGGCGTCCGAGCGCGACCTCAATCTTGCCGCGCAGTGCCAGCGCTTTGGCGGCTAATTCCGGATCTTTCTCTACCGGCGCTTCGGCCATCTGCACCGCCAGATTGATATGAGTGAGGGCGCTCGGGTTTTCACCGGCATTCAATTCAAGTTGAGCCAGCGTGTACGGAGCCAGCGGGAAGCGCAGATGGTGACAGGTCAGCACTTCAACCCCATCGAGCAGGGTTTTTCTTGCCTCATCATTCCGTCCTAACCGCCATTCGCAAAAGCCCAGATAATAGAGGCTATGGAAGTCGTGAGGTTCAGCAGCAAGGACAGCAGAAAAGTCATTGCGGGCCTGGCGGAAGCTTGCGGCGACAAATTCCAGGCGGCCACGCAGATAAAGCGCCATCGTATTTTGCGGGTCGAGATGAAGCGCGCGTTCGATGGCATCCGCCGCAAGGGTTCGCTGGTTCAGGAGGAAGTAATCGACGGCGAGCAAAGTTTCAATCAGGCTGGTATCCTTGAGGCGGGCGGAGTGTTCCAGGGAGCGGATGGAGGCAAAAGTTTTCCTCTTGTGGAGCAGCAAAACTCCTCGCCAAAGCCAGCGGTCGGGGGAAGGTGGTGACGAACGCAAGCGATTTTCCGCCTGAATGAAATTTCCATTGACGATGGATTGCCGTATTGCATTCCACGGCTCGGATTGCGCGGGCGGCAAACTCAGGTTGGCCGTAAACGTGGCGGACGGATCATTTGGCGTGCAGGGCTGCGAAGCCAGCGTCTGCGAAGGCAATAGTGTGAGCGCTGTCAGAATAAGCAGGCTGAGTGTCGTCTTGCCGGTCATGGATCGCCGCGCTCTTTGAAACTCATGATGAAGAAAATTTTTGCGAACGGTCTCGTCTGGGCGTGTCTTTTGTCGCTCGCGGCTGGCGCCACATTCTTTCGTTCGGCGCGAGTGCCATCCCAACTCCTCCCCAATCATGCCTTCGGAAATCCTCAGCCTCCTGATCTGGCTCGTGCCAATGAGTCCCGCTCCCCGCTTCTGGCGGGCGATTTTGCCGGCGCTTTGCGAGCCCTTCCTGCGCAAATTGCCTCCCATCCCGGTGATGCGCGATTCCCCTATTCGCTGGCTACAGTTTACCTTCGTCTGATGCGCTATGCGCAAGGCATTCCCTATGCGCTCGAAGCCGTCAGGGACGACCCTCTGGATGTTCGTTATCGCTGGATGCTGCGGGTCTTGACGATTCTAGCCGGAAAGCCGCTGGATAGCATTCCGCTGCAATATCGTCTTGTGGTCCCGCCTCCGGCCTCCTCGCCCGTTCATTTTGTCGATGTGACGCAAAAGGCAGGTGCGGCCAACTTCGGCTTGGGACGGGGCACGGCCTGGGGAGATTTCGACAACGATGGCCGGGATGATCTGTTGGTGTGCGCGGAGCGAGCTCCCTTCCGACTCTTCCGTAATCTGGGCGGCGGGAAATTCAAGGAGGTTGCAGAGCAGTTGGGCCTTCACGACCCGGTGGGACTTGGCTGCTATGGAGCCTATTTCGTCGATTATGACAACGATGGCTTTGAGGATATCTTTCTGACCAGCAACGGATGGGGAGGTGATAACAGGCTGTTTCTGTTCCACAATGACCACGGTCGTCGTTTTGAGGATCTCACCGCGAAAGCCGGGCTCGCTGGGAAGATCGATGCCTTTGGAGCGGCCTGGGCAGACTATGATGGTGATGGGTACCTGGACGTCGCCGTTGCCACAGGGATTGCGCATGCGGAAGGCGACAGGCTACGTCTCTATCACAATCAGCGCGACGGAACTTTTTCGGAAGTGGGACTCAAAGCCAGGCTTGCGAAAAAGGCTCGCTGGATGTCCACCTGTTGGATTGATTATGACGGTGACGGCCGTCCGGACTTGTTCGCCGTGAGCTTCGATTCCGGCTGCACGCTTTACCATAATCTGGGCGACGGGCAATTTCAGGATGTCACCCAAAAGGCTGGGCTCCATTGCCCGATTTCAAACTACACCTGTGATATTCTTGATTACAACAACGACGGGCGACCCGATATTTTCGTTTCAACCTATCCGGTGGCACATCTGAAATTGATGATCGCCCATCAGATCAGCGGCGCGCCAGCGCCTCTGGATGATCGCCAGCTTCTGTTTCGAAACAACGGAGATGGCACGTTCTCCCGCGCGACTGAACAGGCAGGCATCATGGGTTTGCATGGAGCCATGGCCTCACAGGTCGCCGATGTGGATAATGACGGCTATCCGGATATCGTACTCGGAACTGGCAATCCTGCATTGGATTGGACGGAGCCGAAGGCCCTCTATCACAATGACGGAAGAGGACATTTTACCGATATCGCTCAGTCTGCCGGATTAATTGATTTTGGAATGTTGCACGGGACAGCGTTTTCTGATTACGACAATAGCGGCAATTTGAGTTTTTATGGTTCGTTTGGCGGCTTTTACTGGGGCTCGCGGGAGGAAGCGCGTCTGTTTCAAAATTCAGGATGCGGCAATCACGCACTGGAGGTGAAACTGACCGGGCGGAAATCAAACCGCGATGCCATCGGCGCTCATCTGACGGCTACTATCGGAGGTCAAAAATATCACGCTTGGGTGGATGGAGGGTCGGGTTTTGGGAGTATGAACTCAAGGATCATCCATTTGGGCCTGGGCAGCCACCGAGAGGTTGATTTATTGGAAGTCGATTGGCCAGGGGGCTTGCATCAGCGTTTTACGCACATTCCCTCGGATGACCGCATTGAAATTGTCGAGGGGGCCTCGAAATTTCGCCTGCTGGTAAGATTCTGAGAAGGTGGCGATCATGGGGCAGACAAAAGGCCTGTCGAATCGGAGCCGATCTGAAGGATTCCCTCGGTCAGCACGATGGCTTTGCGGGATTTTAATGGGTTTGCTTTTGCTTGCGGCAGTCAAGACGCAGACGGCGGAAAACCCGCAGTCGACCACGCTTGACGCGGTTTTTGAATTTCCCAATACGCCTAACGGTCCGGAAGCCAGAAGCCGCGCGGAGTTGGATGCGTTTGGCCGGGTGATGGAGTCCACCACGGCAGCGGAAGTTATCAGCAGGGCTGAATCTTTTGCTAGTGGCTATCCCGATTCTCAACTGCTGCCCATGGTCCGCCTCCGCGAGATGCGGGCTGAAATGGCAGCCAATTCTTATGCCGGCGCCCTTGCCATCGGGCGCGAACTGCTCCGTAAAAATCCTGATAACCTGGAGGCTCTAATTCTCATGGCGGAAATCCTGCCGGACTATCCCGCTTCTTATTCGTCACAGCGAGAGACCATTCTGGCGGAGGCTGAAAGGGATATTGGCTCTGCTCAGAAGCTGTTGCAAACATTTCACCTGCCGCAGGGAGCTTCCGCCGCAGAGTTCCTGAGGAACAAGCAGCGCATGATTGCATCTCTTGATGCAGCATCGGCTTTTGTCGATCTGGTTGCCGGTCGTTATCCCGAGGCCGCGCAGAAATACGAGCAGGCTCTTGAACGTAGCGATGACCGTTCGCCGGTGAGTATGTTTCGCCTGGGGCTGGCCTACTATCGGATGGGTGACCGGCAAAAGGCGCGAGCGAAGCTTGAGGAAGCTTTGCGATCAAATTCTCCTCTGATTCGCCAGAAAGCCGCTGCGCTTCTTCGGCAAGTCAATTCATCACAGAGCGCAAGCCACGCATCCGTTGCGAAACCGTGAGGATTATGACCCGCATTACACATCGAAGTTTGCTGAGTCTTCTGATGGCGCTGCTTCTTGTCGCAGTGAGCAGATTACGGAAAAACCTTTGCAGTCAATCATTCCGAGGAGGCAGGGGTGACGAGGAATCGTGTGAGACCTTTATTGGCAGGGCAAGATTCCTCGCCTCGCTCGGAATGACAGTTTCCCTAATCATTTTGCAGCAATCGGCTGGAGCAAAAGCGCAAAACTCCCCGGATACTGAGGAGGCTGCGGCTTTCGCGCAGGCTCAACAGGCTGAGCGAGCGGGCGATTTCAAGGCGGCGGAACGGATTTATCTTGAAGCCTTACGCAGACATCCGGGCGAGATGGCGGCGGAACTGAATCTGGGTCTCGCCTATTATATGGATCATCGCTATGCCGAATCGAGTGATCATTTACTGAACGCCCTCCGCAAGAACCCGGCCTTGTTTCCTGCGCTCATGGTGGCCGGGGTGGATGAACTGAAAATCGGAAAGCCGGAACGCGCCATTCCTCTTCTGCGGCGCGCTCGCGCCTTGCGACCCGACGATGAATATGTCAATCACAACCTGGCCAGCGCCGAGTATCTGGCGGGTGATTACCTGGACGCCTGCGAGGACTATGTTCGGTTTTTGCACCTTCGCGGGCGGGCCAGGGACGTGCCCGCGTGGTATGGACTGGGGGAAACATCGCTCGTACTGAGCCGACAAGCCTCCACCAGACTCAGCGCCCAGCCTCTTTCCAATCCTTATCGGCTCCGTTTGTTAGCCATGATCTATCGCGAGCAGCAGGAGTGGGACCTGGCGATCTCCCGGCTGAGGCAACTGGAAACTCAGCCAGAGTGGAAGCACTGGGCGGAATTGCAAATCGGGGATATTGAGCTTCAGCGAGGTCAATTTTCCAGGGCGGCTGTGGTGTTTCGCCAGGCACTCGTAGCTCAACCCGATTCAGCCCGCGCCCATTTTGGCCTCGGGGTCAGCCTGCTTTTTCAAGGGAACACGGCGGATGCCGTGCCGGAATTGGTTGCCGCCTCACAACAAAACCCCTGGTTGTTCGCTCATCCGGAATCACTGGTTGCTGAGGGAGCTGCGCAAGGAGACGTTAAAATTCAAGAACTCGGGCAAAAAGAGAGTGGATCGACGCTGCTGGATGCCTTTTTGAAAGCGGTGGGGCAAAAGGCCACTGGGAAAGATACAAGGCTGATGGCGGCTTTCGACCAGGCTTTTCATGCGGCATGTGAGCAACGGCACAAGATGAACGAAGATCGCCTGAATCAAAAGCTCAGAAGTCATGCCCCTTCAAGGGAATTTGCTGCACTGGCTGACCAGTTTGTGACCGAAGGCGATGTTCAGTCTGCATCTGATGCTGTGCTACAGATTCACTCCGAAAGCCAAACGGCTTTGATTTTACGGGCGCGCATCCTCGCGGCCCAAGAAGATGCTTTGGGGACAGCTGCAACACTCGTGCGGCTTTGCAAAAGTGAGGAGAGTCAAAAATCGTCGGAAACGGACTGGTGGGTTTCAACGCTCTTCCTGAAAGTTGCGGAACTCACGTTGAACCAGGTTTTGACTCTTGATCCCGGAAGTGTTCAAGCGCATTTACTTCAGGCGCAAATGGACGATGCCCGCAATCGAACGGATGCGGCGATCCTCCAATTTCGACTGGCCCTCGAGGTAAATCCGAGCGACCCGACAACTCATTTCAAGTTGGGCGAGGAGCTCTGGCGGGCGGGACGTTTTCGGGAGGCGATCTCGGCTCTGAGAGATGGGCTTCGTCTTGATTCTCACAATGCTGCCGCTTATTACCAGATCGGCGACAGCTATTTCAGTCTTGCCCAGCCCGTGCAGGCATTGCCATTTTTGACTACAGCTTTGAAACAGGACCCCGGGCTTTTTGCTGCTTATAAGGATTTGGGATCGATCTATCTGAATCAGAATCAGTTTCAACAAGCGGCAGCGTTGCTTGAAAAAGTGGCGATGCGCGACCAGGACGGTTCGGTGCATTACCTGTTGTTCCGTGCCTATTCACGTCTGGGACAAAAGGCCCGAGCGGCCGCCTGTTTGCAGCAATTCCGAAGACTCAAGGCCGCAGCTCAGAATCGGGACCTTCTGAACGCGCAGTCAGCCCGAGCGGCAGGAATGAAGAACAACTCTTTATCGGCTTCGTCTCCCTAACGTCCGGTCCCAGCCCATTCTTTACGACAGCCACCCCGTACCCCTCCTCGCTGCGGAGGGACAGAGGGGTGATGAGGAGGGTGATAATGTCCGCCCCTCCGTAAATAACTAAACGGGACCTGAGCATCTGGCGAAAGCCCTTTCACGTTTGATTACCCCGAAGGTTTTATCTCCCAGTCCATTCAAGACAAAAGAAGTGGCTGCGAAAATTTTTCGCAACTCGGTTTGACAAAATATGGCTAGCAATGTAGCCTAATTAGAGGCGAAATCTGCTTCTCCTGAGATCGGAAGAGGATAAATTTTTTGATTCCGGAGCGCACGATAGAGAGAAGAGAGTATGATAAGTGCCCAGATGGCATCCATAAAACGCCCTCAGGCTAGCGCATGAGCAGGAGGGGGCGCGACAGTTGGAGTCGGCATGCCTGCGAGTCTGAAAAACCTTTATGGATAAGCCTCAGAACGCACACCCGAAATCGCGGTAAGTAGCTGAAAACTTAAACTGATCGACTGACCTTTTGTTCAGGTTCCGAAAAAGGGCTCCAGGAACACTTCCTTGGAGAGGGAACAAACTTCTTCTTGTCGGATCGACGGGCCATGGCTGGCTTTGACCTCCAGAGCTATCGCGACCGTTTTCCTCAGTTAAGTCGCGCTCTTTTCGGGCGGACCTACAATTTTCAGGTTTTGGAAAAAAATTTTGCCCACTTACGGCGAGAATCGAGCTGGCTTACCATAGGTCACATCATGACGCTTTACGATCCCGCGCAGACTCCGTACACGCGCTATTGGCCTCGGCCGGATACAAAGCAGTTGGACCTGACGCTAAAAAAGGAACGGGTCTCTCTGGCCTCGCCAGCAGGATCGGAATGGGACGTGGCGCAGAGAGTCTTGCGCGCTTTGCATAACCTGGGGCTGGCCTCGCTGGTATTGAGATTTACCTACCCGGAACATTTCGCTGTCTTCAACGCACCGGTCGCCAGTTTGCTCCAGGTACAGCGACCCGGAACTTTGGAGCTCTACATGGTTTTTTGCAAGGAACTGGGTGAGTGGCAACGGCATTTTGGAATGGCAAACATTGCGGAAACCGAAATAGCACTTTGGACTTTTTTCCATCTTTCCTCCATGACCGAACAGAACGGCAATGCAGCAGGATCTCGCCAGGCTTTTGATGCCGACATCTGGATCCAGCGTCGGCGCCTCTCTCAGGTGCTTGGCCCTTTTATGCGAAAATATGGCCCTTTGGAATTAGCGCGGTTACTGGCGGAAGAGAACCCTAAACTGGCTGGAAAGCTGGCTGGTGAGGAGCATGAACGATTGCTTCACTGCGCGGCGCGCCGGTTTTACCCGCTCTTCAACACCCGTCAGAAAGGCTGGGCAGAAACTTTGTTGAACCTCCTGGCGCAGGATGGCCGCATCACTCTGGAAGAAAAAATCATTCTGCGCAAGGTCTGGAACGCGCGCAACCAGGCGGTCCATCCGGAGGGAGAGCTGGATGCTTCCCAGGTGGAAAATATGATCGACGCGATTGAACGCATTTGCTGTCGATGGGAGAAGGAGCGTTTCCCGGAAGCGCATCGGGGCATCCTTTCTCATGAATAGTCCTACCTCAGGACTGAGCTTGAGGGATCCTGAACCATCATCAGCTTGCGCTTGCGCAGATGGAGATAGACGATCCTCAGCACTGCGAGGGCAGGCACAGACAGGAAGCTGCCGATGATGCCGGCGAGTTCCGCCCCCGCCAGGACGCCGAAGATGACCACAAGGGGATGCAGCTTCATCTCAGAGCTCATGATGTGAGGAGCAATCACATAATCCTGGAAAAGGCGAAAGATGGCCATGAAAATCACGATCCACAGCAGATGATGGAACCCGCTGAATCCGGCCACAAGAATAATAATGACGAATCCCACGAAGGGCCCGACCATGGGAATCATCTCAAGGGGAAAATCGATGGCGGCCAGCAAAATGGCATAAGGCGCCCTGATCAAAGAGAAAAATGCTCCATAGGCCGTGAAAGTCAGAGCAGCCAGAATGATCAAGGCGCGCATATATTGCGCCAGCAGCACGTGTAAGTCCCGACCGATTTCCTGCAATTGCTTGCGACGGGCACCCTCGGGAATTAAATCGAGAAACGACCCCCACATAAAGTAACCATCCTTCAGAAAAAAAAAGCTGAGGATTGGTACCAGAACGATGAAGACCAGATTTCGCGCTGCCGAAATCACCTTCACCGCAGCCGTGGGAATGAAGGAAAAAATTTCCCGGGAATGCTCGGCAAGTTGCCTTTGAATTTCAATGAGGATCATTTCTCGAACGGACTGAACAGATTGGAGCGGCGGGGTTTTCGCCTGCTGTATCCTGGTCAGCAGCTTCGGAAGCTGTGTCAGGAGCGCCTGAGCTTCAACCACTACGCGGGAGCCGATTTCAAAAATTCCGAAAAAGAGCAGGCCCATGAAGACGATATATACGATCGCCAGAGCGGGAGCTCGTGACCTCCCCGGAAGACGGCGATCAAGATAATTGACCAGTGGCCAGAGCAGATACGCAAAGAGAAGTGCCACGATGAAGATGAAAAGCGTGTCAAAGATGCGATAAAGGATGGCTAAAAGGAGCACAAGGAGGGCTACCGTCCAGGCATAACGCGCCGCGCGATGGTCAATGCCAATCATGAGGTCCTTGTTACTCTGTAGTTTAAGGCAAAAGCTGAGTGGAAAATGATTCTGAACGCCAGAATTTTCAAGGTGAGGTTCCAAAAGCCCGCCGTCTGTAATTCAGTAATTTGCCTTCCCAAGAGGCTCGGCGTAGCCTGTCATTTCGAGATAGCCCATGCCTTTGAGCGGTTTTCCGGCTTCTTTCCCATTCAAGTCAATGGCTCCTTCCCAATAGGTCGGCGAAAGGGCATTGTGGCCTGCCAGTTCCTGTGAGTTTAGCGGCGTGCTGGCACTCAGATCGAGCTGCAAAGAGGGCACTTCGATGCGCCACTGAATTGGATACCGGGCGTGGGTGTAAGGACTCGTCCAAGTTTTTTCCGGAAGCAGGCTGAATTCGTGGGAGTCGAGAAAATGCGGATGCCCGCCGGAATCGACGTAGGTGCCTGAAGAATAAGGGCTTATACCGCCCTGCTTCAGCCGAAGTCGGTAGAACATAAACTCGCTGTGGTCTTCGAGTTGAAGGCAGAGCCAGTCCCAGCCGGTGATCGATGGGTCAAGTTGCTGCGTGAAAAATTCATGGTCCATCCAGGCTGAGCCGGAAACCGAATACGGGGTTCCTTCGAGCGTTATCTTACCTTTGGCTTGCAGGCGAGTGAGGGAGATGTAATATGACGCCTCTCCGCGCCGGGGGCCCTTCCGGCTGATGCCATCCCGTCCGTTAATGACCGGCGGCTTCAGCGAGGTCAACTGCAAATCCAGGGTAAACGTCTCAGTCACAGCCTGAAGGCGTTGATCGTGGGCAAGCCACTGCACATTCCAGTTTCCGTTCCAGATCAGTCGGCGATCAAAATCAATACCGGCAAGTCCGGGGCCAGCGCGGTTCAGGCGCTCACGGTAGAGGAAGCGATGACCCGTAAGATCGCTGAGCGCGCAATGCGCCATGTAAACATTGCGAACCGCCCAGGATGAGTTTTGCCGCGGAGGATGTGAAGCGCCCAAACGAAAAAAGGTAAGTTCAAAACCGAATCGATGGCCGTTTGGAGCGTGCAAATTTCCGGTGTAGTACCACCATTCGGTCTGAAATTGAGGATGGTTGAAGAAGTCGCGCGGAAATTGATAATGGTAACCCGGTGTTGCGATCTGATACTGCGGAAGAGCAGGGCAGGCCAGCAGAAAAATCCACAGCCATCGCTTCATTCCTCGTGGATCACCTCAATCGGATTCAGGTTCATGCCGAGACGGGCGGGATATAGCCCCGCCGCCAGCGTCGAAACGTAGACAATGAGCATTGCTCCGACAAGTGTTTGAATCGGCCAATGGAATTGAATCGTCCAGCCAAAGCTCTGTTTATTAATCACGAAGATGAGAATGAAAGAAAGCCATACCCCCAGAACAAAGCCGGCAAAAACGGATAAAACCCCCAGGATAGCGGCCTCGCAAAGGATCATTCGGCGAATCTGACGAGTGGAAGATCCCAAAAAGCGCAGCAGCCCGATTTCTCTCTTTCGGTCGACCACCAGCGCCACCAGCGCTCCTACCATCCCGATGATGGCGATGCAGAGTGCGATAGCCTCCAGAGCATATGTAATTTTAAAAGTCCGGTCAAAAACCTGAAGCGCCTGGTCGCGTAGAGCGCGGTTGGAAAGCACCACAACCTTACGGGGAGAGCAGGACTCCTCGAGAGCCTCCCTCGCAACGTCCAGGTTCACCCCGGGCTTCAAATAGACGGCCAAATTTGATGGAGCAGCATCCGGAAGATATTTCATCAGGGCCGTGCGGTCCATCACGATCACGCCCCGCGGATCAGAATAATCGTGGTAAATGCCGGCCACGCGGAAAGCGACAAAGCCTTGCGGCATTTGCAGGCGAATCATATCACCTGTATGGATTTTATGCTTGACCGAAAAAGGCTCACTCACAACCACCGCACGATCTTTCTCGAGTTCTTTGAAGATTTGAGACGCATTTTCACCCGGGAGAAATGAAGGATGCCCGTACCGGGCTTCGACGCGTGTTGTGACGCCTGCCAGGGTGGCGGGCGAACCCTGATAAGTAATGGAATAGGCGCGAAGCGCGTCCACAGCGGCCACCTGGGGAAGCGCCGCGATGCGAGAGGCAAGCTCCGGCGAGAGCGTGGGATAGCGATCCACAGCGTTCGGCTCTGCCGGCTGGATGTAAAAGTCAGCCTGCAATTCGTTCTTCAGCCAGATGGCCACGGTTTCCCGAAAACTTCCCACCATGATGGCAACGCTTACCACCATCGAAATGGCAGTGGTCAGCGCCGCTAGCAGGACAGAACTGCGCCGAAGGGAAGCAGCGAGGCCGTGCAGGGCGAGGAAGGCTTCCGATCCGGCGATTCGGAGCAGTGGACGCGAAGCCAGAGAAGCCAAGGCCGCCAGCAGTGCCGGAAGAGCGAATACGCACGCGGCAACCAGCAACAGAGAGGCCAGATATCCAAAGAGCGGCTTTCCGCCCATTGGCGGTAGTCTGGAAGCCTCGGCTGCTCCCAGCGCGCAGGCTGCGGCCAGCAGCAGAAGTCGGCCTTTATGGATTCGCACGCGATGTTCGCGCTGGGCGCGCGCCATGGCCTCAACGGGCGTTACCTGCGAAGCTTCACGGGCCGGAAGCAGAGCTGACAACAGCGAGACGCCAATTCCGACCCCGAAGGCGAGCAAAACCAGGCCAGGCGTGAGCGTGATGGGCGCGGGGCGGCTGGTGAGGTAAAGTGATTCAACGGTGGTGGCGATCAATCCCACCATTCCCTGGGCCAGCAGCCTGCCTAGGACAATTCCCAGGCAGGCGCCGACCATTCCGTAACCCAGGGCTTCTCCCATAAAGGCCATGCCAATGAAAGACCGGGTAGCTCCCAGGGCGCGCAGAACCCCAATTTCGACCCGCCGCCGGACGACGGAAACCGAGAGATTGTTATAGATCAGAAATGCGCCCACGAGAAGCGCAATATAGCCCAGCACGCGAAGATTCCAGCGGAAAGCTTCAAGCATCCGTCGATTCTCTTGAGCCTCGGCGCCGTGGGTTTTCAGAAGAAGGCCGGGGGGCAACGCTCGCCGCAGAATTTCTTCCCATTGAGTTGCGCTCATCGTCGCATGTTGGGGAGTTGTGATTAGAACCCGATCGACGTGGCCATTGCGGTTGAGTTCGGTCATGGCGAGGCTGATGTCCATGACGAGGGCGTCACCGCGTTCACTTGTCGTAAAGCCAGGGGGCAGAATTCCACAAACGGTGAAACTTTGCAGATGATCGTTGATCTGCAATTTCAGCCTCTTTTCTGGCTTTGCGGCAAGCCCCGGAGTGACCCACACGCAGTCCTGATTTTCGATCCATTGCATGTTGGCCCTACTTTCAGTCGCCTGCGGGGCGTTGGCCACGAGATCGATTCCAAGCAGGGGCACCAGTTCATGGCGATTCACCACCACGGCGTAATCCTCAATGCGCGGTTCGATCTTAAGCGGATAGGGAAGCGTCACCAGCTTGGCCACAACCTCTCCAGGCACTCCGCCGATGGCGGTGATTTCAAAATCCGCCTCGCCCGCCAGTGTCTGGACCGATGAAAGAAAAGAGCCGGTCGCCGCTGCGCCGGCTAGATCAATAGCCAGAACGACGGCAACCCCCAGAGCCACGGCCAGGAGAGTGAGTGAAGTTCGGAGTCGCTCGCGGAGCAGCGGTCGAAGGAAGAGCCGATAGAACAGGGAAAGGCTCATGGGTTCGTGTAGTCACCTTTCATTGTAGCCGCCGGAGGGATTCCAAATTCAAGACCGGCGATCCCCCATGACGCTGTGATGAAAGACCCTTACGCAGATTCTGCTTTCAATCCGTTTGCGGAAAAACCCCTGCAGCCGTCGTTCCGAGGAACCAGAGACGATGGGAAATCTCGCAAGGCCTCTATTTTGCAAAGCGAGATTTCTCGCTCCCTCCGGAATGACATTCCCGATAAACGCTTTTCAGCAACCTACGACACTTCTCAATTCTCTTCGATGCGGCCATCGCGCAGGTGAAAAACGCGGTCCGCAAATGCCAAAGCCTCTGAATTGTGAGTGGCCATCAGAATCGTGGCGCCTTGCTGGTCCCTGAGTTGCCTCAATAATTCGAGAATATGATGCCCCGTCTGGCTGTCGAGATTTCCCGTCGGTTCGTCAGCCAGCAAGAGCCTCGGTGAGTGCGCCAGCGCCCGCGCAATGGCAACGCGTTGCATCTGGCCGCCGGAGAGTTGATGGGGCAACCGGTCCGCCAAATCTTCCATCTCGACCCAACGCAGGCGGTCTAATGCCATCTCGCGTGTCTTCTTTCTTTGACCCGAAAGGAGCAGCGGCAACTCAACATTTTCAACGGCGGTCAAGGTGTGCAGAAGCTGGAAAGATTGAAAGATGAAGCCGACTTTGGTGCGGCGAAGGCGGGTCAGCGCAGTATCATCCAGGTTGGATGTGCAAAGACCGTCCAGGACGACCTGACCCGCCGTCGGAAAGTCCATGGCACCCGATAAGTTCAGCAATGTGGATTTACCGCAACCGCTGGGGCCGACGAGGGCGACAAATTCACCCTCCCGGACTTCGAGAGAAATGCCATCCAGCGCGCGCACGCTCTTGCCATCATTACAGTAGTCTTTAATGACATGATGGAGTTCAAGGACCGGCACGGTATCTGACAACGCTCAATTCATTATGCATTGAAGAGGATCGTGTTGCCAACGCGCTGACCGCAACCATCACTCACTCCCACTCGCCCACTTTTTCCAAAGGGCGGCAAGCGCAAGCATCCTGATATAGATTCCTCCTACCACGGGCCGCGCCTCGAAACCCACCTGTGTGCCGTCTACCGTCCAATACCAATCGCTGAGCGGCACGCGAGTGGGAGTGGCGTCGGCGAAGTGGTAGAGTCCGGAAAAAAGCGAGCGGAAAAGGGCATCTGAATCGGCGAGACTTGCAGACCATGCTTCCCAGTCAAGTTTGGTGAAAGCCGAGCGGCTATCCAGAGGAAAACCGAAGGGGGTCGCCTGTTTCCTGTAATAAGCCAACTCCTGGCGTGCAAGAATCTCGGGGAACAGTTTCAATCCAAGCACGCGGTCCCAGACCAGATTGTACTTCTGGCTCCAGGTGTGAGGGCGATCAAAGGCGAGGCGCGTGTGATCTCCATCGGCGGCGATCCGCATCCATTTCCGGGCATAATCCTCCGCGGTTTTGCGATAGGTTTCCGCTGTATGTCTTTTACCCAACATTTCCGCCAGCATGGCATAGGAACCAAGCGCTTCAATAGCCTTCAAAGAGAGATTGGCATTGTGCGCAAGCAGCCCGGTGAAATCATCGGTGCAGAGTTGATTGCCGGGATCGAGGCCGTTGGCTTTAAGATAGTCCGCCCATTTCGAGAGCAGTGGCCAATATCGGTTCGCAAAGGAGGCGTTCCCTTCCGCTTTCGCGATGGCGGCAATCATCAGCAGCATGTTCCCGGACTCTTCCACCGGCATGCTTTCCATTCTGGAAGGCACCCGGGCGTTATCGATCGGATAGGTCCCGAGATCGTGGGGAGCGTAGGGATAAGGCCATCGGTTCGAGCGGGCATAGTCGAGCAGTGGGGTGAGCGAATATTCCAGAAGCTTGGGATTCAGCAAGAGCAGGATCGGAGCTTCAGGATAGATCACGTCAGCCGTCTGAGCGCAACCGCAACTGGAGATTTCTTTCAGGAACATCAGGGGTTCACCATCCGGTCCCAGGGCCAGCTTATTGGCGGCGAAGACTTGGCGATAGGCGAGGGCCGCGACCTCAGCGTATTGCTCGCCACCTGTTCGCGCGAGGTCTGCCATCAGTTTCTGGTCAAACGATTTGCTGCGCGCGCTCAAAGAGTTGTAGTCATGTTCCGCGCTTTCCAGAAGATTGCTGATTGTCGCGCCTTCGTACTGCCAATAGGGGCGCAGACGCGTGTGGAAATATTCAATGGGATCGATTTCATCATAGGCCAGAATCAGGTGGCGGGAAGTGGGAGAGCGTCCGACGTTGCCAAGATTGAACGCAAAGGCGATCACGGGCCAGTGATCGTTTGCAGAGCGCGGCATGCGGGTGTCGCTGGTTGACGGCAATATGCCAGTTGAGGTGAAAGCATGAATTGCCGCTCTTGCGTCCAGCACGACGTCCTGGGCCAATTCGCTCTGCGGCGCGGCGACATAAAGATAACCCCAGTCGATGCGGATACGATCTCCGGCTTGTTTCAGGATTGGCTGATCGGCCGTTCCCATCCTGAGGGCTCTCAAATTTGGTGCACTGACGGCGCTCCACACAACTTTCTCATCCGGCGTGTTCACCACCAGTTCGGCTGTATTGCCGTAGAAGATTGAAACCTGATGGTCTTTGCCATCTGTTGATCGCACGCCCCAGGAAAGGTAAGTGATGGGGCGAGCCAATACATCGATATCCTTAGGAAGATCGGGGGTAAGAAACGTCAGCGTGATGCGGGTGCTGCCAGCTTCAAATTCATAAACAGTTCGTGTGGGAAAAACGCGCAAGCTCAGTTGCCGCGCGGGAGTCACCACGGAAGGCTCGAGGCCCATGAGGCGATAGGATTTACCATCCACGCGCACGATGCTTTGCATCGTCATGCGCTCGCCGGTCCAGTGCCGCGTCGCGTCGTAGGTTAAATGATCGGCAAACGACCAGATGCTGAGATAGGGATCAACGGCGACCAGGGGCACAGCGGGCGGGCGGAAGGCATTCTGGGCTGCCTGCCCCGGGCCCAAGGCAAGGGCTATCCAAGAGAGAAACATGAACGCACGCAATAGCCTTTTCATTATTTTGAACTCCTGAGTTTCATTAAGCGTATGAAAATCACCCCGTTATCGACCGGACTTCCTTTTATGCAAAATCCTGTTGTGTGGCTTCTGGATCAGGATTCGCCTTCGTCCGCTACCCCGATTTTGGAAAGTCGGTAGCGCAAAGCATTGCGCGAAAGACCTAGCAATCGCGCCGCCTGACTTTTATTGCCGTTGGCGCGTCGCAAGGCTTCGCGGATGATTTCATCCTCGAATTGTTCAAGCGTCATGCCCTCGGGAGGGAATGGGGCACCTGAAGCGGGGAGCTCTTTGGGGGCGACAGAAGGTGAAAGGTCCAGCCGGATGTCGGATTCCTCAATCTGCGGGCGACTGGTCAGCGCTACAGCGCGCTCGATGATGTTTTCCAGTTCCCGCACGTTGCCCGGCCAGTGGAATTCCATCAGCTTCTTCATCGCAGCAGGTGTGATGCCGCTGACGTTTTTTCCAGCTTCCGCGCTAAAGCGTTCGATAAAAAGGTGGACGAGGTCTGGAATGTCTTCTTTGTGCTCCCGGAGCGGAGGAATATTAATCGGCACGACGTTCAGCCGATAATAAAGGTCTTCACGGAAACTGCCCTGCTCCAGCGCAGCACGAAGGTCACGATTCGTGGCGGCTACCAGACGCACATCGACCTTGAGAGTTTTCGTCCCGCCCAGGCGCTCGAATTCGCGCTCTTGAAGCACGCGAAGCAGTTTGACCTGAATCGAGGGAGGAACATCGCCGATTTCATCGAGAAAAATCGTCCCTCTATCTGCCAGCTCAAACTTGCCGGGCTTGGCGGTGACAGCGCCGGTGAACGCTCCCTTCTCGTATCCGAATAACTCGCTTTCGAGCAGATTTTCGGGAATGGCGGCGCAGTTAATCTTGATGAAAGGTCCTGAGGAGCGTCGGGAATGCTGGTGGATAGCTCGCGCGATCAGGTCCTTGCCCACACCGCTTTCGCCCCCCAGCAGAACCGTGGAGTTGGTAGGGGCCACACGATCCACCACGGCCAACACCTCCTGCATTTTGGCGCTGCGCGCGATGATATTTTTGAACTGATAGCGCTTCCCCAAGGCTTCCCGCAGATTGCGATTTTCCTCCTGTAACCGCAGGACGTTAAGCTCCCTCTGAATGATCAGCTTGATTTCTTCCAGCGAGAAAGGTTTCAACACATAATCACTGGCCCCTGCTTTCATCGCCTGAACCGCGGTCTCGACCGTCCCAAAAGCTGTCATCAGAATCACGGGAATACGGGCGTCGGTCCTTTTGACGGCTTGCAGGAATTCGAGGCCGTCCATACCGGGAAGCTTGAGGTCGGTGATGACAAGATCGAACTTCTCCTGCCGAAGCAGCCGCAATCCCTGCTCTGCGTCGGAGGCGGAGCGCGTCGTGTAGCCTTCCTCGGCCAGGCTGAGCTGGAGCAGCCGTTGCATCTTGGCTTCATCTTCAACGATCAGAATGTTTTGCATAGCAAAAATTCAAGGCCAAATTTCAAATTTCAGGTTCGAGAAAACAATCCTGATGAAACAAGGAGAACACAGCCTGCAATGAAAATTCCCAAGCCCACACTGACCCGCGAAGTGACCGGCATAGTATCCGCAGGAAGTTTTTCTATTGCCGGCCTAATCCTCCAGCCTGCTGACCCCAGCCTTCTGCCTTCTGCCTTCCGGCTGCCCCGGCAAGAACAGACGAAAGCAGGCGCCGCTGGAAGAAGTTCTCACCAGACGAATCCATCCCTGGTGGTCGTCCATGATTTTGGCAGTAATGGAGAGTCCCAGTCCCAGTCCCGTCTTCTTGGTGGTAAAGAAGGGATTGAAGATATGCTCGCGCTGTTCCTCAGGGATTCCCGGTCCCGTATCTTCAACTTCAATTTGGACGCCGCGACGGCCATCGGATTCGCCTGGCTCTGCCACAATGCGAAGTTTACCGCCTTCCGGCATCGCTTCATAAGCGTTCAGAAACAGGTTGATGAATACGCGCTCGCAAAGTTCGCCATCCAGGGGCAATAGGGGCAAATTCCTGTGGAATTGCCGCTCAACTTCAATTTTAGGATTCGGATGCTGTTCCTGAACAGATTTCAGCGCGCGGTCAATGATGGGCGTAATTTCCTGGATTTCCGGTTTCAGTTTCAGCGGGCGGGCGAAATCCAGGAATCGCCCCACCAGGCTGTTGAGCCGTTCGACTTCGCTTGAAATATATCCAGCCAGTTCAGCAGTGATCGGGTCGGCGGACTTCAGCTTCTGATTCAGGATTTCGGCCGAGCCTCGGATTACTCCCAGCGGATTGCGAATCTCATGAGCGAGGCCGGCGGAAAGTTGGCCCAGAGCCGCGAGGCGCTCCGAGCGCCGGGCATCTGCCTGAGCCTGCTCCAGCCGCTGATTGGTCTCGCTGAGAGTCTCCGCAAGTTTCCGATAGCGGGCGGCCTGCTGGCGGTTTACTGATACGAAGCGATTAACCACCACGGCCACAAGGAAGAAAAACAGATTTCGGATCGCAAGTTCAGTCGCTCCGCTGGCCGTGAGCCGATAGAACTGCAAGGCCCATACCAGGAAAGAACAATAGGCGGCACTGGAAACCAACGTCCACAGAAGGGTTGCCCAACCGCTATAAAGCATGGCCGCGGAGACAACGGGGAGGTAGTAGATGGGGTAATAGCTGCTGTTGATGCCGCCGGTATGCGCCACCAGCAGGCTGGCCAGGAGAATCTTGATCAGCACACTATACGTATTCCTGCGCGCAGGCCCGACCCGGGCGAGAATTTTGCTCTCGAAGATCTGAAACAGGCCGATTCCCACCAGGATCATCTGTTTGTGAATCTCAACAAGGGGCGGCAGGACGGCCAGCGCAGCCAGGAAAATCAGCCAGAGGATATCTATCCAGCGGAATGTGGAGGGTTCCTGATCGATCACAATTCCCCACGCAGTAGGATTCATCGGGCGCGGCTCGCCGCTTTGTTACGACGCGACAAGCCCGTAAAAGCCTCAATATGTTGACACTTCTGCGTTGATAATGCGAATGTATTTGACTGATGGCTCCGAACGCAAGGGCAACTATGACCAAGAGTCGCTCCGTGCTCTCAGGCCCCCAGGATATTTTGTCGCTGATTGGCGGTACGTCGTTGCTTCGCTTTAACCGCATTACGCGACAATTTCCCAACGTTGAAATTTACGCCAAGGCGGAATGGGAAAATCCGGGAGGATCCGTCAAGGATCGTCCGGCCAAAAATATTATCCTGGAAGCTGAACGGGCAGGGTTGATGAATCCGGAGCGGATTCTGATTGACTCCACGTCGGGCAACACCGGGATCGCATACGCCATGATTTGCGCCGCACGCGGATACCGGCTCAAGATCTGCATGCCGTCCAATGTTTCGACCGAACGAAAGCAGATTCTGGCCGCTTATGGCGCGGAGATTATTTACACCGACCCGATGGAAGGCTCAGACGGTGCGATTCGCAAAGTGCGAGAAATGGCCGCTGAGAATCCGGAGCTCTATTTTTATGCCAATCAGTACGATAACCCCGCCAACTGGCGCGCGCATTATGAGACGACCGGCCCGGAGATTTTCGAGCAAACCGACGGCCGCGTGACGCATTTTGTGGCCGGACTTGGCACGAGTGGAACGTTTGTGGGCACGTCTCGACGACTGAAGGAACTGAAACCCTCGATACGCTGCATCTCCTTCCAGCCGGATTCTGCATTTCATGGACTTGAAGGGCTTAAACATATGGAGACGGCGATCCTGCCGGGAATCTACGATCCTACCTTAGCGGATGACGACTTGGCGATTTCAACCGAGGAGGCCTATGCCATGACGCTGCGGCTTGCTCGCGAAGAAGGCTTGCTGGTGGGGGTTTCCGCAGGAGCAGCCATGGTGGCAGCCATGAAAGTGGCAGCAACCTTGGACGAGGGTGTGATCGTCACCGTCTTTTCGGATAGCGGCGATAAATATCTGAGCGAGCGATTCTGGACAGAAAGGATTAAGTGAAAGGCCTTTGCAGGAACTGATCATCGCCCTCTTGGAACCTATTCATTGTCTTGCTCATCCAATTGGGTAAGTGCTTATGGCTGTGCGATTGACTCAAGGTCACATTGATTCTATTCGTGCGCATGGGGCACGGGAATATCCCAACGAATGCTGTGGCGCTATGCTCGGTGTGGAAGTGAATGGCGTGAAGGAAGTCCGGGAACTGGCCCCGCTCAGGAATCTGCGCCATGACCGTGCGCGGGCGGAAGAGGTGCTGCCCTTGAGCGAACCGGAGAGAGAATCAGAGAGGAATCGCTTCCTGATCGATCCTGAAGATATGCTGCGGGTTGAAAAGGATGCTCGGAAGCGGGGCCTGGATGTTATCGGCTTTTATCACTCCCATCCGGACCACCCCGCTCGTCCATCGGGCTATGATCGCGAGCATGCATTTCCCTGGTACTCTTATGTTATCATTTCAGTAGAGGCTGGAAAACCGGGAACGTATACCTCCTGGATGCTGCGGGAAGACCGCTCCGAATTTGATGAGGAATTCATAGAGGTTCTGCGAACTGCTGTGTCTGGGGAGGCGACGGCCATTGCGGAAGGTGGACGAGAGGTGTAAGGATTCCATTTTCGTTTTACTGACCCTCTGAATGTGAGTTTCAACCGAGCCTGCGGCTCTTTCAGGATTGCAAGACAACGGGGATGAGCATTGCAGGCCAGCGCTAAAGGAGACTGAATGGCGGTTAAAGTGATTATCCCGACTCCCCTTCGCCAGTATACTGAGAAGCGGGATGCGATTGAGTTGGAGGCTGGCACTGTTGCCGAAGCGCTTGCGGGGCTTACAAGCAAGTATCAGGGACTGCGCAAGCATCTTTACAACGAGGAAGGCAAACTGCGTAGCTTTGTAAATATTTATCTGAATGACGAAGATATTCGCTATTTGCAGAAAGATCAGACACCCCTCAACGACAACGATATCATCAGCATTGTTCCCTCCATTGCAGGCGGTCAAAGCCTCCAGTGTATCTGTAGCTAGCCTGGGTCCGGCAAACCGGGATCCCGGGCATATTTTCCACCCGCGACTTCGAATCATTTAATCCCGATCATTGATGTGGCAAAGCCGGCGCCTTAAGCAAAGGCGCACCGCATGGCATTGCAACGATCAGTGCTGAGGAAGATAACTGGAGAGCAAGGAAAAGCGTATGGCTACATTGACAATAAGTCCCACGGCGCAATTGAGCAAGGATGAAATCCTTCGCTACAGTCGCCATCTGATCATGCCCGAAGTTGGCATGGAAGGCCAACTCAAGTTGAAGCAGGCACGTGTGCTCTGCATCGGAGCCGGAGGCCTGGGAGCGCCCCTGGCCCTTTATCTGGCCGCGGCGGGTGTCGGCACGCTGGGCATCGTGGATTTTGATGTGGTAGATTTTACGAACCTTCAGCGTCAGGTCATCCACGACACGAATGATGTGGGCCGGCCCAAGCTGGAATCAGCGCGAGACACCATCCTGGACATCAATCCGAATGTGGAAGTGATTCCTTATGAAACCCGACTCACTTCTGAAAATGCGCTGGATATTTTCAAGGATTTTGATCTGGTCGCTGACGGCACGGATAACTTCCCCACCCGTTATCTCGTCAACGACGCTTGCGTTCTCTTGGGCAAGCCCAATGTTTATGCCAGCATCTTTCGCTTTGAAGGGCAGGCATCGGTTTTTTACGCCAAGGAGGGCCCGTGCTATCGCTGCCTCTATCCCGAGCCGCCGCCGCCCGGGCTGGTGCCCAGTTGCGCTGAAGGCGGAGTGCTGGGCGTCCTGCCGGGCATTATGGGTTGCATCCAGGCGCTTGAGGCCATTAAATTGATTCTCGGCAAAGGGAAGCCTCTTATTGGACGATTGCTGATTTTTGACGCTTTGGGCATGAAATTCCGCGAACTCAAACTGCGGAAAAACCCCGAGTGCCCGGTGTGCGGCGAAAATCCCACCATCCACGAATTGATTGATTACGAGCAGTTTTGCGGCATTCGTGGCGAAGAGCACAAGCCGGATGTGCATGTGCCTGAGATCACCGCTGTGGAACTCAGGAAACTTATGGATGAAGGCCGAGCGCCGGTGTTGATCGACGTGCGCGAGCCTCATGAATTTCAAATCTGCCGCATTCCGGGATCAAAGCTTATCCCGCTGGGCGAGATACCTGCACGCATGCACGAACTGAATTCAGCGGATGAAATTGTGGTTCACTGCCGCTCCGGAGCTCGGAGCGCTCAGGCGGTGGACTTCCTGATGAAGGCCGGATTCCGCAAGATCCATAATTTGAAGGGCGGAATCCTCGCCTGGTCTGACCAGGTGGATCCCACAGTGCCCAAGTATTGAGTGGCCGATGTCGCGCAGGGTCTGCGTCCTGGACCCTGCGCGCTTTTCAGGACTGCCTGGAAAGAGTCCAAAGAAATCGTAACTAAGGCCCGCCTTGTTGGAAGGTTATCTCCCACCATCCAGCGCGCGGTCCAGATTGAACGCTGCGCTGATCAACCCCAAATGGGTGAACGCCTGCGGGAAGTTTCCCAAGGCTTCACCGCACGGTCCGGTTTCCTCGCTGAAAAGCCCTAAATGGTTCGATTGTTTTAGAGATTTTTCAAACAACAGCAGGGCTTGTCCGATTTTCTCAGGGTCTGTTCGTCCGGCTCGTGTTAAAGCCTCGACATACCAGAAATTGCACATGTTAAAAGTTCCTTCGCGCCCTTCAATGCCGTCATCGGTCTTCCCCAGGTCGTAACGAACCAGTGCGCCGTCTGAAAGCAGGCCACCTTGTTCTGTGCAGCGACCGATGGCTTTCAGCGTTTTCAGCATTCGGGGGTCTGTGGGCGACATGAAGAACACCATGGACATCAGCAGGACGGAAGCATCGAGCGCATCGCTGTCGTAGTGCTGCACGAAGGTTTGGAGTTTTTCATTCCAGCCTCGGCTTAGAATTTCTTCATAAATCTCATCGCGGGATCTCACCCACCGGTCAAGATCCGCGGGGAAAGAACGCTTGTTGGCCAGTCGAATGGCACGATCCAGAGCCACCCAGCACATCAATTTCGAATAGACAAAGTGTCTGGGCCCGCCGCGCACTTCCCAGATTCCGTTGTCGGGCCGCCGCCAGTTATCAGCCACCCAATTGGTCATCCGGCGCAAATAGTTCCAGAGATCAGAGGAAATGGGTTCAACATATTTGTTGTAGAGATAAACAGAATCCATCAACTCCCCATAAATATCCATTTGGAGCTGTTTGCAGGCTGCATTGCCAATGCGCACCGGGCGTGATTCCTTATAGCCCTTCAGATGATTCAGGGTTTCTTCTTCCAGAGAGTGGCGGCCATCGATTCCATAAACGGTCTGCAGGGTCCCATTGGGCTCCAGTTCACGGCATCGGGATTCGATCCAGCTCATAAAACGAGAAGCTTCGTCCGTGAGGCCCACACGGAGAAGGCCATAGACGGTGAAAGATGAATCTCGAATCCAGCTACAGCGATAATCCCAATTGCGGACGCCGCCGATATTTTCCGGAAGGCTCGTGGTGGGCGCGGCGACAACGGCGCCTGTAGACTCATATGCGAGCAGTTCGAGGACCAACGCCGAGCGGTGAACCATCTCCCGCCAGCGTCCCTGATAGGTACATCGAGAGAGCCAATTGCGCCAGTAGTCCACCGTTTGTTGCATCAATTCAAGGGCTTGCTCCGACGCAAAGGGCTGAAGCTGATCGCAGGCGGGCGAGAGGCCGCGCAGAAGAAACGCCTGCGTCTCCCCCGCTACAAGCGTGAATTCCGCAGACACAGCGGCGCCCTGGGCCTTGAGTTCGCAGTCGGTGAGCAAGACTAACTGCTGGCTGGGAGCACAAAAGAATGCGCCTTCGGGCCGAAGCTTGATCTCGTGTTCTTCGCGCGCGTAGTTAAACGCCGGCCGGCACTCCATCCGGAAGCGCATGTGCCCACGCGTGGCTTGAACCACGCGGATTAAAGGCCGAGCCTCTTCCAGAGGTTGGCGGGCGAGCGACGTCATAGGCATGAAGTCAATGACTTCACCCGAGGCGCTGGTCGAACGGAAACGCGTGATCAGAACGTTAGTCGCCGGCCAATAAAGCTGCTGCGATGAAAAAGGCTCTGTGGCTGGGGCAATCCGGAAGAATCCGCCTTTTTCGTCATCCAGCAGAGCGGCAAATACCGAGGGTGAGTCGAAACGCGGGAAACAGAACCAATCGACGGACCCCGTTTTGCTGACCAGCGCGGCGGTGTGCATGTTCCCGATGATTCCGTAGTCTTCAATACGCTGATACATGAGGTTTCAGGTTCCTCCCCTTCTAATGAAGAGACTCGCGCTCCGCACCATCGCTCGCTTGCGTGCGCCGAGTTTCCATGATCCGAACAGAAGGAAATGACAGCGGCCTCTGTGCGGAAAAATAGGCCCCCCACAACATGACAATCGATCCCACGTAAGCCCAGAACAATAAGGTCACGGGCACGGCAAAGGGCCCATAAGTCTGATTAAAGTGCAGTAATGGGAGCGTCAGGAAATAAACGAGCTTGACGATTTCCGTGCATACGCCCGCCAGGACGGCTGCCGGAAAAACTTTGAGAGCCGGCACTTTGCCATTCGGGAGAAGATAATAGATCACGAAGTAAATGGCAATCATCAGCGGGATCGAAACAGCTTCCAGAACGGTGCGGGAAATGATCGCGACCAGAGGATGCCAGGGAAGCCAGCCAAAGAGAAATGCGACGACTTTAAACAGAACGCCGGCAACGGACACCGAAAGAAGTGCCAGCACACCCGAAAGCACCGCCAGCGCGAAGGAGATCAGCAGGTTGTGGACGAGGCTTCGATTTTGAGTGAAGCCCCATACTTTGTTCAGGGCAACTTCGAGAGGAAGAAAAACCCCGGAGCTCGTATAAAACATCAGAAGCACCGTGATGATCTCCACCTGGCGTCTGCCCCGAACCAGCGCCACCAAGCCCCGGGTGACAAAATCTGCGCCCTTAGGCAGATTCGTATTCACCAATTGCAGAATTGCATTGTAGGTGGTCTGCCAGTGCAGCCAGTGGGTGCAGATGTTCATGAGAATCAGGACAAATGGAAAGAAGGCGAGCAAGGCGTTGGCAGCAATCGAAAATGCGTAGACGTGAGACTCGGTGGTAAGCAGATAGTGAAAGCTGGGGAGAAACTGACGAAGTCCCCATGAGGCGCGGACCTCTTCCCAGACGCTGCTTTTTACTTGCGCGTACTTCCCCCGAAAACGATCGCGGAGTTCCGCAGGAAGCTTCTGAATTTGTTCGCCATAAATTAAACGCACAGTTCTATATTACCAACCGCCTGGTTTTGCATCATGCCCTCGATGACCTTCTGAGAGATGCCAAGCCTGTTAAGCCGGATGTTTAACAAGGCCCTGCATGCTGGAGCCGCTTGCCAGTATTGTTGTGACTGTTCACTTGCAGAATTGAAAGATGAGAACGCATGATATGCTTCGTTAGTTGGAGGGGTCTCAGGCGAGGCATTCTTCCGGGCAATGCAGTAAAGTCGTGGGCTGCACCTCGACCCGCTTGAGTATCCGTGGCTCAATTTTATCTCTAGATTAGAAGGATGGCTCTTCCATGAAGACATTTGCGCTTTTTCACCACTGTCGTTCTGCTCTCTGGATAGCTCTGCTTCTTTTTCTTTTCTTGGCCGGATATCCGTGGACCTTATCGGCGCAGTCAGCCCAGACGGCACCGCCGCCGAATCAGGCTCCGTTCAGCCCTGAACCAGACGCTCGTTACAAGGCGGATATCCTTGTCGTGGTTGCCCATCCTGACGACGAAACGGAAATCGCGGCTTATCTTGCCAGGGCCATTTATGACCAGCATAAGCGTGTTGCGGTCCTGTTTGGGACGCGTGGCGATTCGGGTGGAAACGTGATGGGCTATGAGCAGACCGCGGCCCTCGGGGCCGAACGCGAGATTGAAGCTCGTCGCGCTCTGGGCTCCCTGGGTGTCAGCAACGTCTGGTTTATCGGTGCGCCGGATACTCCCGGGCAGAACGTTCTAGCTTCACTCGAAACCTGGAACCATGGGTCTGCACTCGAAGAGACGGTGCGGATTATCCGTCTCACCCGACCAGACGTGATCCTGACATGGCTTCCGGATTTTGTGGTGGGTGAGAACCATGAGGACCATCAGGCGGCCGGCGTGATTGCGACAGAAGCGTTTGACCTGGCGGGTGATCCCACAAAATTCCCAGAGCAGGTCAGTTTCCCTCGTGATCATTCCGGCATTGGGAATTTCACGGAAGGGCTTCGACCGTGGCAGCCTAAGAAAATTTATTACTTTTCCGATGCCTCGAACAAGGATTTTATGGTGGGCAAGGGGCCGGAATACTCTTCGACGGAAGTTTCCCCTTCACAGCACGTTCCTTACTATCGCCTCGCAGCCGTAGAAACCAGCTTTCACCTGACTCAAGGGGATACGGGCCAGGTGGGAAAGAAGGCGCTTGAAACGGGGAATTTCAAGGAATTCAGTTCTCCCGTGCGCTTTGTTTTAGGGAAGTCGCTGGTGGGAGGAACGGCCACGAGCGATATCTTTGCCGGAATCGGCTCCAGCTCCATCCCCTTTGTTCCCGCGCCCGGATATCGCCCCCCGACGAGTTCAAATCTTTCCATTGAACTAGGCGGGCCGTGGGCTTTCTATCAGAAGTTCTGGAAGGCTCATAGCATTGAGCATCTTGCGCAATTGATTCCAGTTCCGGAAGCAGGCGTCTATCCGGGAAACACGTTGCATGTGCCTCTGCTGCTTTATAACAACACCGATCAGGAACAAATCGTGCGGCTCACCGCGAGACTGCCTGCCGGATGGACGGAGCAGGCCGAGCCGACAAACTACCCGGTTCGATCTCACGACGTTTATCCTGTTGAGGTCGTCCTGACGCCGTCCCCAAACGCACAAGGCAAGTGGGAGGAAATTACCTGGCAAGCCGACACCCAGGGCAGGGTCATTGGCACGGTCACACTTCGTGCCTACGTGACACCGGCGGCCATGCCGGAATGAAAGCAAATTCCTTAACGGGGTTTCTCGAAGATGAGAAAATAAAACTTCTTTCCTTCCTCGGGGTTCGTGAAGCCCGGTTCCTGGCGCACGAAATGGAATCCTGCGCGGAGGAGGTCGGCACGTTCCATCTCTTCAGGCATCCGATGGCGTTCGTAGTAATAGGATCGCGGATGGCCGGGGCTTGCCACTCCATCGATAAGGCCGAAAAGTCCTCCGGGTTTCAAAGCCTGGTAAAGATGCGTCAGCATGGAATCATATTGCCGCCATTCGTGGAAAGTATTCATCGCCAGCACTGCATCCAAGCTGTCAGGCGGCAGGTGCGGGTCGTCCGGCGAGCCCAGAATGGTGGTGATTTGCTTGAGTCCTTCTTTACGAATCTCGCGGTCAATTTCGTCCAGCCGCGATTGCAGGATATCGACTGCGTAGACGTGCCCGGAGGGACCTACGCGGTCGGCGAGATGAAAAGTAAAATATCCCGCGCCACAACCCACGTCGGCCACTACGCTCCCTGCGTGAACTTCAATCGCATCCATTACTTCTTCCGGATGCTGCCAGGTATCGCGCGCCGGACCGCTATCCTGCGCAAATGCTCCCCAGGCAAGGAAAACCGCTGCGAGAAGCGCCAAATGCGCACGTACAAATTGCCATGAGCGACATCGCTGAGAAGTCGTCCGAACCATTGCCATTCCGAGCGGATCGAGGAATCTTGCTCGATAAACAAAAGACAGACGAGATCCCTCCCGGGCAGGCTCGGGGCCGCCTGCGGGTCCCCGGAATGACAGGGTGCTGGAATTTTTCAGCAACTTGTAAGAATCCTCGGGAAATGGAGTACTTTGCCTTGTGTTAGAAATCATCGTCGTGACTTTCGAGTTTTTCTGCCCCGCGACGCGGCTCTCTTCGTTGGAACTTGCGGCTTTGCGGGAGCCGCTGCCTCGACCCTCCCGGCCTCCGGCGGCTTTATTCCTGCCAGGTTGTGCAACGCCTTTACAGCCTGTGCGTGAGTCTTGATTTTGCCGTCCAGCATGGCACGGAAAAGCTCTTCCATGATCTTCTCAAAACGTGGGCCGGGCTCAATTCCCAGCGCCTGCAACTCCGCTCGCGGCAGCTTGGCACGCATCTGCGGATATTTAAAAAGAAAGCTCTTGAGGCGTGCCTGGATTTTCCCTTGCGGAAAGTGCGTTAGCACGTAGAGAAGCAGCGGCTGCGGTTTATCCTTCAGCAGTTCATAGACATAGCTAGCAGCATTGGCCTTGGGGCCCCCTAATAATTTAGCCAGCTTGCGCGCTTCAGGTTCCAGACTGAGAGCCATCTGGAGAGTCTTGCTGTCGGGCATCACTTTCTGGGCCAGACGCTTCTTATGGGCGGCCGAGAGCTTTTCCACCAAACAGTCAAAATACAAAAGAAATGGATTGGCCCCTTCGACTGAACGAATGATGGAACGAATCTTTTCCAACCGGTCATAAGGAATCCTGGCTGCGCTCAGGCTGCGATCAAGTCCGGGGAGCAGGTCGCGTTCGTCATAGATGCGAAACACCTTGGCGGGGTTCTGCTCCTGAAGCGCGGCGCGCAATTCGCGGCCCTGCTGCTGGGGGGTCATTGCTTCCCAAGCCTTGTTCTGGAGGGCTGATTCAAGCCAGCTCTGGGTACGCTCCTCAATCTTAAAGCCCAGGCGGAGGGTGAGGCGAAGCAGACGATAAATCCGCGAGGGGTCTTCGAGAAAGCTACGGCTATGAAGTGCGCGAAACTCCCGGTTTTCAATGTCCAAGGCGCCATTGGTTGGGTCCAGAAGGAGGCCGCGGGAGTTAGGATGTAGGGAAACGGCCATTGCGTTTACAGAAAAATCCCTACGACGCAGGTCTTCAAAAATTCCGGCCGGTATGATTTCGGGTGGACGGCCGGGCTTTGAATAGCTTTCTTTGTGTGCCGTCTCAATTTCAGCTTCGACGCCATTTCCAAAATAAAGTGAAGCCGTCTGGCTTCGGGCATCGTAATGAGAATGTTCCAATTCGATTGAAGGTTGTGACTGGAGTGGAGAACTTTTCGCAGGTCTGCGGGATGACTCGGAAATGAGAGCCTTCAGTATCCTCTGCGTATTGCCTTCAGCCACAAAATCCAGATCGCGGATATTTCCCTGCCCGCTGGTGAGATCGCGCACCGCCCCTCCAACCAGGTAAAGGTTAATCCCCAGGGCGGCGGAGACGCGGCTAATGTGATTGAGCACCTGGAACTGCGACGGTGCAAGCCGAATTTCCATCAGAAAGTTGTAGTCGCTCATGATCGTGGCGCTCAGCTAATAAGATGAGGTATCAGGCATCACACATACGGGCCATGGTCGATGGCGGGTAGGCCGTGAGGTTTGGATAGACCCGCTCCCTTATGCCCGTGGATGGTGCGTTTGATACACTTGCTTCAGCCGATCTTTCAAGACGTGCGTATAAATCTGCGTTGTCGAGATATCGCTATGGCCCAGCATTAACTGGATAGACCGAAGATCAGCCCCGCGCTCGAGCAAGTGCGTCGCAAAGGAGTGGCGCACTACATGCGGAGTGAGCGGCGCAGCAATAGCAGCCTGACGGCCATATGCTGAAAGGATTTTCCAAAACCCGACCCGAGAAAGTTTACTACCTCTATGATTAACAAAGAGATAGGGAGATTCGCCCCTTTTCAGAAGCTTACTGCGTCCTTCCCGAAGATAAGCCTCGACCGCGTTCAAGGCAGATTTGCCCACAGGAATGAGCCGTTCTTTGCTACCTTTGCCAAGACAGCGAAGGATGCCCATATGCCGATCAAAATCCTCCAACCGCAGGCTGATGATTTCCGAAACGCGCATTCCGGTTGCGTAGAGGAGTTCGAGCATCGCCTTGTCTCGCAAGCCGGTGGGCTTTGAAGGATCAGGCTGATTCAGTAATGCCTCAACTTCCTCCAGAGAAAGGGATTTTGGCAGGCTTTGCCCCACTTGAGGCGAGTCAATCTCGGCAGTGATGTCGGTGAGTACTTGTCCATCCTGATGGAGAAAGCGGAAAAAGTTACGCAAGGAGACGATATGCCGCGCCAGGGATCGCGGCTGCAATCCCTGATCTCCAAGCTGCCGAATGAAATGACGTATCGTTTCACGATCGAATTGCTGGGCGGCGAGTTTCCGTGAATCGGCATATTCAACAAACTTCATCAAATCGCGTCGATAGCTGGCGACGGTGTTAGCCGAAAGCCCTTTTTCAATCCGTATATAGTTTAAAAATTGGTTAAGTTGGGCTTGTATATTCGTAATAGCTCCGGACGGGTTGACAATCCCTACTGAATATGGATGGCGAGAAGAGACTTCATTTGGTGAAAACGAGTTTTCATTACGCCAGCGATTAGATTGCCTATCGGACATGTGCTTATTTATGTTCCCATCTCGGTTTAGGGCATCCGGCGTATAGTCCTTAATCTATAAATCAAATTAAGTGCATTATTTATCAACAACTTAAACTATGATCGTCCGCCACTCGGCCTCTCGTTACCGGAATTTGTCTATTTTTCAAGTGGATACTAGCACAAGCAAGTTGCGGTTGCAAAGTTTTGACGTCAACATTTAGAATTCCACTGAAAGACATTACGGTTAGAATCAGAAAGATAGCTGGGCACAATGCGCAGGGATGTAAAATTAGGCGAGGTATCGAGCGCTGTAGCAGTCTTTAACAGAGATCGAAGGTTAAACCTTATAATTTTATACAGTAAAACCTTATATTTAAAAGTTTTGAATAATGAAATATGAAAATTCTTACTGCCAGCCAAATGCAGCGCATCGATAAGCTGACGACAGAACGTTACGGTATTCCAAGTACAACGCTGATGGAGAATGCCGGTGCAGGCGTCGTTGAGTTTCTATCCAGACGATTCGCTCCCCTAGACCGGCATCAGATTACCGTCTTCTGCGGACGTGGCAATAATGGCGGTGATGGGTTCGTAGCGGCGCGTTTGTTGAGGGAAAAGGGGCTAAGTCCACGAGTGTTGTTGTTTGCCAGGTCGGATGCCCTTAAGGGGGATGCCGCCTTGAATTATAAGCGACTGCTGGCGTGGGCCACACCTGAGGAAATTCCTGACTCGGTGACTTGGCAGCAAGTGAAGCCGAGCTTGGTTGGAACGTCGCTCATCATCGACGCCCTGCTCGGGACTGGCCTTTCCAAGCCCTTGGAAGGATTTCTGCTGGAAGTGGTCCGTGATCTGAACAGCGGTTTCCCGGGCGCCAGGCGAATTGCTGTTGACTTGCCCTCGGGCCTCTCTTCTGACACGGGTGAACTCGTGGGTGAGTGTTTTCGTGCGGATGCTTCCGTCACATTCACCGCCCCGAAATACGCTCATGTCTTCCCACCAGCGTGTGAGATGGTCGGGAACTGGGAAGTCCGTGAAATAGGAACGCCCAGGGAGGCGCTGGAGAATGACCCTGAGCTTTTTCTACGGCTTATCACACAGGAAGATTTACTTTGGCTGACTCAGCCTCGCAAAATCGATTCTCATAAAGGGACTTACGGCCATGTCCTAATCCTGGCGGGTTCAGTTGGGAAGACCGGAGCAGCGGCGATGGCCGCCAGGGCGGCTTTGCGGTCAGGTACAGGTCTGGTCACGATTGCCACGGCTAAGAGCGCTCTACCGGTTATCGCGACGCTGGGAATGGAGTTCATGACTGAACCGCTGCCAGAAACCTCCGAGGGCACAATATCCCTTCGCGCTTTGGATGAAGGTTATCTCGATCGGTTACTGGAAAGGAAATCAGTGCTCGCAATCGGTCCCGGAATGGGTCGGGTTGATGAGACTTCTGAACTGGTGCGGCAGGTGGTAAATCGGTATGATCTTCCCATGATCTTGGATGCAGATGCTCTGAACGCTTTCGCCGGTCGTATGAACGAGATGGTGACTCAAGCCAGAGTGCGAATCCTGACGCCACATCCTGGCGAGATGGCTCGGCTTGAGGGGCTGAAAACGGCAGAAGTCCAGCAACAGCGGATTCAGGTGGCCCGCAAGTTTGCAATTCGCTATGAGGTTCACTTGGTGCTGAAGGGTGCCCGCACGTTAGTGGCCTCTCCTGATGGCGACGTTGCGGTAAATCCCACTGGCAATCCTGGCATGGCCACGGGCGGCACGGGAGACTGCCTTACCGGTATGATCGCGGGTCTTCTGGCGCAACATCTTAATCGCTCGACCTCAGATGTTGTATCTGCCGCCGTATACCTGCATGGTCTGGCAGGCGACTTCGCCGCACGCAGAATGGGCGAAGCTTCCATGATTGCCGGAGACTTGCTGGAAGCCGTGCCAAAGGCGTTCCGTGCCTTGGCTGCGCGACATTGCCCACCTCTCACACCCAGCCCTTCTCTGCGCTGGCAAGGCGAAAGTGTCCCGACTAGTCGGAGCGAGTGAAGGGTTGGCAAAACACTGGATCAAACTTAATGAGATGCACCGCACAGTCAATAAAACACTCTATGATATCGTAACTCATTCGCCGGAAGAGACGCTGGCTTTCGGGCGAAGTCTTGCAGCTTCTTTGCGTCCACCTTGCGTGGCGCTTTTCGAAGGCGACTTGGGGAGCGGCAAAACAACCCTGATCAAAGGCATTGTGGCGGGCCTTGGCGCGGCACGCGAGGAGGAAGTGACCAGCCCTTCTTTTACCCTCGTTCATGAGTATGGCAAAGGCTCGGCACGCTCGACGCCAGGGCAGGGAACCAGAGTCTATCACGTGGACCTTTACCGCGTCGAAAGCGCGCGCGAGCTTGAATCGCTGGGGTTGGATGAGATGTTCAATCCGTGGTCGACGGTGATGATTGAGTGGGGAGATAAATTGCCTGAAATTCCGCCGGCGCCGGTGGTACGCATTCGGATGGAGGCACTTCAGGAAAATGACCGCCGGATTGTGGTGGAAACAGAAAATTGTAGCTCAAAAGGCGAAGGTCAAAATTGATGACGCGAAAGCGATCGAGTCTTGCGGAGTCATGTCAGGAATAAACGCATAGAAAGGAAACAAGATGACGGGGACGACGGCGCCCAGACCGTGGGCTTTGATTGTTGGTTCTTCGAGCGGATTCGGCGAGGCGACCAGCCTTGAGCTGGCGCGCGAAGGGCTGGACATTTTTGGAGTACACTTTGATCGGCGTTCCGCGATGAGCCATGTGAACGAGATTGTGGAGAAAATCAAGGCCGCGGGACGGGATGTGATGTTTTTCAATGTCAATGCAGCGGACGCTGAGAAGCGCGCGGGCGTTTTGGATCAGATTGAGGAATATTGGAAACAGGCGGGTGGCGAGCATTTCGTCAAGGTCTTTCTCCATAGTGTCGCCTTCGGTTCGCTTCTGCCTTATCTTGCGGAGAATTCGGACAAGCAGTTGACTCAGGCGCAGATGGAGATGACGATCGATGTGATGGGCAGTAATCTGGTGTATTGGGTGCAGGAAATGGTGCGCCGAAAGATGTTCCGACGGGGTAGCCGCATTTTCGCGCTGACCAGCGCTGGAGGCCACAGCGTGATTCCCAATTATGGGGCTGTTTCGGCGGCCAAAGCCGTGCTCGAATCGCACATTCGCCAGTTAGCTTACGAGCTGATGCCCCACGGAGTTACCGCCAATGCCATTCAAGCTGGGGTGACGATCACTCCCGGCTCAAGCAAGATTCCTGGCATTGAGCAACTGGCCGAGTTTGCCCGGATGCGCAACCCCGGCGGCCGGTTGACCACGCCGCAGGACGTAGCCTCTGCGATCGCCGCTCTGATGAGCGATAAGACTTACTGGATGACGGGCAATGTGATCCGTGTGGACGGCGGGGAAGATATTGTCGCGTAGGAGCGTGCACTTTGCATCTTCTGCAAGTCAGGAAATGCATTGATGGATATTTATCTCAACGGCGAACTCCATGAGGTTCCCGAAGGAATCACCGTGCTTGGGCTGGTGGAACGCCTGAAGCTCCCTGCAGATCGTATCGCGGTTGAGCGAAATCGTGAAATTGTCCCTCGGCGGAGATGGGAGTCCACGACTCTGGATGCCGGGGATCGCCTGGAAGTGGTACACTTTGTAGGCGGAGGTTAGCGCCGTTCGAGGGTGGGGCGGTCTGTTTCAAAGCCTCGCTGTAGGAGGAAGGGATGGTCGCGTTCCTGGACCTTCGACGGATTCGGTTCTTTCAGAACGCCGCTACAGCGAGTTCATTTGGCGCGGTCCTGTTAGTCACTTGCCACTCGAAATTCGTCACAGTGTGATGAAGCCATGCATCCCGCGCTGAGCCGTCCAACGGCTCTGATCCTTCTTACTCTTCTGATCAAATTGGGCGTCATCGCTTCTCTCGCCAGCATTATTGCCCGCTTCGGAAGTTTCAAACGTCTGATCTTTGTTGAGCAACGAACCCCTCGCCAGAAGCTGGAATTCGCTTTATTCCTGGGCATGCCATTTATGCTGGGCGTCCTCACGCGTCTGCTGGCACGTTACCAGGGAGCGGACCTCAGCCTGGAGATCACGGTGCTTGGGGGCCTCTTGGGCGGCACAATTGTTGGGCTGGTGGTGGGGATGATGGTCAGTCTGCCGGCGGTCCTGATCGGTCATGAGCTTCTCGCCGCGCCCATGGCCGTACTTTATGCTCTCGTTGCGGGTTCGGCACGCTGGATTTGCCCGGATAAGGAAGCCATCTGGGAGTTCAGTCCTTTCATCGATCTCAGTCTCTACCGCTCGATTAAACTCCGGTTTAAGCAGCCCGCTCTTGACTGGCAGGTCCTCTTTGCACTGATGGTGGCCGTTCTCGAAGTGACGCGCATCGATGTGGGCAAATTGGCGGGCAACAAGCTTTTCTACCTCAACTCGGAGCATTTCTGGACGAATATCCTGGTTGTGCTGGCCACGCTTGCAGGCGTTGGCCTGCCGGTGAAGATCTGGAACAGTACCCGCATCGAACGGAAACTTGAAGACCAGCATCGCATGCTCCTTCAGGCTCGCATGGACGCTCTGGTGAGCCAGATTAATCCGCACTTCCTGTTTAACACCCTCAACACCATCTCGTCTCTGATTCGCATCGATCCGGATACCGCCCGCAGTGTTCTGCTGAAGCTTTCTCGTATTTTGCGCCGGCGGCTCAAAGTGCAGGCTCACTTTGTGCCGCTGAAGGAGGAACTGGAATTCATCGACGACTATTTGGGTATTGAGGTGGTTCGGTTCGGGCGCGACAAGCTGAGAATTGTGAAAGAGATTGAGGCCGATGTAGGTGAAATGATGGTGCCCAGCATGATCCTTCAGCCGCTTGTCGAAAATGCAATTCGCCACGGCATTGCCCCGAAGATCGACGGAGGCACGATTACGTTGCGTGTGCGGCGGAATAACCAGCGGTTGGTGATTGAAGTGCATGATGATGGCGTGGGGATACCGCCCGACCGACGGAATGAAATTTACGCTTCCGGCATCGGAATTCGCAATGTCACCGAGCGGCTGCAAGTTCTGTTTGGTGATCAGTTCTCGCTGAAGTTTGACAGTGAGCCGGGGAAAGGCACCTCCGTTTCATTTGAAATTCCGGAGCTCGTCGTGAGCGAGAAAGCATCAGCCAAGGAACCTGCCCACGTCTTTGAATGATTTTGGATATCCGTCGCCAGGCAGGGCATTCAGTCCTTCATAGCGGCACATTGTGAGGATACAGCGAACCATTTCGCCGTGCTCGATCCGCGCGGGGGTTTGAAGCCTTCGAACGGCATTGTGACTCAACTGGGGGTGACTGGGGCGGTGGGCGCAACGAGTTTATTTTTTTGGGCAGCGGCATTATGGGAGATTATGAAGGAGATGGTCTGCATCTGATGCACGCGAATGTTCTGGATTCGAGCACGCAATCGACGAACCGGAGCAGGGGCGGGGTGCAGACGGTGCTCTTTTATCCGTGGGGGCAGACTTGGTATATGAGTCCGGCTTCTTCGTGCATGCGCCGTATGCGGGCTTGCCGGATGGCGATCCGAATCCGGAAATCAGTATTCGTACGCCCTCAATAACCCCACCACCCTCACTGACCCGTTGGGGCTGGCAACCCAGCCTTGTACAATAAACGGCCAGGAAGGGCTTTGCACGACGACGACAGCGGAGCCCGGAGTATCTGTCTTCCGTCCGTTGGCGCGGTATAGCTCAGCTATCAGACCAGCGGATAGATCTACGGCTGGGACGAATTTGACCCGCTCAACATCGCGGTTGTTACGCAGTCATACAATCCACTGCAACTACTCTCGACAATCGACGGGGCAATCCTGAGCAAGGCCAACGGCTACGCCACATCGATGAACCTGGTTGGAGTCTCCTTTCGACTCAGAGTCTATCAACTGCATGGAATAGTCTTAGAAGCCCCAAGGGTTGCCCAAATCTTTTGTTCAGAACTTTTGCAAGTCTTCAGGTCCTTTCACCCAAACGCCGAGATCATGTCCTGAGAATTCCGTTGACAGCGCAAACATCCGATGATAGGCTAGTTATGTAGGCTTTTGCGATTGCCAGGGTCTTGTTCCGTTTAATGATTTACCATCGAGCCACATCATCAGTCCACTCACCACCCCTTTCCACCTCCTCCGAGAAGAGGGCGATTCCTTCCTTGATTCAGGAGGGGGTAGGCGTGGTTGTTGTAAAGAATTGGCAGGGACAGGACACTGGAAAAGATTGAGCCTTCCTCGATGCGATTATCTCCCGAAAGAGAAATCAAAACCGGATTCGGTCTGGCGCTTTCGGCATTAGTGGTGCTGGGGCTTGCCGAGTATCAGAGCGCGCGACATTTCGCTCAGAATAGTCAATGGGTAGTTCACAGCAACCAGGTCCTGCGGGAGCTTGAGACCGCTGTGAATCTCATTGACGACGCCGAGGCGGCAGAACGCGGCTATGTCATGACGGGCGGCAGCAGCTATCTGAAGTCCTATCAGGAATCCGCCCGGGAGGTCAACGATCACCTGAACCGGCTTCACATCCTGACGGCAGATAATCCAGAGCAACAACAATGGCTTCGGCAGCTTCAGCCGCTTGTTTCCCGCCTATTTCATATCTTTCAACGCTCGATAGAACTGCGCCGGAGCGATGATCTTTCATCGGCGAGAGAGTTGATTTTCGCAGGAAGCGCGCAGGAAGTGATGACTTCAATCCGAATGCTGTTGGAGGATATGAGGGACGAAGAGTTTCGGTTACTGAGAGAACGTAATGCTGCGGCGGAAGCGGACCACTGGAAAACGCTGCACTTCATTCTTCTCGGGACATTTGTGGCCCTGGCGATCATCAGCGCAGCAGCCTTCCTGATCCTTTCCGACGTGCGGCAGCGCGTCCAGGCGGAGCGGGAATTGCAGCGCGAGCGCGACCTCCTCCACACGCTCATGGATAACATCCCGGATTTTATCTACTTCAAAGATACCGGAAGCCGATTTACCCGGATTAACCGGGCCCAGGCGCGGGCTCTGGGCTTAGAAGATCCTGCCGAGGCAGTGGGGAAAACCGATTTTGACTATTTCACCCCAGAGCATGCTCAGGAGGCTTTCGAGGATGAGCAAACCATCCTGCGCACGGGGAAACCGGTGATCAACAAAATTGAGCGGGCCAGCCGCCCCGGACAGCCTCCTGTCTGGGTCTCCACCACCAAAATGATCATCCGTGACTTGAAGGGAGAGGTGATTGGGACCTTTGGCGTGAGCCGTGACATGACAGAACGCCGGCAGGCTGAAGAAGCCCTCCGCGCCAGTGAGGAAAAGTTTCGCGCTGTATCTGACACAGCGAATGACGCCATTATTTCCGCAGATCAGTCCGGGAAAATCCGTTATTGGAACGCGGCGGCGGAGCGCATTTTTGGCTATTCAGAAAGCGAAGTGCTCGGCAAGCCGCTCACCCTGCTGATTCCCCAACGTCTTCGAGACAAACATGAAAAGGGTATGCAGCGATATCTTGAAACGGGTCAATCCCACCTGCTGGGGAAGACCGTCGAGTTGGCAGGGCTGCGCAAGGATGGGAGTGAATTTCCGCTGGATCTCTCACTGGCGAGTTGGCGAACCGCTGAGGGTGTTTTTTTCACGGGGCTGGTTCGAGATATAACCGTCCGCAAACAGGCTGAGAAAGCGTTGCTTGAAGCCAAGGAGGATCTGGAGAGGCGCGTCGCTGAACGGACTGCGGAACTGGATGAAGTCAACGCTCAACTCAAGAGCGAACTGGCTCTTCGGCAGCGCGCTCAGGAGGCTGAGCGGCAAACTCAGGAACGGTTCCGTTTCCTGTTTGCTCACAATCCTTTGCCCATGTGGGTTTACGATCTGGAATCCCTACAATTTCTGGAAGTTAACGGGGCCGCGATTGAACAATATGGCTATTCCCGCGAAGAATTTCTCCGTATGCGCATTACGGATATTCGTCCTCCGGAAGATATCCCCAAACTTCTCAAGAGCGTTCAAAATTCTAAGCCCGGACTCCAGCACTCCGGGATTTGGCAACATCGCCGCAAGGATGGGGAGATTATCGAGTGCGAAATCATTTCGCATAGCCTCGATTGGGGCGGCCGAGGGGCTGTCCTGACGGTGGCTCAGAATGTTACCGAGCGTCGGAAAGCCGAAAGGGCCCTACGGGAAAGCGAACTCCGTCTGCGACGCATTGTGGACCTGGTCCCCCATAGGATTTTCGCAAGGGATCAAGCCGGCCGGTTTCTTCTGGCTAATCGGGCGGTGGCGGAGTTTTGGGGAACTGAAGTTGTGCAGGTGGTGGGAAAAACCTTTCATTCCCTTCATCGTTATCCGGAGGAGGCAGCCCAAATTCTCCGGAATGACCTCGAAGTGATTGAGAGTGGAGTTCCCAAACACAAGCTCGAAGAACGGTTAACCAATGCCTCGGGGGAGCAGCGAATCCTGCTGACGACGCGGATTCCGTTCAGCGACGCCGCCTGGGGCGGGCAAGTGGTGCTGGGCGTAAGCATCGACATCACGGACCTCAAGCGGGCGGAAGAGGAAATCAGGAGGTTGAATGAGAGCCTTGAGTCCCGCGTCCAGGAACGCACGGCTCAACTAGAGGAGGCGAATAAGGAACTGGAAGCTTTCACTTATTCCGTGGCGCATGACTTGCGCGCTCCGCTCCGGCACATGAGCGGATTTGCCAGGATACTTGTAGAAGATTATGGGCCCGCACTGGATGAAAATGCGCGGCATTATCTCGACCGTGTCAGCGGAGGGGCGCGGCACATGGGCCAGTTGGTGGATGATCTGCTCAATCTGTCGCGAGTGGGCCGCAAGGAGTTATCCCTGCAACTCACGCCGCTTGATTCCCTGGTGAAGTCCGCTTTGGACGAGCTGGGGCCTGAACTTGCAGGCCGTGAAATTGAATGGCGAATCAGGCCGCTCCCCAGCATCAATTGCGATGCGACGCTGCTGAAGCAGGTTTTCGTGAATCTGCTGTCGAATGCTGTGAAGTACACCCGCACGCGTGAGCGAGCGGTGATCGAAGTTGGGCAGACCACGCACGATCAGCAACGGGTGGTCTTTGTGCGCGACAACGGCATTGGCTTTGACATGGCTTATAGCAGGAAACTGTTTGGGATATTCCAAAGACTCCACAGTAGCAAGGATTTTGAGGGAACCGGAGTAGGGCTTGCCATTGTTCAACGCATCCTTCAAAAGCACGGCTGGAGGATATGGACGGAAGCGGCCATCAATCAGGGAGCCACGTTCTTTTTTACCGTCGAGTCGCGTCAGTCACCGGGGGCAAGCTCCCCGGGCAGTTCGGCGAAAAATGGCGCATCGCTGCCCGGCGCAAACGGTATGCCGAACGAGAACGCTGGCGTCGCAACAGACCCTGCCGGTTCTCGTCAAACCGCCTCCGACGAAAGCGCTCTTCCACAAACGGCATACAGGTTGCTCAAAAACAATCAGGGTCCCTGTGATTCCAAACGAAGTGAGGAGTTTCGCACTGCAAACCAAAGGCTTGTGAGGTTTCTCGTCGCCTTCGGCTGCTCGGAATGACAGGGTAGGGGAGTTTTTCAGCCACCAGCAAAAAATCAACGACAGAGGTTCATGATGGCTGCGCCTGAAGTTGAAATCTTATTGGTCGAAGATAGCCCTGAGGATGTCGAATTGACGATTCATACGCTCCGGCACCACCGGCTGTCGAACCGTATCCATGTTGTTGGAGACGGCGAGGAGGCTTTGGACTTTCTCTTCTGCCGAGGTGCCTACAACGACCGATCGCCAGAACATCCGCCCAAATTAGTCATGTTGGACCTGAAGCTTCCGAAAGTCGATGGGTTGGAAGTGCTGCAGGCGATCAAAGGCAATGCCAGGACGCAGCCTATCCCCGTGATTGTGCTGACATCCTCCAAAGAGGAGTTTGATCTGGTGAAGTGCTATCAACTGGGCGTCAACAGCTACATCCAGAAACCTGTGGATTTCAGCCAGTTTCAAAACGTCATCCACCAGTTGGGGATGTATTGGCTTCTGGTCAATCAACCTCCACCCAGCGAATTATTCCACCGCTCGTGAGGGCTTCCGTTGGGAACGGGCTCTCAGCCCAGTCGATAAATCCGCCTGGCATTTTCATAGAAGAGCTTTTGCCGGTTTTCAGGACTTTCGTTCTCGGTCAGAAATGAAAGTGTCTCCACCCATTTTTTGAGTGTTGCAGAGAGTGTGCAGACCGGCCAGTCGCTTCCAAACATCACCCGATCCCAGCCAAAGCTTTCAATCACGTGCTCGACATAGGGGCGAAGGTCTTCGGCCGTCCAATTTTGTGGATCAGCATAAGCCACCAATCCGGAGATCTTGCAGTAAACGTTCGGAAATCCGGAAATGGCGCGGATGTGTTCGCGCCAAGGGTCCAGAATCTTCTCTTTAACTTGAGGAACCCCGCAATGATCCAGAATAAAGGTGACATTCGGACACTGCTTCACCAGGTGGATGGCAATAGGCAGTTGACGCGCCAGGACGCAGATATCGAAGGAGAGACCATAAGAACTGAGGGCCTTGACGTTCTCAATGAAGGCAGGACTTTGACCTACTGCATCAGGCTGAGTATGCAGGACGCGTCGGATCCCTTTCAAAGCGGGATGGCCAGCAATCTTTTCGACATACTCTCTGAACCCTTCATATTCAGGCCGCCCGCAGGCCACTACACCCGTCAGGGGATTTGTCGAGTCTTCGGCAAGCTTCAAAATGTACCGGGTCTCCTCGAGCATGTAGGGCTCATCGACATCGGCTTCCAGGTGAACGGATTTCTCGATGTTCAATCCCTGGATCGCTTCCAGATAATCCTGCATGCGGAAACTTCGATTCAAAACAGGCTGGTCTTTACACCAAGTGAATGAGAACAAATCCATGTCCCAGAGATGTTGATGCGTATCGATGATTTTCACCATTTGGTTTCCTCTCATCATTGTTCATTCATCCCAAATTCGGGAGGCGATTCGCAATCGAGATTAGATTCCGGTACTGTTTAACTATTCACAGGTAATCATCGTAATCATCACTTCACTTACCGCCCCTTTGCCTTTCCTCTGATAGGTAGGGGGAATTACCCTCCTTAACCTGGGGATTGGGAAGAAATGGCTGCGAAAGGACATCAGATTGCGTCATGAATTCTTTCTGGAACGTTCGTAGAGCTGTTGCAGTTCCTGGATCACCGATTGCGGATTGCCGCCTTCGTTCAAGAATTTATGGACCACCGGGCCGGCTTTGTCCTGAAAGACAATGTAGCCCGAATAGCGTGGTCGCACATACGCGCGGTCGAGCGCTGGAAGTGTGTTGCGGAAAAAGTTGTTCGTCAGCCGATTGGTTTCTTCATCCACCCAAGCCGTGCGATGTCCGGGCTGGCCCCCGCTTTGTGTGTAAAGCGTCCGCTGGCATTCCGGGGACGCCACGTAGCGTGCGTATTCAACCGCTATCGATGGATCTTTGCAATTCGTGGAAATTGCCAGGCCGGTTCCTCCCAGAACCGTGCGGGCGCGCTCACGCCCGCGAATACAACACAAGTCGCCGAATTGCAGCGGCTTCCGAGCATAGCCAGAACGGGCATAGTTGGAATATCCGTATGCGAATGGGCAATACGCAATTTCGTCGCGGCTGGTCATGGCCTCATAAGTTGCAATCGGATTCCAGGTAAGAATTTCAGGCGAGCAGAGCGTCACCAATTCGCGGAGCTTTCTCAGGGCCTCGATCCCCAATGACAGGTCCACCAGCAGGTCTTCAGAAGCTGGAAAAGGGTCCCGGCTCAGATTGCAGCAAAGCATGAAAAAGTTCATGAGGCTATCAACTGCAATGGAGGCGAAGGCCACCCGCCCCTGCTTTGCCAGAGCCAGAAGCTCATCCCATGTTTCAGGCAAGGTGATTTTGAATTTCTCCAGCAGGTCCGGCCGCCAGGAACTTACCGGCGTGGCAGCATCAATGGCCAAAGCCCATTGGTGATGGTCATCAATATAGCTTCGGTGCGACTCGCCCACTGAATTCTGATTCTGGTCGGCCAGAAAATCCCTTTCGAGATGTTCATCCAGCGGAATGAAAATCCGGTGTTTCGCTGCAAATCCGATAAAGGGATGATCAATCACCAGGAGATCGAAAGTTTCGGCCAGCTTTTCTACGGGGAAGTCCGCAAATTCCTGCAGGCTTCGTTTCTCCCAGTGGATCTCGACGCCAGGGTGACTTTCAGCGAAACGCTGAGCCGTGGCCACCATGGGGAGAAAGCCTCGTGAATGATTCCAGGTGATGCCTCGAAGATGGACTGGATGAATCGAGCTCATATTTTTGCACTCATTTTTCACTCAAATTCCTCGAACGGGTTCGCCGCCCCGATCGCTCGAACGATACGCCGCCTCCACCAGCGCCATAGTCTTGAGTGCGTCCTCTACAGAAGTAGCGGCTGGGTCATCCACATTTTCGGCCCAGCGCATCACGCTGGCCATCGTTCCGATGAAGGCGTCAGGAAACCAGCTCCCTTCGAGTGCGACAGACTCCCATCGGGGCGCGGAACCCTCGCGGAGGATGCAATATTCCATCTCGTCGGGTTCGCCTTGCGGATAATTCATCAGAAGCCCCATTTTGGCAATAATTGCGCCCTGGGTCCCTTCCCATTTGATGAAGCTTTCCTGATGGCGCAGACCGAATACATGCCCATGATTGGTCGAGATGCATGCCCTGAACCGGTTGCCGTAGTCAAGGATCATCATGGATCGAGTTGCGGCCAAATCGGGCGTCAGGGGATGCTTCAACGTTTTGGCATAAATACTGACGGGCTCGCCCAGGAACGAACGAAGCAGGTCAAGATAGTGGATGCTGTGATAGAGAATCTCGACGCGTGGAATCCCTTGCATAAAGGTCCATAAATGCCAGGGAGTGTAGACGGTGACGCGCACCTCCATATCATGCAGTTCGCCGATGGCGCCCTGTTCAATCAAACTTCGAGCGGCAAGGACATAAGGCGCATAGCGAAGCTGAAAATTGACGGCAGCCCTTAGCTGTTTCTGCCGGCAAAGTTCAACAATCTGGCACGCTTGGCTGAGGTCCATCCCCAGAGGTTTCTGAACCAGGACGGCTCGCTTTTCCGGCAGGTAAGGAAGAATATCGAGAATTGCTGAGGCTGGAATGGCAATGTCAAAGACCGCGTCCGGCGGGGCCTCGGCGATAGCGCTTTTGAGCGATGGAAAGACTCGTTTCACCCCGAATTGCCGGGCAAGCGCCTGGGCTTTTTCAAATTTCAGGTCGTAGATGCCATCCACGTGAAAGCCCGCTTTGCGGTAAGCAGGCAGGTGTGCGTCTCGAACAATCCCGCCAGCCCCTATCAGGACGATCGGTTGAAAAACTTTGGGCAAAAGCGGCTTCTGATTGATCTGAACTTGAGGCATAATAAATCTCTTCTTCCAGTGGGGGAGGGCCCTCCTGTTTTTGAGCGGCTCTATAGTTAAACGCTTATTGAAGCTCTTCTTCTGACGTTCTTGCGGACGGAACGAAAGACCTTGGAAGAGACCGCGTGAACCAGACTGTCGTAATTTATCGATGTTTCCCTGGGAATATGAATTTTACGAATAAAGAATCATCTGTCAATGAGAAACTCGAATAAGAACTCTCAGAAATATTACGTTCCTGCCCTTGAGAAAGGGCTCGACATTCTGGAAGCCCTTGCGTCTTCTCCTGTTCCCCAGTCGCTCTCCGAACTGGCTCATAGCATGAATCGCACGAGCAGCGAGTTGTTTCGCATGTTGAATGCCCTCGAGCAGCGGGGTTATATCGAGAGGGATCCTCTTTCAGGAAAATACGGGCTGACTCTCCGGTTGTACGAATTGGCGCATACGCATTCCCCGGTGGAAAAACTGCTCCGGGCCACCATGATTCCGATGCGCGCACTGGCCGAGCGCGTCAAGGAATCCTGCCACATCAGCACGTTGGATAATAATCGTCTGGTGGTGCTTGCGCAGGCCGACAGTCCTGAAATTTTTCGATTCTCGGTGGAAGTGGGTTCCAGATTCTCTCCCATCCACACCGCTTCCGGACGCCTGTTGCTGGCTTATTTGAACCAGGAAGAATTTCGGCGCTTCGCTGAGACTTCCGGGGAGTATCGCAAGCTCAGCCGCAGTGCCCGGAAAAAGCTTGCGGCCCGGTTGGAGGAAATCCGGCGAAAAGGCGTTTCAACCGCACAAAATGAACCCGTCATCGGTGTGCGAAGCTACGCTGTCCTCGTCGGCAAGCCGGAAATTAATCTCACTGCGGCGCTCGCGGTGGCGTCGTTGGATATGCGCGGAAAGAAGAACAACTCCCGGCAGATTCTTGTGAATTTGAAGGAAGCAGCCGTTGAAATCAATCGCAACATTGGTTTGAGGTTATGATTCAATCGAAATATTTTGAGGACTACGAAGTCGGATCGGTACGTGAAAGCCTGGGGCGAACGATTACGGAAACGGATATCGTCGTCCACGCTGGCCAGAGCGGTGATTTCTATCCGCACCATATGGACGCCGAGTGGTGCAAGACTCAGGAATTTAAGCAACGGGTTGCGCACGGGACCTTGGTCTTCACGGTCGCTGTCGGCCTTTCTGCATCGGAGGTCAATCCTGAAGCTTTCACTTACGGCTACGACCGGCTACGGTTCGTCCGACCCGTCTTCATCGGCGATACCTTGCGGGCAAGAATCACTCTGAAAGAGAAACGAGAATATCCCAAACGACCTGATTGTGGGATCGTCGTGGAGCTTGTCGAAGCACTGAATCAGCGACAGGAGACGGTTTTAGCCTGCGAGCATCTACTTTTAGTCAAAAGGCGTTCAAGTCCAGGCACCCAAAAGTAAGGCGGGGCGGGGGCAGAGGATAAAAATCTTTATTGCAAGAATAATAAAAAAGTTGTTGACAACTCAATTACATTTCGGTATGTTTCGCTTTCCTGCCTGAGGGATGCCGGATTTTCTCAGGAGGTGATAAAAGGAGTTATGTACGTCTCACGATAATTAAGATTCATTTGATGAAATTTACCAGCGTTTTACACCAAAAGTTTTTTCAAAAAGTAGTTGACAAGAGAAAAGCCTTTCTCCTATATTGAATGGGTCTTTGCAAGACAGGCATTATCTTGAGTGTTTTTAGAAACCCGGGTGAGGAGTCACTAGCTCCTGACCTTAAGCAAAAGGAGTTAACCACATGTCGATGAAATCTCGGATTACCCTATTCCTCCTCCTGCTGGGGATCGTGGGTGCGGCTCCCATTTTTGCGGGTTCGGCCGCTATTGGAACAGTAGCTGGCAGCCTGAATGCTACGGTGAGCGGGCAAACGCTACTTCCCAATAGCACGATTTTTAGTGGCGATCCGTTGCAGGTGAAGGATGGGGCAGCCGTCATTGCACTGGAAAACGGCAGCCGAATCACTCTTGGCAGCGAGACGCAAGCGCGCTTCTTCAAGGAAGCAAGCGGAGTATCTATTGCCCTTGCCAAAGGGAACGTCGCAATGTATCACCCGGCCAAAGGATCAGGGCTTGCGGTGAACGTTGAGAACTGGACAGTCACCCCCCGAAAAGGTTACAAGACCGTGGGTGAGGTTGCCATGTTGAACGGGGCAGTGATTGTAACGGCCAAAGAGGGTTCCCTGGACGTCGTGGGCAATGGCCGCACATTGAAAGTTGCCCAAGGGAAGACGGTTACTTTGCTTCCCAAGAATGCTGCTTCGCCTCAGGCTGGAACTTCTCAGAAGCTGGTCGGTGGCAGCACGGCACTTGAAGGAGCGACGCTGGCTGCTGCGGGTGTTGGTGCTGTTTTGGCTGGCATCGGGATGTCTCGCGCTGGCGATGCAAGAGACGCTGCCAATGCAGCCAACAGCCAGGCTGCGGCTGCAACCTCAGCTGCCAATGCGGCAACTTCGGCTGCTAATGCTGCAACCTCTTCGGCAACAGCTGCAGGGGATGCTGCCAACGCTGCTGGGTGCGCGCTGAACCTCCAGGCTAATGCGGCTGGTCAACCTAGCCCATACACCCCACCTGCTGGCTTTACCTGCCCGTAGTTCTACTGGCAGGCGTGATGAGGGTGTGAGGACATTTGCTTCGAGCTGCTGAGGCAGGGTAAACGCAGTAGCGGATTACTGAAAAACTGGCATTATCCGAAAGGCGGTGACCAAGGATGGTTTACCGCCTTTTTTGTTTTTGTGGGTCAGTCGAGTGGGGAAGAAAGAGCGAGACTTCGCAGGCGCTTTAATCCTGCCCGGAAAGCGACTTCATTTTTATGCTCGCGCGGATCAAAGGTCGATACAGGGTTCGTGAACTGTAAATAATTAAACGGGATCTGGCAGGGTCTTGCGCGGTATCGCTTCGATCACTAAGGCTGAAACCAGACTCCAATCATCCGGCGTCCCGCCCGGAATACTACCTGTTTGCCGCCGTAATCCTCCACACGGAACTCCTGAGCTGGATTTGTCAAACGCTTCCAGTCAAGCTGACCGGTATCACACAGCGACATCCAGACGGCACCTTCCTTGATCTTACGCTGGGCCTCCGAGCCTGAGCTGAAGAGGCGCACATTGGGCTTGGCAAGGATTTGAAAGAGCTTTAGCGGCTGCGGCCTTAAAGGCAACGTGGCGACTTCCAGTTCAGCGGGCAGTCCTTTCTGTTGGAACTGCGATTCGAAGCTCTGCTGCGCCTCGCTAGCCGCTGTCGCTCCATGAAAGTCAGCCACAATCCGGCGAGCCAGCTCTTTTTTTAAATCCATCGGGTGAGCTCTCCCTGCCTCGGCGGATTGCCGCAGTTCCTCAATACGCTTTGGGGCAAGGTCGGTGAGCAACGTGTAGTAGCGCCACATCAACGTATCTGAGATCGACATGATTTTCCCGAACATCATTGCCGGTGGTTCCTGGATACCCACATAGTTGTCGAGCGACTTGGACATCTTCTGCACGCCATCCAGTCCCTCGAGAATCGGCATGGTCATGATGACTTGCGGACGCTGGCCGTACTCTGGCTGAAGGGAACGCCCCACTAACAGGTTGAATTTCTGGTCTGTGCCTCCCAGCTCCACGTCAGCGTTCAGAGCGACTGAATCGTAGCCCTGTGTGAGCGGGTAGAGCAGTTCGTGGATGGCGATGGGTCGCTGTTCCTTCATGCGTTTGGCAAAGTCATCGCGCTCAAGCATTCGTGCCACAGTGTATTTTGAGCATAGAGTAATCCAGTCCCGTCCGCTGAGCTTCTCGAGCCAGCGGCTGTTAAAATCCACCACGGTCTTCTCAGGGTCAAGAATCTTGAACACCTGCGCCTTGTAGGTCTCGGCGTTGGCGCGCACTTCCTCTGGCGTCATAGGCTTTCGCGTGGCTGACCTTCCAGAGGGGTCGCCAATCATGCCGGTGAAATCACCGATCAGGAAGATGACGGTATGACCGAGATCCTGAAAGTGCTTGAGCTTGCGGATCACGACGGTATGTCCCAGATGAAGGTCTGGCGCTGTAGGGTCAAATCCGGCCTTTACCCGAAGCGGCTTGCCGGTCGCGGCGGAACGTTCAAGCAGTTCTCGCAATTCTTCCACCCGAATCGTCTCTTCCGCCCCTTTGGTGAGATACGCGAGTTGTTCATCAAGAGTCATAAAAGCTGTCAGCTTGCGGTTATTGAGGAATACCCATCACCTTGGCAGCTCGGCTGGAGCGCTGGAATCCTCACCGGCGTGGTTGCGACTAGCGCCTCTCCAGAACAAATGTCACGACAATGAGTTATCTTTTCCATTGAAATCAATGCCTCAGTTGCCATCCCTTTTCAGGAACACACGACGGCCCTGAATCCGGATTCGATCTTCGACCAGCAGTTTGACCGCCTCCGGATAAATCCGGTGTTCCTGCTCCAGAATGCGCGCTGAAAGTGTTTCGACCGTATCTTCATCCAAAACGGGCACTGCCGCTTGAAGCACAATGGGGCCTGAATCGACACCCTCATTCACAAGGTGGACGGTACAACCCGTCAATTTGACGCCGTGTTCCAGGGCCTGTTTCTGAGCGTCCATGCCGGGGAAAGCGGGCAGCAGCGAAGGATGAATATTGAGAATGCGATTTGGGAACCGCTTCACAAAATCAGGGCTCAGGACGCGCATGAATCCTGCCAGACAGATCAAATCAGTCTGAAAGCTTTGCAGAGCTTCCAGAAGCTCTCTCTCAAAATCCTCGCGCGTACGGCCCTTGGAGGGAATACATCGGGCATGGAATCCCATTTCCCTGGCCACTTCGAGCCCTCGAGCTTCTGCGCGATTACTGATGACGGTCACAATGCGTGCTGGAATTTGACCTGACACAACGCTCCGAGCAATCGCCTCGAAATTCGAGCCGCGCCCGGAAATCAGGATGCCAAGATTCTTCATATTAGCCAGTCAGGGCCCCGTCTATTGCACCGCCAGGTTCACGCTGGTGCTGCGGCTTGTGCCCGTTTGACCCGAGGAGCTCTGAGAGGGAATAAACGATCCGCTGATGGTGATTGTATATACCCCGGAGGGTGAGCCGGTGGGTGCGGGGTTGCTTCCCGTGAATCCGTAATAACCCAAGTTGCAGCCTGCCAGCATCAATGCCAGCAGCAGAAGCGCACCCAGCGCCATCCACGCCCGCTTGGGCCCTCGTAGCCAGACGACTGGAATCAGGCTCAGTAACACAGCCACGAGCAGCAACTCCAGCGTTAGTTCACTGCCCGGATGCTGTGGTGGAGAGTTGCGACGCCCCCTGACTGGCGCGATGAGCCCTTTGGAATGAGCCGTTGTCGTAACTGTTAAACTTGCAGTCATGGGCGAAATCCCATTAAGAGTTACCGATTGTGGTGAAAACAAGCAACTCGCCGCCGCCGGGAGGCCCGAACTGCAACTCAATGAAACGGCCTGATTAAAGCCATTGACAGGCGTCAACGTCACGGTGTAAGTCGCAGATTGTCCTGCCGTAACCGTGTTCAGCGAGGGTGAGGCCGAAAGGGAAAAGTCCTGAAACTTAATGCTGGCATCCAGCGTGGCGGATTGATTGCCGCTGGTGCCGGTGACGGTGAAATTCAGCGGATTGCTGGTACTTCCGGAAAGGCCGCTGACTGTCATCGTTGTACTCTGGCCGGGCGTAATGCTTGAGGGGTTAAAAGAGCAGGTGGTTCCGCTCGCGCAACTGAAGCTGATCTGGCCGTTAAAGGAAGAAAGCAGCGCTGAAGCTGCAATGGTAAGCGTCGTCGAGGTTGTGCCGATCATCGGAGTGCTCGATGGACCTGAGGAGGAAAGCGAAAAGTCTGCAACCGCTTCGCCATTCAGATTAACGACGGGCGGGGTTTTCTCATTATCCGTGAGGCTGAGAGCCCCTTTGTTACTGTCTGTGGTGGAACTGCTCGAGCTCGAAGTGCTCGTGGTTTGCGTGGGGCTGTAGGTGACGGTAATCGTGCAGCTCTGGGAACGAGACAATGCGCCTGGACAATTATTGGTCTCGGCAAAAGCGCCGGAAATTGTAATCTTGGTAATGGTCAAATCCGCGCTACCCGTATTGGTAAGCGTCACCGTCTGGGGAGCGCTGGTGGTGCCCACCAACTGATTATTGAAATTCAGCGTGGATGGAGAGAAAGTGGCCACAGGCGCTGCCGTAGTACCCGTGCCGCTCAGGCTCACTTGGTGGGGACTTCCAGCGGCATTGTCAGTGATTGTAAGATTGCCGGTGACCGTTGTGGTTTCCGTGGGCGTAAAAGTGACGCTGATGGTGCATTGCTTGCCGCCTGGGGGCACGGTATTCCCGCAGTTGTTGGATTCCACATTGAAATTCGCGCTGGTCGAGACATTTGAAATGCTCAGAGCCGCGCTTCCCACATTCGTCAAAGTGACAGTTTGCGGCGGGCTGGCTGCATTGAGTCCCTGATTGCCGAAATCAATCTTCTGAGGATTCAGGGCCACGGCAGGTGCATTTTGCGGGCTGACTTTCACCACAAAGCCATTGCCGGAAGTTCCTGAACTGCCATACGCAGGCTGAAAGGCGCCGGCCACGGCGGGGAAATTCGAGGAAGCTGTTGAACCGACAACATAGGCGTTTCCAGATGAGTCCACGGCAATGGCTTGACCATAATCGGGCCCGCTGCCGCCAAGATAAGTGGAATAGGCCAGACCGCTGCCTTGGGGGTTCACCGCGGCCACGAATGCGTTAGAGCAGGGGGAGCCGCACGCGCCTTCACCCAATGTGGACTGCGTGGGATTTACTGTGGGGAAATTAGTTGAGGAGGTCGAGCCGACCACGTAGGCATTTCCTGCGCTGTCTACTCCGATCCCGTTTCCCTGATCCACGTCGCTGCCCCCAAGATAAGTGGAATAGACCAATTGAGAGCCTGCGGCGTTTATTTGTGCGATAAAGGCATCTGTATTGCCGCCGGGGGTAGTCTGGTAGACGCCGTTGGTGGTGGGAAAATTGGGAGACTGAGTCGAGCCTGTAATAAAGACATTGCCACCACCGTTCAAAGTTAAACCGAGGCCTCGATCGTCCCCGCTCCCCCCTAGGTATGTTGAAAAGACCAGTTGCGATCCGGCCGCGTTCAATTTAGAGACAAAGACATCCGCGCCGCCGTTATTGGTGCTTTGAACTGGGTTCTTGGTGGGGAAATTGGTAGAGAAGGTAAATCCCGTCACATAAGCTTCGCCTGCGTTATCCACGGCGATGGCCTGGCCGGAATCGGAATTCGAGCCGCCCAGGAATGTGGAATAAAGCAATGTGGCTCCAGCCGGATCAAGCTTGGTAATGAAGGCATCGGAGCCGCCCCCGGATGTACCCTGAAAAGCATTCGCCACCGGGAAGTCAGCCGATTGGGTTGACCCTGTAATGTAGGCATTGCCTCCGGTGTCCACCGCGATGCCTTGCCCAAAATCTCCGCCGCTTCCCCCAAGGTATGTGGAATATCCCAGAGCGGATCCGCCCGAGTTCAGCTTCAGCACAAAAGCCTCGGAATTCCCATTCCCCTGATAAGTCGTGGAAAATGCCTTGGAGGTGGTCGGGAAATTAGGCGAGGAGGTATAGCCGGTCACATAAGCGTTTCCGGAGGAATCAATCGCAATGCTCGTTCCCTTATCGAAGCTGCTTCCGCCGACATAGGTGGAGTAAACAAGAGCATTTCCCGCCGGGTTCAGCTCTGCCACAAAAACGTCGGAGTCGCCTCCTGTTGCCTTTTGCTCAGGATTTGAAGTTGGAAAATTCGATGAGGTGGTTCCACCGGTGATAAAAGCATCGCCTGAGCCATCAATCGCAATGCTAGTCGCACTGTCGCTGCCGCTTCCGCCAAGATACGTGGAATACAACAGTGTGGGGTCAATAATGAGACTCTTGCGATGATTATAAGGCCCCACCTGAATCTGAACATCCCCGTTCTTTCGAATAACATAACGGGTTCCTACGAACTGTCGATGGGTCTGCTTCCCCATTTTGACGATTTGATAAGCAACCGGCTTCAGGTAACGGAATTCACCGCCAGGGATATTGATTGTGATATTTCCATGCGAATCGATCCGTAAAGGAACTGTTCCGGCAGGGCCTTGAATATGGAAGCGGATGCATTCCGGATTCGCGCCCGGGGAGATGATGAAGTCATATTCCAGTTCTTGCGGGTTACCATGGTACGTCAGGTCAATCCCCGGATAGACATTCCGGTAAGCGACCTTCGCATAGTGAGGAATGCCGGTTCGCCAGAGCCGCGGGTTGCTGCCAATAAAATAATTGCTTTTGCCAGGAAGCTCATCAAGCCCGGCCATTTGAATTCTTCGGCTTTGCCCGCGCAATTCCATGCGCAGCCAGGGAATAGTTCCCGGATGGAAAGAAGACGATGACCGTCTCTGGTCGGTGGCCGGAAAAGACAAAGTCGCGGCATTCGACGTGAGGAAAAGCGTGTAATGAGGGCCGTGGGCGAGAAATCTTACCTGCGTGTCGGTCTGACCCTGATTCGGCTCAAAACTCAAAGGTAATCGGCCGAGCAGTTCCTGGGATGGCACATGCAAAGCCTTCGCCGCACGGTGCCCTGGAAAGGGAAGCCTTTTGACGCTCTCGGCGGGATGAAGCAACAGCGAAGAATTTTCTCGGCAGAAGTTAAAACTGGCGGTAAAAATGCCTGCTGCCATCAACAGGCTGGCAAAGAAAGCTATAATCCCTTTGCTTTGAAGGACTCCGCCTTCGCGAGGTCTTGAAGAAGCTTGCCTACTCAAATTGTGCATCGATGAGCCCTCTCATCTCATACTTTGCCGGCATTCGCGACCCTACGAGGGCCAGAACCATTGAAAATTCAAGGTGAGAGTCACAGGCGATCATCCAATAAAAAAGGGCAATCGCAAAGCCGCATCATTAGCCTAGAAATCTAGTCCTATAAATTTTGTCTTGTGCAAATTAGACTCTAGCAGGGCGCACAGCCACATGCATCCTCGGGAGAGCTTTGGGTCCGAAACGACCTGAGCTCCACAGGTCTACTCTCCGCGTAACAGGCTGTCAGTCTTGTTTCAGCGAACCGCTAAAGGAAGACGACCGACTGAACACCGGAAATCTCAAACCGCTTTCGACATCGTGGATTCTTGCACTGCACTAGGTCATCGCGGCGCAGCATGTAGGACCGCGCCTTGGCAAACCGGAGACGATCCAGCTCATCCACTGCACCGCGAAGCGCCTTTTTCTTCTTTCGCACCAGCCAGCGAATTTCATATGTTTCAGTCTGGCGGCAGTGGAGACAGGAAAGGGTCATGGGCTTCCGGGTTTCACTCTCCTCGAAGAAATCTCGTTCTTCCATAAACTTTTTATTCTATCCTTAAACCCCTGAGAACTCCAAGGTGTACATTAGGCCCTGGGAATCGCGATTGAACGACTGAATAGGTTTGGGGAGGGTTAGAGGTGTCGGTTCCCACTGACCGAGGTGCTTTTGGGGCGGGCCACGGCTCCGTTTTACTCGCCGTTCGGCACTCCCCGACCATATGCACATGATGATTTCATTGCGCCCAAGTATGCTATATCCCAAGCGATCGGGTTCATCAAGGGGAAGAGCACGATTCACCTAGCGCGGGTGGACGGGGAGTGGGAGCAGAATTTCGCGGGGTAAAGCTTGTGGCCGCGGGAGTCCATCGTTTCGACGGTGGGGCTGGATGAGACGGCGATTCGAGAGTACATTCACAACCCGGAAGAGGAAGATCGGCGGATCGACGCAATGAACTTCTGGCGTTGACAACCGCCGTTAGGCGGCCCACGGAACCGGGGCCGCCTTAGCGACCCTGCAGAACCGCTTCGAGCGGCTCACATCTTAAAGCCAGCGGTTCTACAGGGAGGTACTCGCAAAGACAGCCCAGCGGAAATCCATCGGTTACCGTTCGCGGCGCGCCTCGTCGGCATCCTCTGCGAGATCGCGCAGAAATTCAAAGAACTGTGGCGATTGGCCGATAAAAAGTCCATCGTCTGTCAAGGCCTTCAAAGCTCCCATGGCCGCCCCGTTTGTCTGGGTGGGGCGAATAATCGAACATGCTGGAAACTTGCGATTGAGGAACGGACACGGTTCCGGCATGATGAGATTGGTTTGAAAGTCCTCGCCTCCAAATGGAGGAGAGTTTAGATCCGGAAATACCAATTTCGGGTTCGTGGGGTCTGTCAGAGGAGGAGCATTGCCCGCTTTATCCTGCCACGTTTGAAAGTGGGCGGTCTCCGTGGGGCCGATACTGAGCAGGATTCGCAGCACCTCCGGGTGGGTTACCCGTTGAGCCAAGGCCGGATAAAGCGTGGTTCCGCCCTGTTCGATAAACGCAAAATGAAATCCGGCGGTGTTGGCAATGGCTTGAAGGTGATCCGGGGGAGTGAGGTCTGCGTCTGACCTGGGAATTGCCGGGTGTTGTCCTACACTCAAACTTGGGATGGCTTGGGGAAATGTGTCGCCCAGGTCGGGATTTTCCGTACGACTGCGGTATCGGGTCCACCAACTGGTGTCTACCGTCAGCTGCATCAGGTTTGTGAGTCGTGGAATTTGTCGAGCCCCGGTCGCTTTGCTGCTTGGCAGCGTGCGAAATCGATCGAGATTGACGGGCTCCGCACCTTTCGAGACCAAGTACGCGTTGATGAAAGCCTGATGGCTGATTTCATCCTCCGTATTGTCGTGAATATATTGCGACATATCTGAATCGAGGGGCAGAAAGGCGGCCATGTAGGCGGGGTTCCCCCCCGTAATCCCTGGAACCTCTTCATCTTGGACTCCCGCGAGTTCGTTGTATTGAATCCACAGATCCGTTTCAATGATTTCTGCCGCCGCAAGGAATCTTAGAATGGCCGCGTCTCCCTTGGTAAGGCGACCGCTGCCTTCTTCCCGGCCTTCATCGTGCTCTTCGCCCAACATGGATAGCCCATTGGCTAACAGCCCAGTTCCCAACGCTGCGCCGCTTGCCGTGAGCATCCCTTTCTGTATGAATGAGCGTCGGCTGGTACGGCTCTTCATGCCGTTGTTTACTTGCTTCATGATGTTGCCTCCTTTGAGTTACATGGGATGATTGAGTTTTTTGATTCTTCGCTGGTTCCAGTGCCACTGTGATAATGCCGAATAAGACATGGGTATATGTCATTGGATTGTAAATTCGTTGTCAGTTCTGAAACGGGGGAGAAAGTGCGCCAACATCCGACTCATGCAAAGTATGAAAAACACTTACCGCAACTCCTCTCCCTCAATGGGGAGAGGAGAAGTAGAGGGCTGGTCAAGAGCATGCCGACCGAGTCCGGTTATATTGTGCTGACCATTGCGGTCTAACCATGTTGCTCGTGACTTCTTGCCGTCAGAATGTGAATCACGTTTTGCTGCCTGGCTGCGTCTTTAGGAAGGTGGAACCAGATGGTCATGTCTGATTCCTTGCTTTCGAGATTCTTGATGTAATAGGCGTTGCCCAATTTGAGGACGTTGAGCTGGCTCTGAACGGCCGAAGTTCCATGTTCAGACCTCATTGCCATCACGAAGAACGAAGCTTTTTTACCCTGGACGAACAGGATGAACGGATTTTCTATCGATCCCGACATCAGGGTGAACCGATAATCGCCGGCAGGCGCCACGGCGGTTCCCCAATGAGCTGGAAAGGGTAGAGTAAGCCTGCCGTTGATGCCTTGGGCTTGCACGATTCCTGCGGCCATAAGCAACGCCAGAATGGATAGAAGGAGTGTTGCTAGGACTGGCAGGATATGTTCATCCTTGAGAATTGAGCCATGAGAATTGATTGCCATAAGACCTCCAAGACCTCCAAATATAGTTTTTTGATTCATGCCCCCAATGGACTCGCTTCGTATGAATCACTCTGATTAGAGCCGGCAGCAGGGGGAAGCGCCCATCAGCATTTGCTCAAACTTTTATCCTCTGTTAAACTCTTGACTACGAGCGACTTCCGAAAAAACATCAATCAGCTTCACAACCTCACGGTTTTGATCTGAGCCGGGAATTTATTGAAGGCTTGTGCAGATGGCCGAAGAAACAAGGCAAAAGATTCGAGGTTTTCGATTCGGCGTTTTCGAGCTTGACCTCCAGGCACGCGAATTGCGGAGGCGCGGCCTCAAGGTGAGGCTTCAGCAAAAGCCTCTTCAAATTCTTGAATTGCTTCTGGAAAAGGCCGGTGAGGTGGTGACGCGAAGAGAGTTACGGGAAAAACTATGGCCGGATACTTTCGTAGGGTTCGACCGGAGTTTGAATACCGCAGTCAACTCCCTGCGCCACGCCCTGGGGGATTCTCCGGCAAATCCCCGCTTTGTGGAGACGCGGTCGCGTTACGGTTACCGCTTTATCGCGCCCGTCGATACGACTTCACGGGCTGGGGGACTCCACGGCCAAAATGGAGGGACGGTGGATTCGATTGCTGTCCTCCCCTTTCAAAATGCCGCCGGTGATATCGAAACAGAATATTTGAGCGACGGGATCACCGAGAGCCTTATCCATACGCTTTCGCAATTGCCTGAGATTCGCGTGATGGCTCGGACGACGGTCTTTCGCTATAAAGGCAAGGAGATTGATCCGCAGATGCTGGCGCACGATCTTAATGTCCGTGCGTTGCTGACGGGAAGAGTGATGCAGCGCGGAGACCTTTTGACAATTGGAGTTGAGTTGGTTGATGCCCTCAAGGGCTGGAGGCTCTGGGGCGAGCAATATAACCGGAAATTTTCCAGCATTCTTGAAATGCAGGAGGAAATTTCAAAAGAGATCTCTGAAAAGCTTCGCCTGCGGCTCACAGCGGAAGAAAAAAAGAGGTTGTCGAAGCGCTATACGACAAACGCCGAGGCCTACCAGGACTATCTGAAAGGCAGGTATCACTGGAACAAGATGACCGAGGAAGGTCTGAACCAGGGCATTGCGTATTTCGAACGGGCGATCCGACAGGACCCGACCTTTGCGCTCCCCTACGCCGGGCTTTCTGATTCCTACGCTTTATTTGCCTTTTTTGGTATCCGTCCGTCGAGAGAGGTGATGCCAAAAGCCGAAATGTCAGCTCGAAAAGCGCTGGAAATGGACAGTACTCTGGCGGAAGCCCATGCCTCGCTGGCAGGTATCCTGAAATCGTTCCATTGGAATTGGGAAGAGGCCACGAGGGAATATAAGCTGGCGCTGGAACTGAATCCCAATAATGCCACGGCTCACCGCTGGTACGCGGATTTTCTCGCCGCTCTGGGACGGTCACAAGAGGCTGCCCGGGAAATGGAGCGTGCGAGAGAATTGGATCCTCTCTCGCTGGTGATCAACATGGAACTGGCCTGGAATTGGTACATGGCTCGGGAAAATGTCCGGGCCGTTGAACAGGCGCGGAAAACGCTGGAGGTGGAACCGCAGTTTTCGCCCGCATATCACGTCCTGGGTCTGGCCTGCGAGCAAATGGGAAAGTTCACCGAGGCCATTGCGGCATTGCAAAGAGCGCAGCAAGGGTCGGTGGGGAATCCGATTAATCTGGCCAGCCTGGGTTACACTTACGGACGAGCCCGTCACAAGTCCGAAGCTAAGAAAGTCCTGAGCGAGTTAAGAACGCTGGCCAAACAGAGCTACGTTTCGCCCTACGCCTACTCCATCGTTTATCTGGGCCTGGGAGACAAGGAGCAGGGCCTTAAATGGCTTGTGAAAGCATATGACGAACACGATGTCTGGTTGATCTGGATTCTACGCGACCCACGCCTGGACCTTATTCGTCAGGAATCAGCATTCAAAGATCTCTTGCGGCAAATGAACCTGCCGGTTGTAAGCCCGCCATTTGTCAATAATCGCAAGACATAGCTCAAACCACTTTGGGCAGTTTTGAATAGAACCCGAGCGGCCACGGAAAAAGCTTGACCTGAAGGGTTACAATCTACATCACCGTAGATTGAGACACGTGGGAGGGCTTCCTGCCTATTCGATTATCTCAAGAAGCTTTTTTCTGATATGCTCCGAAGAAATCGGGAGCCGGCTGGTATGCCTGTTGGCAGGCATGCCAAAAAGAGTCAATTCGGAAACCCAGAGGGAGGAGAAAAATGGCTCGACAGTGGGTAGGATTTCTTACCGCATGTATGGTTGTTTGGTCGCTGACGATTTCCGCCTTCGCGCAGGTGACTACGGGAACAATCGTGGGCACCGTTCAGGAGCAGAGCGGTGCGGTTATTCCAGGGGCGAGGGTGACTGTGACAAACACTGAGAAAGGCACATCTCTGGTCTTCACGACCGATCAGAATGGTTATTACAACGCACCTTTTCTTATTCCAGGGACCTATCAGGTAAGCGTTGCCAAGAGTGGCTTTCAGACTGCTGTGCGTTCTGGCATCGTGCTTCAGGTGGATCAGCAGGTGAAAGTGGATTTTACTCTGACGTTGGGAGAGGTGACCCAGACCATCAGTGTGACGGCGGCGCCGCCTCTGGTGGAATCACAGAGTTCCTCGCTGGGGCAGGTCATCAATCGCGCACCAGTGGAGGAACTGCCGCTGAATGGGCGGAATTTCGCTCAACTGGTGTGGTTGTCACCGGGCGTTACGACCGGTCAGATTGGTGAAAACCTTTCCGGCGCCAGCACATTTAATCCTCGGGCCGCTTCAGACTTTAACGCTTTGGGCAGTCAGGCGAATGCCAATGCTTGGCTGGTGGACGGCATTGAGGATAACGAAGAGACGTTTAATACCGTGATGGTGCAGCCTTCGGTGGAATCCATCCAGGAATTCAAAGTGCTGACCGGCACATACTCGGCGGAATTCGGACGTGGCGCCGGAGTGGTTTCTGTCTCCACGCGCTCGGGGACCAATGAATTCCACGGTTCAGCGATGGATTTTCTCCGCAACACGGCCTTAAACGCGCGAAACTATTTTGCGGCTCCCACTGCTCCGAAACCCCCGTTCATCCGCAACCAGTTTGAGGCGACACTGGGCGGGCCGGTACTGATCCCCAAGCTCTATAACGGGCGTAATCACACCTTCGTCTTCTTGGATTATTACGGCGAGAGGCAGATTCAGGGATTATCCTTTGTCAACTCCGTGCCCACAGCAGCCGTGCGGGGCGGCGATTTCAGCCAATATACAGGCAGCAAGGGCGTTATCACTATCTACAACCCGTTTACGACGCAAGTGGTGAACGGCCAGATTGTGCGCCAGCCGTTTCCAGGGAATGTGATTCCTCCAAGCCTCATCAATGCGGTAGGCCTGAGGGTGGCAAGCCTCTATCCCCTTCCGAATGCCCCGGGCAATTTCAACAACTACCTCGATACCGCCGATCGCACCATCAACGATAACGGCGGCAACATTCGCGTGGATCACACCTTCAGCCAGAAAGACACTCTGTTTGCGCGGTTCAGCTACGAGAAGTATGCCCTGGTTGCGCCGCAAGGGCAGTCAGCCTGCTGCTTGCCTTCCAATCCTTCGCAAGTGCAGGAGTTTGACCTGGGACCCTACGTTGCCGGAGTGCAGGATACGACACTTGCTGCGCAGGGTCTGGCGTTCAATGAAACCCACATCTTTCAATCAAATGTCGTGAATGAATTCCGCGCCGGATATGTCCGCACCAATCCCTATTCGACGCAGTCTGATATTGGCCATCATACAGCCACTGCGCTCGGCATCCAGAACATCAACGTGACTCGCTTCACGACCGGCATTCCCAATATTAATGTTCAGGACTTCACCGGACTGAGCGGCGGGCCTGCCTTCCTTCCTGCAAATCCCAAGGAAACTGACGAGCAACTGGAAGACGTGGTTTCCTGGATTACCGGACGGCATCAGCTCAAGTTTGGTTTTCGGGGTGTGAACAAGGACTTCCAGCCCTTTACCAACACCAACACGCGAGGATCGCTCAATTTTAACGATAACTTCACGAACGATCCCGTCACGAACACCGGTGGCTCGGGCATCGCTACCCTGTTGCTGGGCTTTTCCACCAGCGGCTCACGCGGATTCCTGGTGACGCCCTATTATCTTCGGGATGATGAATACGCTGCCTTTGTACAGGATGACTGGAAGGTGAATTCACGACTCACGCTCAACCTTGGCATGCGGTACGATATATTCACCGCGCCAACCGAAGAGCGCGATCGTTACGTGAACTTTGATCCTTCGAACGACATTCTCATTTACGCTGCCGTCAACGGGACCTCGCGGTCAGGAAACGTCCAGACCCGCTACAAGAACGTTCAACCGCGTATTGGGTTCGCCTATGAGCTGACAAGCAGGACGGTGATCCGCGCGGGATACGGTATCAGTTACTTCCCGCTGATGCCTTCCGGCTCCAATTTCCTGGGCCAACAGGTTCCCTACACGATATCGCAAAATTACAACCCTCCGGTCTTTCCGCTGGCCTCGCAGATGGCCTCTGTTCCGACCATTGCCGATCCTTTCGGCCCGCCCTTGGCCGTTCAACCTTTTACCACGGCGCAGTTGAATGCAGCCAACCCACTGGTGCTGGGCTGGGCATTTGCCAATCAGACGCCGTACATGGAGACTTATAACTTTGACGTTCAGCACCAGCTGACTTCTACCATGCTGCTGGAAGTTGCCTATGCGGGCAGCCGCGGCATTCATCTCCAGGAAGGCTATAACATGAACGAAGTGCAGCCGGGGGGCGGATCGCTCGCTTCCCGGCGGTTGATTCCGCCGCTCTCGAATGTCGCCACGATTAACTACTATTTCCCGGGCAATATGTCGAATTACAACAGCCTTCAGGTAAAGTTCCAGAAAAATATCTCTCATGGTTTGCAGTTTCTTGCGAGCTATACTTACGCGAAGTCGCTGGACTACGCGGGCAGCAGTGCCAGCGGCGGGGGAGCCGTCGGCAATCCGCAGACTTACACCGACCGGAGGGCGGGTTATGGTCCGTCCGGATTCGACATCACCAATCGTTTCGTAGGAAGCTGGGTTTATCTCCTGCCTTTCGGGCAAGGACAGCGCTTTGCCACCTCAAATGCCTTCCTGAGCCGCGTGGTGGGCGGGTGGGAGCTTGACGGCATCTCCACTCTGGAAAGCGGGTTTCCGTTCAGCCTCACTTTGAACCAGGGAGTGAACCACGGCGCACCGAGTTGGCCCGATCGCATTTGTAGCGGCACACTGGCCAATCCCGACCCTTCTCACTGGTTCAATACGGCCTGCTTCGTGGCGCCGCCACCCGACACCTACGGGAACGTCGCGCGCGGGGTGCTGCGTGGTCCAGGCCTGGTGGATTTTGACGTATCCCTGGCCAAGAATACGAAGATCAGGGAACGATTTACGCTGCAGTTTCGGGCTGATGCCTTTAACCTGTTCAACACGCCGTCGTTTTCGGTTGCCGGAATCAATACGGCGATCGGCTCGCCAACCGCAGGCAGAATAACAAGCACCAATATTGATAACCGCGAGTTTCAACTGGCCTTGAAGCTGCTATTCTGAACGTTTCTTTATCGAGAAAGATTTATTGGGTCGGTGGTGCACATGAGGCACTGACCGCCCTGCGATGGACTCCAGGTGACCTTTCGCCTGTGACTCGGGAGGCGGTAATTGTTTCGTCTGAGCTCGCATCATACGGGGATCATCGTCGCCGATCTCGTTCCGGCGATGGACTCATGGCGCATGAACCTGGGGATATCCTTCTCCGTTTTTGAAGCGAACGAAACGAATTCCCGCTTCAGCGGCAGCGGGCCGGATTTTAAGCTACGTATTGGCTACGGGCTCATGGGAGTCTCTGCGATTGAACTGATCCAGCCGCTCGAGGGAGAAACCATCTATGCCCAATATCTCCGGGCACATGGCCCCGGCATCCATCACCTTGGGTTTCTGGTGACAGATCTCGCTACATCAAGACAGCAACTGGAATCGCACGGCTGCTCGCTGCTGATGGAAGGAGCCATTGAAGAATTGGGAGCCATGGCTTACTACCGCTCACAGGATGGCCACTGCATCATCGAACCGTTGCAGTTGTCCCTGGATTTGCCGCTGTTTCTTGCCAGGCGCGCCACTTCTTATCCGTGAATTTTGTTTCACCGGAAAAGGAGGACCTCAGGCTGGTGGCTCGGAGCCTATTCATTCGGCGCGTCGGCTTTAACCACAGGTCTGCGCCCATTCGGTTCCGCATCTCGTGTGCGAATTGAGCTTTTCTGTTATACTCTCCCCCTTTCACAGAGGAGACAGGGATATGAGAAAGCATTTCTCGTTACGGCTGTTGGTCATTCTGATGCTCGGTGCAGGCCTCTGCGCGTGGGCTCAGCTTGGAATGTTTTCAAAGGAGCAGCTCATTGAATTCACGCCCGCATGGCACGGCGAGCGCTTTCCGGACGGGCGACCCCGAGTTCCCGATTCGGTGTTACAACGTCTGAAGAACGCAACGGCTGAAGAAGCCTGGGAAGTCCTGCAGAAGGCGGGCTATCGCAATCAATTCGCGGGCGGCTGGAAGGTGATTAATCCTTCAGAGCAGAGACTGATTGGCCGCGTGGTGACGGCAGTGTTTATGCCCTATCGTCCGGATGTGGATTCGGTAATCAGGGCCAACGCCAAAAAGGAAGGCCGCCACGCCCGAGGGGAAAATTCCTGGATCATTGATACGCTCAAGCCGGGCGATGTGATGGTGGTCGATCTCTTCGGAAAAATCCAAGACGGCACCATTATTGGCTCCAATCTTGGCACATCGGTTGCCACCAAGGAACGCAGCGGGCTTCCCATCGACGGGCTGATCGTGGAAGGTTCGGTGCGCGACACTGCCGAGATCGAGGATATTAAAGGGTTCGAAGTTTTCAGCCGTGGAACCGATCCTTCGGCGTTGAGGAACGTGACTCTGATGGGAATTAACGTGCCGATTCGGATTGGTCAGACAATGGTGATGCCCGGTGATGTAGCCGTGAGCGATCCGGAGGGGATCACGTTCATCCCGCCGCAACTCGCCGAACAAGTGGCTGACCATGCAGAACTGGACCATCTGATTGACGATTGGGGAGAGATGATGCTGCGCGAACAGAAGTACACGCCAGGTCAGATTGACGGCCGTTGGACAAATCAGATGATTGAGGAATTCAACCGCTGGGCCGCTTCGAAAGGTTCCAAACAGCGGCTGAAGGAACATTGAGCGAAGTAGCGCAGGCCCGCGTTTGCGGCTCTGCAGTTCATACAACTTCTACGACCAGAAGGCGCGGACCTCAACGGCAGATCCGCACGACGTGCTTTGGGATTCTCGTCGACTCCAACAGGAGGACTCATGGATCATTGGACACGAAGAGGATTTCTCGGATCACTCTCAGGAATTGCAGCGTCCACGGCGTTTGGCGCTCAGCCGGGGAGTGGTCTGCCGTTTCCTGAAAACCGGACGCGGAATGGATCGATCAAGATCAAGATTACTGATCTCAAATGCGCAATCATCGGGCGGAACCCGACAGTTCGAATTGTCACGGATCAGGGCATTTCCGGCTACGGTCAGGCGGAGTCTGCCAAACCGTATCTCAAGCCAATGGTGCTGTTTTACAAGAGGTATCTTCTGGGCGAAGACCCAACGGACGTCGCACGAGTGATGCTGAAGATCCGTCGGATGGGCGCGTTCAAGCCCTGGGGCGCCGCTGTCAGCGCCATCGAAATCGCGCTCTGGGATATCGCCGGGCAGGTGGCCGGATTGCCGGTGTATAAGCTGCTGGGCGGGAAGCTGCGCGACCGCGTCCGCGTCTACGGAAACTCCATCAATAACGTGCACTCTGTCCCGCGCACGCCGCAGGACTACGCCGAGATCGCGGCGAAGGTGAAGGAAGCGAAAGAGGGCTACACATTGATCAAGCAGCCCATCGGGTTCCACAATCCGGCGGTGATGCGCGCCTTGCCGGACATGTGGTATGACCAGCCGCGGACGGGGCCGCCGCACATGGATCGCGGGCTAATGACGGAGCGCGGCCTCAACTATCTTATTACCTGTGTCGAGGCCATGAAGAAGGTTCTTGGCGATGAAGTCGGGCTGGCGCTGGACTGTGGACCGGGCTGGACAGTCAAGGATGCGATCCGGTTTGCGCGCGCGGTGGAGCCGCTCCATATTACGTGGCTGGAAGACTTGATCACCGGCGACTACACACCTTATCCAAACGCCCAGGTTTTCAAGCAGGTCACCGAGAGCACATCGACCCCGATTCACACCGGAGAAGAGATTTACCTCCGAGAGAACTTCAAGGATCTTATTGAACAACAGGCTGTCAATGTGATCGGCCCTGATCCGGAAGATGTGGGTGGGATGGCGGAGCTGAAGTGGATTGCGGAGTACGCCGATCTCCACGGCATCCTTGTTGCTCCGCACGGAATTTTTGACGGTCTTATCGGACTGGCGGCGGAAGTGCAAATGGGGGCGACCCTGCCCCAAAACTATATCGCCTTTGAATACCCGGTAGGCCAGCCAGAGTGGTGGTATGACATTGTCGAGGGCCTGCCGGACCCGATCGTCAAAAAAGGGTTCATCGATGTTTGGGACAAGCCGGGTCTCGGCGTTACCTTCAACGTCCGGGCAGCCAAGGCGCACCTTTCAGAGGAGGATCGCGACTTCTTCGATTGAGAAGAGCAACGGCAATTTTAAGACGTCCGGCTATAGGCGGGGCTAAGACCAAGTTTCGCCGCGCCCATGGGGCGCGTCATCTTAAGGAGTGATCTTATGATGAGAAGAGATGCGACGGCAATCGATCGTCGAGGAGTTTTGAAGACCTCGGCGGCCGTGCTGGGTGGGGCGCTGCTCGCGAGCGAGGCAAAGCCAAGTGCCGAAGAGCAGATTCAGCAGAACGTGAACACGCATTCGAGCCCGTCCACGCTGAAGATCACAGACCTACGCGTAGCGACGGTGGTGAAGCCGGGGCCAAGCCCCTGTCCCATCGTTCGCATTGACACGAACCAGGGTGTTTATGGTTTGGGTGAGGTGCGCGATGGGGCAAGTCCCACCTATGCGCTGATGTTGAAGAGCCGCATCCTGGGAGAAAACCCGCTCCGCATTGACTATATTTTCCAGAAGATCCAGCAGTTCGGCGGCGATGCCCGGCAGGCGGGTGGCGTCGTCTCCATCGAAATGGCGCTGTGGGATATTGCCGGAAAAGTGTACGGGGTTCCCATCTATCAGATGCTGGGTGGCAAGTGGCGCGACAGGATCCGGATTTACGCCGACACGACGGAATCGAAAGACCCCAGAATTTATGCCCAACGCGAAAAAGCCCGCAAAGAAGAGATGGGGCTGACCTGGCTCAAAATGGATCTCGGGATCGATCTGATCAAAGACATTCCGGGCACTATCACACAGCCTTCAGGTCTGAGCCGCTGGGAGGAAACTTTTCAGCCTCACCCCTTCATAGCCACGGAGGTGACGGATAAGGGAATTGACAAGCTCTGCGAATATGTCGCGGCAGTACGCGAAGCCGTGGGCATGGAAATCCCGCTTTCCATGGACCATCTTGGGCACATTGGCGTCAAATCCTGCATCCGCCTGGGGCAGGCATATGAAAAGTACAACCTTTCCTGGATTGAAGATGTGATTCCCTGGTATTACACCGATCTCTTGAAGCACATCACTCAGGAAAGCCCAACGCCCACGCTGACCGGTGAGGATATTTACCGCGAGGAAGATTTCGAGGTCTTTTGCTCACAAAACGTGGTCAGCAAGATTCATCCTGACCTTGCCACTTCAGGTGGAATTCTTCGCACTCACCGCATCGGCGACATGGCCTTTCGACACGGTGTGCCCATGGCGATGCATATGGCGGGAACGCCGGTGGCCTGCATGGCGAGCGTCCACTGCGCGGCGGCTACGCGGAATTTCCTGGCGTTGGAAAACCATTCGCTGGATGTGCCGTGGTGGCAGGACTTGGTGGAAGGCATCGAAAAGCCAATCGTTAACAAAGGTTTTATCACTGTTCCGGATAAACCAGGTCTTGGTGTGACCCTGAACGAGGATGTTGTAAGGCAACACCTGAAACCCGGCACGGGTTATTTTGAACCGACGACTGAATGGAACGACGAACGCTCCTGGGATCGCCTTTGGAGCTAAATTTGATCAAACGCCATCCAGTCAGCGCATATTTTGTGCTTACTTACGCGATCTCCTGGTTGGGTGTGCTGGCTGTGGCAGCGCCCAGGCTCGCCCGCGGCGAGGCGCTCACCAAGATGGATGGCCTGGTGATGTTCCCGGTCATGCTTCTTGGGCCCAGTGTCGCCGGCTTGGTGCTGACCAGATTAGTGGATGGCCGGATCGGATTTCGTGAACTCCTCTCTCGCATGCATCGGGCGTGCGTTCCGGCGCGCTGGTATGCCACGCTTCTGATTCCCGCGGGCCTTATCGCGGCCGTTCTCCTGGGTTTAAAGACGATTTTGTCTGCGGTCTTTACGCCGAACACGTTTCTGGTCGGAATCTCGTTTGGAATCGTGGCCGGATTTTTGGAGGAAATTGGCTGGACGGGTTACGCTCTTCCCAAGATGCGGTCGCCCGTGAATGTCTTGGGCCCGGCCATCATCCTTGGGCTGCTGTGGAGCTTGTGGCACCTTCCTGTGATCAATTACCTTGGAGTTGCAACTCCTCACGGAGCATATTGGCCTCAGTTTTTTCTCGCGTTTGCAGCGGCCATGACGGCGATGAGGGTGATAATCTGCTGGGTCTACGTCAACACCAGCAGTGTACTGCTGGCTCAACTCTTGCACGTTGCCTCGACAGGGTCACTGGTAGCTTTGAGTCCCACACGAGTCAGCCCCGCGCAGGAAGCACTGTGGTATGGAGTCTATGCCATCGCTTTGTGGATGGTGGTCGCGATCGTCGCGGCAACCTTTGGCAAGTGCTTACAACGGCAAGGCGCCAAACAGCAACAGCCCACGTAGGGTCTCCCCACGCCTTCGTAAATAAAGCAGCCTAGCCGTTTACGACATTCTGGGGCTGACCTCTAAGAAACGCTTCCAGGTTGTCGATGGCGGCGCGCATCAGGCGGGCGCGAGCTTCGCGCGTGGCCCAGGCCAGATGCGGCGTAATAATGCAGTTTTTAGCGTTGAGCAGCGGGTTGTCAGGGGATGGCGGTTCGCTCGAGAGCACATCAAGAGCCGCGCCCGCCAGCTTCCCCTGATTTAAGGCGTCCGCAAGGTTCTGCTCGACGACCAGCGCGCCGCGCGCCGTATTGATGAGGAAAGCGCTCGGCTTCATCAGCCGAAGCCGGTCGGCATTGATCAACCCCCGGGTTTCCGGCGTAAGCGGGCAATGAAGGCTCACCACGTCGGCGGCCATCAGGATCTCTTCCGTGGTCGCCCACACGAATTCTTCATAAACCGGGGGGTCTTTATGGCTGGCATTGTGCGCCAGAATGTGCATCCCAAGGGCGTGAGCAATTTCCGCAACTCGACGGCCAATCCGTCCGAAGCCGATCACTCCGAGAGTTTTTCCCGCCAGTTCGATCAGGGGTGATTTCCAGAAACACCAGTCTTTGCTTCGAGACCATTCTCCGGCGTGAACAGCATCACTGTGCATACCCGCGTGGTGACAAAGCTCAAGCAACAATGCGATGGTGTGCTGCGCTACCGAATCCGTGCCGTAAGTCGGCACATTGGTAACGGTAATGCCCAGTTCGCGTGCTGTTGAGACATCAATGATGTCATATCCGGTGGCTGTGACACCGATATAGCGCAGTCCGACCAAAGCGCGCAGCGTTTCTTGCCGAAAGGGAAGTTTGTTGGTTAATACGGCCTGGGCTCCAGACGCTCGTTCAACGATCAGCTCTTGAGGGGTGCGGTCGTAGATTTCAGTGGAGCCGAGCTTGTTCAATTCTTCCCATGATAAATCGCCCGGATTAAGGGTGTAGCCATCCACGACAACGATTCTCATGTTTTTGACTCCAGAGTGCGCAGAGCCGCTCCCTGTGCAATAGGCCGATCTTTCAGCACTGGCATAACCAGCGATCTTCGCCGCAGCAAGACAGAATGATGAATATATCGTGTGAATGTCAAAGGCTGCAAGTTCTTGGGATTGGATGAGGGGAAGAAAGAGTTAATATGCCCCACAGAGCAGATGGGCTGTGGCAGTAGCGCCTGGGCTTTGCATACCTTCTCATTGATGTCCGTCCAGCCGCCGAATTACCAGATTAACGCGGCGGGGGCCTGCCCTGAAAGGATCTCCGGGTCGAGTTCATATCCGAAACCTGGAGCGTCGGACAACTTGACGATGCCGTTTTGAGGCTGAGGTTCTCCTTTAAGGAGTGGCCGGCCGCCTTGCGCGAAGATATCCACGAACTCAGCACGCGGGCAGTTGGGCGTGGAAATAATGAAATGATAAGTCGGCGCGCCAACGCCGTGAGGAATGACGGGCAGGTTATAAGCACTGGCCATGGCCGCGATTTTTTTGAGTTCGGAAAACCCTCCCGCTCTGTAAATATCAGGCTGGAGGATATCCACGGCTCTCTTTTCAATCAAATCCCGGAAACCGTATCGGGTGAATTCATGTTCGCCGCCCGTGATCAGAATATCCGGCGCGGCGTCCTTGATCCGCCGGTAGGCGTCGGGTTGATCCGGAGGCACCGGCTCTTCCATCCAAAGCACATGAAAGGGAGCCACGGCGTGAGCCAATTGGATAGCATAGGGGACGTCCAGCGACATGTAGCAGTCCAGCATAATGTCGCCATCGGGGCCAATGAGATGACGGGTCTTTTCCACCAGGGCGATATTCTTTCGCAATCCTTCCTTTCCGTCCGCCGGGCCGTGCGGCAGCGCCAGCTTCACGTGCCGAAAGCCCTCCTGCAAGTGGCGCTCGGTGAAATTGCCGGTGACATAAACCGGTATTTCATCCCGCACCTTTCCTCCCGCCAGATTATAGACAGGCTGTCCGAGAGCTTTCCCGACAAGGTCCCACAAGGCCAGATCAATGCCGCTGATAACCTCGATGACGGCGCCTTTACGTCCGTAAAATTGCGACGCCCGGAACATCTGCTCCCAGAGAAGCTCGATGTTAAAGGGGCTTTGCCCTCGCAGCAGGTTTTTGAATTGCTCTTCAATGATGGGTGCGGCCAGCTTTCCCTTCGCGCCGCCTACCACGCCGTAGCCACGAAAGCCGGCGTCTGTCTGGATCTCCACAATTGCCGAGGTCATGGGCCCAAACCAGCTTGAGCGCTTATCGTGATAGGCGGGGTAGATGGACATGGGGTTGGCCACTAACCCTTCGCTCAGCCACGAGGAGTTCATCGGGATGGTATGGACTTTGACTTCTGTAATTCGCAGGGGAGTTTTCTCCTGTTGAGGCTTAGAAGATGTTTTAAAACCTCGCTCAGCTTGCCCAGGCGAGTTACTGGAAAATCGAGTTCTTCAGCGACCTGCCGATATCTATTGCGGCAACGTAATCACCGCCACCCCGAAAGCACGCAAAGTGAGATTTTCACCGGAAAGCTGCGCCGAAGCCGGCGGCTGCTCCCCGGTGGTTGGGTCCACGTATTCCTCCATGCCGCTCGCGGCTCCTGGAAGGTTAATCTCAAAATCGCGATTCCGCTCGTTGACCAGGAGGAGCTTATGTTTTCCGTCCTTGGTGATAAAGCCCTGGACATAGACATAAGGGATGCTGGCGCGGCTTTCCACCAGCTTGTCGCCGGGACCGAAATTGTCATGCAGCAGCTTCAGAGTCCAGAAGCGGGCATTGGGTTGGCCCGTTTTCCAGTTCACCATGGAGACGCTGGGGAACTGCGTGGGATAGCCCACAAGTTGTGATTCGCCCACAACCTCGACGCCGAGGTTTGCCAAGTTGCCGTAAAGGTACGCGTACATCGCGGAGCAAAGATTCCAATAAGAGTTGGGAATGGGTTCCTTGCCTTCGGGATCTCCGGGCAGGATCGCGCCGAGCTCGTCCGTGTCGGTGCGAGTCTCCGGCGAGAGCCGCTGCCGGATGGTTTGAACATACCGCACGGTATTGAGAAATCCTCGGGCCTGCTCGAAGAACGTGTATTGCCACGCGTCGGGACTTTCATCCGCGCTGGGACTGGCGTAGAAGTGATAGGAAATCATGTCCAGCGGAATTCCGGTTTTATGGTTCTTGTGGTTCAGGAAATACTCAAAGTATTGCGGCCCTTCCGACGGAGCTGCTAGCGCCATACCGACGAATTTAATTTTGGGGTCCACCTTATGGATGGCGCTCGTGATTGCGTCATAAATGTGCGTGTAAAACTCCGGGCTCATGTGGTGCTCACCCTCAACTTCATTGAGCACCTCCCAATAGTCGATCTTGTAATGATGATCGGATTTGTGCTCATGGCCGAATTCATCCTTGAAACCGCCCCGGGTATACCAGCTCACCAGCCGGCCGTAATAATCGGCCACTTCTTTCATCGAGGGGTCGCGCAACTCTGTGCCCTGTTCGTAGTTCCACGTGACCTGGTCAGGATCGGAGGGATAGGGAACCGGAGCCGGGGTTTTCCACATCCATTGCGGGATGGTGCTGAAGTTGATGATCACCGAATGCCCGTCGGTGGCCTGCATGAAGTCGTCCATCATCGGGTCGATCAAGGAGAAATCCCAGGAAGTCTTGCCATTCGCCGGAGGCTCAAGTTCGGCCACACCCAGCTTGGGGTAGGGAAGCCAGGGAACGTATCGCACATCGTCAGCGCCCAGGTCGTGGAGCGCCTCAAAGACCCGATTGTGAATCGAGGACCCGCGCCGCAGCGGCGGATTCACCACCACCTGCAAGGTGGGCGTTGAGTTTGACACGCGAACGACGTGGTCCCAGTTTACGTGGATGTCTACTGGGTGGGCCGGAGGGTTCTGTGGAGCCGGCTTGTTGTGCTGGCAACCGTCAAGGCCGATGACAACGAACAGCAGAGCTCCCAGGATTTTTCTCATCTTGCTTTTCTCCTTATCTCATGGATTCGCATTGCGGCGGCCCGGTGCCTCACCACGCGGCGGATGCTCCGCCCTGAATGTCGTTTCGATGAAGACCGCCAGGAGGAGGCGCGCCGCCCAGAGGGAGAATGAAAACCTGGCAGGCCAATGTCCCAGCCTACCACAGCAGTTTCAATGCCAACTGGATCACGCGCGGGGAGTGACCAAGGCTGTTGATCACCCCAAAGCATCCAGCTGAAACGGAGGTGCAGGCATCTCCAAACTGAGTGTGGTTCCACGCATTGTAAAATTCAGCGCGGAACTGAGTTCCAAACCGTTCGCTGATCGGCGTGTCCTTCATCAGGCTGATATCCCAGTTGTTGATGCCGGGCATTTCGAGGCTGTTGCGCGCGGCGGTGCCTTGAAGGTGCAAACCGGGCGTGCAGGGTACGTAACTAGGGCATCCTGGAAACACAAAGGAATTCAGGTTAAGCCAATCTGTATAAGTCTGGTGCGCCGGATAAGCGGGCCCCACTTTGTCAGGGCGGGAAGAGCTGAAGGCCCCGAGAACCTGCCAGTCTTGCGGCAGGGTAGGCGTCATATACTGCCCGGTTGAAAACGTCGTAATACCCGAGACGCTCCAGCCACCGGCCAGCTTGCCCGCTGCGCCGGTCAACCCCGATCCGAAGCGCCGGCCACGACCGAACGGCAGGTCATAGACGTAGCTCAAAACCGCACGATGGCGCACGTCGTAGTCGCCATTGCCCTTGTCAAGCACCTTGAAGCAGCACTGCGAACCCGAAAAGTCATCGGTGTTGCCGAGATCAATGGCATGACTCCACGTGTAGGACCCCACGAAATAGAATCCGTTCGCAAACCGGTGCTCGACGCGCGCCGCAAGGCCATTGTAGCTTGACCAGCCGCCATTATAAGTGAGCAGAATCCAACTGAAGGCCGGGAAAGGCACGCGCTGTGAAATTGGAATCGTCCCGGTGGGGTCAAAGGCCGGGCCGTCTTCGTTCCGCCGTTGCGGCAGTTTTTGCCCCACGTCACCGATGTATCCCACATCCACGAGCCAGTTTCCCGCGAACGTGTGCTGCACGTCAAAGTTCCACTCCTGCACATACGGAGTGCGGTTCCGCTTGTCAATGCTGAAAGGCACCGTCGTCCCCCCGCCCAGCGTTCCAACGGGGAAGATGTTTTCCAGGGAAATGGTCGGCTTGGTGGGATCGGAGTTCAGAGTTTGGGTTGTGTAGAACCCGGGGTCAATCACCATGAACTGCAATTCGTTCCAATTATCGGTGGCGTAAAAAACTCCGAAAGAGCTGCGCACCACGGTGTTGGAGACAAAGGAAGGGCTCCAGGCAAATCCCACGCGCGGCGCGAAGTTGTTATAGTCCGGATCGACAATTCCGTTGCGAACGCCGCCGCTCCGCGAGTAAACCACCTGTTGGACGGCCGGATCGAACCAGGCTGTTTTCGAACTGGTGTCGAATGGCGGCTGACCGTATTCGTAGCGAACGCCCAGATTTAAAGTCAAATCGCGGCGGATGCGCCAATCATCCTGCAGAAAACCGGCATAAAAGTTCGATCGTAGATCCTGCGAGGAGTCGCCGACGGAAGCCGTGGCCGACTCCGGGTCGCCTAGCAGGAAATCTCCGATGCCGAAGGGAATTTGGGTGTAGCGGCCCGAAAAATTAAAACTGGGCACGCCGCCAAAGTCCGTAATCTGATAGAACTTCTCATGAATGTAATTGATTCCCAGCTTGATGTTGTGCTGACCGGAGACGATGCTCAGGTTGTCCACCCACTGGAAATCCTGATCGAGCGCTCCGATGGACTCGGCGGGAGAGCCAGGCGAAGTGAAGCCTGCCACTCCGGCGTCGGGCACGCCAAAGTCGAACGGGTTCGGAGAAGTATTCTGGAATCCAAAGACATCGTGGGCAAAATTGGTGGTTAAGGCGCCCAGCCCGACGAGGTAGGTCTTGCCGCGATTGTAGCCGAAGCGCGCTTCATTCACGACTTCCGGCGCAAAAGTGTGTGTTTCGGTGATCTGTAAAAGATCGTCGCTCAGCGGCCAGTTGTTTCCCGAATAGGGCATCACACCCGGGGCGATGTGCGGCCGATTGTCATGCGTGAAGCTGCCCCAGATCTGGTCTTTCGAGGTCAGAGTCTGGTCAATTCGGGTGTTTTCCTGATCCATGTTGTCGTAGCCGCGCACGGTGGTCGCATAGTTATAGAGCGCGCGCCCATTCGCGGCATTGATCGGCGGATTCGAGAGGTTCGGCGCTGGCCAGAATTGGAGCCACTTCTGCGCCACCGGATCGAGCCGGGTCGAAGGGATGGTGTTCCCCGGGAAGGGCTGGCCGGTTGAGGGGTCAATGACATTCGCACAACTCTGTGAAGTAGGATTGGCCTGGCAAAAAGCGGAACTGGTTGGGAAAATGCCTGTTCCAGCGGAATTGTCTGCCAGATCGCCTGCCAACTGAGCACGGCTGGGAACCAGGGCGGTTGCATTGGAGACGGTTGGATTGCGGATACCCTCATAGTTGAAAAAGAAAAACGTTTTGTTACGCCCGTCGTAGAGGTGTGGCAGGTAAATTGGACCGCCGAGGCTCGCCCCAAAATCGTTATATCGGACCAGTCCTTTCGGCAGCCCGTTCAGATTCGAGAAGAAGTCATTGGCGTTGAAGATATCGTTCTGAACGTAGTCGTAAGCATCGCCATGCAGGGTGTTGCCCCCGGATTTGATCGTGGTGTTGATTACCGCCGACGAACGCCCGTACTCCGCCGAAAAGTTGTCCGTCTGCACCTTGACTTCCTGGATGGCGTCGAAAGAGGGCCGCAGATTAGCACTCCCGAAGCGTGCATTGCGGGATTCAATACCATCAACCAGAAAACTCTCATTGGACTCCCGCAGCCCGGCGACACTCGCCGTAACATTTCCGCTGCCGGCACCTGTCCAATAGGAGGCGGGGGAATTGCCCGACCCGATAGGGGCTGTGCCTGCCGAAAGCGTGGTCAGAGCAATGAAGTTCCGGTTCACAATGGGAAGGTTTGCCACGGCCGTCTGCGGCACCACCTGCCCCATGGAAGACGTTTGGGTTTCGAGAAGCTGAACGCCGCCAGCGCTCACCGTCACGGATTGCGTCACTTGCCCGAGGTTCAACACCACATCCACGCGGGGCCGCTGGCCCAGGAGAAGATCAATGTCGGAGATGGTCGTGGTCTTGAACCCTTCTTTGGAAACCGCGATGCGGTAATGGCTCGGTTTTAATTGCGCGAAGAGGTAGTTGCCACTGGAGTCGGTCACGGTCGAAAACTGCACTCCGGTCGCCGTCTGAGTCAGGACGACTTTAGCGCCCGGAACCACGGCGCCGCTCGCGTCACGCACCGTGCCGAGGATATCACCTGTAATCGCCTGACCGAGGGCGAGTGGCGGAAAGAGTGCCAGGACGAAAAGGAAAGTCACCGCCAGGCACGCGCCCCAAAGTTTTGGCCCCTTCATAAAGCACCTCCGGCAGATTGAAGTCATTTGTCAGAACCCATCGTTTCATGCTGGTCAGTGGTCTGACCTTATCGCCGATGACCTCCGGTTGTCAAGGGGAATTTTTTGCCCTTCCTCCCCCTTTCCTGATCTGACCGCTGCCACTTTGTCATTCTGATCCCCCGCACAGTCCTCGGCTCCCCTCCCGGCATGAAGCCCGGCGAGAGTGGCGCGTTGAATGCCAGGAGTCTTCCGCCATGTCTCATGCAGAGCGAGGGCAAAGAAGCACTGGATTTCTGCCTGGGGTAATCCCCGCAAAGAATCTGAAAGGCCGTGACGCACGATGAGTGGCGAGCAAAGACTCGCTCCCGGTGCTTTGGTTGTTTTTTTCTTATCACACATCACTTTTCACTTCCCACCAGATTCTTTGTCGGCTTCGGCTCCTCGGAATAAGAGGAACGCATGGCCTTGCACCCAAATCGGTATTCGGAAATTATCTTTATAACTGCCTGTATTTCCAGCACATCTTCGGTTCGCATTCACGCGCCCGATGGCCTTCCGGCCGGAGCGCCACACCAGGTACGCCAGGCGCGCCAGAGTGACTTTCGGAGGCCGGAATCGATGGGATTTTTGCGGCTGGTTGCCATTCCTCGTCTTCATCACGGCCTCAGCATAGCAAGACGGAAAACGCGCAGGGAGACGGATGAGACATTTGAGACACTTTTTCCTTCCCCAGAACAACCACCCTATCCCTCCTTAAGCAAGGAGGGGAATTCCCACTCCTGAGGAAGGGCAAGCAAGTCGGCAGCGCGGACCGCCGCGTTTGCTCGAAATGACGGAGGCAGGGCGCGACCGTTCAACACATCATGTTGTGATATAATTTGCCCTGTGACTCCGAAGCCCCCGGCGAAAGACACACAACCCAAAGGGACGGCAGCGATGATACGCGAGCTCGCCTGGTTTCGCTATCAGCTGCGCCAGTTTTTGCGCTTCAGCGAGAAAGCGGCGCGTATGGCTGGCGTGACGCCGCAACAGCACCAGTTGTTACTGGGAGTGGCAGGCTATACCGGGCGGGGATGGGCAACGATTTCCGAGCTTGCTGAATTCCTTCAGGAACGCCATAACGCCGTCGTGGGGCTGGTCGAACGCGCTTGCCGTCGCGGCCTGGTGAGCAAGGAATCCATTGCTCGCGATCACCGATTCGTGCGAGTTCAGCTGACACCTCGGGGCAGGAAAGTTTTGGCGAAGCTGGCCATGCTGCATCGCCGGGAGTTGGCCAGGTTTCAAGCCCGCACGGGTCTGGCGCTGGCTTCGAAACCCCCTGAAGGGGATTGAGTCACGGTTGAGGCATCGGGATCGGAAGGTGTCTTCCAGGGAAAGCCCGAGTCGACCCGCAATCGGAATGCACTGGGGCGAGCCCGAGCGAAACGTCTTGCAATATCTGAGAAATATTTCAGATGACCAACCTACAATCCAGGATCCTGAACCATCCACGCCTGCGGAAATATACCGCCCTCATTCATGAGGATCTTTCCGCAACCTACTCGCGAGACCTCCACAAATGGTTGATTGTGGCTCCCATCGTGGGTGTGGTGACGGGGTTAGTGACCACGTTGCTGGCGAAGATTATCCTCTCGTGGATGTGGCCGCCCATCCTGGCTTATTATCTCAGTCACCCTCTGGCCATTGTGCCCGGCCTGCTGGTGGGTTTCATCATTACGGGCCTGATCATGCAATATGCCACTCCAGACCCGGATGAGCATTCCACGGAAGAGATCATCCGCTCCTATCATGAGCATCAGGGCCACATCCAGATGCGCCCTTTCGTACCCAAGCTGCTTGCCGCCATCACCACGGTGGGATTTGGGGGCAGTGCGGCTCTGGAAGGTCCCAGTATTTACGGCGGCGGCGCGCTCGGTTCCTGGCTTTGGGCCAAGCTGAGGCGCTTTCGGCTGGAGCCACGCGACCGGCGCATTATCCTGATCAGCGGGGCGGCGGCCGGCATGGCGGCTGTCTTTCGCGCACCGCTCACCGGGCTGGTCTTTGCCATCGAAATGCCCTATAAGGATGACCTTGCCCATGAGGCTCTGCTGCCGTCGTTGATCGCCTCCGTGGTTTCTTATGCCACGCTGGCCGCATTTCTGGGGGCAAAGCCGCTCTTTGATTTTGCTGCGACCGCGGGGTTTTCGCGCAGGGATCTTTTATGGTCGGCTTTGCTGGGCGTGATCTGTGGCGGCGTCGTAATGGCGTTTGACATCACTTTCCGACGCGCGCGAACCTTTGCGGTGAAAGCGTCGATGCCGCACTGGGTGAAACTGGCCATTGGCGGATTCCTGACGGGGCTGTGCGGCTTGCTCTTTATCTTACTTTTCAAGGGCCCCCTGATTCCTCTGGGACCAAACTATGAGGCGGTCAACAATATCCTTCAGAATCCGCACAGTTCCACGGAATTGGTCGTCTTTGGAATTCTCAAGCTTGCCGCGACACTCTTCTCGCTCGGCGCCGGAGGCGTAAGCGCCATGTTTGTGCCGCTGTTCCTGACGGGCGGCAGCTTTGGCACCGCCTTTGCTCAGTCCATTGTCCACAGCGCGACTCCTGACCTCTACGCTGCAGTGGGCATGGCGGCCTTTCTGGCAGGGGGGTATAAGACACCGCTGACGGCCGTCATCTTTGTGGCGGAAGCTACCGGCGGCCATCCCTATATCGTCCCGACGCTCATCGGCGCTGCTGTCGCCTATGCGATTTCCGGCGAGGCCTCGGTTTCCGGCGACCAACGCCTGCACGAGGCTGTTCAGGTGGCTGAATTGGCGCGCATTCCGGTTCACGAGGTGATGCAAAAGCAGGTCATCTCAGTCCAGGCTTCACGCAACCTGAGGGAATTTGTCGACAGCGTGACGGCCCACCATCGCCACAATGCCTTTCCGGTTTACGAGGACCATCAAATTCTTGGCGTTATTTCGCTTTGGTCGTTAAGCAAAGTCCCTCCACAAAAGTGGAGTCAAACGACCGTCAGAGAACTGACGGACCGCAGGGTGATGAAGGTTCCTCCCGATTGTGACGTCATGGAAGCGTTGAGCTTGCTGATGAACCAGAGCGGCCAGCACATGTTACTGGTCACTTCGCCCACCACCGGCAAGCTTGAGGGGGTCTTGACGAAATCGGACATTCTTTCCGCGCTCCGAGCTCGAGGGGCGAACGGCGGTTCGGGTCACAGCAAATAGCACGGGACCTATTAGGGTAGGTCCACAGATTTTTGCTTGAGGAACGGAAGGCGACGAGGGATCGCTGTATCTGCCTGATTTCACATAGAGAAGAATTCTTCGCTATCGCTTCGACGAACAGGGACGGAGCAGAAAAGAACTTCAACCTCAGCATTTCGCTAACTTCTGGAGTTGATCGAGTAAGGCGGCAAGCTCAACCCGTGAGTCGGCACAGAGGGTTGCATGTCCGAGTTTTCGTCCGGGC
>Ga0209810_1000384_pt1 | contig 102873 bp, 76 predicted proteins | sample Coa_R1_7_FD_187159 | JGI IMG/M metagenome (GOLD analysis project Ga0209810, IMG submission 187159) | Surface soil microbial communities from Centralia Pennsylvania, which are recovering from an underground coalmine fire - Coalmine... | ecosystem: Environmental > Terrestrial > Soil >... | reverse complement strand
GTGCAGCCGCCCCAGCGCTTGGCCTTCTTCTTCGCCGCCCGGACCGTCATCCAGACCGCGACCATGTCCATGCCGATGAACATGCCGTTGTAGGCGGCGCCGGAGCTGACGATGATGGGGGTGTGCATGGTCGAGGCGATGGCCTTGGCCAGCATGGTCTTGCCGGTGCCGGGCGGTCCCACCATGAGCACGCCCCGCTCGCGCTTCCCACCCGCCTTGACGTAGTTGCGGCCGTGCTCGATGAGGCGCAGGATGCGCTTCATCTCCTCCACCGCCGCTTTCTGGCCGCGCACGTCCTCCAGCTTCACCTCGTAGTTGGCGTCCCCGGGCTCCAGCGTCTCCCGGCCGAGCCGGGAGAAGAGGACGAAGGGCCCGAAGAAGAGCATGAAGTTGGCCAGGAAGAGCGCGCCCAGCTGGACCACCAGCAGGAGCGCCTGGCCGATCAGGTTTCCCAGCAGCCCCAGGGCATCGAGGAAGCTCAGGCCGTAGAGGAGAGAGGCGCCACCGAAGTACAGCACGCAGAGGGCGCCGATGGGCGCCACGCGCCGCCAGAAGATGTAACGGTTGGTCTCCAGCGTCCGCTTCTCGACGTCGTTCTCGTCCGGAAGCTTCTCACGCAGCACCAGCGACCGTCGGACCCAGCTCAGGAGCCCCCTGAGCACGATCATCGCCGCCAGCCCGAAGAGGAAGGAGCCGATCGCGCCCCAGTGCATGAGGACCAGCCCGTAGGCGAACGACGAGCTCCCGATCAGGAGCGCGAGGATCCAGAAGGCAATCATGGTCGTAACCGCACTATACGCCTGCCCGTGCCCGCTGCCGTCAACGTCCTGTAATCATGCCATCGTCGATGACAACGGGCCGGTGGACGGTGGGGGCGTTGCCGCCCCCGCCTCACTCCCTGGACGGCGGAGGCGGCTCCGCCGCCAGGCGGGCGGCCGTTGCCGCCATCATGCGCACGCCGGTCGCGAGCGCGGCCTCGTCGATCCGGAAGGTGGGGGAGTGGTGGGCCGGCGGGACCTCGGCGTCCGACGGGCAGGCGCCGAGCATGAAGTAGCAGCCCGGGATCCGGGTCAGGAACTCCGCCATGTCGTCGCTGACGGTGAGGGGGGCCCCGACCGTGCTGGCTCGATCGCCGACCAGCTCGCGGCCGAGTTCGAGCACGACCCGGGTCACGTCGGGATGGTTGAAGAGCGGGACGGTATGGTGGACGAGCTGAAGCTCGGAGGCGACCTGGAACTCGGTGTCGACCTCGAGCAGCAGATCCCGCAGCCGGCGCAGGGCTTCCTCGCGCAGCTCCGAGGTGAAGGTGCGCAGGCTGCCGCGGATCACCAGCGAACGAGGGACCACGTTCCAGGCGCCGTCGCTGCGCACGTCGCCGACCGTGCAGCGGCAGCCTGTCCCTTCGTGCTCCAGGCCCTCCACCACCGCTTCCAGCCGCTCGAGGAGGAAGGCCTGGGCGGAGATCACGTTGCCGCTCCGGCCCATCAGCCCGCCATGCCCGCCCGGTCCGCGTATGACGATCTGGAAGCCGTCCGAGCCCGCCCAGAGCAGCCCCGGGCGGGTCACCACCGTCCCGGCGGGAAGCCAGGCGGCGACGTGGAGGCCGATGGTCACGTCCGGGTGGTGACGCTCGAACAGGCCCCTGGCGATCATGGCCCGGGCGCCGCTGACGATCTCCTCGGCGGGCTGGAAACAGAACAGGAAGGAGCCGCTCAGGGACTCGGCGTGCTCGACCAGGGTCCGGACGGTGCCGAGCAGGATCGCGGTGTGGGCGTCGTGGCCACAGGCGTGCATGCGGCCCTCATTGGCGGAGGCGAACTCCAGGCCCGATTCCTCGTGGATGGGGAGGGCGTCGATGTCGGCCCGGAGCATCACCGTCCGCCCGGGCCGGCCGGTATCGAGCCGGGCCACGGCGCCGGTCTCGGTCGGGCAGGGGTGCACCGCCACGCCCAGCGCGTTCAGCCGGGCCTCGAGGAAACGGGAGGTCTCGTGCTCCTCGAAGGAGGTCTCGGGACGTCGGTGCAGGTAGCGACGGATGTCGATCACCTCGTCCAGGACGTGCGCAGGGGGTTGAGGCGCGGGAGCCATGCGCTCACACTACCTGGGAGTCCCGCGACGCGGACGGTCGCCCGAGTTTCACACGATGGGACGCAAGCTGTACCCTCGGGGCGTGGAGGCGAGCAGCCTGGACCCCAGGTCGGGTTCCAGCTCGTCCAGCTTGCGCCGCAGGGTCAGGAGGGCCGAGTGGACGGTCGAGCGAGCGGCGTCGGGACGGAACAGACCGGCGGCGATCAGCTCCCCGGCGCTCACCGCCTTGGAGCCTTGAGCCAGGTGGACCATCAGGGCGGTCTGCTGAGAGGTGAGCCGGATCTGCTTCTCGCCCAGAGTCACGGTGCGGTGGGTCGGGTCGAAATCGAGCCGGCCGAAGCGGTAGGTGCCGGGCCGGCCGGTGGCCCCCTCGACCAGGCGGGCGGCGAGGTCGGAGTAGATGTGGGCCATAGGCGCCGTCCCTTTGACGAAGTAGCTGCTGGCCCCCAGCTCGTAGGCACGCCGGATGGCCGAGGCGCTGACCCGGGCCGCGGACAGGACCACCACCGGCAGCCCCGGGTGGTGCTGCCGGAGCCAGCGGAGCAGCTCGAAGCCCGCCTCCTCGCCCTCGTCCAGGACCAGGTCGAGCAGTACGCCGGCGACCCGCTCCCGGCTGAGCAGGGAACGGGCTTCGTCCGGGCCCGCGGCCACCCGGGCCTGGTAACCCAGATCGGTGAGGTCGAGCCGCAGCTGAGCCCGCAGGGCGGGCTCGTCCTCGACGATCAGGACGGTGGACCCGAGCACCTCGGGTGGGCGGTAGACGTCCAGGCCCGGGGGCAGGGGAGGTGCCGCACGCTCTCGCGTTCTCAACAAGTCGTCGTCAACTCACCTGGAGGGGCGTGGAGGGGCCAGTTTGCCAGAATGCGGCGAGGCGGATCTCGGTGCAGACTCAAGACACATCACACCTCGATCGTGCTCATCGTACCCTTGGTCATCGTCCCTGATCCCGACCACCGCCCGGCCTGTCACCGACGGGCCGTCCTCCTCCGGGCGTCCGGACGGTGCCGCCGACGCCCGGCGTTCCTCGGGGTCCTCGCCGCCCCGGCGCCGTCCGGACGGGCCAGCGTCCCTGGTCATCGATCCGGCGGTCGGACACGGTCAGCTCGCCAGCCTGCGGATGGCCGACGGCAACAACGCGTAGAGTTCGGCTCGATCGGTGACCTTGCTCATACACCCGACCACGTCCGGGTCCTGGCGCTGGCCGGCCACCGGGTAGGCGCTGTACAGGATCACCGGCGTCGGGGTGCCCTGGGCGCGCAGCTCCTCGACCAGGGCCCAGCCGTCCAGGGGCTCCGGCAGCATGAGATCGACGATGGCCACCCGCGGGCGCTCCCGCCGTGCCAGCGCCAGCGCCTCCTGGGCGTCACGGGCCACGGCCACACGGTAGCCAAGCATCCTGAGGTCGGTCTCCAGGATCAGCCGCCAGACCTGCTCGTCGTCCACGACCAGGACGCAAGCGCCTGCGACCTCTCGGGGAGGCGGGGAGAGGGGCTTGGGCGGCTCGAAGCTCACGGCTGTCCGGCCGCAGTATACGGGCTCTGATCCAGGAGGGACGTTGCGCATGCTCACCGCCGACCCGGCCCGGACCAGCGTCGAGGGGCCGGTCTCGCGCCTGCTCCGGCTCCTCTCCACCTGCGATACCGAGGCGGGGCTGGTCCAGGTCCTGTACGCCGAGCTGCATCCTCTCTTCGGTTATTACGGCGTCGGGCTACAGGTGCTGGACAGGGAGGACTGGTACCACACGGTGGGGGTGGACCACGGGGTGCTCCAGGACGTACGCCGCCACCGGGTCTCGGAGTCGGCCTTCGCCGACTGGTACCGCGAGCCGCGCCCGCGCGTCCTGCACCCGCCGTCGCCGGAGGAGGTGAACTTCGAGCCCAGCCACGGCCCCGGCCTCAAGCGCCGGGGCCAGACCCTGATCTGGATGCCGGTGGCGCATCGGGACCGCTTGGTCGGGGCGGTCATCTACCACGCCAGCGAGCGGCGGCCGGTGCCCCCTCACGAGCTGGCCTTCTTGGAGGCGGTGCACGCCCAGCTCGGCGTCCTGGTCCGGAACGCCGGCCTGAACGAGCTGACACGCAACCAGGCGGTACGCCTCTCGGCCCTGAACGCGATCGCCCGGGCGCTCTCCGCCACCCAGGACGAGACCGGCGTGCTGTCGGCGCTGGCGGGGACGCTGAACTCCCTGATGCCGGTCGACAGCGTGCAGCTGGTGGTGCCGGGGGAGGGTGATGAGCTGCGGTTGGTGTGGGGCATGCCCAACCAGACCCCGCGCTGCCGCCGGCTGAGCCGCCGCTCGCCCCGGCTGGGCCGGGCGGCGGAGGTGCTGGCCGGCGGCGGGCCGGTGCTGCAGGGGGATGGCTCCTCCTCGGCCTGGGTCCCGGTGGCCGAGAGCGACCGGGTGCTGGCCGTGCTCTCGGTGCACTCCCGGCGGCCCCACGCCTACGGCAGCTCCACCCTGGCCTTCCTTGCCCAGGTGGCCGACCAGGTGGCCCTGGCCCTGCGCAACGCCTGGGCCTACGCCGCCCTGGCCGGTCAGAGCCGTCGGCTCGCGGTCGCCAACGCGATCGGTAGCCGCCTCGCCTCCAGCCTCGACCGACGCTCGATCATGCGGACGTTGCGAGAGGAGCTGGCCCGGCATGTGGAGTTCGACAGCCTCTGGCTGCTCACCGTCGACGAGGGGCCGGACGGGATCGCCGCGGGAGGGCATGCCTGCGGCCCGGGCAGCGTGCACGAGCTGCCCGTCCGCCGCCTGATCGGCCCGAGCCCGGCTCACGAGGCCTACGCCACCCGGCGCCCGGTGCTGATCACGGGCACGTGCCCGGTCGAGGATGGCGCCTGGCCCGAGGTCCGCCCGGCACGCTCGCTGGCCTGGGTGCCGGTCTGCCACGGCGACCGGGTGAGCGCCCTCATCTCCCTTCGTTCCCGCCGGCCCTGCGCCTTCGACGGCTGGCACCTGGAGCTCCTCCGGGACGTGGCCACGCACGTCGGCCTGGCCCTCGCCAACGCCGAGCACTTCCGGGCCGCCCAGGTCGAGCGGCACCGTCTCCAGGCGCTGCACACGCTGGAGCTGGGTGTGGCCGGGGCCAGCGACGAGCGCGGGATCGCGGAGGCGGTGGCGAACGGCCTCCGGACCTTCATGGACGCCCGGATCCTGATGCTGATCCTGGAGGACCACCGGGGGCGGCTGGCGGGGTACTGCTCCGAGGCCGGGCAGCCGCTTCGCCCGTTGCCGCCCGCCCCTCCCGAGGTGGCCCGGTTCTTCGATCGTCTGGTGGAGGGACGAGCCCCGATCGTGGACCCGGTGCCGGGCGAGCTGCTGTCCCCGCGGCCGACCCACGGCTGGCCTGCCTGGTGCCCGTTCGCCCCCGACCACGTGGTCCTGGTCCCGCTCTTCGACCAGGGACGGGCGATCGGGGGGCTCTGGGCCCAGCGCGCCGGCGTCTTCTCCGGGGAGGAGGTCCAGCTCCTGATGAGCGCCGCTCCGGTCGTGGGCATCGCCCTGCACACGGCTCGGCTGCGACGCAGCAACCAGCTGGCCCTGGCCCATTCGGTCCGGATCCAGGAGGTGGCGGCGCTCGCCGGGCACGACCTGGCCAGCGTCGTGGCCGGCATCGCCGAGCAGACCAGGACCGCCCTGGAGGCCATCGAGGCGGCCTGCTGGGCCTTCGACGACGACGGCCGGGTGACGGCCCGGGCGACCTCGGGTGGGCGGGGTGCGGCCCGTGTCCTGGGCTGGTCGGGGCGGACCGCCGCCCGCAGCTGGCGCACGCCGCCGCGGGGCCCGATCTCGGGCCGGCACGAGGAGCTGAGCTGGACCCTGATCCCGCTCTGGTACGCGGACCGGCTGGTGGGGGCGCTGGGGGCCGTCCACGCCGCCTGGCGGGAGGAGCTGCCCGCCGTCAGCGACTTCGCCCGTCACGCCGGCATCGCCATCGAGAGCGCCAGGCTGGCGGCCGAGACCCAGGGACGCATCCACACCCTGGAGGCGGTGGCGGGGTTCGCCGACCTGGACATCACCCGCCCCGAGCGCGCCCGGGCCGAGATGGGCCGGCTGATCGAGCGGGCGCTGTCCGGGGCGAGCGGGTCCCTGTGGCTGCTGGAGGACGGGGAGCTGGTTCGGGTCCCCGGCGACGGCGACGAGGCCCGGCTCCCGGCGGCGGGGCTCTCCCTCGACGGATCGGCCCCGACCCTGGCCAGGCTGCGCCGACTGCTGCGCGCCGGCGGCCGGCGGCTGGTGGTGGTTCCGGTCCTGGTCGAGGGACGGCTCGCCGGCGTGGTCAGCGCCGCCCACGAGGCGGGGTCCCGGGCCGAGATGCATCGGCTGATGACCGTGCTGGCGGCACAGGCGGGCCTGGTGCTGGGGCGGCTCCGGCTGGTGGCGACCCTCGACCGGCAGGCCCACATGATGGACACGGTCCTGCGGCACACACCGGTGGGCGTGGTGCTCGAGGACGCCGACGGGAAGGTGGTGTTCGCCAACCCGGAGGTCGAGCGCATCTACGGGCTCCCGGCCCGGACCCTGGTCGGCCGGACGACCCGAAGTCTCCTGGAGCGTCCGGACGTCACCCGCCTCAACGAGCCCGAGGCCGAGCCCGACTCATGGCTGGTCGAGCTGAGGGATCGGGGGACGGCGGTGCGCATCCGCCAGATCACCATCCCCCGGACCGACGGCCAGGCCGCCCAGAAGCTGACCCTGCATCAGGACGTGACCCGGCTACGGGCGGCCGCGGAGGCCAAGGACCTCATGCTGCGGGCCATCGGCCATGAGGTGCGCAGCCCGGCCGCAGCCATGCGATCGACCCTGGCTGGCCTCCTCCAGTGGGGCCAGGTCATGGATCCGGAGCACCGGCACCAGCTCGTGCTGGAGGCCTACCAGCAGTCGGAGCGACTGCTCAGCCTGGTCGAGAACCAGCTCCTGATCGCCAAGTTGGAGACCGGACGCTTCGAACCCCGGCCGGAGCCGGTGCCCCTGGCGCGCTGTCTGGAACAGGTCCTGTCCGTGCTTCGCAGCCGCTACGGTGACCGCGTGGACCGGGTGAGAGCCGAGGTCGGCATGAGGAGGTTCGTTGCCTCCTGCGAGCCCACGCACCTGGACCAGGTGCTGACCAACCTGATCGGCAACGCCCTCGAATACACGGAGGCGACGAAGATCGTGGTCGCCGCCCGACGGCGCGACGGCTGGCTGGAGGTGACGGTCGCCGACGACGGCGGCGGCCTCAGCCCGGAACGACGAGCGATGCTCTTCACCCGGGGGACACCGGCCGGGCAGAACCGCTCCCGTGGCGGCCTGGGGCTGGGCCTCTACCTGTGCCGCCTGGTGGTCGAGCGCTCCTTCCGGGGCCGGATCTGGCTCGACCACACCGGCGCCGAGGGAACGGCCTTCACCTTCACGGTGCCGGCGGTCCGGTCCGGGACGAGGGCCGGCCGCAGTTGAACGGGCCGCCCCGGGACGAGCGGGAGCCGCTGTGGGTCCGGGTCGGCGGCGGCCTGGAGGAGGTCCCGGGCGGTGCCCGCCACGGACCGGCCGATCCCGAGTTCCCGCCCCCCGGCGGCCCCTGGGTGCCGCTGCGGGTCGAGGGGCACCTGGTGGGCTGGGGGCGCCCCGGCGTCATGCCCCGGAAGGCGGCCCGGTGGGCCCGAGAGGAGGGCCAGCGCCTCCTCCGGGAGCGGCAGGCGTACCTGACCCGCCGCCTCGGCCACAAGCTCCGCTCCGCTGTGCTCGGTCTGCAGGAGTCGGCGCGGCTGGCCTCGTTCGGCCGGCCGGAGCTGATGGAGCTGCTCTACGAGCAGGCACGAGACGTCGTCCGACGTGCGCAGGCCCTCGAGACGGTGGCCCTGAGCTCCGCGGATGCGCCCCGGGCGGTGGTGCTGGGCGCCGTCCTGAGCCTGGCCGCACCGGGGGCGGTGTGTTCGCTCCCGAACGAGGCGATCGTGCACGCCCCCGAGCCCGCCCTGGTGGAGGCGCTCTCGCGTGCCTACGAGTGGCTGGGAGGTCCCGGCAGCAGCGTACGAGCCCACCGGGTCGGAAGCTGGTGGTGCGTCGACGTCGAGGCCGGTCCGCAGCGCCGACCCCTGCCGGTACCGGAACTCGGTGAGCCTCTGGTCCGCTACCTGGTCGACGTGGTGCTGGAGGGCTGGTTGGACGTCGGCTTCCCCGATCGGGTGCGCATCTACCTGCCGGCCGTCTGAGCGCCGTCCCGCCGCCCGCAGGCCTGGCCGGGCCCGGGAGGGACGAGGCCGATCCGCCGGGGGTTACGGACGTTCAGGCCGGCAGGCGCCGGCGCAGGAAGTCGACCGTGAGTTCCCAGGCCGCCGCCGCGGCGCGGGGATGGTGGAACATCGGCGCCAGGTAGTTGTCGAAGGCGTGCCCGGCGCCGGGCTGGATCTGGATCTCGACCTCGTCGCGGCCCGCGAACGCGGCCCGGATGCGTTCCACCTCCTCCATCGGCAGGTAGGGATCGTCGTCGCCGAAGTGGAACAGGACCGGGCAGCGGATCTGGGAGGCGAGGTCGAGGGCGTCGGCGATGCCCGAGCCGTAGTAGAGCACGGCGGCGGCCGGCTGGAAACGGGCGGTGACGTGGTAGCCGAGCCGGCCGCCCATGCAGAATCCGATCACGCCCGCCGCCCCGGCCGTCTCCGGGAGCCCTCGGAGCAGGGTCAGGGCGGCGCCGGCATCGGCGACGGCGCGGGACTCGTTCAACCGCTGGAGGTAGCCGAAGGCACGGCGCAGCCCCTCCTCGGTGTGCGGGATCTCGACCCCGGGCTCGATCCGCCAGTACAGGTCCGGAGCCAGCACCACGTATCCCAATTCGGCCAGGGTCCGCGCCCGGCCTCGGATGTAGTCGTTGACGCCGAAGATCTCCTGGAGCAGGAGCAGGCCGGGCCCGCGGCCTCGCTCGGGCAGGGCGAGGTGAGCCTCCATGCGGCCCCCGTCGTCGGTGGTCACGGCCTGGCTACGGGTGTCGATGCTCATGGTCGTGTCATGGACTGTCGGCATGGTAGCCGAACGGGAGGCGGCTCACCAGGTCACGGGCAGCTCCTCCAGGTCGCCGGTGAGCACGTCCTCACGGGTCCGCAGCCGCTCGAGGGGGACGGCCAGGCGCAGGGTCGGGAAGCGGGGGATCAGCCGCTCGAACACCGCCTGCAGCTCGACCCGGGCCAGGGGCGCGCCGATGCAGTACCGGGGACCGTGGCCGAAGGCCAGGTGGGGGTTGGGCTGGCGGGCGACGTCGAAGCGGTCCGGCTCTACGAAGGCCCCGGGGTCGTGGTTGCCGGCACCGATGTCGAGCAGGACCGCGTCGCCGGCCCGGACCGTGATCCCCTCCACCTCGAGCGCCTCGCGCGCGTAGCGGAGCAGGCCGCCCCCGCCGGTGGTCGAGGCGCGCAGGATCTCCTCGACCGCGGTCGTGACCAGGGCGGGATCTCGAAGCATGGCCGCGCGCTGGTCGGGGTTGGTGAGCAGGAGCAGGGTGCCCAGGTCGATGCGGACCACGGTGGTCTCGTGCCCGGCGAAGAGCAGCATCGCCGCCAGCCGGGCCACCTGATCGTCCGGCAACGTGCCCCCCTCGGCCGCGCCCAGGCCCGAGATCACGTCGTCTTGGGGATGGGTGCGCTTGCGGGCCACCAGCTCGCGCATGTACCCGACCAGCTCGGCCAGGGCCGCCTCCGCCCGCGGCCGGTCGTGGAGGTCAGCCATGTCACGCGACCAGAGCCGGAACCGCTCCCGGTCCGTGGCCGGCACCCCCAGCAGCTCGCAGATCACCAGCACCGGCAGGGGAAAGGAGAGGGCCTGGTGCAGGTCGACCGGCGGCGTCCTCCGGGCCAGGTCCGCCAGCAGCTCGTCGACCAGCGCCTCCACCCGGGGCCGCAGGGCCTCCATGCGCCGGGCGGAGAAAAAGGGGGTGAGCAGCCGGCGCAGGCGGGCGTGGTCGGCCGCCTCGGTGTCGTAGTTCTGGAGCGGACCCCCGAACAGGATCGAGTCGCTGAGGCGGGGCGCGCGCTCCGGGTCGGGGTGGGAGCGGCCCAGCCGGTCATCGCCCAGCAGCCGCTTGATCTCCCGGTAGCGGACCACCTGCCAGGCCTCGTCGCCGGTCAGCGTGCGCACCCTGGCCACGGCGCCCCGGGCCTGGAGTTGGCGCAGCCGCGGTGGCGTGGCCAGCGGGTCCGGCCGCGGGAAGGGCAGCGCGGGCAGGTCGTCGGAGGTGCGCATGGTCGGCTCCTCAGGCCCCGGCCACGACCGACCTCGGCGGCACGGCCCATGTGCCCCGAGCGATGGTCCAGACGGCGAGTGGGCCGAAGATCGCCAGCGCCAGCAGGGGGGAGCCGACCACCACCAGGCCAGGGGGCAAGGTCGCGGCCAGACCAATCCGGATCGAGGCCTCGGCGATCAGGGCCAACCCCCAGATCAGGGTCAGGCGGCGAGCCCTGGTGAGCGCTCCCGGCGCCCGCAGGGTGGCGTCGTATCGCTCCATCGCCGGCCGATCGCTGCCGGCCACGAAGGAGCGGCCGATCAGGTGGATGAGGGGACGCGAGGTCGGCAGCGAGAGTAGGCAGCCGGTGCCGAGCAGGCCGGTCACGACCGAGTCCTTGACCAGCAGGTAGTGGGGGTCGTGGAACAGGAGCCCGCCTCCGACCCCGAAGGCGATGGCGACCAGCGACACCATGCCGAGGGCATCCAGCCGCCCGGACCGAAGGGCGCCGAGCGTGAGCGCGGCCAGGGGAAAGGCGGCCGCCGCCAGCAGGGCGCCCAGGGTCGCCACTCCGTGGCCGGTCAGCACCTGGTAGGCGGCCACCGGGGCGACCACGTTGAGCGGGATGGCGGGGTGCAGGAGGCGGCGTCCCAGGCGCCGGATCCGGACCCGCACCAGCAACTCCTTCACGATCGTTTCCCTCCGCTTAGGACCTTGCTCTCGAGCACGGGATCAGGTTAGGAACGGCGACCTCGGGCGCCATCGGCGCCGGGGTGGAAATCTGGCTCGGTGCTCTCCACCCGGGGGTGGAGCGGGTCCGGGGGGGACCTCGTCCGCTGACTTGTGGCCCTCGCTCCGGCGGCGAGGCGACGATAGGGGGGATGGCAACCGTGCGACGCGTCCTCGCCCCCAACCCGGGACCCTTCACCGGGCCGGGCACCAACACCTGGATCATCGACGCCGGACCGGTGGTGGTCGTCCTCGACCCGGGCCCGGACGACGACCGTCACCTGGCGGCTCTGCGGCAGGCCGTCGCCGGCAGGCCGGTCGGCGTCGTCCTGGTCACCCACTCCCACGCCGATCACCTGGGCCTGGCCGAGCGCTTTGCCGCTCTCGTCCAGGCCCGGCTGGCGCGCCATCCGGAGCTGGCCGACGGCGACGTGGTCCGGGCCGGGAGCCTGAGCCTGGTCGCCCTCCACACCCCCGGTCACGCCTCCGACCATCTGGCGTACTGGATGCCGGACGACCGCGCCCTCTTCACCGGCGACCTGATCCTGGGCAGGGGCAGCTCCATGGTGGCCTACCCGGATGGCGACGTGGCCGCCTACCTGCGCTCCCTGGAGCGGGTGGCCGAGCTCGTGCCCAGAATGCTGTTCCCCGGCCACTGGGACCCGATCACGGAGGGGGCGCCGGCCCGGATCGAGGAGTACCGGCGCCACCGCTTGGAGCGCGAGCGACAGCTCCTCGAAGTGCTGGCCGCAGGCCCCGGCAGCGTCCAGGAGCTGACCGAACGCGTCTACGGTTCGGAGCTGGCCAACGTGGAGGGGCGCTCACAACTGCTGCGGGCGGCCGAGATGACGCTGCGCGCGCACCTGCACAAGCTGCTCGATGAGGGGCGGGTGGAGGAGTGCGAGGGCCGCTTCGAGCTGACCGGCTGACCGCCTCGGCCCGGGCACGGGCGTGGGTATGGTTGGCGCATGGCGATCGACGCCCCGCCCCTTCCGCCCCTCTCGGCGCTCTCCCTGGACGAGCTCCGGGGGTGGATGACCGTCCGCGGCCATCCTTCCTATCGGGCCCGCCAGGTGTGGAGGCACCTGGCCAGGGGCGCGGCCTTCGAGGAGATGTCGGACCTTCCCCTCGAGCTGCGCTCCCAGCTGGCCGCGTCCTTCCGGCCCCGCTCCCTGGTCGAGGTGGCACGGGTGGAGGCGGACGGCGGCGCCACCACCAAGCTGCTCTACCGGCTGGACGGCGAGGCCACGGTGGAGTCGGTCATCATGCGCTATCCGCGCCGGACCAGCCTCTGCATCTCCTCCCAGGTGGGCTGCCCGATCCGCTGCCCCTTCTGCGCCACCGGCCAGGGGCCCTTCGGGCGCAATCTGCGCCCGGAGGAGATCGTGGACCAGGCCTTCGATGCCGCCCGGCGCCTGGCCGCCGAGGGGCGGCGCCTCTCGCACGTGGTCTTCATGGGCATGGGAGAGCCGCTGGCCAACTACGAGGCCGTGCTCCGGGCGGTGCGGCGGCTGGTCGATCCATTGGGACCTGGCATCAGTCCCCGGCGGATCACGGTCTCCACCTCGGGCCTGGTGCCCCGGATCCGACGCCTGGCCGGCGAGGGCCTGCCGCTGACCCTGGCGGTCTCCCTCCACGCGGCCCGGGACGAGCTCCGCGACGTGCTGGTGCCCATCAACCGGCGCTACCCTCTTCGGGAGCTGGTCGCGGCCGCGGACGCCTTCGCCGAGCGGACCGGGCGCCGGGTCAGCTACGAGTGGGTGCTGCTGGCCGGGGTCAACGACACCGAGCGGGACGCCGAGGAACTCGGCCGGCTGCTGCGCGGGCGCCTGGCCCACGTGAACCTGATCCCGTTCAATCCGGTCCCGGACGCTCCCTTCCGGGAGCCCGCTCCCCGGGAGGTCCGACGCTTCGCCGCCCGGCTCCGCGCCCGGGGCCTGGAGGTGACCGTGCGCGACACCCGCGGGCGTGAAGGAGAGGCCGCCTGCGGCCAGCTCCGGGCCCGGACGCTCGTCGACGGGGACGAGGCCAGGGGACTTCCGATGCGGTCGGAGGTCGCCCATACTCGATGACATGACCGTCGCCGAACGGGCCGAGGTCGACTTCGGCCTCTTCGGTCCGGGCTCGATGGCCTGGCGGCTGCACCGGGAGCCGGCGCTGCTGGTCGGGGGGCTGCGTGCCCTCATGGTCCAGGCCCTCCACCCCCTGGCCATCGCCGCGGTCGCCGACCATAGCGACTACCGGTCCGACGTCTGGGGGCGGTACGCGCGGACCACCAACTACGTGACCACCACGATCTTCGGCACCACCCGCCAGGCGCAGGCGCTGGGCGCGCGGGTGCGGGAGATCCACCGACCCATCCGGGGCGTGGACCGGGTCACGGGGAGGCCGTACGCGGCCGACGATCCCGTGCTCCTGCTCTGGATCCACACCACGCTGGTGGACTCCTTCCTTGCCGCCTACCGTCGCTTCGTAGGGCCGCTGGACCCGGACGACGCCGATCGCTACGTGGCCGAGATGGTGCGGCAGGCGGAGCTGGTCGGCCTGTGCGCCGAGCAGGTGCCATCCGACGAACGGGCGAACCGGGCCTTCATCGACGGCTGCCGCCCCGAGCTCCGGTTGACGGAGGCCGCGGTCGAGGCGGCGCAGACGGTGCTACGGCCGCCCCTGCCGCTGTGGCGGCGGCCGCTCTGGACGGTGCTCGGCCAGGCCGCGATCTCGATCATGCCCGAAGACGCCCTGGCCCTGTACGGGATGCGCCGCCACCCCGCCGCCGAGGCAGCGGTGCGGCCTCTGGTCCGGGTCGGGACGCAGCTGGCCCGCCGGTTCCTTTCTCCACCGCCGGTGATCGTGGCCGCGGCCCGGCGCGCCCGGGCGGCCGGCCGCTCCTTCCCCTGAGCCGCGGGCCGATCGGGCTCAGCCGGCCTGGGGCCGCCGCGCCGGTCGCTCGGGGGGCGACCCGGCGGCCGAGGGACGGGATCGGAAGGCGAGGACCTCCTCGCTCACCAGGAACCCGGCCAGGATCAGGAGCACGCCCAGCAGCTGGCCCAGATAGAGCGCCCAGGTGATGCCGAAGCGATCCAGTCCGCTGGTGACGCTGGGGACGAAGCCTCCGACCGCGATCAGGATGGTGGCCGGCACCCGGGACTCGAGCCGGCCGGCGAGCAGGTCGGCGGCGGCTCGGGGCAGGGCCAGGAGCACGTTGACGGTGGTGGCCAGGGCCCGGTACAGGCCGCCCAGGACGGGGACGGGAAGGTGTCCGCCCAGCGCCTGGCGCCTGGGCAGATAGGCGTACGCGGAGTAGAGAGCACCGCCGACCAGGCTGAAGGCGCCGGCGATGTTGAAGGGGCCGGGCAGGATCTGGAGGTAGGGGGGCATGGCGCTCGCCACCGGGACGCCGGTGGCGGGGTCGAGGGCGTAGCCGGGGTGGGCGATGGGGGCGACGACGGTGAGCGCGGCGACGATCAGCGAGGCCACGCCCAGGATGGCCATGGCGACGTGGGCGGCGAGGACGGGGGAGACGGCCGTGGCCTCGATCACGGCCGCGCCCGCCAGCACCGCCACCACCATCACCAGCACCACGTGGCGCCAGGCGGCGGGCTCGCCCTGCCGGATCAGCTCCAGCTGGCTCAGCCAGGCGAAGAGGCCGCCGAGCGCGATCAGGGCCCCAACGAAGTAGCCGAACCGGGTGCGGGCGAGGAGGTAGAGGGTCCCGGTGCCCAGGTACGCGGCCACGTAGACGGCGCCGAAGAGGAACCAGGCCCGGTAGTAGAGCGCGTTCCAGCCCAGGGCCGAGCCCAGGGCCTCGGCCAGGGTGCTCAGCCCGTACCAGAGGAGGCCGAGCGACCACACCAGCTGGAAGGCCCGCCGGCGGCGCCGCCACTGCTCGAACACCAGCCCGGCGAAGCCGAAAGAGACCACCGCCGAGGCCAGGGGCAGGACGACGTTCATCGATGCGAACCTGCTCGCCAGGGGCGGGCGCCGGCCGCGCGGCCCATGGCCCGGGGCGACGGGCGGAACGGCGGCGACATCGTGGAGAACCATACCAGCGCGCACCCGGCCGACCGGTCCGGCTGCGGCGCTCTTCACGGCCGTGGCCGACCTGCGCGCGCCTGCCCGGACCGGTCGGCGTGTCCAGGACCCCGCGCATCACCGGTGCTGAGCTGTCCGAGCGCTCGAGCGACCGGGGTGGCGGAAGGTCGAGCGGCGTGGTTCACGTGCGCAGGCCCAGCCCCCGACCGGGGCCGGTGGGGTCACCGTCCCTGCCGGGTTGTGGAGGGCGGGTGAGCCGGTGCCGCCGGGGGACGCCTCGCCCGAGGACTCGGCGACGCCCCGGTGACCGTGACCGTCGCCGCCTGAGCGGCCTCGTGGCCGCCTGCCGCGGGCAGGGTCCGACCAGGCCGGGTGGGCGGGACCTCCTGCGTAAACTCACCATGCCATGGCCTCGCCCCCTCTCCCGCGGACCGCCCTCGAGGAGCTGATCGCCGGTCTCAACCCGGCCCAGCGCGAGGCCGTGGAGCACCTTGAGGGTCCCCTCTTGATCTTCGCCGGGGCGGGCAGCGGCAAGACGCGGGTCCTGACCGCCCGGATCGCCAACCTGATCGCCCGGCGTCGGGTCTGGCCGGATCGTCTGCTCGCGGTCACGTTCACCAACCGGGCCGCGCGGGAGATGCGGGATCGGGTCGCCCAGCTGGTGCCGGGCGCCGAGCGCATGTGGGTGGGGACCTTCCACGCCACCGCGGTGCGCATGCTCCGCCGGGACGGCGAGCGCATCGGCGTGCCCCGTACCTTCTCGATCTTCGACGAGGACGACAGTCGGGCGGCGCTCCGGCGGGTGATGGACGGCCTGCGCCTGGACCCCAAGCGGTACCCGCCGGCGGCCATCGCCGCCGCCATCTCCCGGGCCAAGAACGAGCTCGTCGACCCCGAGCGGTACCCGAACCGGAGCTTCCACGACGAGATCGTCCGTCGCTGCTACCAGGGCTACCAGCGCCTGCTGCGCGAGGCCGGGGCGCTGGATTTCGACGATCTGATCGGATGCGCGGTGCAGCTGCTGCTGAGCGACGAGGAGGCGCTCCAGGCCTGGCGCGACCGCTTCCGCCACGTCCTGGTGGACGAGTACCAGGACACCAACCACGCCCAGTACGTGTTCGTCAACCTGATCGCGGCCGAGCACCGCAACCTGGCCGTGGTGGGCGACGACGACCAGAGCATCTACGGCTGGCGGGGGGCCGACGTGCGCAACATCCTCGACTTCGAGAAGGACTACCCGGAGGCCAGGGTGATCCGGCTGGAGCAGAACTACCGCTCCACCCAGCCCATCCTCGACGCCGCCTACCACGTCATCCGCCACAACCGTGAGCGGGCGGAGAAGCGCCTGTGGACCGACCGCCCCGGCGGCGAGCGCGTGGTCCAGGTCCAGCTCTACAACGAGATCGAGGAGGCGGAGTTCGTCGCCGACGAGATCGCCCGGCTCCACCGCCGCGAGGGGCGCCGCCACGCCGAGATGGCGGTGCTCTACCGCATCAACGCCCAGTCCCGGGCCTTCGAGGACGTCTTCGGCCGGCGGCGTATCCCCTATCGGCTGGTGGGCGGCGTCCGCTTCTGGGAGCGGCGCGAGGTCAAGGATCTCCTCTCCTACCTGCGCCTGGCCCACAACCCCTCCGACGCGGTGAGCTTCGCCCGGGTGGTGAACGTCCCCCGCCGCAAGCTCGGCCCGGTGACGGTCGAGGCGGTGGCGGCGCACGCCGCCGCCACCGGGGCCTCGATCCTCGAGGTCCTGGCCGAGCCCCGCTCCGTGTCCGGCCTGCCGGCCCAGGCGCTGCCCGGCCTGGAGCGGTTCCGTCGGCAGCTGGAGTCGGTTCGGGCCGTGATCGGCGCGCTCCCTCCGAGCCAGCTGGTCGACCACGTCCTGCAGGTGATGGAGCTGGAGGCCCACTACCAGGACGGCACCCCGCAGGGGGATGCGCGTCTGGAGAACCTGCGCGAGCTGCGCGGTCTGGCGGCGGAGTTCGACGCCCTGCCCGATCGAGCCGAGGCCCTGGCCCAGTTCCTGGCCGAGATCGCGCTTCGTTCCGACGTCGACGCCGACCTCGAGGGCGACGAGGGGGTGACCCTCATCACCCTCCACATGGTCAAGGGCCTGGAGTTCCCGGTCGTGTTCGTGGTCGGCATGGAGGAGGGCCTGCTGCCCCACCGGCGGGCGCTCGAGGACCGGGAGCAGATGCCCGAGGAGCGGCGCCTGTGCTACGTGGGCATGACCCGGGCCCGGGACCGGCTCTATTTGACCTGCGCCTTCCGGCGGCACCTCTACGGCCAGTCGCAGCCGGCCCGGCCCAGCCGCTTCCTGGAGGAGATCCCGCCCCACCTGCTCCGGGCGCCGGGCGAGGGCGCGGCGCCGGCGACCCCGGTCCGGGGTGGAGTCGACGGCCGCGAGCGGTTCATCGAGCGTCAGGTCGAGGCCACGACCGCCGGACCGCCCCGGCAGCGTTTCCGCCAGGGGGACCTGGTCGAGCACGCGATCTTCGGCCCGGGAGTGGTGATGAAGAGCACGCTGACCCGGACCGACGAGGAGCTCGTGGTCCGCTTCGAGCGCTCCGGGGTCAAGATCATCAGCGGGAGCCTCGCGCCTCTGGTCCGGAGATGAGCGAGGAGGTCAGGCGGCGGCTGGAGGAGCTGCGCCAGCAGATCCGTTACCACGAGTATCGCTACTACGTCCTGGACGATCCCGAGATCACGGACGCCCAGTACGACGCCCTCTTCCGGGAGCTGGTGCAGCTCGAAGAGCAGCACCCCGAGCTGGTCACGCCCGATTCGCCCACCCAGCGGGTGAGCGTGGAGCCCGGCTCCCAGTTCGCGAAGGTCCGCCACCTGTCGCCCATGCTCAGCCTCCAGAACGCCTTCACCGAGGAGGAGATCCGGGCCTGGGACCGGCGGGTGCGGGCGGTGGTCGGGGAGCGGGTGGCCTACGTCTGCGAGCTCAAGATCGATGGCCTGGCCATCAGCCTCACCTACCGCCGCGAGGACGGCTCCAACCGGGCCCGGCTGGACCGGGCCGCCACCCGCGGCGACGGGATCACGGGCGAGGACGTGACCCCCAACCTCCGCACCGTCAGGAGCGTGCCCCTGGTGATCACGGCCCCGGAGGGGCTGCCCGAGCGCTTCGAGGTCCGGGGCGAGGTGTACATGCCCATCGCCAGCTTCGAGAAGCTCAACCAGGAGATGGAGGCCAGCGGCCGGCAGCCCTTCATGAACCCCCGCAACGCGGCCGCCGGCAGCGTCCGCCAGCTCGACTCCCGGATCACGGCCGGTCGCAACCTGCAGACCTTCATGTACACGCTGGACCCGGCCGGGCCAGCTCGAAGCCAGTGGGAGGTGCTGGAGACGCTGGCCCGGATGGGCTTTCGCGTCTCCCCCCATCGCGCCCGGGTCGAGTCCATCGATGCCGTGATCGAGTTCCATCGCGGCTGGCACGAGCGCCGACATCGGCTCGACTTCGAGATCGACGGGGTGGTGGTCAAGGTGGACGACCACGCCCAGCAGGTCGAGCTGGGGTTCGTCGCCCGCTCGCCCCGCTGGGCGATCGCCTACAAGTACGCTCCCGAGCGGGCCCAGACGGTGGTGGAGGACATCGTCTGCTACGTGGGCCGCACCGGCGTCCTCACCCCGGTGGCGCAGCTGCGGCCGGTGATCGTGGGCGGGGTGACGGTGCGCAACGCCTCGCTCCACAACGAGCAGGTGGTGAACCAGAAGGGCGTCTACGTGGGAGCGAAGGTGGTCGTCCAGCGGGCGGGTGACGTGATCCCCGAGGTGGTCTCGGTCGAGGACCCCCGGCCGGGCTGGAGGATGCCCGCCACCTGTCCGGTTTGCGGCGGGCAGGTGGTGCGCGAGGAGCCCTACGTGGCCCACCGCTGCATCAACCCCTTCTGCCCGGCCCAGCGGCTGGAGCGCCTGCGTCACTTCGCCTCCCGGGCGGCGATGGACATCGACGGCCTGGGGACCTCCACCATCCAGCAGCTGATCGACCGCGACATGGTGCGCGATCCCTCGGACCTCTACCGCCTGACCGTGGATGACCTGAAGGGCCTGGAGCGGTTCGCCGAGCGCTCGGCCAGGAACCTCTACGGACAGATCCAGGACAGCCGAAGGCCGTCGCTGGCCCGCTTCCTCTTCGCCCTCGGCATCCCCCAGGTGGGGGAGGCGACGGCCAGGCTGCTGGCCGAACGCTTCGGGTCGCTGGAGGGGCTGCGCGCCGCCACCGTGGAGGAGCTGCTGGAGGTGGAGGGGGTGGGGCCGAGCATGGCCAGGGAGATCCGGCTCTTCTTCGACGGCGCCGGGGGCGAGCTCGTCGACCGCCTGCTGGCGGCGGGGGTGGAGCCCCAGGCGGCGGAGCGGCGGGCGCCAGGCCCGCTGGCGGGCAAGACCTTCGTCTTCACCGGCACCTTGGGCCGCATGACCCGGCCGGAGGCCGAGGAGCTGGTGTCGCGCCTGGGCGGACGCGCCTCCAGCAGCGTCAGCTCGAAGACGGACTACGTGGTGGCCGGGGAGTCGCCGGGGTCCAAGCTCGAGCGGGCCCGGCGCCTCAAGGTGGAGGTCCTGAGCGAGGACGACTTCTTCGCCATGATCGAGCGCCTCTCGTCGTGAGCGCGGTGGAGCGCGGGCCCACGTGCCGGTTCTGCGGCCTCGCGGGCCTGCCCGCCGGAGCCCGTTTCTGCGCCCGCTGCGGACGACCGCTCTCCGGCGCCGGGATGGTGACCTCCCACCCGCCCCCGGCCCCCCTCTGGGTGCTGGTGCTGCTCTGGCTGGGGACGGTCGGGTTGCTCCTCCTGGTCGTCGTCTACGGCGTGGTCGCGATCGGGCTGGCGCCCATCCGCTCGGTGCCCCCGGGCGCCGATCGCGCCTCCGTCCGCGCCGCCTCGACCGTGGTGGCGGTGGGGGCGGCCGTCCTGTGCCTGGCCCACGGCGTGGCCGCCGCCGGCCTGTCCGCCCGACGGGCCTGGTCGCGGCCCCTGGCCACGCTGGTCTGCGCGACCTGGACGCTGACCTGCGTCGGCCTGCCGGTGGCGCTGCTGGCCATCGACGCCATCTGGCGGGTCCGCCGCGACGGCGGCCCGGCGCCGGTGCCGCCGGCCTGACCTCCCGCTCGGTCGGGAGCCGAGATCGACCCTGCGCCCGCTCCGGCCGCTCGTCCATACTTGCTCCTGGTTCGACATGGAGTTGGGTTTGCCGCCGCCGGTCGGGGCCTGGCCGACCGGGCTCGGGGGAAGGAGACAGGGCCGATGAGCCTCACCGCCGAGGACGTCCGGCACGTGGCCATGCTGGCCCGGCTGGGGCTGGAGCCCGGCGAGGAGGAGTTCTACGCCGCCCAGCTCGGCGCCATCCTGGCCCACATCGACCGGCTGCGCGAGCTGGACACCGAGGCCATCCCGCCCACCGCCCAGGCGGTCCCGCTCCCGGCCCGGATGCGCGAGGACGAACCCCGGCCCGGGCTGAGCCAGGAGCGGGCGCTGGCCAACGCCCCCGCGGCGCGGGAGGGGTACTTCGTGGTCGGAGCCATCCAGGAGGCGGAGCCGTAGCTGGCATCGAGGAGCTCCACGCGGCCCTCGAGCGACGCGAGCTGAGCGCGGTCGAGCTGGTGGAGCGGCACCTGGCGGTGATCGAGCGGGAGGAGCCGCGGATCGGCGCCTTCCTTCGGGTCACGGAGGACCTGGCCCGCTCCCAGGCGGCGGAGGCGGACCGGCGCCTGGCCTCGGGGGAGGGCGTCACGCCCCTCACCGGCATCCCCCTGGCGATCAAGGACGTGATCTGCGTGGCGGGGGTGGAGACCACCGCCGGCTCCAGGATCCTGAGCGGCTTCCGTCCTCCCTACGACGCCACCGTGATCGCCCGTCTGCGGGAGGCGGGAGCCGTCTTCCTGGGCATGACCAACTGCGACGAGTTCGCCATGGGCAGCTCGACCGAGAACTCCGGCTACCACCCGACGCGCAACCCGCACGATCCCTCCCGGGTGCCGGGCGGCTCCTCGGGGGGCAGCGCCGCGGCGGTGGCCTCGGGGGAGGCGGTCTACGCCCTGGGCACCGACACCGGAGGGTCGATCCGACAGCCGGCGGCCCTCTGCGGCGTGGTGGGCATGAAGCCCACCTACGGGCGGGTGAGCCGCTACGGCCTGATCGCCTTCGCATCCAGCCTCGACCAGATCGGCCCCTTCGCCACCGGGGTCCGCGACGCGGCGCTGGTGCTGCAGGCGGTGAGCGGTCCCGATCCCCGCGACGCCACCAGCGCCGACCGGCCGGTGGACGTGCTGTCCGAGCTGGAGGCGGGGGTGGAGGGCCTGCGCCTGGGGGTGCCGCGCGAGTACTTCCAGGTCGAGGGCATGGAGCCCGGGGTCAAGGCGACGGTGGAACGGGCGCTGCTGGTGCTGGAGCGGGCCGGGGCCGAGCTGGTCGAGGTCAGCCTTCCCCACACCGACTACGGCCTGGCGGCGTACTACATCATCGCCCCCGCCGAGTGCTCCTCCAACCTGGCCCGTTTCGACTCGGTGCGGTACGGGCTGCGGGTGGAGGGGGAGAACCTGCTCGAGACCTACCTCCGGACCCGCCGCCAGGGCTTCGGCCCCGAGGTGCGACGGCGCATCATGCTCGGCACCTATGCGCTCTCGGCCGGCTACTACGACGCCTACTACCTGAGGGCGCAGAAGGTGCGGACGCTGATCGCCCGGGACTTCGAGCAGGCCTTTCTCCACTGCGACGCGATCGTCAGCGCCACCTCTCCGGTGGTCGCCTTCCCGCTCGGGGCCAAGCTGGCCGATCCCCTGGCCATGTACCTGAACGACGTGCTCACGCTGGGGGGGAACCTGGCCGGCCTGCCCGGCGTCAGCGTGCCCTGCGGCACCTCCGAGGGACTCCCCGTCGGCCTCCAGGTCCTGGCCCCCCAGTGGCGGGACGCGACCGCGCTGCGGGTGGCGCGCGCCTACGAGGTGGCCCGTGACTGACTCCCGCTGGGAGGCCGTGATCGGACTCGAGGTCCACGCCCAGCTGGCCACCCGCTCCAAGATGTTCTGCTCCTGCCCCACCGACTACCTGGGGGCGCCGCCCAACACCAACGTCTGCGAGGTCTGCCTGGGCCTGCCCGGGGTCCTGCCGGTGATCAATCGGCGGGCCGTGGAGCTGACGGTGAGGACGGCGCTCGCCCTGGGGTGCCGGATCGCCCGCCACACCCGGTTCGACCGCAAGAACTACTTCTACCCCGACCTCCCCAAGGGGTACCAGATCAGCCAGTACGAACTGCCCATCGGGCGGGAGGGCCGGCTCGAGGTGAACGGGCGCACGGTGCGCATCACCCGGGTGCACCTGGAGGAGGACACGGGCAAGCTGCTCCATGCCGGCGACGCGCTGGAGACGGCCGGGGAGTCGCTGGTGGACCTGAACCGGGCCGGGGTCCCGCTGATGGAGATCGTCAGCGAGCCCGACCTCACCGGCGCGGACGAGGCCAGGGACTACGCCGTCACCCTGCGGGAGATCCTGCGCGCGATCGGGGCCTCGGAGGCGGACATGGAGAAGGGGCAGCTCCGGGCCGAGGCCAACGTCTCGGTGCGGCCCCGGGGCTCGACCGAGCTGGGCGTCAAGACCGAGCTCAAGAACATCAACTCCTTCCGCTTCCTGCAGCGGGCGGTGGAGCACGAGATCCGCCGCCAGATCCGGCTGCTGGAGTCGGGCGGGGTGGTCGTCCAGGAGACCCGGGGCTGGTCCGAGGCCGAGCAACGAACCTTCTCCCAGCGCACCAAGGAATACGCCCAGGACTACCGGTACTTCCCCGAGCCCGACCTGCCTCCCCTGGAGCTGGACCCGGCCTGGGTGGAGCGACTGCGGGCGTCGCTGCCGGAGCTGCCGCCGGCCCGGCGTCGCCGTCTCGTGGAGCAGTACGGCCTGCCCGAGTTCGACGCCGGCCAGCTCACGCTGGACGCGGCCACCGCCGACCTCTTCGAGGCCACGGTGGCGGCGGGGGCGCCCCCCAAGCAGGTGGCGAACTGGATCATCGGCTCCCGGCCGAGCCTCGCCCCCGAGCACCTGGCCGAGCTGATCCGCCTGGTGGTCGAGGGAACCATCAACCGGGAGCAAGGGCTGCAGGTGCTCGAGGAGGCGCAGGCCAGCGGCCGGCCGCCGGGCGAGCTGGTGCGCGAGCGGGGGCTGACCCAGGTCAGCGACGAGGCGGCCCTGGCCGGGGTCATCGAACGGGTCCTGGCGGAGAACCCGCGGGCGGTGGCGGACGTCCGGGCCGGCCGGCAGCAGGCGATCGGGGCCCTGCTGGGGCAGGTGCGGCAGGCAACCGGGGGCCGGGCGAACATGAAGCTCGCGACCGAGATGCTGCGACGCCGGCTGGGATCGTGATCGCGAGCTGAGCAACCGTTTTTTCGACCGGGGTAGCGGCTGCGTACCCCAGGCATGGCGGTCAGGCTGATGGGGGGTGACACCGATCTAGACATCGCTGAAGGATTGGCTGCGGGGGACGTCGACGCGCTGGCGCGCCTCTACGACCGGTACGGTGCGCTGGCCTTCTCCGTCGCCCTGCGCATCGTGGGCGACCCGGGGCGGGCCGAGGACGTGGTCCAGGACGCCTTCCTCAAGCTCTGGCACGGTGCCTCGCGGTTCGACGCCCATCGCGGCTCGCTGCGCACCTGGGTCATCACCTCGGTGCGCAACCGTTCGATCGACTACCTCCGGGGCCGCAACGCGCACGAACGTCAGGAACGCGAGATCCCACTCGAGACCGAGGCCGAGGGCTTCGGCGCCGACCCCTGGCTCGAGGTCGCCCAGTCGATCCAGCGGGACGTGATCCAGGAGGCGCTGGCCAGCCTGCCGCCCGAGCAGCGTCAGGCCGTCGAGCTCGCGTACTTTGGGGGTTACTCGCATCGCGAGATCGCCGAGATGATCCGGGTGCCACTGAGCACGGTCAAAGGGCGCATGCGACTGGCCCTGGAGAAGCTTCATTCGTATCTGCAGGGCAGAGGGTTCCTCGATGACGGCTGACCACGACGGCATGGAGGACGCCATCGCCGCCTACGTCCTCGGCGCCTGCCCGGACGAGGAGCGTGCGATCGTCCGGGCCCACCTCGGGAGTTGCGGAAGCTGCCGCGAGCTGGCCCGGCGGCTGAGGGAGGCGGTCGACGTCCTGGCCCTGAGCTGTGCCGGCCAGTCGCCGCCCCCCGGGCTGCGCCAGCGCATCCTGGAGGCGGCGGCCTCGTCTCCGCCCTCCCCGGCGGCGAACGGGACCGGCGGGGAGCCGGGGGCGGCCCGGCGCGCGCGCCCCCGGCCGCGGACCTCGTGGCGCCTCCGGCTCGCGCTGGCCGCGGCGGCGGCGCTGCTGGCCGGCCTGGCGGGCACGGTGACCTGGAACCTCCGACTCCAGCAGGAACTCGACCGGCGTCCGCCGGCCTACGTCATGCAGGGAACCGGGCCCCTGGCCTCGACCAGGGGCAGCGTGGCCGACGTGGGCTCGGGCCAGCTCACCTTGGTGAGCTTCAGCGCCATGCCACCGCCGCCTCCGGGCCGGGTCTACGAGGTATGGCTGGTCATGGAGTCGGGCCGGGTGGTGTCGGCCGGCGCCGTTCGTCCCGACGCTCGTGGTGATGCCCACCTGCTGATCCAGCGTCCGCTGGCCGGGGTACAGACCGTCTCCGTCACCCTGGAGACGGCCCCCGGCACATCGTCGGCGCCGAGCGGCAAGCCGCTCATGGCCGCTCAGGTCAACCGCTGAGCCCCGACCCCGCCGGGACGGCGGGCGCGCCCGTGTAGTCTTTCACCCATCGTCTCGCCGCCGGACCTTCACGTGCACAGCCAGTTCTCGTGGGATGCGCCCCGAGGGGACATGGAAGCCTCCTGTCGGCGGGCGCTGGAGCTGGGCCTGCCCGCCATCGCGTTCACCGAGCACGCCGACTTCGTGGGCGGTGGCTACCCGGACCACCGTCCCCTGGACCTCGCCGGCTACCTCGATGCCCTCGACCGCTGTCGGGCGCGTTTCCCCTCCCTCCGCATCCTGAGCGGGGTGGAGCTGGGACAACCCCACCGCTTCCCCGCCGAGGCCGCGGCGGTGCTGGCGGCGGGAGGGCTGGATCGGGTGCTGGGGTCGGTTCACTGCGTGCCCTGGGCGGAGAGCCTGATGGACGTGAGCCTGGAGGGTCTGCTCACCCCCGAACGGGCGCCGGACCTCCTCCGCTCGTACCTGGGCGAGGTGCTGGCCCTGGTGGAGGGCGGCCAGGGCTTCGAGGTGCTGGCCCACCTCGACTACCCCAAGCGCTACTGGCCGCACGCCGAGGTCCCCTACCGTGAGCAGGACTACGAGGAGGAGTTCCGGGCCGTCCTGCGCGCCGCCGCCGTCCGGGATCTGGCGCTGGAGATCAACACCACGCGCGGGGTGGAGCCCGGCCGCGGGCTGTGCCCCGGTCCGGTGGTGCTGCGCTGGTGGGTCGAGGAGGGAGGGAGGGCGCTCTCGTTCGGGAGCGATGCCCACGATCCGGAGCGGATCGCCCTCGGCTTCGAGCTGGCGGCGCGGCTGGCCGAGGGCCTCGGCTTCAAGCCCAACCACGACCCGACCGGCTTCTGGCGGCGATGACCGGAGGGACGAGGTGACGACGTCGGTGGTACTGCGGCCGCAGCGCCCGGCGCACGGCGGCACCGTGGTCGCCCACCGGGACGGGCACCCGGTCCTCGTCGCCTACGCCATGCCGGGCGAGCTGGTCGAGGCGGAGCCGACCGGTCGCCGAGGGGGGCTGGAGCTGGCGAGGACGGTGCGCGTGCTCGAGCCCTCCCCGGACCGCGTGACCCCGTCCTGCCCCCACTTCGGCGAGTGCGGTGGGTGTCAGTGGCAGCACGCGCGCTACCGCCGCCAGCTGGAGCTGAAACGGCAGGTGGTCGACGACGCCTGGCGCGGGGTCGGGCTCCGTCTCCCCGCCGACACGCCCGTGCTGGGCATGGAGGACCCCTGGCGCTATCGCATCCGGGGCGAGTTCGAGGCCCGGTACCGGGGCGGCCGGCTGGAGCTGGGCTTCCACCGTCCGCGGTCGCACACCGTGCTGCCGGTGCGCACCTGCCCGATCCACGACGAGCGCATCGAGCGCGCCCTGCCCGCCTTCCGACAGGCGGTGGAGGAGCGCGGGCTGCGCGACCTCCAGAGCCTCCGGCTCACGGTCGAGCCGACCGGCCCGGGGTTGCTCTGGTGTGCGCAGCGTCGCGGCTCGCGCCCGGACGCCGACCCCGTTCTCGGGGCCCGAGTGGCGGAGCTGCTCCCGGACCTGGTCCTGCTGGACGACTCCATGAGCCTGGAGGTCTTCGGCCTCACCTTCCGCGTGCGCAGCGACACCTTCGTCCAGACCAACTACCGGCAGATGCTGGTGCTCTACCGAGTCGTGGTCGACATGCTGCAGCCGGAGCCGAGGGACGCGCTGCTCGACCTCTACGCCGGCATCGGCACCATCGGCCTGGTGGTGGCGGGGCAGGTGGGCTCGGTCACCGCCGTCGAGGAGAACCCGGTGGCGGCGCGCCTGTCCGTGCTCAACGCCCGGATCAACGGCGTGGACAACTTCAAGGCCCTGCCGGGCCGGGCCGAGGACGTGCTACGCCGGCTCCGGACGGGTCGCCACCGGACAGCCGTCCTCGACCCGCCCCGGGCGGGATGCGACGCGGTTGCCATCGCCGAGCTGCTGCGTCTCGCCCCCGACCGTCTCGTGTACGTCAGCTGCGAGCCCAGCACCCAGGCCCGGGACGTCGCCCTCCTCGTCCGGGGAGGCTATCGGGTCCGCCGGGCGGCGATCGTCGACATGTTCCCCCACACCTACCACGTGGAGTCGGTCGCGCTCCTGGAGCGCGCCGCCTGAACCTTCGCTCCAGGTCCGGCGTGCACGGCTGGGGCGGGGAACCCGGTGATCGCTCAGCGGACCAGCGTCTCGTCCAGCGAACGCTTCAACGTCCGCAGGGCGTCGGCCGGGATGGGGGCCTCCTCGATCCAGCCGAAGACGGCGTCGACCACGCCGTGCCAGCGCGTCACCTGGCGCTCCATGGCCGAGCTCCAGTGGAAGCTGGACCAGGCCACCCCGGACAACCAGCCCGCGATCACACAGCAGAGCACGCCACTGCCGAGGCTCATCCAGCGCAACCAACCCCCGACCTGGACCGAGGTGAGCAGGAGCACCCCCAGGCTCAGGTTGGCACACACGAAGATGGGCAGGGCAACGCGATAGAAGAAGGCGTGCCGCCTTCGGTACTTCGCCTGCATGTGATTTCCCCCCAGGGTGAGGCTGTCCGGCGCGCTCCCGCCCTCGCCGGCATGCCGTACCCCTCTTCGAATCTCCTTGGCCGGCTACCAGCTTCGCCATCGGCCGGCATTACGCCAATGGGACATCCGTCCCGGATGTCCCGGCCCGACGACGGCAGGAAACGCGCCGCCCCGGGTGACCCGCCTGGGTGCGTCCGGGACTTTCGCGCAGGATCGTTGCCAGCGCCCATTGTGACGCGTTCGGAACCCTATCGAGAATGAAGCCGGAGGCGCTGAGGTGTCCGATGGAGCATGACGCGTTGAACGGGACTGGCACGGATCGCGTTCGGCCGCTGCGGGTGCGGGTGGGCGTCGTCGGCTGCGGGTACTGGGGGCCTCACCTGGTCCGGAACCTCCACGACATGGCCGAGGTGGACCTGGTGGGGGTGGCCGAGCGACGGCCGGATCGACTCCACTACGTCCGGCGCAGCTACCCGACCGTGCAGCTCTTCTCCGATCATCGGGAGCTGCTGGAGGGCGAGATCGACGCCGTGGTCATCGCGACCCCGATCCGGACCCACTACGCGTTGGCGCGCGAGGCCCTGCTGGCGGGGAAGCACGTGCTGGTGGAAAAGCCGCTGGCGGCCAGCGTGTTCGAGGCTCAGGAACTCCTCCGGCTGGCCCGTGAGCGCGGCCTGGTCCTGATGGTCGGTCACACCTTCCTCTACAACCCGGCGGTGCGGGAGCTGCGACGCCTGGTCCAGGAGGGCGAGCTGGGACGTATCTACTACGGCGACGGCGCCAGGCTCAACCTTGGCGTCTTCCAGCGCGACGTCAACGTGATCTGGGACCTGGCTCCGCACGACATCTCGATCCTGATGTACGTGCTGGAGCAGATGCCCGTCGAGGTCAGCGCCCGGGGGAGCGCGTGTGTTCAGCCCGATGTCCACGACGTCTGTTACCTGGAGGTGCTCTTCTCGGCGGGAACCAGCGCTCACATCCATGTGAGCTGGCTCGACCCCGACAAGGTGCGCCGTCTCACCCTGGTCGGCGATCGCCGGATGGCCGTGTACAACGACGTCTCACCGGTGGCCAAGCTCCGGGTCTACGACAGCGGCGTGGACCACCCCACGACCGACAACTACGGCGAGTTCGAGCTGGCCTACCGGCACGGGCAGATCGTGATCCCGTACATCCACTGGCGGGAGCCGTTGCGACAGGAATGCGAGCACTTCGTGCACTGCGTGCGCACCGGCCAGCGACCGCTGAGCGACGGGGAACAGGGGCTGGCCGTGGTCGCCGTCTGCGAGGCCGCCGACCGCTCGCTGGCCAGCGGCGGGGTGCGCGTGCCGGTCGAGCCCCGGCTGGCACCGTCGCAATCCGCCTCCAGGGAGGGGATGGAGACGGCGCCGCCCAGCGCTTCGGCGCGGTGACGGCGCCGTTCTCCGGGCGCCCCGGCCGGGGCGGGCCGGGGGCCACGTGCCCCGCCTCGGCGGCCACCGGTCGTCCCGGCGGGCAGCGGGAAGGGTTACCTGATTGGATTCCGGGCCGGGCCGTGCTCGGGCGGGACGGCCGAGCGGTCAGCGGCCCCTGCGGGCGGGGCGGCCGCGCCGGCCCCGGGAGGTGAGGGAGGCCCCGCCAAGGTCGAATTCGAGCTGGAGGGAGAGTCATGGTACGTGCCAATCCGACCACGGTCGTGGTCGGCGCCGGTCCTTACGGCCTCTCGGTGGCCGCTCACCTTCGTGCCCACCGGTTACCGGTCCTGCTCTTTGGACGGCCGATGGAACTCTGGCGGCGGATGCCGGCCGGGATGTGCCTGAAGTCGAGCTGGTCCGCCTCGAGCCTGTCCGATCCCGCCCGCGCCTATAGCCTGGATCGGTACGCGGCCGCCACCGGAGCCGGGCGCCAGGATCCGATCCCGCTCGGCTTCTTCTGCGACTACGCGCGCTGGTTCCAGGAGCGGGCCGTACCGCCGGTCGACGAAGGCCGGGTCACCTGTCTTCGTCGGGCTCCGGACGGGTTCCACCTCGAGCTCGCCGACGGTCGCACGGTGGAGGCCGGTCGGGTCGTGATCGCGGTCGGGATCAGCCGTTTCGCCCGGATACCGGAGTTCGCCAGAGGACTCCCGCCGGAGGTGGCGAGTCATACCTCCGAATGCCTGGACCTGGGACGGTATCGGGACCGCGAGGTGGCGGTGGTGGGGGCCGGCCAGAGCGCGCTCGAGTGGGCCGCCCTCCTGCACGAGGCCGGAGCCCACGTTCAGCTCATCGTGCGCCAGCCGATCGCATGGGTCGACCGCCGCCTCTACCAGCTGCATCCGGTGGTGCGCGAGCTCCTCTACGCTCCCAGCGACGTGGGCCCAGCGGGGGTGAGCCGCGTGGTCGACCGGCAGCTGCTGGTGCGCCGGCTGCCCACCCGCCTGCGGCGGGCGCTGACCGTCCGCTCGGTGCGGCCGGCGGGAGCGACCTGGCTGCGGCCCCGCGTGGAGGGGGTGATCGACACCACCCAGGGGGTCGAGATCCGGACCGCCGAGCCGGTGGGGCGGAGGCTGCGGCTGGGCCTGGACGACGGCAGCATCCGCGAGGTCGACCACCTGGTGCTGGGCACCGGCTTCGTGCCCGACGTCAACCGCCTCGATTTCCTCGCCCCCGACCTGCGGACGCGCGTCGCCGTCGATGGGCGGCTGCCGGTGCTCGACCGCTGGTTCGAGTCATCCGTGCCCGGCCTCCACTTCGTGGGGGCGCTGGCCGAGCGTGACTTCGGGCCCCTCTGCCGCTTCGTCGCCGGCGCCGACACCGCCGCCCGGCAGGTGGCGCGGAGGGCGCTGGGGCGATGAACCGCCGCCCGGGGGCGGTGGTCCTGGGCAGTGACTTCCGAGCGCTGGCCGTCGTGCGCAGCCTGGCCCGGCGCGGCGTCCCCTGCGCCCTGGTCGACAACCTGCCCCGATCGGCGTGGTTCTCCCGCCACGTGGTCGCACGCGTGCGCTGGCGGGGGCCGATGGACACGCCCGACTTCGGCGCCTTCCTGCTCCGGCTGGGCCGGGACCGGTTCCGGGACTGGGTTTTGTTCCCCATGTCGGACGACACCGTGGCCCTGGTGGCGGAGGAGCGCGAGCAGCTCCGGTCGGCCTACCGCCTGACCACGCCCCCGCCGGACACGGTCCGCCTGGCGCAGGACAAGCGCCGGCTGTACGCCCTGGCCGAGGAGCTGGGGGTGCCCGCGCCTCGGACGTGCTGCCCGGCCACCGCCGACGAGCTGGTCTCGATCGAGCTGCCCTTCCCGGTCGTGGTCAAACCGGCCAACTCGGCATCCCTGCAGGCGGCCGCGCGCAAAAAGGCCCTGGCGGCCCGTGACCCGGACGAGCTCCTGGCCGCTTACCGAACGGTGGCGGGCCTGGTCGGGAACGAGGGCCTGATGGTCCAGGAACTCATCCCGGGCGATGGGGCCTCGCAGTTCTCGGTGGGCGCGTTCTGCCGCGACGGCCACTGCCTGGTGGCCCTGACCGTCCGTCGTCGCCGCCAGTTCCCGGTCGACTTCGGGCTGGGCAGCTGCTTCGTGGAGTCGGTGGAGGTGCCCGAGCTGATCCCGCTCGCGCTGACCCTGATCGAGCGGATGCGCCTCTCCGGCATGGTGGAGGTCGAGTTCAAGCGCGATCCCCGCGACCGACGCTTCAAGGTCCTGGACGTCAACCCGCGGGCCTGGGGGTGGCACGGTCTCTGCCGGGACTGCGGCGTGGACCTGCCCCACCTCCAGTACCTGGAGGCGACCGGCGCGCCCCTCCCGGAGTGCCGGGTGCGCTACGGTCCCCGCTGGCGACGTCTGCTCACCGATCTCCCGGCGGCCCTGGTGGAGATGCGGAGCGGCACCCTCTCACCCCTCGCCTACGCCCGGTCCTTCCTGGGGCCGACCTCGCGCTCGGTGCTCGACCTGCGCGACCCGCTGCCCGCCCTGGGCGACGTGGCCGTGGCCCTCGGCCGTCTGGTCGGGATGGTCGCCCGCGGCCCGCGCGATGTCCGGTCGGTGCGCATCGCCCCGTTGGAGGCGGTCGAGTCGCTCGGCCGGGACAGAAGAGGGGAGGCCTGAGCGTGGCGCCCGGCGACCGGGACGCCGGCCCATGGTCCTGGGCTGGGGTCCGCGACCGTGGCCGAGCCGCCCATGGGGAGGGCGTGACCGCCGTTCGTAGGCTGGGAGGTGATGGTGCGGGGTGCTGCCTCCCGGGCCCCCGGCGCCCGCACGAGGTCGCCGGGCGGCCGCGCCGGCCGCCGACGCCTCCTGGCCGGGTGGACCGTGCTGCTGGCCCTGGTCGCCGCCGGGCTGGGGGCGTGCTCGAGGCCGGGGTCGCCGCCGCCCAGCGCCGCTTCACCTCTGCCCGGTTCCTGCCAGCCGGGCTCCCCCAGAACCCTGGACCTCCCCTCCGTGGTGGGCCTGAACTACGGTGAGCCGGACACCGTGAACGGCGACTGGGTGGGCACGGCCTGGCTGCGGCCCAACGTCTGGCCCCAGGTCCGGCCCCGGCTGCAGCAGGACCTGGACTTCATCGTCTCCCACCACCTGGGCGAGGTGCAGCGGATCTTCATCGGCCTCGACCAGCTGATGGTCTGGAACCGGTCCACCGGCTTCGTCCGGTTCGACCCCGTCGCTCTGCGCAACTTCCAGGAGGCGCTGGACATGTTCCAGGCCCATCACCTGAAGGTGATCGCGGTCATCTTCGACCAGGAGGTCCGCTCCAGCCCCGGCAACTTCCACTTCCAGGCCCTGGACGGACAGCATCCGGCCATGCGCGCCGGCTACCTCCGGGCTCTGGATCAGTTCCTGCGGCGCTTCGGCTCGAGCCCGACGGTGGCGGCCTGGGACCTGTTCAACGAGGCCTACAACAGCCTCGGGCGAGAGGGTGGGTTGCCCAGGCCGCCGGCCGAGGACCCGGTCAGCCCCAACTATTCGGACACGGTCGTCCACGACTGGATCCGCGACCTCTACCGGACGGCGCGCTGTGCCGCCCCCCGGGCCTGGTTCACGGTCTCCGACACCACCGAGCTCTACTGGAAGAACCCTCCGGACACGAGCCTGTACCAGGGCGCCGTCGACTTCTATGACATCCACGTCTACGCCAGCCATCCCTCGCCCCCGGACTGGCCGCGCGAGCTGCACAAGCCCTACCTCCTGGGCGAGGTGGGAGCCGACTACCCCGCGGATTTCGAGAACCCGGCGCTGAACGCCGGGGTGGTGCAGTGGTGGGTGAGCCACGCCTCCGCCCTGGGGGTGAAGGCGGTGCTCGCCCACGACGCCTCCGGGTCCATCTACTCCCTCCGCACCGGGACGCTCACCGCCACCGGTCGGGTCATCGCGGGGGTGGCGTGATCGACCTCGGGCCGGTCTCGGGGCCGGAGGCGGGATCGCTGGTGGAGCTGAGCCCCGAGGACCCGGCCTGGATCTCCTTCGCCGCCGAGACGCCGGGCGCGAGCGCCTTCCACCACCCTGCATGGCTGCGGGCGGTCACCGGTGCCTACGGCTATCCGGCGCTGGTGCTGGCCCACCTGGACGAGGGGGGCAGGATCGTCGCCGGCGCGCCGATGGCGCGGGTCCGTCGCCCCTCGGGCCAGGTGATGGTGTCGCTGCCCTTCTCCGACCACTGTCCCCCGCTGGGGCGCGACGAGCTGGCCCTGCGCCGGTTCGCCCTGGAGGCGGCCGCCTGGGCCTCCCGGGCGGGAGCCGCGATGGAGCTGAGGGGCGGGCTCCCGGAGGTGGAGGGCTGGACCTCGTACGCGGCCGGCGTTCTCCACCTGCTGCGGCTGGAACCGGGTGTGGATGCGCTCTGGAAGGGCCTCCGGGAGGCGTTCCGGCGGCAGATCCGGCAGGCCCGCCGGGCCGGCCTCCGCGTCCGCTTCAGCCGCGAGGCCCGGGACCTCGACGCCTTCTACCGGCTCCAGGTGGCGACCCGGCGGCGGCAGGGGGTGCCGGTCCAGCCGCGCCGGTTCCTGGCCTCCGTGTGGCGGGAGTGCGTGCTCGGGGGACCGGGCTGGGCGGCGATGGTGGAGACCCCGGAGGGCCTTCCCATCGCCGCCTCGCTGCTCCTGGCCTGGAACGGCCTGGTGATCGAGAAGTTCCAGGCCTCCGACGCCGCCTACTGGTCGCTCAAGCCCAACCAGCTCCTGATCTGGGCGACGATCGAATGGAGCTGCGAGCAGGGATACCGCCTCTTCGACTTCGGGCGGACGGATTCCGACCACCTGAGCCTCCAGCGCTTCAAGGCCGCGTGGGGCGCCGAGCCGGTCCCGCTCCGATACGCCGCCACGGGGCGGGCGGGCAGCCGGGCGGAGGCCGACGGCCGGCTGGGAGGTCTGTTGCGGGCGGTGATCCGGCGCTCGCCGGCGGTGGTCTGCCGGGCGTTGGGAGAGCTGCTGTACCGGTACGCGGCCTGAACCCCGGGCGCGGGAGACGAGGAACCGAGGAGGTGGTGACGATGGGTGACGGGGAGGCCCTCCCGGCGGGTGTCGAGCTCTACCGCGGCAACCACCCGGCGCGCTTCTGGCGGCTGCTGGTCGAATCCGAGCCTCCGGCGGCGCTCTGGGAGGCGGCGGCCCACGAGGCCACCGTCGAGCTGCCCCCGGCCGCCCGGCGCGGCGACCTCGATCACCTGCTCTGGGCGACGCTGGGCGAGGGCCAGTTCGGACCCGACCACTGGCATTTGTCCCAGCCCCGGCGGCTCTACTACCTCCTCAAGCCGCTGCTCGTCCGCGGGCTCCGGGTTCGGCTGCGGCGTCTGCACGCGGCCCGGGCCCGGCGGCGCTTCCCCCTCGACTGGCCGGTCGAGGACCGCTACCGTCGCTTCCTCTGGGAGGTGGTGGGAGGCGTGATGAGGCGGCTGGGTGCGACCGAGCTGCCCTTCCTCTTCTTCTGGCCGGAGGGGACCCGGTTCGCCCTGGTCCTCACCCACGACGTGGAGGACGAGGCCGGCCAGCGCTTCGCCGGGCGGGTGGCGGATCTCGAGGAGAAGCTCGGGTTCCGTTCCTCGTTCAACTTCGTGGGCGAGCGGTACCGGCTGGACCGGGGCCTGATCGACGACCTCCTGCGCCGGGGGTTCGAGATCGGGGTGCACGGTCTGCGCCACGACGGGCACGAGTACGACTCGTGGGCGGTGTTCGAGTCCACCGCCCGGCGCGTCAACCTGACCCTGGCGGAGCTCGGCGCCACCGGCTACCGGGCCCCCATGACGCACCGACATCCGGCCTGGATGCAGTCCCTGGAGGTCGAGTACGACACCTCCTTCTTCGACAGCGATCCCTTCGAGCCCGTCCCGGGCGGCACCATGAGCCTCTGGCCGTTCCAGATCGGGCGCTTCTGGGAGCTGCCCTACACGCTCCCCCAGGACTCCACCCTGGTCGACCTGCTGGGGGAACGGACGCCTCGTCTCTGGCTGGAGAAGGTGGACTACGTGAGCCGGCACTGCGGGATGGCGCTTCTCAACTCCCACCCCGACTACCTCCGTCACGCCCGGTACTGGTCCGTGTACGAGGCCTTCCTGGGCGAGATGCGCGCCCGTGAGGGCTACTGGCACGCGCTTCCCCGGGAGGTCGCTCGGTGGTGGCGACGGCGGGCCGAGGGGGGGCACGCGGCCGCGCTCGCGGGCGGGCGGGAGGCCCGGCTGCACCGCCCGGCGGAAGGGCGGGTGGAGGTGGCACCGCCGGCCGGGAGCGGCCCCCCGGCGCCGTTCTCCGGCGACGGGGAGCGCGGACCCGGGGAGGCCGCCGGTTCCGGCGGTGCCGGGCGGCCGATCCTGCCCCGCTGACGGGTGGTCGGCCCCCGACACATGTCCCGGCCGGGCGCCGTCTCGACCCAGGCCGCCCCTGGGGTGTCCCATGCGCCGTGCCCGTCGAGTACGGCCACACTATGTCCAGTGAAGCTCCAGGGCAGGCGTGTCCTGGTCACCGGTGGGGCAGGGTTCATCGGCAGCCACGTGGTCGAGCTGCTCGCCTGCGCCAACCGGGTGACCGTGCTCGACGATTTCTCGGTGGGGCGGGTGGAGAACCTGGCCGCGGCGGCCCCGCGGGTCCGGATCGTCCGCGGGGACGTCACCGACCGTGACCTCGTGACCGAACTCGTCCGGGAGGCCGAGGTCGTCGTCCACATGGCCGTGGTCTGCCTGCGCGAGTCGATCGGCGACCCCCTGCGGACGTTCCTGGTCAACGACCTGGGCACCCTCAACGTGCTGCTGGCGGCCCGGGGCTCGACGCACCTGGAGCGGCTGGTCTACGTGTCCTCCTCGGAGGTGTACGGCAGCGCCCGGCGATCGCCCATGGACGAGGAGCATCCGCTGTGCCCCATGACGCCGTACGCCGCGAGCAAGCTCGCCGGCGAGGTGCACGCGCTCTCCTTCTTCCGGACCTACGGCCTGCCGGTGGTGGTGGTCAGGCCCTTCAACGCCTACGGTCCCCGCTCCCACCTCCGGGGAACGAGCGGGGAGCTCATCCCCCGCCTGGCGGCCAGGGCCCTGGCGGGCCGGCCGCTGGTGATCTTCGGCGACGGGAGCCAGACCCGCGACTTCACCTGGGTGGGGGACGTGGCCCGGGGGATCGCGCTCGCGGCGGAGTGCGACGCGCTCCTGGGCAATTGCGTCAACATCGCCCGGGGCGAGCCGGTCAGCGTGCTCCGGGTGGCGGAGCTGATCCGGGACCTGACCGGGGCCGAGGTGCCCATCGAGCATCACCCGGCCCGACCGGGCGACGTCGTCCGGCACCACGCCGACGTGCGCCGCGGCCTCCGGCTGCTCGGCTTCCGGGCGAGGACGGCGATCGAGGAGGGTCTCGCCCGCTACCTCGAGTGGCTGCGCGGCCAGCCCGGCGACCCCGCCTCCTGGCTGGACGGAGAGGAGGTGGTGAACTGGCATCCCGGCCCGATCGCGGATTGAGCGGCCGGATCGCCCTCACCGGAGGCGGCGGCTTCATCGGCTCCCACCTGGCCGCAGGTCTGCGCGCCGCGGGCGCCGAGGTGCTGCTGCTGGGTCCGCCCCCTCTGCGCTCGGCGACCAGCCGGTCGCTGGTGGAGCGGGGCGAGGTCCTCTGGGAGGCGGATGCCCTGTCCCGCGGCCGGGCCCGGCTGGCGGTTCTGCTGGGGGACGTCCAGGCCCTCGTCCATCTCGGCTATCGCCCGCCGGACGGGGCGGGAGCGCTGCCCACCCTGCACGCGGAGCTCACCGGCAACGTGGTGGCCACCGCCCGGCTCCTGGAGGTGGCGGGCGACGCCGGTCTGGCCCACGTCGTCTTCGCCAGCTCGGCCCAGGTCTATCCTCCCGGGGAGGGCAACCGTGAGGACGGCCCGGTCGCCCCGGCCGCGCCCTACGGCTGGGCGAAGCTCCTCCAGGAGGAGCTGGTCCGGAGCTGGTCCCGCGACCTGGGGCGGCCGGCGGCGGTGCTCCGTCTCACCACCGTCTACGGTCCCGGGGAGCCGGTGCGGCGCGCCATCCCGCGCTTCGTGAGCGCCGCCCTCGAGGGGCGGCCGCTGCGGGTCGACGGCCGGGGCGAGCACCGCTTCGCGCCCGTGTTCGTGGGCGACGTGGTCGCCGCCTTCCTCGCCGTCCTGCACGCCCGGGCCGACGGGATCTACAACGTCGGCGGCGAGCCCAGGACCGTCCGGGAGGTGGCCGAGCTGGTGGTCGCCCTCTGCGGCGGCGGGGTCCCGATCGAGGAGTCCGGACTCCCCGCCCGCCAGGCACCGCTCTGCGACGTGTCCAGGGCGGAGCGGATCCTGGGCCTGCGCTGGACCCCTCTGGAGACGGGCCTGGAGGAGGAGATCCGCTGGTTTCGGGGGCGGCCCGGGGCGATGCGGCCTCGCTCCTCGGGGCCGGGGCGGAGGCGTGGACGCGCCCCGGGCGGCGCGCCGGCGCGGCCCCGGACGGGGCCCGACTCCCGGCCTGTCCCGGCCGACCGGGACTAAGACCCAGGATGTGCGGACGCGGGCCCATTGCACGCGTCATGTGGCGCTTCCTAGCGTGCAAAGAGGATCGCCATGGTGGCATGGCGGCTGATCGGACGGGTGCTCGCCACTCGAGCCTGACTGCAGGAGAGACACGGCCGATGGACCTCAGCTTTGCTGTCATCAGCGAGAACGCGAGCGCTCACCGTCACCTCTGGTGGAAGCGGGCGCTGGACCTCGTGGTGGGAGGGATCTGCCTGGCCATCGCTCTGCCGGTCATCGGGCTGCTGGCCTTGCTGGTGAAGCTGGAGAGCCCGGGTCCCGCCTTCTTTCGTCAGGAGCGAGTCGGCCGCTTCGGGACGCCGTTTCGCATCTTCAAGCTGCGCACCATGCACGTGGGGTGTGACGAAACTCCCCACCGGGAAGCGGCCGCCGCCTGGTTCGCCGGCCGGGCCGTCGACGAGCGCTACAAGACGCTGGCCGATCCCCGCATCACCAGGGTGGGTCGGCTCCTGCGCCGGCTCGACCTGGACGAGTTGCCTCAGCTCTTCAACGTGGTGCGGGGCGAGATGAGCCTGGTCGGGCCGCGACCCGCCATTCCCTACGAGCTCGTGCACTACGAGCCCGAGTACCTGGAGCGGTTCCTGGTCCCGCCCGGCATCACCGGCCTCTGGCAGGTGACACGACGCGAGTGCCTGTCGGCGCCCGAGATGATGCAGCTGGACCTGCGCTACGTGAAGGAGGCATCCCTGTTGCTCGACCTGAAGATCCTGCTGATGACGGTGCCGGCACTGGTGGTGGCGGCCCTGGGGAGGTCCTGAGGTCGTGGGATCCTCGCCGCTGAAGACGGTCGGCGACGCCATCCGCCGCCGCCACTGGCTGGTCTGGGGGACGGCGATCGTGGCGGCGGTGCTGGCGCTGGGGGCGGCTCATGTCCGTCACCCGACCTATGAGGCCACCGCGGTGCTCTCGGTCGACGAGTCGCAGGCCCTCGACCAGGGCTTCGACGTGGCCATGCAGGCCGATCAGTACGCCACCCAGCGGTTCATCGCCATGGCGACGGAGCAGCCGGTCCTCCGGGCGGTGTGCAGCCAGGAGGGAAGGGGGTGCACCCCGCAGATCCTGCAGCGACAGATCAAGGCCTCGGCCCTCAGGACCACCGGCTTGATCGGCATCAGCGTCGACGCGTCAACCCCCGGCGACGCGAGCCGTATGGCCAACGAGGTGGCGCGGGCCGTGATCCAGCGCTACCAGCAGGTGATCAACGGCAAGCTGCAACCGCAGATCGCCTACTACCAGGGGCAGCTTCAGCAGATCGACCAGCAGATCGCCCAGGTACAGCAGGCGATCGCGCAGGTGGAGCTGATCGGCTACACGGACGCCGGCACCGCCAATCGCGAGGCGCCGCTGCTGGCCCAGCTCGGCCGGCTCCAGACCCAGTACACGAGCACCTACTCGAACCTGCAGCAGGCCCAGGTGCAGCTCTCCCGGCAGCTGAACGTGCTCACCCTCGACCAGCCCGCCACCCCACCTCCCAGGCCAATCGACCCCAACCCGAAGCTCTACCTGGCCGTGGGCGTGAGCGCCGGCCTGCTGGTGGGCTTCCTGATGGCGCTCATGGCGGAGCGGCTGCGCGACCGTATCGGCGACGCCTCCGAGCTGGCCGGGGCCACCGGCTGCCGGCTGGTGCTCAACCTCGGCGAGGGGGGACGCCTGGTGGGGCCGGCCTCGTACGGGATCCTGGCCCACGCCAGCGTCATGGGGCGAAAGGAGCGCAGCTCGGTGCTGCTGGTGGCGGCCTCGCCGGGCGACGCGGTGGACCAGGTCGGGGTCGACCTCGGCCAGGCCGTGGCCGAGGTCCGCAACCGCGTGCTGGTGGTCCAGTCCTCGGCCGAACCGGCGGCGCGACGCCAGATCGCGGTGGGATCGACCTCGGAGGTGGTGGTGGCCGGCGACGACGTCCCCCAGCAGGATGGCTTCGACCTGACCATCCGGTGCGTGCCGCCGCCGCTGCACGGACCGGCCACGCCCTGGCTCGAGGCGCCGCCCAGCACCGCCGTGATCGTGGCCACCCGGGGGCGCACGCGCTTCAGCGAGGCCAGACGCACGGGCGAGCTCCTGCGCCAGGTCGGGATCGAGCCGGTGGCGGCGGTGCTGCTGCCCCGAAAGCCGGCCCAGCGCGCCGTCCCTGGCCCCAAGCTCATCTCCGACCACGCCCCCTCCGGCGAGAACGGGCGAGGAACCGCGCACGACGGGCTCGGCTCCGGTGCCTCGGAGGGACCGGCGGCCGAGGAGGCCGTCGGCCCGGAGGCCTGAGCGTGGGCCGGACATCGACCGTGCTGGCGCTGGCCTGGGCGCCGTTCCAGGCCCGGACCGTCGCCCTGGCCCGGGTGCTGGGAGGCGAGGCGTGTTTCGTGACCGGTGGCCGCCGCCGTGGCCCGGCCACGGCGGCGTTCCGCTACCTGGGGTGTACGCGGCAGACCTGGCGCCTGCTGGAAGAGCGGCGGCCGGACCGGGTGCTCGTCGTCACGCCGCCGGTGGTGGCCCCCATGGTGGCCTGGGCGTGGTGCCGCCGGCGGGGTGCGGCGCTCGCCATCGACTGCCACACCGACACCTTCCACGCTCGCCGGTGGCGCTGGGCGCGCCCCCTCCATCGCTGGTTGCTGCGGCGGAGCCGGGCGGCCCTGGTCCACACCGACGAGGCCCTGGAGCTGGTCCAGGGATGGGGGGTTCGCGGCCTGCTGGTGCCCGATGACGTGCCCGACGCCGAGGAGGCGGAGCCGGTGTCGGGGGGAGTCCCGGGCGACCCGGCGGCACCGTGCCGGACGTCGCTCCCCGCTCGCCCCACGGTCCTGGTGGCGGGTAGCCTCGACGGCAACGAGCCGGTGGCGGAGACGGTGGCGGCGGCGGCGGCGCTGCCCGAGGTCCAGTTCCGGTTCACCGGCGATCCCCGGAACGTCCCCCGCGCCCTCCGGGAGGAGGCGCCGCCCAACGTGGTCTTCACCGGCTTTTTGCCCTATCCGCGGTTCCTGGGCGAGATGATGGCGGCCCAGGTGGTGGCGGTGTTCAGCACCGACCCCCACATCATGAACCGGGCCGCGTTCGAGGCCGTGGGGCTGGGGCGGCCGCTCGTCCTCTCCGACCTGCCCGGGCTGCGGGCCCGGTTCGCCGCCGGTGCCATCTTCGCGCCCAACCGGCCCGAGGCGATGGCGCAGGCGATCGCCCGCGCGCTGGAGGATCGGGTGGCCCTGGCGGCGCGAAGCCAGGCGCTGGCCCGGCACCTGCGCCAGCAGCGGGCCGACGCCCTGGAACGTCTGGAGCGTCTGCTGGCCGACGAGGACGAGGCGTCGGCCCCGGTTCGGGTGCTGCGCATCACCCAGCACCCTTATCCCCAGATGCCCACCGTCGCCAGGGACGTCCGGGAGCTCCTCGAGCGTGGCTGCGAAGTCGATCTCATCTGCTCTTCTACCGGCGAGTGGCGGCCCCAGGTGCCCGACGCGTCGGCCGATCCTCGTCCCGGGCTGCGCGTCTATCGGATCCCCATCGGGCACCGCCGCCGCCCCGCCATCCGCTACCCCTTCGAGTACGCCGCCTTCTTCCTCGCCGCCCTGGGGCTGGCCGGTGTGCTCGGCCTGCGGCGCCGCTACGCCGCGGTCCAGGTCGACAACCTGCCCGACCTGCTGGCCTTCGCCGGTGCCGTCCCCCGCTGGCGGGGGGCGCGGCTGGTCTTCAACATGTACGAGCTGGCGCCCGAGATGGTGGCCGCTCGTGTGGGCGGGCGCCTGGGCGGGGCGGCCCTGGCCCTGACACGGGCGGCGGAGTGGGCGGCGACCCGCTGGGCCGACCACGTGATCGTGGTCAACCGTCCCTGCTTCGACCAGCTCCGCGGGCGCGGTCTGGCGCCGGAGAAGATGTCCGTGGTCCCGAACACGATCGAGTTGCCGCCCGACCTGCCGTCGCCGGGTGAGCGCCGGGACCGCGTCCTGATCACCCACTCCACGCTGGTCGAGCGCTACGGCATCCACGTGGCCATCCGGGCCTTCGCCTGTCTGCGAGATCGGTGGCCCGACCTGGAGCTCAGGATCCTGGGCGACGGCGAGGAGCGGCCGGCGCTGGAACGGCTGGCACGCGAGCTGGGCGTGGAGGGGCGGGTGCGCTTCACCGGTCTGCTGCCCTGGCGCCGGGCGCTGGCCGAGGTCCAGCGGGCGACGCTGGGCCTGGTCACCATCGTCCCCGATCGCTACACGCCCTTCCTGCTCCCCACCAAGCTGCTCGAGTACGCCCAGCTCGGGGTCCCGGCCGTGTGCTCGCGGCTGACCACCATCGAGGCGTACTTCCCGGCCGGCGCCGTGGCCTACGCCCGGCCCGGCGATCCCGAGGCGGTGGCGGCGCAGGTGGATCGTCTGCTCCGGGACCCGGAGGCCGCTCGACGCCAGGCCGAACGGGCGGCCTCGGTCGTGGAGACGATCGGCTGGGATCGGGTGAGGTTCCGTTACCTCGCCGCCCTGGGGCTGGACGGGGGGAACGACGACCGGGCCGCGGGCCCGGCCCGTGGCATGGAGGCGGTCTCCCGCTGATGTCGCACCTGGTGCTGCTGGCGCCGGTTGCGGTCTGTGCGGTGGCGTTGCTCGCGCTCTCGGTGTGGAGGCCGCCTCTGGCCTGCGCCCTGTTCGCCTTCGCGGTGCCGATCACGGCCGGGATGGGCCGCGGGACGGTGGTCCCGGTCTTCCGGGTCAACGAGGTGCTGCTGATGGCGCTGGTGGCCGGCTTCGGCGTCCACCTGCTCGCCCGGCGCCGTCCGTTGCCCTTCAGCGCCCTGGACGTGGTGGTGCTGGTCTACTGCCTGGGCGGCGTCCTGATCCCCTCGGCGGTGGCCCTGCTCACCCAGGTGGGCCTCGACCAGTCCGAGTGGATGACCGTCCTGGGGCCGCTGCAGTACCTGCTCGTCTACCTCGTCTTCTCGCGGGCCGAGCTCACCGGCGAGGGGCTGCGCCGTTTCCTGAACGTCACCCTGGCGGCCAGCATCCCGGTGGCTGCGGTGGCCGTGCTCGAGCTGGTGAACCCGGGGAACCTCCGTCAGCTGGTCGAGGTCTACTATCCGGCCCAGCCGCTGCCCAGCTGGGACAACGTCTACCGCCCCACCTCGCTGCTGGGCTTCTACAGCGCCGTCGGGGCCTTCGGCCTGCTCAACTTCCTGCTCGCCTTCTCGCTCCTGGCCGCTCGCCAGCCCGGCTTATCGCCCTGGTGGCTGCGGGCGGTGATGGGCGCCAACGTGCTCGGCATGCTGGCCTCGGACACCTACGCCCCGGTGCTGGCCCTGCCCTTCGGCCTGGTGGCCGCGCTGCTGGTCGTCCGCCGGATCCCATGGCGGGAGTTCGCGGCCGCGGCCCCGGCGGCCCTGATCGGGCTGGCGCTGCTCTGGCCGGCGATCGCCGTCCGCCTGCAGAACCAGCTCGGGGGGGCCAGCCACGGTCTGCCCGAGACCATGGCCACGCGGATCGATTACTGGCAGAGCTTCTTCGTCCCGGCGCTGCTCCACCACGGGCTCTGGTTCGGCACCGCCACCGTCATGCCCAGCGAGGTGCCGAGGCCGCTCGTCGGCTTCGTCGACAACAACTACCTGTGGGAGATGTTCCGGGCCGGGATCCCCGGTCTGGCCATCTTCCTCCTGCTCATGGTCGCGGTGGCCAGGGCCGGCTGGGCCTCGCGCCGGAGCCCCAGCCCGGTTCGCCGGGCGCTCGGCGCCACCTGCCTGGCGACGGTGGCCTGCGTCCTGCTGCTCGACGTCACCTCCGAGTACCTGACCTTCACCGCCGTCAGCCAGGAGTTCTGGATGCTGGTCGGCGCCCTGAGCGGGCTGGCCCTGGTCGCGCGGCCGGTGCCGGTCTTCGTCGAGCTACGTCCTCCATCCCCGCCGCCCCGGTGGAGCCTCCGCCGGCGGCTGGGGGAGCTGGTGCCCGACCCCGCCCTGCTGCGCTCCTCGTTCGCGGTGCTGCTGGGCTTCGGCCTGGCCAAGCTCTTCGGTTTCCTCTTCCAGGTGGCGGCGGGTCGCCTGCTCGACCCGGCCGGGTACGGGCGCCTGAGCTACGCGCTGGCCGTCGCCACCGTGCTCTCGGTGCTGCTCACCACCGCTCCTCTGGGCCTCTCGCGCTTCCTCGCCCGTCACGAGGGGGACCGGGAGCGACGGAACCTGTACTACACCAACTGGCTGGCGATGGTGGCCATCGTCCTCGGCTTCAGCGCGGTCATCACCATGGTCGTGGCCCGACCGCTCGGCCTGGACGGCTGGCTCGTGGCCGGTCTGCTCGCCAACCTGCTCGGAGTGGCCGCGCTCGAGACCTACCGTGAGGTCCAGCGCGGCCTCGGTCGCTACACCCTGCAGTCCGTCTTCTACGTCCTGGCCAACGTCCTGCAGCTGGTCGCGGTGCTGGCCCTGGCCCTGGCGGGCCGCCGTTCCCCGGCCCTGTTCCTGATCGTCTACGGCCTCTCGGGCGTGGCCGCGCTGCTGGCCCTGGCGCCGGTCAGCCATCTCGACGTCGCCTTCCGTCCCTCGGCGCTGGGCTGGAGCCGCATCCGAGGCATCGCCGGCTTCGCCCGCCCGGTGCTGCTCCAGGCCGTCTTCTGGAACCTCTGGTACAGCGGCGACCTGATCCTGGTCCAACACCTCCGGAGCGAGGCCAGCACCGGGAGCTACGGCGCCGCCAAGGCGATCGCCAACGGCTTCATGCTCATTCCCTCGGCCGTCGCCTTCGTGCTCACGCCGCGGGTGGCGCGGCTGTCGGAGCGCGAGGTGGGACGCTTCCTGGTCCGGGTGCTGGTCTTCACCGCCGCGGTCACCCTGCCCCTGGCCACGGCCCTGGTGGTGCTCGCCCGGCCGCTCACCGCGAGCGTCTTCGGCGGCAAGTACGAGGCCGCCGCGGTGCCGCTCATGGTGCTGACCGCGGGCATGGCCATGTACGGGCTGAAGAGCGTCCTCGACAGCTGCTGGCTCGGCATCGGCCACCCCATCGTCGACACCGTGACCGCGGGGGTGGCGGCGGCGGTCACCCTGGGCAGCGGCCTCTGGCTGATCCCGCGCGCCGGTCTGGTCGGGGCCGGGCTGGCGTTCAGCGCCGGTGCGCTGGGCCAGCTCCTGGTCGCGGGAGCCGTGACCGTGTGGGCCTTCGGGGCCAAGACGCCGCGGGTACGCCAGCTGCGAGATCACGCCGTCCTGAACGAGGGCCGGCCGGCGGCCCCGGATCGCGCCCCGGCCCTGGAGCCGCCGGCGCCCTCCGGCCGGCCGGTCGGCGCGCCGATCGAGCGTCCGGCGGAGCCCGCGGCCACGCCGGCGTGGGACGACGGCGCCGGTCTGCGCGTGCTCCTGGTCGCCGAGCAGGTCGACGGCGTCCCGGACGAGGCCTACGCCAAGTTCGTTCGGGTGCTGGAGTCGGAGCTGGGACGGCGCTGCCGCGTCCTGACCCGGATCGTGCAGTCGTCGCCTTCGACCGGGGGACGCCTGAGCCGGGTGGTGTCGCGCCTGGCCGAGACGGCCCGTGCGGGCCGCCGGCCCGAGGGGCGGCGTTCGCGGGCCAGCGTCGTCGTCTACGCCTCGCGCAGCTCGCTGACCACGGCCGCGCTGGTACGGGCGCAGGTCCTGCGACGTCTCTGCCGGGCCCCGGTGGCCCTCGTCGCCCTGCAGGGCGTGGCCACCCGGGCCTTGCACCGCTTTCCCCGCGTCCTCATGCCCGATCTGCTGCTGCTGCCCACCGACCAGGACCGGCGGCGAGCCCTGGCCGCCGGCGTCAACGCGATCTGCGTCTCGGGCGGCGTGGACCTGGAGCGCTTCCGTCCCCCGCTGCCGGGCGAGAAGGAGCTGCTCCGGCGCAAGTGGGGGCTGCCGCTCGACCGCCGCATCCTCCTCCACGTCGGTCACCTCAGGGCGGGCCGCAACCTCACCGCCCTCCTGCCCCTGGCGGGGAGGACGGGGGTGACGGTGGTGGTCGTCGCCAGCCGCCACCGCGGCGCCGAGTCCGAGCGCCTGCGTGCCGACCTGATCCGGGGCGGGGTGATCCTGCTCGAGGGCTACCAGCCCAACGTGGAGGAGCTCTACCGACTGGCGGACGTCTACGTCTTCCCGACCAGGTCGCGGGAGGACGCGGTGGCGATGCCGCTGTCGGTCCTGGAGGCGCTGGCCAGCGACCTCCCGGTGGTCAGCCTCAAGTTCGGCGCCCTGCCGGAGCGGCTGGGGTCGGCGCCGGGTGTCCACCTGGTGGACAGCTCGGAGGAGCTGGTGGCGCGGGCCCTGGAGGTCCCGCAGCAAGGGGCGGCGACCCGGCACCTCGCCCAACCCTACGCCTGGTCGGCGATCGTGGACCGGCTGATGACGGCCCTGGCCGACCTCGCGGTCACGGCCACGCCTCCGTCCGATCGTCTCCTGGGGCTCCAGGTGGCGGTGCGACGGATGGTGGTGGCCCGGCGGAGCCGATGGAGGGAGCTGCTCTGGAGGGATCGCCCCGGCTACGTGCCTCCGCCGGCGATGCCCCGGGTCGTGCCCGGGACGGTCGGCCCGGGCACGACCGAACCCGCCTGCCCGGCGGCGCCGGTGGTCGGCGACCTGGGTCGCTCGACCGGTGCGCTGTCGACGGCCGCCGAATTCCACGGCCTGGCGGTGGAGCGGGCGGGGGAGGACGGCCCGGGAGCGGTACTGCGCCGCGCCCTGGCCGGGCGCTGGCCGCTCCTGCGCGTCCCCGTGGAGGTCCTGCTCGAGCTTCGGGAGCCGGCGCTGAGCGGGCTGGTCACCTTCCTGCATCGGGGCGGCACCATCTACGTGGACGGACTCCGCCCCCCGGCCCTCCCGGCGCTGGCGGAGCTGGGCCAGCGGCTGGGGCTGGCCGTCCCCGGGGTGGTGGCCAGCCCGGGTGCCGGCCTGCTCTTCCCCCCGGAGGCAGGGGAGGTCGCTCGGGAGCTGGCCGGGGCCAGGCTGATGGGCGGGGGGAGCTCGTTCGGTCTGCGAACGGAGTCCGGTTGGCGGGCCCTGGTCTGCGAGGCCGGCGACCGGCTGCCGCTGGCCGTGGAGCACCCGGTGGGAGGGGGCCGGGTGGTCCTCAGCACCACCGCCGCCGAGCTGACCCAGCCCCTGTGGCGGGTCCTGGCCTCCAACCGGGCCGCAGCCGCCCTGGTGCCGATGATGCTGCTGCGCTGGCTCTACGGCCGGGCGGCCTGGCACCCGCCCCTGGCCCTGGCCAACTTCTCCATCGACGATCCGGCCCTGCGTCGCGACCGCCTCGGGCTGCGCATCGACCTGCTGCTGACCCAGGCTCGCGAGCACCGTTTCCACGTCACCATCGCCACCGTGCCCCGGGAGCTGCCGCTGGCCGACCCGGCCGTGGTCGAGCTGCTGCGGCGGCACCCCGAGCTGGTCTCCGCCTGCTACCACGGGTGCGATCACGACGGCTACGAGTTCTACCTGCCGGAGGCCAGGCGGGCGCGCTACCCGGCCCGGCCGCTGGGCCGTCAGCGCCTGGCGCTGCGGCGGGCCGTGGGCCACGGCATCCGTTTCTCGGAGCGGCACGGCCTGCAGCTGGGGCGGGTCATGGTCTTCCCCTACGGCGTGGGCCCGGCGGCCATCTTCGGGGACCTCCGCCGCCTCGGCTTCATCGCCACCTGCAACCTCCAGGACAAGTTCCCGCTGGGGGCGCCCATCCCGGACGATCCCGAGCTCGGGCTGCGGCCGGCCGACCTGGGCTGGGAGGGCTATCCGCTGCTCTGGCGGCGGGGCTTCCGCGACCACGGCTTCCTGATCGACCTCTTCCTGGGGCGTCCGGTGCTCGGCTTCAGCCACCTGCGACCGCTGGGCCGGGCCTTCCAGGAGCTGGCGGACTGGGCGGAGGCCGTCAACCGCGCGGCCGCGCCGACCTGGGCGAGCCTGGACGAGGTCGCGCGCCACGCCTACCTGCAGCGGCTGGGCCCGCGGGGGTGGGAGGTCCTGATGACCGCCGACGAAGCCTGCCTCCACAACCCCGACCCCTCCCCGCGGACCTTCGTCGTCCGGCGACCTCACCTCTCCCCGGTGACCGTCCTGGAGGTGGACGGCGTTCGCCGGCCGGGACAGGAGCAGGTCGAGGTCACCGTGTCGGCGGGCGGGACGGCCGTGGTCCGTCTGGCCGCGGCCGGCCAGGCCGGGGAGACCCGATGGACGCTTCCGGCGCGGCACCGATGCTCGATCGTCCCCGAGTCCGAACCTCTTCGTAAGGAGCTGGCATGAAGGTGAGCGTCTCCCCCGTCTACGTGCATCCCACGGCCGAGGTCGCCGAGGACGCCAGCATCGGCCCCGGCACCCAGGTCTGGAACGAGGCCCAGGTCCGGTCGGGGGCCCGGATCGGGGCCGGCTGCGTGCTCGGCAAAGGCGCCTACGTGGACGTGGGCGTGGTGGTCGGCGATCGGGTGAAGCTGCACACGCGCTCGTCGGTGTTCAGCGGTGCCCGCATCGGCAACGAGGTCTTCGTGGGACCGCACGCCTGCCTGCTCAACGATCGGCGGCCGCGCGCGGCGACGCCAGACGGCAGGCTGAAACGGGAGGGAGACTGGGTGATCTCCGGCGTGGTGGTCGGGGACGGGGCCTCCATCGGCGGTGGCTCCACCGTGCTCCCGGGGGTGACCATCGGCCGCCACGCGATGGTGGGCGCCGGCTCGGTCGTGACCCGGGACGTGCCCGAGCACGGCCTGGTCTACGGCAACCCCGCCCGCCTGGCGGGCTACGTCTGCGAGTGCGGGGAGCGGCTCGACGCCGCGGGCGCCTGTCCCGGCTGCGGCCGGTCCCACCCCGGCCTGGAGGTGCGATCGTGATCCCCGTTTCCCGCCCCGTCTTCGGCCCCGAGGAGGAGGCCGCCGTCCTGGAGGTGATGCGCTCCGGCCAGTTCGCCCAGGCGGAACGGGTCCGGGCGTTCGAGCGCGCCTTCGCCGAGGTCACCGGTGCCCGCTTCGCGGTCGCCACCTCGAGCGGCACCACGGCCCTGTTCCTGGCCCTCCTGGCCCACGGCGTCGGTCCCGGCGACGAGGTCATCACCAGTCCCCTCACCTTCATCGCCACCGCCAACGCCATCGCCCAGGCGGGGGCGCGTCCGGTCTTCGCCGACGTCGATGACTCCCTGAACCTCTGCCCGGCGTCGGTGGCGGAGCTGATCGGCCCCCGGACCCGGGCCATCGTCCCCGTGCACCTGCACGGCAACCCCTGTGACCTCCACGCGCTGAGCGCCCTGGCCAGGGATCACGGCCTGGCCCTGGTACAGGATGCGTGCCAGGCCGTGGGGGCGACGGTCGACGGTGTGGCCCTGGGGTGCTTCGGCACCGCCGTGTACTCGTTCTACGCCACCAAGAACCTGACCACGGGCGAAGGGGGAATGGTCACCACCGGCGATCCGGAGGTGGCCGCGGCGTGCGCCAGCCTCCGCCACCAGGCGTACGCGGGACAGCCCTACGTCCACGATCGAATCGGGTTCAACTTCCGGATGACCGAGCTGCAGGCCGCGATCGGGCTGGCGCAGCTGGGTCGCCTGGAGGCCATCACCGAGCGACGGCGCCGGATCGCCTCCTATTACGACGAGATGATCCCCGGCGATCGGTTCATCAGGCCACGCCGGCTGGCCGGTGCCGGCCACGTGTACCACCAGTACACCCTGCGCCTGGCCGGTGCCGACGGCGATGCCCGCCGGGCTCGCGACCGCCTGCGCGAGCTCCTGGCCGAGGCCGGGGTGGGGAGCGGCGTCTACTACCCGGTGCCGGTGCATCGCCAGCCTGCGTATGCGGAGTACGCCAAGGTGCGCTGCCCCGAGGCCGAGCGAGCCGCCGACGACATGCTCTCGATCCCGGTCCACCACGCCCTCACCGACGACGAGGTGGAGACGGTGGCGCAGGCCGTGCGGTCTGCCTGAGGGTCGAGCGACCGGGCCGGGCCGCTCCCGGCCCCGGTCTTCTCGCCCGGCCGGTCCCGTGCCCCGAGCGGGCTGGAATCGGTTGCCCGGGCGGCCGTGGCGTGCGCGTCCGGCGTCCGTGAAGCGTCGCCGGGGGGCATACTCGACGCATGGGGGATGACCACGCCGCCGGCCTGGCCGGGCCGGCCACCGAGGACCTGCTCCGCCGCTTCCTCGACCGCCACAGCCCGGCCACCGCCCGGGCCTACGCCACCGACCTCTCCGACCTGGCCCGCTTCCTGGACACCCCGCTCCCCCAGGCCCTGGCCACCCTCCTCGGTGACCCCACCACCGCCGCCCGCCTGGCCCTGGACTACGCCCTCCACCTCCGCTCCCGCTCCCTGGCCCCGGCCACCGTGGCCCGCCGCCTGGCCACGCTGCGGGCCCTGGTCGGGCAGGCCCGGGAGCTGGGGGTGGTGGACTGGTCCCTCCGCCTCCCCTCCCCGGAGGAGGTGGAGGCGGCCCGGGAGCGCCCCCGGGAGCCGGAGACGTCCTACCTCTTCCCCCGTCATCCGGACGAGGTGGACCGGTTGGACCTCCAGCACTTCGCCCTGCGCGAGACCCTGGGGGCCAACTTCCTGGCCCCGGTGGAATCCCCGGTCCGGGTCCTGGACGTGGGCACCGGCACCGGGCAGTGGGGCTTCGAGATGGCCCATCGGTTCCCCACGGCCCTGGTGGTGGGTTTCGATCTGGTCCGGGGCAAGCCCAACCCGCCTCCTGGCTACCGCCACGTGCGCGGCAACCTGCTCCAGGGGCTGCCCTTCCGGGACGACGTTTTCGACTTCGTCCACCAGCGCTTCCTGATGGCGGGCATCCCGGTCGCGGCCTGGCCGGGGGCGGTGGGGGAGCTGGTCCGGGTCACCCGCCCCGGGGGCTGGGTGGAGCTGGTCGAGAACCCGCCCGCGCCGCGGCCGTTGGGACCGGCCGCCGGGCGCCTGTTCGGCCTGGTCCACCGGCTGGTGGCGGTCCCGCTGGGCCTGGACACGACCGGGGAGGTGTTCGATTCCCTGGACGAGTACCTGCGTCGAGCGGGGCTGGAGCGGGTCGCCCGGCAGGAGATCGAACTTCCCCTCGGTGAGTGGGGCGGGCGGGTCGGCTCCTTCATGGCCACCGACGTCCGAGCCGCCTGCACCCGGCTGTGCGAGGCCCTGGGGGCGCGGTCTCCAGAAGCGGCCGAGGAGGCGGAGGGACTGCTGCATCGCTCCATGGACGAGATCGAGCGCGACCGGACCGTCTGGCCCATCGCCATCGTCCACGGCCGTAAGCCGGCCTGAGGGGAGCGTGACCCCCGCGGCCCGGCGGCGGATCGCGACCGCATCCCGGCCGTCGGGCATCCTCCGGGGGCATACTCGACGCATGGGGGATGACCGCGCCGGCCTGGCCGGGCCGGCCGTCGAGGACCTGCTCCGCCGCTTCCTGGACGGCCGGCCCGAGGCCACCGCCCGGGCCTACGCCGCCGACCTCTCCGACCTGGCCCGCTTCCTCGGCACCCCGGTGGAGGCCGCGGTCGGCTCCCTGCTGCTGGGACCGGAGCCGGCCTCCCGCCGGCTGCTGGACTACGCCCTGGAGCTGCGCCGGCGGGGGCTGGCCCCGGCCACGGCCCGGCGTCGGCTGGGCACCCTGCGCGCGCTGCTGGCCACCGCCCGGGAGCTGGGCCTGGTGGACTGGTCGGTGGTACCGCCCGGGGAGGAGGAGGTGGAGGCGGCTCTGGAGCGCTCCCGGGAGCCGGAGGCGCCTTACGTCTTGCCCCATAACCCCGACGAGGTGGACCGGTTGGACCTCCAGCACTTCGCTCTGCGCGAGGCCCTGGGGGCCAACTTCCTGGCCCCGGTGGAATCCCCCTCCCGGGTCCTGGACGTGGGCACGGGCACGGGGCAGTGGGGGTTCGAGGTCTGCCATCGGTTCCCGGGCGCCCTGGTGGTGGGTTTCGATCTGGTCCGGGGCAAGCCCAACCCGCCTCCTGGCTACCGCCACGTGCGGGGCAACCTGCTCCAGGGGCTGCCCTTCCGGGACGGGAGCTTCGACTTCGTCCACCAGCGTCTCCTGATCTGGGGCATCCCGGTCGGGGCCTGGCCCGAGGTGGTGGCGGAGCTGGTCCGGGTCACCCGCCCCGGGGGCTGGGTGGAGCTGGTCGAGATCTCGGTCAGGCCGGGGAGGATCGGTCCCGCCACCGACCGTTTGTTCGGACTCGTCCTCGACCAGCTGGCCGGTCCCCTGGGCCTGGACACCGAGGGGGTCGTCTTCCGCTCGCTCGACCGGTACCTACGGGAGGCAGGGCTGGAGCGGGTCGCCCGTCGCCGGCACTCCCTGCCGGTGGGCGGGTGGGGCGGCCGGGTCGGTTCCCTCATGGCCACCGATGCCCGGACCGCCGGCATGCGGTTTTGCGAGGCGCTGCGGGCACGGTCCCCGGAAATGGCCGAGGAGGCGGTCGACCTGCTGCGACGCTCCCTGGAGGAGCTGGATCGGTATCGGACCGTCCAGCCGGTTGTCGTCGCCGTCGGCCGCAAGCCGGCCTGAATTCGTCGCCGCGTGCCCATCGCCGCCACGACCCCGGGACAGGAGGCGTCCACGCCGGCCGACCGACGGCCTCGGGCTCAGCCGTGCAGGGCCAGCCGCAACAGCCGGGGGAGGCGCCGCCAGGAGGCGAGGTCGGCGACCTCGAGCAGGCGAAGGAAGGCGCGAGTCGAGTCGGTCGAGGGAGGTGGGGCGCAGGTCGGGCAGGTGCCCGGCCGGTGGCCGATGAGGTGGGCGACGGCCTCGGCCAGGCCGGCCTGGGCGGGACGGCCGAGGATCGTTGTCCCGGCCTGCCGCAGCCCGGCGTCGGCGTTGGCCGGCGCCAGACCCAGGGTCGCCATGCCCAGCATACCCAGGTCGGTGACCGTGTCCCCCACGGCGAGGGCCAACCGGCTCTCCGTCCCCAGCTCGGCCGCGAGCGCGGCCAGGGCCGCTTCCTTGGTCGAGGTGGCGGCAACGAAGTCGGTCTGGAAGAAGCCCGGCACCGGCCGGACCAGGCCCTCGCCGCCGGCGGCGGCCAGGGCCTGGGCCACGGTGTCGGCGGGGAGAGAGCGCCGGCGGCCCCGCTCGTCGACGCGGAAGGCGCGAACCGCGCCCCGGTAGCGGGGATCCAGCCGCACCTCGGGCCGGGCCCCCAGCGCCATCCTCAGGCGCTCGAGCGCCGCCTCCGCCTCCGGGTCGAGGAGCCAGCGAACGTGGCCCCCGAGGTGGTCGTAGATCACGCTTCCGTACTCCGCCGTCCCCCCGACCAGCCCGTAGGCGGCGCAGCGATCGCGCAGGTCGTCGAGCGGCCGGCCGGTGGCGAGCAGGGGGCGAAAGCCGTGCCGCAGCAGGGCTCGCAGGGCCAGGGCGCCGGCCGGGCTGGTGGCCGGGAACCCCATCTGCATGGTCTCCAGGACGCCGTCGACGTCGATCGCGCAGAGGGGACCCTCGCCCGGCGGCGTCTCCCCGATCAGCACCTCGCGGTAGTAGCGCTGGAAGAGACGGGCCGGACGGGGGTCGAGGCTGCGCTCCGCAGGGGACAGCCCTTCTTCCAGGGTCAACACTCGGACGAGCTGGTGGAGGAGCCATCGCTCGGCTCCCACCGGCCCCGCCGTCGTCTCGTAGGCCAGCCGCAGGACCTCGGCGCTGGCCGCGTCCTCGGCGCTGGCCGCGGCCAGGGCCACGTCGGCCACGGGGTCGAAGCAGTAGAAGTCGGCGCTGTCGAAGACGCTGGCGTCGACCTCGGTCTTGAGCACGGCGTCGTCCTCGAGGACGAAGGCGTCGAGCCGGGTACGGTTGTCGATGACGGCCGGGCTCCGAGTCCGGAGCAGGCGATGGAGCATGGGGAGGAGGAGAAGGCGACCCAGCTCCGCGCTCCGGCCGAAGAGGCCGGCGAGGGCGTGAGCGGCCCACTGCGGGGCGGTTCCACGACGCGATAGCCGTGGGGTGAGGTCCTCCGGCAGCGGCAGGGCCTGCGCCCGGAGGCTGACGTAGCGGGCCACGGCCGAGGCCCGCTGGAGGTCCAGGGGCGGGGCCAGCCGTGATCCCGGATCGGGGCAGGCCTCGAAGAGGACGCCCTCGGCCAGGCCGAGGATCTCGTACACCAGGCCGCGGAGATGGCGGCTCACGGCCAGGGCGTGCTCGCCGAAGTAACCGAGGCCGACGCCCCTGGCCTGGATCAGCCGTCGGTGGCGGACGCCGCTTCGGCCCAGCTCGACCTCGAAGCGGGCCCGGGCGTGGCCGCGTCCCTGGGGAACACCGAGGGGCTCGATCTCGCACAGGTCGAGCACCTCGGCCCGGCCGGCCAGCAGCTCTGAGACCGTGGTCCGCACCGCGTCGAGCTGGAGCTTCCGCTGGATCTCCCATCCGGAGAAGGGAAGGAGGATCGCCGGGTGGCCCGCGAGCGACTCCGGGACGCAGGTCTCGGGGAAGAGCCCGAGCGTGAGCACGATCGAGTCATGGGCGAAGCCGAGGCGCCGCAGGCCGTCCGCCGCCTGGCGCACCGATCCCCAGGAGCGAGGCGGGTCGTCGACGAGCAGGACGACGGCCTCGGCCGCCGCCCGGCGCAGGGAGGCGACCTCGGCCCGGAGCCAGGGCTGCCCCGGCCGCATGGTGAGGGCCTCGACGTGCTCGTAGCCGAGGTGGCGGAGGAAGGCGGCCAGCAGGGGCGCCAGGTAGCTCCCTGAGGTCCGGATACCCACCACCAGGAGCGGCCGCCGCCGCTCCGGCCGGGCGTCGGCCGTCGCCAGAGCCAGGGCTCGCAGGTCTTCGGGCGTCTGGTCGAAGTTGCGGAAGCAGCTCGGGAGCCGAACCAGCTCGCGCCGCAGGTCGGGGGGGAGGTCGGGCAGCCGGGAGGTCAGGGCACGGGCGGCGGCCTCCAGGTCGGGTCGGGGGCAGCGAGCCTCCCAGGCCTCCTCCTCGACCAGGGCCTCGGCCAGCCGGTCGACGAACAGAGCCAGGTCCGTCCGCCAGCGAGTCTCGACGCCGAGCCCGGGATGGTGGGAGAGCCCCCACCAGGCCGCGCCGGCCGTGGCGCCCAGGGCCACCGCCCCGGCCCGGCCCCAGATCCCTGGCAGCCGCCGTCCGGCCCGCCGCGCCGCCCGGCGCAGGAACAGGGGGTCCCGGTGGAGATGGTCGTCGACGATCTGGAGCATGCCGGCGGCCAGTAGGTAGGCGTTGAGCAGGTCGCCCTCGGCGGCCCGCTCCGGCAGCCAGCCGGCCAGCGTTTCGAGATCGTTCAGCAGGTTGGTCAGCAGCAGTGCGGGGCGCGTGCGCGCCCACCTGCCGGTCTCCCGGTGCAGCAGCCTCGATGTCTCCTGGGACGCTCCGATCGCCCGCTTGGCCTCGGCCGGGGTGGCCTTACCCTCGCAAAGATGATTCTGGCGCGCGTCCGCGGGGAGAGGCGGTGGGCCGGTCGTGAACCGGGCGGGACAGGAGCGGGCGCCGCCTGGGCGCATGCCCCGATCGGGTCGGGCGGCGGTGCCCGGCGGTGGGAGCGGAGGTCGTGGAGGGGGCGCGGGCCCGCCGCGGCGGTTACAATCCCGGCCGAGAGACCCCCAGCTCCGGACCGTGATCATGCCCAGCGCTCCCCAGACCTTCGTCCACCTCCACAACCACACCGAGTTCTCGCTGCTCGACGGCGCCAGCCGCATCCCGCGGCTGGTGTCCCGTGCGGCCGAGCTCGAGATGCCCGCCGTGGCCCTCACCGACCACGGCGTGATGTACGGCGTCATCCAGTTCTACAAGGCCTGCCGGGCGGCCGGGATCAAGCCGATCGTGGGCTGCGAGGTCTACGTGGCCCCCCGGGGGCTGAGGGATCGGGACCGCCGGGCGGACCGCGATCCCTACCACCTGACCGTGCTGGCCGCGAACGCCGAGGGCTACCTCAACCTGATGGAGCTGGTCACCATCGGGCAGCTCGAGGGGCTCTACTACAAGCCCCGCGTCGACCGGGAAACCCTGGCCCGACACGCCCGGGGGCTGATCGTGCTCTCGGGATGCCTGGGCGGCGAGGTGGCCCAGAAGATCGTGAACGGAGACCTGGACGGTGCCCGGGAGACGGTGGCCACCTACCGGGACATCTTCGGTCCGGACCGGTACCTGCTCGAGGTGCAGCGGCACGGCATCGACGACCAGGAGAAGGTCAACCAGGTCCTGCGCGGCCTGGCCGGTGAGTTCGGGCTGCGCCTGGTGGCCACCAACGACCTCCACTACGTGTGCCGGGAGGACGCCGAAGCCCACGACGTGCTGCTCTGCCTGCAGACCGGCGCCAGCTACGACGACCCCAAGCGGTGGCGATTCGAGAGCCAGGAGTTCTTCCTCAAGAGCCCGGAGGAGATGCGGCGGGTCTTCGAGGACATGCCGGAAGCCCTGGCCAGCACCCTGGAGGTGGCCGACCAGGTCGACCTCGAGATCGAGCTGGGACGGTCGGTGCTGCCGCCCTTCCCGGTGCCCGAGGGCATGACCCCCCACCAGTACCTGCGTCAGCTGTGCGAGGAGGGCCTGCGCTGGCGCTACGGGGATCGGCCCTCGCCGGCGGTCCTGGAGCGCATGGAGACCGAGCTGGCGGTCATCGAGCAGACGGGGTTCTCGTCCTACTTCCTCATCGTCTGGGACTTCTTCAACTTCGCCCGTCGGAACGGGATCGTGACCGGCCCCGGTCGGGGCAGCGCGGCCGGCAGCCTGGTCACCTACCTGCTCGGCATCACCAACCTCGATCCCCTCCAGCACGGGCTGATCTTCGAGCGCTTCCTCAACAAGGACCGGGTGTCGATGCCGGACATCGACTGTGACTTCTCGGTCGAGGGGCGGGAGAAGGTCATCCGCTACGTGGCCGAGAAGTACGGCGCCGACCGGGTGGCACAGATCATCACCTTCACCACCATGGCCTCCAAGGCGGCCATCCGGGACGTGGGCCGGGTGCTGGGGGTGCCGCTCAAGGAGTGCGATCGGCTGGCCAAGCTGGTTCCCGTCCACCAGGGCCGCTCCAAGTCGCTGGACGACGCCCTGAGCGAGGTCCCGGAGTTCCGGCAGGCCTACGAGGCGGGTCCCCAGGTGGGTCCCGACGGCCGCAGCTACGACCTCAAGCGGCTGATCGACGTGGCCCGTTCGCTGGAAGGCGCCTCGCGCAACGTCAGCGTGCACGCGGCGGGGGTGGTGATCGCGCCCGACCGCCTGGTCCGCTACGCCCCGCTCCAGTACGGTCCCCGGTCCGTGAACGGCGGCGACGACCAGCCCCGGCAGGTCATCACCCAGTACGACATGAAGGGCGTCCAGGAGGTCGGCCTGCTCAAGGTGGACTTCCTGGGCCTCCAGAACCTGGACATCATCAGCACCTGCCTGAGGCTGATCAAGGAACGTCACGGGATCGAGATCGATCTGCTGCGCCTGGACTACGGCGATCCCCGGACCTACGAGCTGATCAGCGCCGCCGACACCCACGGCGTGTTCCAGCTGGAGGGTTCGGGTATGCGCCGCATGCTCCAGGAGATGAAGCCCCAGGGCTTCGAGGACCTGGCGGCGGCGGTCGCGCTCTACCGGCCGGGGCCGATGCAGAACATCCCCGCCTACATCGCCCGCAAGCAGGGCCGGGAGCCGATCGAGTACCTGCATCCGCGCCTGGAATCGATCCTCCGCGACACCTATGGCGTGATGATCTACCAGGAGCAGGTGATGATGGCGGCGCGGGAGCTGGCCGGGTTCACCCTCTCGGAGGCGGACATCCTTCGCTCCGCCATGGGGAAGAAGGACAAGGTCAAGATGGCGCAGCAGCGGGAGAAGTTCGTCGCCGGCTGCGTCGCGAACGGCATCGGCCGGGCCGAGGCCGAGGCACTCTTCGAGTCCATCGCCAGGTTCGCCGAGTACGGCTTCAACCGCAGTCACTCCGCCGCCTACGCCGTGATCAGCTACCAGACGGCCTACCTCAAGGCCAACTACCCGCTCGAGTACCTGACCTCGCTGCTCACCCACATGCAGGGCAAGGCGGAGGACGTGGCCACGGCCATCGTCGACTGCCGGAAGCGGGGGATCGAGGTCCTGCCCCCGGCGATCAACGAGTCGCAGGTGGACTTCTCCATCGTCGGGGACGGGATCCGGTTCGGCCTGGCCGCGGTCAAGAACGTGGGCAAGGGGGCGGCCGAGGCCATCGTGGCCGAGCGGGAGCGGAAAGGGCCGTTCCGCTCCCTGGACGATCTCTGTGAGCGCCTGGGAGGCGTGCAGGAGGTGAACGCCCGGGCGCTGGAATCGCTCATCCGCTGCGGGGCCTGCGACGCGCTGGGCGAGCGCAACCAGCTCCTGGCCACGCTGGAGCATGCGCGCCAGCGGGCCGAGCGCAACCGCCGCGACCGCGAGCGCGGACAGATCTCGCTGCTCGACCTGGTGGAGGAGGCCGAGCAGGTGATCGACTACGGCATCAGGGCCGAACCCATGCCCGCGGACGAGCGGCTCCGGGCGGAAAAGGAGCTCCTCGGGCTGTACCTCTCCGATCATCCCCTGAACCGGATCGAGGAGGACCTGTCGCGACTGACCGACACCCGGGCCAGTGAGCTCACCGCGGATCTGGCCGGCAAGGAGGTGCGGATCGGCGGCCTGGTCCGGTCCTTCCGGCGGGTGGTGACCAAGCGAGGCCAGATCATGGCCTACGCCGAGATCGAGGACCTCACCGGCACGGTCGAGGTCACCCTGTTCCCACGCGTGTACGAGCAGTTCCGGCAGCTGTTCGAGCCCGACCGTATCCTGGTCCTCCAGGGGACCGTGGACAGCGCCCGGGGCGGCCGTGGTCCGGCCCCGGCGACGGCGCTGGAGGACGAGGAGCTGGACGTCGAGGAGGAGGAACCGGAGGCCGCGGTCCTGATCGCGGAGGCGGCGTGGAGCTGGGACGACCCCGAGTGCGTCCCCCTGGCGCGCCAGAAGGTGGTCCACGTCGACGTCCCGGAGGGCGGCCCGGAGATCGTGGACGACCTGGTTGCGCTGCTGGCCAGACACCGGGGCGACTGCGACGTGCTGCTCCACTTCCGCGTCAGCGGCAGCGAGGTCACCGTCCAGGTGGGTGAACGCTTCCGGGTGACGGCGGACACCGCCCTGAAGGAGGACCTGGACTCGCACTTCCAGCGCGAGGTCACCCGGCTGGAGACGGTTCGGCCCCGGGCCGCGGCCGGGGGCAACGACAAGGTGAATGGCCGCAATGGACACGCCAGATCCGGGGTTTGAGGGATCGCTGGGACGCTACGTGGTGGTGAAGGCCCTGGAGGACGGGGTCATCATCATGGGCCTGACCCGGGGACGGGACACCCGCTCGCACCACTCCGAGCGGCTGGACGCCGGGGAGGTCCTGATCGCCCAGTTCACGGAGCTGACGGCCGCGATCAAGGTCCGCGGCCGGGCGGAGATCTTGACCGAGGTCGGACGGGTGGTGAGCGGGCCCGGCCCGTGAATCCGGCCGGTCGCGACGGACCCGCCCGGAGGCCGTCGGTGGGGATCGGGGCACCGGGCGAGATCCCGGACCTCGCGGGCACCCCTTTGGGGTAACGTGTGTGGTATCGCCGCCCGGCAGCGGCGTTGCCGTGGATGGACAGATGAGGCCGAGTCGTTCTCCCGCACGCCCGGCGGCAGCTCGCATCCGGAGGTCCACCCTCATGGCCCTGATCGCCGGGCTGATCCTGGGCGGTCTGGGCCCCGTGCCAGCGGTGGTGGGTGCCGCCTCCTCTCCCCAGCTCTCGCTGGAGGTCAGCCAGCGCTGGCAGCTCACCAACTCCCAGGGCACCTGGACGCCCTACGTGGTCACGGTGCGGAACACCGGACCGTCCGGCTTCTCGGGCGACGTCGTGCTGGTGCCGGAGGAGGGCAGGGGCTCTGACTCGGGGACCTACCCCGTCTACCAGACCCCGATCGAGGTGGGCCGGGAGAGCACCCGGTCGGTCCTGGTCTACGTCATCGACTCACCGGATGGGTATCGGGCGGAGCTGCGGGATGGCTCCGGGCGGGTGCTCGCCCGGGCCGCCGTCAACCCCGGCGTCCGCGGCAGCTCGGCCATCGGCATCCTCAGCGACCTCCCCCAGGCCGACCAGAAGATCAGCGCCCCGATGCGGGCCTCGAGCCGGATGGATACGACCTTCACCCGCTTCGCCTCACCGCAGGCGTTCCCGACCAGCGCCGTCTACCTGAGCGGTCTCACGGGCGTGATCCTGGATGACTTCGACAGCGCGGCCCTGAGCCAGGCCCAGGTCCAGGCGCTGGAGGATTTCGTCGGCCTGGGGGGCACCCTGATCGAGGCGGGCGGTCCCTCGTGGCGTCGCACCCTGTTGCCGCTTCCCTCGGAGCTGCTGCCCATGCAGCCCCAGTCCACGGCCACGGCCTCGCTGGGTGCGCTGGCCGACCTCGCCGGCGCGAGCAGCAACGCCGTGACCCAGGTGGTGACGGGGGCGATCGGTTCCCGGGCGAGCGTGGCCCTGGCCTCGGCCGAGGGGCTCCCCCTGGTGGTGGAGTCCCCGTACGGGGCCGGCGACATCGTGGAGCTGGCCTTCGACCCCTTCTCGGGCCCCTTCGACAGCCAGGTGGAGCTGGCCGGGCTGGCCTGGACCCAGGCCATCGACCGCGCCCTCAGCGGTGTGCAGGGGGCCGGACGGAGCCTCTTCTCCGGCGGGTTCGGCTCCGGCACCACCTTCGGCAACGGGCCCAACGTGGCCGGTCCAGGATCGTGGGCGCCGGGGTACTCGAGCGGCGCCGACCAGCTGGTGCAAATCCTCCAGGACACGCCGGCCGCAGCCTCACCGCCGGTGGGCCTGCTCGGCGGCCTGCTCGTCGCCTACGTCCTCCTGGTGGGCGTCCTCTCCTACCTCTTCCTGCGCGCGATGGGGAGGAGGGTCCTGCTCTGGGCCACGGTGCCCCTGATCGCGGTGCTCTTCACCGCCGGCGCCTACGTGGTGGGGTTCGGGTCGCGCGGCTCGGACTACCTGCTCACGGAGGTCCAGGTGGAACGTCTCGGCCCCCACGGCGCGGTGATGTCGTACAGCTTCGACGGCGTCTACGCGCCCCGCAAGGGTGACGTCGACCTGAGCCTGCCTGCCAACACGCTGGTCTCAACGGCGGTCATGAGCGGGCCCTTCGCCCAGAGCGGCGGCGGGGCCCTGATCACGATCGGCTCCCATCCCGAGGTACTCCTCAGCAACGTCCCGGTCTGGGCCATGCGCGGGCTCCAGACGCTTTCGGTTGGGCATCCGTTCTCGTACCAGCCCGGGCAGTCCATGCCCATCGAAGCCCGGCTGAGGTTGCAGAAGGGCCGTATCCAGGGGACGGTGGTCAACCACACCTCTCGCCAGCTGAGCGACGTGGTGCTGGTCAGCGGCAGCGGCCCCCAGGTGGTGCTGGCCTCCAGCCTGGGCCCGCACGCCAGCGCCTCCGTGGACATGCCCTTCGAGCAGAGCCTGGGGTCCCTACCCAGCGCCCGCGGGGCGCCGGTCCCGGTGCGCGATGCCTCCCAGTCGACCAGGGACGCCGTGGTCCGCCTCGCCGCCAGCCAGGCGATCAGCGGTCGTCCGGGCGACCTGGCGGTGGTGGCGCTGACCAGCGCCTCGGACTCGGTCCTGGTGGACGGCGAGCAGCCGGGCCGCTCCGCCCTGGCTGCGATGGTGGAGCCCGTGCGTCTTCAGTCGAGCGACACACTGCTGGGCACGGCGCCTCGTCCCCGCCTGGTGTCCGGGGCCTCGAACGGCGACGGCACCTCGCAGGTCGACGTCTACGATCTCGATCTTCCGGTCGGCCTCGCCTCGACGCCGGCGCTCAGCTACACCTTCGTGGACAGCCCCGACCCCACCGTGCAGTCGGTCGAGGTGTACGACTGGGGCACCCACAGCTGGCGGGCCCTGCCCAAGCAACAGGTCCCCCTGCGCTCGCAGCAGCCGGTGAACCTCAACCCGGGCGAGGTGCAGGGGGGCGTGATCAGGGTCCGGGTGCGCGAGACCCTTCCCTACCAGGCCAACCTGTCCCTGGTGGACCAGGGGGGCCAGTCGTGATCGAGGTCGAGGGGCTCTGCAAACGCTATGGTTCGCAGGTGGCCCTGGATGGGCTCGACCTGAGCGTTCCCAGGGGTGAGATCTTCGGGTTCGTCGGCCCCAACGGCGCCGGCAAGACCACCACCATCCGCATCCTGGCCACGCTGACGATGCCCGACGAGGGCATCGCCACCATCGACGGCATTCCGGTGACGGAGGACCCCTACGGGGTTCGCCGGCTGGTGGGGTACATGCCGGACTTCTTCGGCGTCTACGACCGGCTCACCGCCCAGGAGTATCTGGAGTTCTACGCCGCCTGCCACGAGGTGCCGCGTCCCCGGCGACGCCAGGTGGCACGGGAGTTGCTGGAGCTGGTGGACCTCGGGGAGCGGGCGAGCACCCAGGTGGACACCTTGAGCCGGGGCATGCAGCAACGGCTCTGCCTCGCCCGGGCGCTGGTGCACGATCCCGAGGTCCTCCTCCTCGACGAGCCGGCCTCGGGCCTGGACCCGAGGGCCCGGATCGAGATGCGGGAGCTGATCCGCGAGCTGCGCCGCATGGGCAAGACGATCTTCGTCTCCAGCCATATCCTCCCCGAGCTGGAGGAGCTGTGCACCTGGGTGGGGTTCATCGATCACGGGCGTATGGTCGAGGCGGGGCCCATGGACGACGTGCGCGCTCGGGTGCTGGCGGGACGGCGGCTCCGGGTGGAGCTGGTGGAGCCGGACCAGGTCAAGCTGCTCTCGGCCCGGGACTTGGTCCAGGACCGCCGGGGCGTGATCGCGGCGGAGATCGTCGACGACGGTCTCGAGGTGGCGGTGGAGGAGGCGTTTCCCGACGAGCAGCTGCTCGCCGACCTGGTGGGGGCAGGGGTTGGGGTGCGGTCGTTCGCGCGGGTCACCGGCGACCTCTCCGAGGCCTTCCTGCGGCTGACGGCGACGGCGGAGGAGCGATGAGCCCGTGACCTGGACCGAGTGGCTGATCCATCTGATCGACAACCCGCTGGTCGTCAAGGACGGGGTGTCGCGGATGCGAAGCTGGCGGGCGCCCTTCATCATCACCCTCTACCTGGGGTTGCTCGGACTTTTCGGCTATGCCTTCTTCGTGCTGGCCGCGATCTACCCGCAGGGACAGCGGGTGGGCGCGGCCCAGGTGGGGGCGAGCACCTTCACCGCCCTGGCCCTGATCCAGCTCTCGCTCGTCAGCCTGTTCGCGCCCGCCCTGGCCGCCGGAGCCATCAGCGGCGAGCGCGAGCGCCGGACGCTGGACGTGCTCCTGGTCAGCCGCGTGACCCCGCTGGGCATCGTCTGGGGCAAGCTGGTGGCCTCGGTGGCGTTCATGCTGCTGCTGATCCTGGCCGCGCTGCCCCTCTTCGCCGCCGTCTTCCTGTTCGGCGGGATCGACTTCCAGCAGTTCGTGGTGACCCAGCTGCTGACCGTGACCACGGCCCTGGCCATGGCCTCGACCTCGCTCTTCTGCAGCGCCCTGTTCCGGCGGACGCTGACCTCCACCGTGGTCGCGTACGGCGTGGCCTTCTTCGGCCTGGTCGGCACCCTGGTGGGGGGCGTGATGCTGACCGTGGCCGCGTACGTGCGTACCGGCAACCTGGTCGCCTCCCCGGATGCCCATCCGCTGCTGTTCGCCAACCCCTTCTACGCCGTCAACCAGCTCATCAACGAGCCCAGCGGGTCGCCCATGCACATCGGCCGCCTGCTCCAGCTCATGTTCGCCCTGGGCGGGCCGCCGGTCCAGGTCGGCCCCACCGTCGAGCCATGGCAGGCGACGATCCTGGTGCAGCTGGTGATCATCGCCCTGAGCCTCTTCGGAGCGGTCCAGCTCCTCCAGGGCTGGCGGCCGCTCGTGCCCCGCCGGGAGGACGCCGAGCCGGAGCCGGCCGAGCCGCCGGAGCTGGTCGAGGGGAGCCGCGCATGACCCAGATCCAGACGTTGCTGCGGAAGGTGCGGTACCGACTGGTCCGCGACCGGGCCCTCGCCCGGGGCGTCCAGGGGGCCACGCTGGCGGCCCTGCTGGCCCTGGCCTTCGAGCTCCTGCAGCGGCGCTGGCCGATCGATCCGGCCTGGCCGGGGCTGGTGGCCTGCGTCGGCGCCGGCCTGGGCGTGGGGCTGGTGGGCTGGCTGCGCTCGTGGCCGTCCTGGGAGGAGGTGGCCCGGGCGGCCGACCGACGGCTCGGCGGTCACGAGCGGCTCACCACCGCCCTGCAGTTCGCGACCGAGGGCGGCTGGATCTACGCCCGGCAGCGGGCGGACGCCGCCGCCTTCGCCGGTCGGGTCGACCTGACCGGTCTGGGGCCGACGCCGGTGCCGGTGCGATGGCTGGCCGTGGCCCTGGCGGCCACGGCGGCCGCGGTGACGCTGGCCCTTCTGCCCAACCCGGCGCTCCAGCAGCTGCGCCTGCAGCGCTCGTTCCAGACGGCGCAGACGCAGGCCGCGGGCCAGGTCGACGCGCTGGCCAAGCAGGCCGCGGGCCAGGCGCGCCCGGGGGAGAATCCCGCCCAGCGCCAGGCGCTGGTGCGGCAGCTGCAGCAGACGGCGCAGGCGGTGCGCGGGGCCCCGGACGCACAGTCGGCCGTGGCCGCCCTGAGCCAGGCACAGAACGCGATCCGGCAGCTCCAGGATCCCGGCGTCGCGCAGAAGAAGGATGCCGCCGCCGCCGCCGGCCAGCAGCTCGCCCAGAACCCGCAGTCGGCCGCGGCCGGCCGCGCCCTGGCCGGCCGGGATCTGCAGGGGGGCGCCGACCGCTTGAGGCAGCTCGCCAACTCCCTGCCCGGCACCAGCCAGCAGCAGCGACAGCAGCTGGCCCAGTCGCTCGCCCAGGCCGCGGCCGCCGCCGGCGGTGATCCCGGGCTCCAGCAGGCGCTGCAGCAGGCCGCCAACGCCCTCCAGCGTGGTGACGTGCAGGGGGCGCAGCAGGCGCTGCAACGGGCGGCGCAGGAGGTCCAGTCGACCGGCGCCCAGGACCAGTTCCAGGGCGATGTCAACCAGGCCATCAACGGGCTTCAGCAGGCCAAGCAGCCGCTCGAGCAGCAGGGCCAGGGCCAGGGTCAAGGCCAGGGCCAGGGCCAGGGTCAGGGTCAGGGTCAGGGCCAGGGTCAGGGCCAGGGCCAGGGCCAGGGCCAGGGCCAGGGTCAGGGTCAGGGTCAAGGCCAGGGTCAGGGTCAAGGCCAGGGTCAGGGCCAGGGCCAGGGCCAGGGCCAGGGCACCGGTGGGAACGGCTCCGGGGGCGGCTCGCGGGTCAAGCCGGCGGGCGGGACGGAGCCGGTGTACGTGCCGGGCCAGGCGCAGAGCACCGACCAAGGCGTCAACCAGGGCGGCGGCCCCGGGCAGGGCCAGGAGCTGGTGCCCTACGGCCAGGTGCTGTCCCAGTACCAGCAGCAGGCCATCCAGGACGTGGGACGGGCCGACATCCCCGAGCAGGAGCAGCAGCTGGTGCAGCAGTACTTCAGCGGTCTGGGCGGGTGAGGGCGGCCGAGCTCACCCCGGCCATGGAGCCCGAGCGCTTCCAGGCCCTTGCCCGGGCGATCGAGGAGGAGCTGGGGAAGCTGATCGTCGGTCAGCAGGACCTGGTGCGCTCGGTGCTCATCGCGCTCATCGCCGGCGGGCACGTCCTCCTGGAGGGGCAGCCCGGGCTGGGCAAGACCGTCCTCGTACGGTCGCTGGCCCGGGTCCTCGACCTGAGCTTCTCGCGCGTTCAGTTCACGCCCGACCTCATGCCGGCCGACGTGACCGGCACGCACATCGTGACCGAGGACGAGTCCGGGCGCCGGCGGTTCGAATTCCAGCCCGGTCCCATCTTCGCCAACCTCCTGCTGGCGGACGAGATCAACCGGGCCACGCCCAAGACCCAGAGCGCGTTGCTCGAGGCCATGCAGGAGCGTCAGGTCACGGTGGGGGAGCGCACCCGGCCCCTGCCCCGCCCCTTCTTCGTGCTCGCCACCCAGAACCCGATCGAGCTCGAGGGCACCTATCCTCTGCCCGAGGCTCAGCTGGATCGGTTCTTCTTCAAGCTGCTGGTGCCCTTCCCGGGCCCGACCGAGCTGGCCGAGATCGCTCGGCGGACGACGGGAGCGACCGAGGCGGAGCTGCAGGTGGTCGCCGGCGCCGACGACCTGGCCCAGATGGGGGCCCTGGCGCGTGAGGTGCCGGTGGCCGAGGCGGTCATGGAGCAGGCGGTCAGCCTGCTGCTGGCCACGCACCCCGAACGGCCGGAGGCGCCGGAGGAGGTGCGCCGGTACGTGCGCTGGGGGGCCAGTCCGCGAGGCCTTCAGTCGCTCGTCCTCGCCGGCCGCATCCGGGCCCTGCTGGAGGGGCGGTACAACCTGGCTGTGGAGGATCTGCGGGCGGTGGCCGCGCCCGCGCTGCGCCACCGGGTGTTCCTCAACTTCGAGGCCGACGCGGCCGCGGTCGACGCCGACCAGGTGGTGGCCGCGATCCTGGAGGCGACGGCGTGACCGCCCTCCGGGTCCGCTCCGGGCGTCGTCGCCGGCCCGTCGGGGACGGGTCGGGAGCGGCGGGCGGCCGGCGGTGCTGACCACCGGCGAACTCGCGCTCCTGGGTCGGCTGGATCTCGTCTATCGGCGCCCGCAGAGTGGTCTCTACTCGGGCGAGCGGCGCTCACCGCGATCGGCGCGATCGCCCGAGTTCTCCGATTTCCGCCCCTACGTCCACGGTGATGACTTCCGGCAGGTGGACTGGCGCGCCTACGCGCGGCTGGAACGGCTGGTGCTGCGCCTGTACGTGGCCGAGGAGGAGGCCTGCCTCAACCTGCTGCTGGACACCAGCGCCTCCATGGGCCTGGGCCAGCCCCCGAAGTGGGGGGCGGCGCGCCGGCTGGTGGCCGCGCTCGCCTTTCTCGGCCTGGCCGCGATGGACCGGGTGCAGGTCGGCACCCTGGGCGGCGCCCGGCTGCCGCCGTTGCGCGGACGGGACGGGGTCTCCCGTGCCTGGGCCTTCCTCGAGCGCCTGGAGCCGGAGGGCAGGGCGGGGCCGGAGGACCTGCGCCGGCAACGCTGGACGCGGCCGGGCCTGACCGTGGTCGTCTCCGATTTCCTGGCCGACGGTGCCTCGGCCGGCGGCGTGGAGGCGGCCGAGGCCGCCGCCGGGGCGTGGGCGGTGCCGCTGGCCGAGCTGGCCTCGCGGCGCCAGGAGGCGGTGCTGTGGCAGGTCCTGGCCCCGGACGAGGAACGTCCGGTGGTCTCCGGCGACGTCCGACTGGTGGACGTGGAGAGCGGCGCCGCGCGCGAGCTGACCATCACCCCCGGGCTGGTCGACGAGTACACCCGTGCCCTCGCCGCCCACCGGGAGGGCCTGGCCCGGGTGACCCGGGCCGTGGCCGGGCGCTTCGCCCACTCGACCAGCGCCGATGACCTGGAGGCCATGATGCTGAGCGGGCTGCGGGTGGGCCTGGTGAAGCGGGGCTGATGTCCCTCCTGGTCCCTCTCGCCGCCCTCTCCCTCCTGGCCCTGCCGGCCATCCTCCTCCTGTACTTCCTCAAGGTCCGCCGCCCCCAGCTCCAGGTGTCGTCGCTGCTGTTCTGGCGGCCGCACGTCTCCGACCGGCAGGCCAATGCCCCCTGGCAGCGGCTGCGTCCCGGCCTCCTGCTCCTGCTGCAGCTGCTGGCGGCGGCGCTGTTGGCGCTGGGGTTGATGAGGCCGGGCTTGATCGGGGCCGCCGGGGTGAGTTCGACCACGGTGGTGATCCTGGACGCGTCGCCCAGCATGGAGGCGACCGACGTCGCCCCGAGCCGCTTCCAGGCGGCGGTGGCCAGGGCGAGGCAGATGGCGGGTCAGCTCGGGCCGGGCCAGCAGATGGCCGTCATCCTGCTGGGCCCCCATCCGGAGCTGCTGGCCCCGCCCACCGGTGATGCCGCGGTGCTGCGCGCCGCCCTGGATCGCGCCCGTCCGGCCGGGACGCGCGGGGACTTCGCCGAGGGCGTCTCGCTGGCCAACGCCATCCTGTCCGGCCGCCCGGGCGGCTCCATCGTCATGCTCAGCGATGGCCACAGCCTGCCCCCGCCCACCCCGCCCCGGGCGCTGGCCCCGCTGACCTACGAGTCGATCGGGGTCACGGGGGAGAACGCCGCCGTGGAGTCGATCAGCCGGACGGCGAACGGCACCATCTTCCTCGGGCTGGCCAACTACGGACGGGAGGCCCGGGACCTGAAGGTGGACATGGTGGCGGATGGCCGGCTGGTCGACGTCCTGCCCGTGCACCTGGACGGGAACACGACCGCCGACCTCACCTGGAGCCACCTGCCCGCCGGCACCCGGGTGCTGGAGGCCCGCCTGGCTCCGGATGACGACTTCGCCCTCGACGACGCGGCCTGGCTCCTCACCGCCCCCCCGCCCCAGCACCGGGTGCTCCTGGTGACATCGCAGAACGCGTTCTTGCAGCGGGCCCTGCAGCTCTGGCCGGGCCTCCAGCTCACCACCCAGAAGCCGGCCGACTACCGGCCGGGGCGCTACGACCTCTACGTCTTCGACGGCTGGTTGCCCCCCGGCGGCATCCCCCAGCCGGCCCTGATCGTCGATCCTCCGGCAGGGCTGGGGCCGGTGCCGGTGGGAGGTCAGGTCGACCCCGGCGAGGTGCTGCCCGGCAACCCGCAGGACCGGATCCTGCAGGACGTGGACCTCCAGGACGTGCACGTGCAGAGCGCCGGAGCGGTGCGGTCGGTGCCGGCGGGCTGGCGCACGGTGATCGCCGCCGCCGCCGATCCCCTGCTGCTGGTGCGAGAGGGCGGGCAGCCCGGGGCGGTGCTCACCTTCGACCTCCACCACTCCGACCTACCCCTACGGGCGGCCTTCCCGATCCTGGTCCAGAACCTGCTCCAGTACCTGATGCCGGGCGGCTTCGAGAACCAGGTCTTTCCCCTGGGGCAGCCGGTGAGCCTCCAGGTGGAGCCGGGCACCCGATCCGTCCAGGTGGTGACGCCGGACGGACGCACGGTCGCCCTGCCCTCGCCCTCGACCCCCTTCACCGACACCACCCGGCCCGGCGTCTACACCGTTCGCCAGCGGCTCGCCTCGGGCACCCGGGTGAGCAACTTCGTGGTCCAGCTCCAGGACCCGACCATCTCCCGCATCGCTCCCGGGGCGGCGCCCCTGGTCCAGGCCGCCTCGCGACCGGCTGGGCCGGCGCCCCGGGGCACGCTCGAGATCTGGCCCTGGCTGATCGCGGCCGGGCTCCTCGCCCTGGTCCTCGAGTGGCTGGTCTACCTCGGAGTCCCGGTTCGCCGGCTGGCCTCCCGGGTCGGGTGGCGCCGGCGCCTGGAGGCACGGGCGTGATCGGCCTCTCCGTCCTGCACCCCGAGTTCCTGGCCCTCCTGTTGCTGGCCCCGCTCGCCTATCTGGCCTGGCGGCGCTGGCCTCCGCCGCTGTCGAGGACGCGGGGTCGGGTGGCGCTGGGCTCCCGGCTGCTGATGATCGTGTTGCTGGCCCTGGCCCTGGCCGGGGTGCGCCTGGACACCGTGCCCGCCCGCCGGGCGATCGTGGCCGTGGTCGACGTGTCCGCCAGCGTGAAGGCGCACGGGAACCTGGAGCAGGAGTCCGAGATCGTGCGCCGGCTGGCCGCCTCGAAGGGGGCCGACGACCTCTTCGGGGTGGTGACCTTCGGCCACGACGCCTCGGTCGAGATGCCGCTGACCCGGACCCCGCAGTTCGGGAGCTTCCAGACCCAGCCCGATCCCTCTTACACCGACATCGCCGGCGCCCTGCAGCTGGCCGCCGGCATGCTGCCCGACGGCTACGCCCACCAGCTCGTGCTCGTCTCCGACGGCCGCCAGAACCTGGGCGACGCGGCCAGCGCGGTGGCGGCGCTGCGGGCCGAGGGCGACCGCGTGGACGTGATCCCGGTCGGTCGGGCTCCGTCGGCGGAGGCCATGGTCACCGCCGTGGACGCCCCCTCCAGCCTGCGCGAGGGACAGACGGCGACGGTCACCGTCCACCTCCAGTCCACCGGAGAGGCCAGCGGGCGCCTGACGCTCATCGTCGACGACCAGGAGGTGGCGAGCCGGCCGGTGTCCCTGCCGGCGGGCAGCTCGAGCGAGGTCTTCCAGGTGCCCGGCCTCGGCATCGGCCTGCACCAGGTCCAGGCCGAGCTCACCGTGCAACCCGACACCTACACCGAGAACAACGTCGGCGAGGCGGTCATCCGCGTCCTGGGTCGCCCCTCGATCCTCTTGCTGGAGGGCAAGCCAGGTGAAGGCGCCAACGTCGCCGCCGCCCTGCAGGCGGCGGGCATGCAGGTGGACGAGCGGCCGGCGGCGGGCGCCCCCACCGACACGGCGACGCTGGGCCGGTACGACTCCACCGTGATCGTCGATGCCCCCGCCGACCACTTCCCCAGGTCCTCGATGACCGCCATCGCGGCGGCCGTCCACGATCTCGGCCGTGGCCTGGTGACCATCGGTGGCCCGACCTCCTACGGCCCCGGCGGGTGGCAGGGGACGCCGCTGGAGGACGCCCTGCCGGTCTCGATGGACATCCCCAACCGCAAGGACAAGCCCAAGGTGGCGGTGGTGCTGGTCATGGAGACCATGGAGGACCCGCAGGCGGACCAGGTCGCCCTGGGCGCGGCCGAGGACGTGATCGCCCAGCTCTCGCCCAGGGACCTGGTCGGCGTGACCGATGGCCGTCAGGGCTTCGTGGTGCCCATGACCAGTGCCGCCGACAAGAAGTCGATCGACCAGAAGCTCCAGTCGGCCACCCTGGGCGACCCGCCCGGCTACCTGAGCTTCCTGCAGATGGCGTTCAACGCCCTCCAGCAGACCGACGCCCCGGTCAAGCACATCATCGTGCTGGGCGATGGGGACGCCAACAGCGACCCCCCGCAGGCCGTGCAGGGCTTCCTGCAGCAGGCCCTGGCCAAAGGCGTCACCACCTCCGCGGTGGGGGTCAACGTGCACGGCGTCGCCCAGTACATGTCGTACATGCAGGACATCGCCCGCTGGGGCGGTGGGCGCTTCTACGAGTCGGACGATCCCTCCCAGGTGCCGCAGCTCTTCCTCCAGGAGAGCGTGGCCTCGCTGCGTCCGTGGTTCGAGCAGGAGCCCTTCTTCCCCAAGATCGGCAGCCCGGGCGACCTGCTCCAGGGGGTGCCGACCGGCTCCTTCCCACAGCTGGGCGGCTACGTCGTGACCACGTCCAAGCCCGCCGCCGACCAGTACCTGATCAGCCCCAAGCAGGACCCGATCCTGGCCGCCTGGAACTACGGCCTGGGGCGCTCGGTGGCCTGGACCAGCGACTCCACCGGCACCTGGACGGCCGGCTTCCTGGGCTCTCCCGTCTCCGGCATCCTCTTCGCCCGCATGGTCGCCTGGACCCTGCCCGCGGCCACCCAGCAGCTCCAGGTCCAGGCCCAGCCCAGCGGCGACGGGCTCCAGGTCGACGTGACGGGGCCTCAGGTGGCCGGGGCCACGGTTCAGGTCGGGGTCGAGCGCCCGGACCTGCAGAGTTCGAGCATCGATCTGGTCCAGGTCGCCCCCGGCCACTGGCAGGGGCGGATCGGCGGGACCACGGTTGGCATCTACCTGCTCCACGGCGCCCTGAGCAAGAACGGCCAGGTGATGGACCAGGGCGATGCCGCCATCGCCGTGCCCTACTCTCCCGAGTACCTGCAGCTGGGCCGCGACGACGGCTTCCTCCGTCAGATCGCCCGGGCCGGGGCGGGGATCGTGCTGCCCAGGCCGGAGGCGGCCTGGAGCCAGCCCTCGCTGCCCATCCCGGTGAGCACGGACGTGTTCTGGCCCCTGATCCTGGTCGCGGTCCTGCTCTGGCCGCTGGACGTGGCCATGCGCCGGATCACCCTCGGCCCCCGTCAGCTCCTGGACAACGCGGTTTCGCTGGCCGCCAGGCGGCGGGCACCCGACCTGGAGGTGGCGGTACCGGAGGAGCTGGCACGACTCCGCGAGCGGGTGGCCCGGGCCCGCCGCCGGCCGCTGGGCGTCCCGCCGCCGGCCGAGGAGGTGCGGCCCCGGGCGCCGAGCCGGCAAGCGCCGCCGGCCGTCTCCCGGGCCACGCCGGAACCGGCCCCGGAGGCGAGCGCTCGCCGAGCGCCACCGGAGCGCGAGGAGGAGGCGCTCTCGGCTCGCCTGCTGGAGGCCAGGCGACGCCGTCGGGGAGCGGATCGCTGATGTGTCCCCCGCTCTGGCGTCACCCAAACATCCGTTCGTCAACCTGGTAGACTGCCGGTGGCGGCGGCTCCCCACAGACCGCGATTCCAAAGCCGCCGCCCCTGGCCGCCGGGATGGGACCCGGCGACGGCACGGTCGGGGGCGATCCTCCGCCCCGTTGCCGGACGGCACGGTGGACCGGTTCCTCGGTCGCTCCCGGTCCGGCCGGACGCGCGGGCTTGCATGGCCGCGTTCGCCTTGGCATGGTATGGCATGTCCGGCATGGCTGACGAAGGAGCATGGCCCCAGGAAGAACCAGGGTTCCCCACAGGCCCCGGGTGCGGGTTCGAGTCCCAGCACCCGCCCCACTCGGTCGGTCCGTGACCCGTCGGGGGCCCGGGGCGGCCGGAAACTGGCTGGGAAGGATGCGATGAGACAGCTCGACGTACGGCTGACGATCGACGAGGAGGAGCCAGGCCCGGGACGACTCGGCACCCTCTCGACGCGGGTCCTCGACATGATCATCGATTACCTTCCGGGTGTGACCGAGGTCGTCGTCCTCGACACGTCCGTGGTGCCTCCGGTTGAGGTGGACCGAACGAGACGGCGATGGATCGAGTCGCAGCGCACCTCGCCGGTGGTGGGTCCGTAGCCCGACCTCGTCCCGGTGTTGCATCCGCGCCCCCGGCGCCGGGTGGTCGCGCCCGGTTCCGAGGCCGGGATACCGGCCGGGCGTGGCGAGGCGATCCCGGGCGAGGTGCCGCCGGCGCCGCCGTCGTGGTTCACGATAGAGGGGGAAGGGAGATAGGTGCAGCTCCTCGCCGGGGTCCTCGCGCTGATCTTCGGGGCCGGACTGGTGGCCGGCGCGTTCCTGCGGAGCCACGGCCGGACCCGGCTGGTGGTCGTGGCGGCGGCGCTGGTCGGCCTGGCGCTTCGCTTCGCGCTGCCGGCCCGGGTGATGCCCCACCCGACCCCCGTCGGCGTGAAGAGCCTGGTCGCCGCGATCGTGCCGGCGACGCTCTTCATCGCCGTGACGGCGGCGGCGATCTGGCGAGGCAGGCCCCGCCGGCCCGCGACGCTGTACGGGCTCGGTGTGGTCGGCGGCCTGGTCGTCGGGCTGGCGGAGGCCGGCGCCTACGGCCCCCTCTACGCCACCGTCGTCCCTCCCCTCGCGAGCGGCCTGGAGGCGGCCCTCGTCCTCTGCGTCGTCGTCCCGGGACGGAGGCCGCCCCCCGCGACCCGGGCGCGGGACGGGGGTGGCCCCTCGGGCCCGGCCGGCGAGGAGGGGGCCTGAGGGCCGAGCCGCCCGGCGAGACCCGACCGGATCGGGCGGGCGCGATGCCCGACGGCGACGGTCACGGCCCGGCCGGCGAGGCGGCGGCGTCCTGGACGGCACGCGAACCCCACACCGGCGAGCCCATGGTACGGTGCTTGACTTTTGATTTCTGATATCGGAAATTCTGAAATGATTTGAAAGCTATCGAAACCCATCAACCGGTAATCGAGGAGGGCACCACCCTGCGTGAGCGGCGGGAGGTGATCGCCCGGATGGTCGAGCAACGAGGGCGCGTCTCCGTCGCCGAGCTGTCCCGGAGCCTGGGCGTGTCCGAGGTCACGATCCGAAAGGACCTGGCCGCGCTCGAGCTCGACCATCACCTGATCCGAACTCGGGGGGGCGCCATCCGCCGCCGGATCAGCCGGGCCGAGCTCGCCTTCGAGGTTCGTTACAACCTCCACCGGCCGGAGAAGGAGCTCATCGGACGGGCGGCCGCGGCCATGGTCGGGGACGGGGAGACGGTGGCCCTCGACTCCAGCACCACCGCCCTTCAGGTGGCGAGGAACCTGAAGGATCGCCAGGAGCTGACCGTGATCACCAACAGCATCCGGATCGCGGCCGAGCTGGCGGGGCTCCAGGGTCTGACCGTCCTGGTGCCCGGCGGGAGGCTTCGATCCGAGGCCTTCTCCCTGGTCGGGGGATGGAGCCGGAGCTGGCTGCGTGGGATCCACGTGAAGCGGGCCTTCGTGGGCGCGGTGGGGTTCACCCTCGAGCACGGGCTGACCGAGGCGACCGAGGAGGAGGCCGAGGTCAAGCGGGGCCTGGTGGCGGCGGCCGGGGAGGTGGTGGCGGTCATCGATCACAGCAAGTGGGGCAAGGTCGCCTTCACGACCTTCTGTCGCCCCGAGCGGATCGGGACGGTGATCAGCGACCCTCGGGCACCTGCCGCCCAGGTGGCCGCCGCGCGCGAGCACGGGATCGTCGTCCGGCTGGTTTCGGAGCCGGGGTCGGACCCCTCCCGAAGCGGAGGTGCGGCCCGGTGAGCCAGAACCTCCTGCTCGGCGTCGACGTGGTCACCACGTGCTCGCTCCGCGCCCACCGTCCGGTGGCCCGATCTGGCGGCGTGGAGGGTGCTCCTGGACGCAGGCTGCGGCTCGGCCTCCTCGCTGCTCATCCCAGTGGGGAGGCCCCCTCTTCGTGGTGCCAGGACGCGGCTGCCGGTTCGCTCACCGCCCAGTGCTCGAAGGCGCTCCGGCCGATCGACGGTCGGCGCGTCCCGGGCAACCACCGGACCTCGCAGAACTCACCATGGACGTCACGGCGTCGAGCGAGCGGGGCGATGGCCCGACGGCGCCTCAGGGGCGGCGGCCTCGCTTTCGCCGCCGATGTCCACAGGGGGCGCCGGTGAGCCCGACCGGCCGCGCCATGGTGGCGATCGACCTGGGCGCCGGAAGCGGCCGCGTGATCCTGGGCCGCTTCGACGGCGACCGGCTTTCCGTCGAGGAAGCGCATCGCTTCCCCAACACCCCGGTCAGGCTGGGTGGGACGTTGCACTGGGACCTGCTGCGGCTGTACGGCGAGTCCATCGCCGGCCTCGGCCGGGCCGCTCGGCTGGCCGGTGAGGGCGGAAACCGCGTCGCTTCGGTGGGCGTGGACGCCTGGGGGGTCGACTTCGGCCTCCTCGACGCCCGTGGCGCGTTGCTCGCCAACCCCGTCCACTATCGCGACGAGCGCACCCGGGGCGTCCTCGAGCGGGTCTGTTCGGTGGTTCCGGGCGAGGAGCTCTTCGCCCTCACGGGCATCCAGCTCATGCCCATCAACAGCCTGTTCCAGCTGGCCGCCATGGTGGAGACGGAAGATCCCCTGCTGAGGGTGGCCCGGACCTTTCTCACCATCCCCGCTCTGATCAACCGGTTCATCGCGGGGACGAAGGTCTGCGAGTTCACCAGTGCCACCACCACGCAGTGCTACGATCCGTCTCGTCGCGGCTGGGCGCTGGACCTGCTGGAGCGTCTGCACATCCCGGCCCATCTCTTCCCTCCCATCGTCGAACCGGGCACGGTCCTGGGACCGGTGGTCGGAGAGGCGCGATCCGAGCTGGGTGGCGACGTGCGCGTGATCGCTCCGGCCACCCACGACACCGGCTCGGCGGTCGCCGCCATCCCCCTGACCGACGGTGCCGCCTACGTCAGCTCCGGGACCTGGTCGCTGGTGGGGATCGAGGTCCCCGAACCCGTGCTGACGCCGCTCGCCTTTCGGGCCAACCTCACCAACGAGGGCGGGGTGGGGGGCAGGTTTCGGCTGCTGAAGAACGTCAGCGGGCTCTGGCTGGTCGAGCAGTGCCGGCGGGCCTGGACGGGGGAGGGCCGTGGGTACGACTACGCCGAGCTCATCGCCCTGGCGAAGGCCGCCCCCTCCGGCACGGCGTTCGTCGATCCCGACGACGAGCGCTTCCTCCTGCCCGCGGACATGCCGGCGGCGGTGCGCTCGCGCTGTCGCGAGACCGGCCAGCCCGAGCCCCATGGTCCGGGCGAGGTCGTGCGGGTGATCCTGGAGAGCCTGGCGCTCAAGTACCGCTTCGTCATCCGCCGCCTGGAGGAGGTCGTGGGAAGGCGCCTGTCGACGGTGCACGTGGTGGGCGGGGGCGCGCGCAACCACCTCCTGTGCCAACTCACCGCGGATGCCTGCGGGCTCCCGGTGAAGGCGGGTCCGGCCGAGGCGACCGCGGTTGGTAACCTCGTCGTCCAGGCGATGGCGCTGGGCGAACTCTCCACCCTCGAGGAGGCTCGTGAGCTGGTGCGCCGCTCGTTTCCCGCCCGTGAATTCGAACCCCGGGCGGGCCCCTGGGAGGAGCTGGTGGAACGCTTCGACCGGGTGCTCGGCATGGCCGGCCCGAACCCAGGGCATCTCGAGCGGAGTTGAGGGGGCTTCTGGCATGGAACAGGCCTTGGATTCGGACGCCGAGCCCGTCGACGACACGGGGTTGCGGCGGACGCTCGTCGCCGTGGCCAGGCAGGCCGAAGCGTTGCAGCTGGTCCAGCATTCGCAGGGCAACTTCAGCGCCCGGGTGCCGGGCACGAACCTGGTCCTGATCACGCCCACCGGAATTCCCTACGTGGAGATGGGTCCCGAGGACCTCGTCGCCGTCGACCTGGAACGCAACACGGTGAGGGGACCTCACCGACCGTCCAGCGAGCTCGAGGTGCACTGCCTGACCTATCGGAGCCGCCCGTGGGTGGGCGGGTGTGCGCACGTGGAGCCGCCCTACCTCAACGCCCTCTACGCGCTGAACCTCCGGGTGCCCAACGTGCTCGGCAATTTCGTGTACCTGTTCGCCGGGCGGGGGCTCGCCGTCGCCCCGGCGATCAGGAGCGGGACCCGGGAGTTCGCCGAGATCACCCTGGAGGCCATGGGCGATCACCTCGGAGTGGTGTGGAAGAACCACGGCATCTTCTGCGTCGGCCACACCGTGCGTTCGGCGCTCGATCGTTGCGTCGCCGCCGAGCAGGCGGCGAAGGTGTACTACCTGGCCCTGGCCCTGAAGCGCGGCGAGCCGGACCTGGTCCCCGAAGGGGCCCAGGAGGACATGGTCCGCACCGCGGCGGCCCTCGGCCTCACCCGAGGGATCTGAGAGCGGGGATCGATCTTGGCACGGGCTGACCCCGTCACCGCCGGGCTCGATCTCGCCCTCTGGCCCCGCTTCCCCCAGACTCCCTGGCATGAGTGAGTGGTCGGACGAGGAGGCCTTCACGGCGCTGGCCGAGCGGCTCCGGCGCCGGGGCCTGGACGTGGAGCGCGTGATCACGGAGGGGTGCCGCCTCCAGATCGAGACGCCTTCCTGGGGCTACGGGGACAGCGGCACCCGCTTCAAGGTCTTCAGCTGGCCGGGGGCCGCGCGAACGATCGAGGAGAAGCTGGCCGACGCGGCCCTGGTCCACCGGCTCACCGGCGTGTGCCCCGGCTTCGCCATCCACATTCCCTGGGACCGGGTCTCCGACTGGGATGGCCTCCGCCGCCGGGCCGAGGAACTGGGGCTCCGGATCGGCTCCGTCAACCCCAACCTCTTCCAGGACGACGACTACCGCCTGGGCAGCCTCTGCCATCCCGCCCCGGACGTCCGCCGCAAGGCACTCGAGCACGTGGTCGAGTGCGTCGCCATCGCCCGGGAGGTGGGCTCCACGACGCTCAGCCTGTGGCTGGCGGACGGTACCAACTACCCGGGCCAGGACTCGATACGGGACCGCAAACGGCGCCTGGAGGAGACCCTGCGCGAGGTCTACGCCCGGCTGCCCGAGGAGATGCGGCTCCTGATCGAGTACAAGCTCTTCGAGCCCGCCTTCTACCACACCGACCTGGCGGACTGGGGCGTCGCCCACGCCGTGGCGGTGAAGCTGGGGCCCAGGGCGCAGGTCCTGGTCGACGTCGGCCACCATGCCCTGGGGACCAACGTGGAGCACATCGTCGCCTTCCTGCTCGACGAGGGGCGCCTGGGCGGCTTCCACCTCAACGGCCGCAAGTACGCCGACGACGACCTGATCGTGGGCTCGATCAATCCCTTCGAACTCTTCCTGGTCTTCACGGAGCTGCGCTGGGCGATCGAGGACCCGCGCACCGAGCCCCATGCCCGCCGGGTCGCCTACGTGCTCGACCAGTCGCACAACGTGGAGCCGAAGGTGGAGGCCATGGTGCAGTCGGTGGTCAACGTGCAGGCCGCCCACGCCCGGGCCTGGCTGGTGGACGGTGACCGCCTCCGCCGCGCGCAGCGAGAGGGCGACGTCCTCGAGGCCCACCGGACGCTGCTGGAGGCCTACGAGACCGACGTGCGGCCGCTCGTGGCCGAGGTGCGCCGGCGCCTGGGCGCCGAGCCGGACCCGGTGGCCGCCTACCGGGCCAGCGGCCACCAACAGCGGGTGGCCCGGGAACGGGCGACGGCGGCCCCGGGTCACCGGGGCTATCCGGGCGCCTGAGGCTCCGTCCCTCGAAGGTGAGAGGCCGGAGAAGGTCGTCGCCGCCCCGGGCTTCCACCCCTCGGTCGTCTACGAACGGCCGGCCAGGTTGGTGGCCTCCACCGAGGATTCGACGGTGATCATCCGTGGGTTGGTTTCGCGATTGGGCTCGGTGTCGTGGTGGTGATATCCATCGCCTTCGGCGGCTCAACACCATCGACTGGATGGACGTTTCGTCCAACGAAGGTTCGTCGCCGCCGGGCCCCTGACCCTGCGCCGAGCGCGGTCTGCCGTGTCCGCCTGGGTTGTCGCCGCGGTGGTCTGCCCTTGCCATCCCTCCTCGACCGGGTGCGCCCCGCGGCCGTCTCGCCCAGGGTCCGGTGGGAGAGGGTCCGAAGGCGGTCGGGGGGACGGCGCCGCTCCGCACGAGGTGGGCCGGGAGGCCGGCCGCCTCACACATGGGCGAGGAACCGGGCCCGGACCGCCGCCATGGCCTCGTCCGGGGGCAGGTCCCAGAGCGCCCGGTTGAAGATCTCGACCTCGATCGGACCCCGGTAGCCGGCGGCCTCGACCGCCGCCCGCAGGCGCCGGAAGGCGATCACCCCGTCGCCCATCAGGCCCCGGCCGAGCAGGGGGTCGGGGAGGGGGACGATCCAGTCCGAGACGTGGAAGCCGAGGATGCGCCCGGCCGCGCGCCGGATCTGGGCGTAGACCTCGGGGTCCCACCAGACGTGGTAGGCGTCGATCACCACCCCCACCCGCTCGGCCGGGAAACGGAGCGCGATGTCGTTGGCCTGGGCCAGGGTCACGATCACCGAGCGGTCGGCGGCGAACATGGGGTGCAGGGGCTCGATACCGAGGCGAACGCCGGCCGCCGCCGCGTAGGGGGCCAGTTCCTCGATCCCCTCGACCACCTGTCGACGCGCCGTCTCCAAGTCCGTCCCCGCCGGCGGCCCGCAGACCAGCACCAGGAGGTCGGTGCCCAGGGCCACCGCCTCGTCCACCGCCCGGCGGTTGTCGTCCCGCCGCGCCCGCCGCTCCGCCGCGGTCGCGGCCGGGAAGAAACCGCCCCGGCAGAGGCTGGAGACGCGAAGGCCGGACTCGCGGACCAGCGCCGCCGCCCGCTCCAGCCCGCACTCGGCCACCTTCTCCCGCCAGAGCCCGATCCATCCAACTCCGTGGCGGCGACAGCCCGCCAGCGCCTCGGGCAGGCTCCAGCGGTTGATCGTGATCTGGTTCAGGCTCAGGGTCGAGAGGTCGGAGAGCGGAGCCGCGGGCGGCCCCGATACCGCGCCCACCTCACTCCACCCCGGCCAGGGCCAGCAGCCGCCGCATCCGGTGGCAGGCCAGCTCCGGGTCCTCCAGGAGCCGGGCCCGGTCGGCGAGGACGAAGAGCCGGGCCAGGTGGGGGACGGAGCGCATGCTCTCCTGGGCGCCGACCATCCGGAAGTGTGACTGGTGGCCGTTGAGGTAGGCGAGGAAGACGAGCCCGGTCTTGTAGTAGTAGGTGGGAACCTGGAAGACGTGGCGCCCGAAGGCGACGGTGGGTTCCAGGATCTCCCGGTAGCGGGCGGTGTCGCCCGCGTCCAGGGCCTGAAGGGCGGCCGAGGCCGCGGGCGCAATGGCGTCGAAGACCCCGAGCAGGGCGTCGCTGTGCCGCTCACCGTCGCCCTCGATCAGCTCCGGGAAGTTGAAGTCGTCCCCGGTGTACATGCGGACCCCCGGCGGCAGCCGCCGCCGCATCGAGACCTCGCGCCCGGCGTCGAGGAGCGACACCTTGACGCCGTCGACGTGTACCCGGCTCTCGGCCAGGACCCCAAGACAGGTCTCGGTGGCGGCGTCCAGGTCCGAAGCGCCCCAGTACCCTTCCAGGGCCGGGTCGAACATGGCCCCCAGCCAGTGCACGATCGCAGGTCGGCTCAGCTGCGACAGCACCCGCCGGTACACCTGCAGGTAGTCGTCGGGGCCGGTGGCGATGCGGGCCAGCTCCCGGCTGGCCATGAGCACCGCCCGGCCGCCCTCGGCCTCGACCACCTCGCACTGCTCCAGGTAGGCGCGCTCGACGTCCTCGAGCGAGCGGGCCGAGCCCGGGGCCAGGTGGTCGGTCCCCACCCCGCAGACGGCGACACCGCCGGCGGCGCGCGCCTCCCGGATGGTCCGCCGGATCAGCTCGGCCGCCGCCGGCCAGTCCAGCCCCATGCCGCGCTGGGCGGTGTCCATGGCCTCGGCCACGCCCAGCCCCCAGGACCACAGGTGCCGGCGGTAGGCGAGCGTGGCCTCCCAGTCCAGGTGGGCGGGTCCGCCGGGGACGTGCTCCGCCAGGGGGTCGGCGACGACGTGCGCGGCGGCGAGCGCGATCCGGCACCGGATCGGCCCCTGCGGCCGCGGGAAGGGCCGGGCGGGCCCGACCCGGTAGGTCGTGAGCGTCCCGTCCGGCTGCGGGAGCCGGAGCTCGGTGGTGACCCGGCTCACCGGCTCAACTCCGGGAGGTCGACCCAGCGGCGCTCCCGCCAGGAGCGCTCCGCCGCCTCCGCCAGCTGCACCCCCTTCGCCCCCTCCAGGAAGTCCCAGGGGAAGGGGTCGCCGGCCACCACGTGACGCAGGAAGAGGCTCCACTGGGCCTTGAAGGCGTTGTCGAAGGCGGTGTCGGCGTCGACCCGCTCCCAGTCCTGGCGGTAATCGTGCTCCTGAGGCAGGTCCGGGTTCCAGACCGCACGGGGCGTGGCGCTCCCCGGCTGTACCCAGCAGTCGTGGAGGCCGGCCACGGCGCTGCCCTCGGTCCCGTCCACCTGGACGGTGAGCAGATCGTCGCGCCGGACCCGGGTGCACCAGGAGGCGCCGACCTGGACCACCACGCCCCCCTCCAGGGTGAGGATGGCGTAGGCGGCGTCGTCGGCGTCGGCCCGGTAGCGGGCGCCGGTCTCGTCGACCCGCTCGGGGAGGTGGGTGGCGCCCAGGGCGACCACGGAGCGCACCGGGCCCAGGATGCGATCGACGACGTAGCGCCAGTGGCAGAACATGTCCAGGATGATGCCGCCGCCGTCCGCCCGGCGGTAGTTCCACGACGGCCGCTGGGCGGGCACGTCGTCGCCGGGGAAGACCCAGTACCCGAAGTCGATCCGGGCCGAGAGGAGGCGGCCGAAGAAGCCCTGGTCGACGAGCCGCTTCAGCTTGACCAGCCCGGGCAGCCAGAGCTTGTCCTGGACCACCCCGTTCTTGACCCCGGCGGCGTGGGCGCGGCGGGCGAGATCGAGCGCGCTGTCGAGATCGGGCGCGACCGGCTTCTCGCAGTAGACGTGCTTGCCGGCGGCGATGGCGGCGGCGACCGTCCGGGGACGGACCCGGGTGGCGAGCGCATCGAAGTAGACGCTGTCCTCGGGGTCGGCGAGGCAGGCGTCGAGGTCGGTGCTCCACCGCTCGATGCCGTGCCGGCGGGCGAGCGACTCCACCTTCTCCGGGTTGCGCCCGACCAGGATGGGGTCGGGCCAGATCACCCGTCCGTCGCCGAGGTCGATCCCGCCCTCGTCGCGGATGGCGAGGATGGAGCGGACCAGGTGCTGGTTGGTCCCCATCCGCCCCGTGACCCCGTTCATGATCACACCCACCCGTACGCGCTCTGCCACGTCCAACCCTCCTCTTTCCATGATCCCGTGCCCCGCTCTCACTATCGCCGCGACGGGCCGGCCATGTCCCACGGTGGCACGGGCGGATGGCGGGGGCCGAACGCCGGGGCACCGATCGCCCGGCCGGAGGCCCGACGATGCGATCATGCTCCCGGGCCCGTACAGGTGCGGGCGCGGTCGCCGAGCGACGGGCCGGTTCGCATCGAGGCCGAAGGGCGGGCTGAGGAGGCGCATGGAGTTCGACGTCCTGATCAGGAACGGGGCCGTCTTCGACGGGACGGGCGCACCGCCGCTGAGCGCCGACGTCGGGATCGTGGGGGATCGCATCGAGGCGGTGGGTGATCTCTCGGCGGCGACCGCCCGGCTCGACCTGGACGCGGCCGGCCACGCCGTCGCGCCCGGCTTCATCGACACCCACACGCACTCCGATCTGGCCTGGACGCTCGGTCCCGGGCTCGAGCACGTGGCCGCGGCCAGCGTCCGGCAGGGCGTCACCACCGAGGTCTGCGGGAACTGCGGTTTCAGCCCCTTCCCGCACCTCAGCCACCGCCGCGGGGACGTGGAACGCCACCTGCGGACGCTCTTCGGCGCGACGCAGGTCGACTGGCACGACCTCGACGGCTTCGCTGCCGCCGCCCGCCGGGCGGGCCTGTTCGCCAACCTGGCGCCGCTCGTCGGCCACGGCAGCCTGCGGGTGGGCGTGCTGGGCTTCGAGGACCGCCCGCCGCGAGACGACGAGCTGGCGATCATGAAGCGGCTGCTCCGGGAGGCGTTCGAGCAGGGTGCCCTCGGCTTCTCGACCGGCCTGATCTACATGCCGGGCGCCTTCGCCGGCACCGACGAGCTGATCGAGCTGACGAGGGAGGTGAGCCGGTTCGGCCGCCCCTACGTCAGCCACATCCGGGGCGAGACCGACATGGTCCGCCGGTCGGTGGAGGAGGCGATCCGAATCGGCCGCGAGGCCGGCGTGCCCACGCACATCTCCCATCACAAGGTCGCCGGCCGGGTGAACTGGGGCCGGACCGAGGAGACGCTGGGCGTCATCACCGCGGCCAGGGACGGGGGCATCGACGTGACCGTCGACGTCTACCCGTACACGGCCGGGAGCACGTTGCTCTACGCCATCCTGCCCCGCTGGGCGCAGGACGGCGGCGTCGAGAGGATGCTCGAGCGGTTGAGCGATGGCCAGGCGCGCGACCGGATCGAGGCCGATTTCGCCGCCGGACCGCCGGAGTGGGAGAACCTGGTCCGGGCGGCCGGCTGGGGCGGCATCGTCATCGCCACCTGTCCTGGCCGGCCCGAGATCGAGGGCCACTCGATCGGCGAGCTGGCGGGCCCGGGCCGGGAGGCGGACTTCGTCTTCGACCTCCTCCTCGAGCAGGAGGGGAGGGTGACGATGATCGTGCACTTGATGCACGAGGCCGACGTGCGGCGCGTGCTCGCCCACGAGGCGGCGATGATCGGGTCCGACGGCATCCCGCTCCCGGGCAAGCCGCACCCGCGCTGGGCCGGCACCTTCAGCCGGGTGCTCGGCCGCTACGCCCGCGAGGAGCGCCTCTTCGATCTCGCCACCGCGATCCACAAGATGACGGGGCTGCCCGCGGGCCGGTTCGGCCTCGCCGGCCGGGGCCGGCTGGAGCGGGGTGCGGTGGCGGACGTGGTGGTCTTCGACCCCGGTGCCGTCCTGGACCGGGCGACGTATGAAGAGCCGCTCCTGGCTCCCCGCGGTGTGCGCGACGTCTTCGTCGGCGGCGTCGCGGTGGTGTCCGGCGGGGAGCTCACCGGCGCCCGGCCGGGGCGGGTGCTGACGGCGCGGTGAGGGCCGGGGAACCGGCGGTCGGCCCGATTCGGGCCGGACCGCCCTCCTTCGCCCTGCCGGCCGGCGGAGACTCCGAGTCGAGCCCTCCACCGGCCGCCGCTCAACGACCCGACTGCTCCTCGGGATCGCCCACGTCGCACTCGCCGCAGCTGTCGAGCCCGAGTTGCTCCGGCCACAGGCCGCCGACGTCGCTCAGCTCGTGCTCCCAGGTCACGCCCAGCCGCCGGGCGCGGTGCTCCAGGGGCGCGGCCGGCTCCGGGCATGCGCTCGGGTCGATCCGTCCCTGCTCTGTCATCGCTGCCGGCGCCGGTAGGAGACGGCGTAGATCCGGGAGCGGGCGGGGATGAGCGGGTCGCCCGAGGGCTCGATCCCGTCCACCAGTCGGGCCGGGTCGAAGAGCAGCTGCCGCTCGTCGGCGTCGCTCGGGCGCTCGACGCTCAGGGTGCCGAGCCGGACCTGCGGCCGGTCGGCCGGCCAGGTGGCGGAGGCGTCGTCGATCGGATCGCCCGGGGCGGCGAGCTGCACCATCACCCGGAACTCGGCGGGGCCCCGCCGGAGTCGCTCCCGGAGTTCCTCGAAGAGATAGTTCGGGCCCCTGGTGGCGGCCTCCCCGGCGTCGAGGTGCCGCTCCTCGCCGGCCGGGTGGATCCGGTAGCGGCCGTGACGGGCGGTCCCCTCCCGGTTGACGAAGCGGAAGGCGTCGGCGCTGAAGTACGACTCGGTGGCGAAGCTGGCCGGCGGCGCCTTGGCAGCCTCCAGGAAGCGCCTGGCCGCCGGGTGGGTGGCCGCGAACTCCTCGACCGGCGAGGGGGAGGCGGCGCCGGGGCCGCTGGCGGCGAGCGCCTGCAGGAGGCCGAGGAACTCCTCCACGGTGCGGGCCGGGAAGCCGTCGTACGAGTGCGCCACCAGGTCGGTCTCGCCGCCGTCGGGAAGGTGGAACCTGACCGCCATCCCCCGGGGGTTGGCGTTGGGATCGGTGTCGGGGATGTCCGGGAGCCCGGTGAAGTCGGAGAAACGGACCGTGACCGGGACCCTGCCGCCCTGGAGGTGCGGCGCGCGCGAGAGGTCCCTGGCCTCGTCGGCGGCGGTGAAGCTGCCCTCGCAGACGATGCCCTTGGCGTGGACCGGCCGGTACCCGGGGTGGACGCCGAAGAGGGCGTCGAGCGTCTCCAGGAGCCGCCGGTGGAGGTCCGTCTGGGTCACGTCGCGGGCGGTGCCGCTCATCGCATCAACCTCCTCGTCCCATGCTCGGATGCCGACGGCGCGAGGCGACCGGGCCGGCGTCGCGCCTCGCCACGCCGGGCATCCATTCCAGCATGTGCCTTCCGGAGGGGCGCTGTCGCCTCCGAACCCGACCCGGTTCCCGTGTCGCTCCTCCGAAGCGAAGGGCGGTGCGCCCCGCCTGCCCATCGCCCGGCGTCCGACGGGTCGGGGAGCCGGGCCCGGGCGGTGGGGATTTGCCTCCGGGACCTCCATCCCGCTCCCATGAACAGGAGGATGGCGGCGCCGCGACCCCGCCGGCGGGTTGGGGTCGTATCGGGTCGCCGGCGCGGTCGTGTCGCCCGCATCGCCGGGCGATGGGCCCGCCGGGTCGTCACCGCCCACGGATGAGGTTCGAGACATGGATCCACAGGCGGAGAGGCTGTTGAGAAGGCTCGATCGGGCGTGGTCGGCGTTCACGGAGTCCTACGCGGGGCTGCCGGACGAGGCGCTGCTGGAGCCGGGCGCGGTGGGGGAGTGGTCGGTGAAGGACGTCATGGCCCACGTGAGCGTCTGGGAGGAAGAGGCGCTGAGGTATCTGCCCGTGATCGCGGCCGGAGGCACGCCCCCGCGCTACGCCGCCCAGGGCGGGATCGACGCCTTCAACACCCGGATGGCGGAGCGGTGGCGGGCGCTCTCCCTGGAAGAGGTACGGCGCCGGCTGGACGAGACCCATCGCCGGCTGGTGGACTTCATCCGTTCGGCGCCCACCGAGCAGCTGCGCTCGGAGACGCGCGTTCGCCGCCGCCTTCGCCTCGACACCTACGGTCACTACGCGCTGCACGCGAACGACATCCGGGCCTGGCGGGGGCGGAGGGCGGAGCGCTGATCCGCTCGCCCACCCGGCCGCCCGCGCCGTCGAGGAATCCGGCGCGAGCGCCCCGGTCCCCCTGCCCAATTGCGATCGAAGGACGGCAGCCGGGCAAGGGGCCCGAGCCCCTCATCCCGAACCCTGGTGCCGGAGGCGGAAGCGCTGCAGCTTGCCGGTGGGGCTGCGCGGCAGCTCGTCCACGAACTCCAGCCGGCGCGGGTACTTGTAGGGCGCGATCTCGGCCTTGACGAAGTCCTGGAGGGCGCGGGCCCGGTCCGGGGTGCGCGGTCGGCCCGGACGGAGCACGACGTAGGCGGCGACCACCATGCCGCGCTCCTCGTCGGGCAGGCCGACCACCGCCGCCTCGGCCACGTCCGGGTGCCGGAGCAGCGCCTCCTCCACCTCCGGGCCGGCGATGTTGTAGCCGGCGGAGATGATCATGTCGTCGGCGCGGGCGCGATAGCGGAAGAAGCCGTCGGGCTCGCGGACGTACACGTCCCCGGTGAGGTTCCAGCCACGCCGCACGTACTCCCCCTGCCGGTCGCCGCGCAGGTAGCGGCAGCCGGTCGGCCCCTTGACCGCGAGGTGTCCCTCCTCGCCGTCGGGCAGAGGGCGGCCCTCCTCGTCCTGGACCTCGGCCACGTACCCCGGCACCACGCGACCGGTCAGCCCCGGCCGGGTCTCCTCGGGAGGGCTGGCCACGAAGATGTGCAGCATCTCGGTCGAGCCCAGCCCGTCGATGATGCGGATGCCGGTGCGGTCGTGGAAGGCGGTCCAGGTCGCGGCGGGCAGCGTCTCCCCGGCCGTGACGCAGCTGCGCAGGCGGCCCACGCCTCCCTCCTCGAGCATGGGCAGCATGGCCCGGATCGCGGTCGGGGCGGTGAAGAGCGTGGTCACCGGATGGCGGCGGATCGCCTCCAGCAGCTGCTCGGGGCCGGCCCGTTCCAGCAGCAGGGTGGCGGCCCCGGCCCGCATGGGGAAGACCAGGAGCCCGCCCAGCCCGAAGGTGAAGCCGAGCGGGGGGCTGCCGGTGAAGAGGTCGCCCGGCCCGGGCCGGAGCACGCGCCGCGAAAACGTGTCCGCGATCGCCAGGACGTCACGGTGGAAGTGCATGGTCGCCTTCGGCCGTCCGGTGGTGCCGGAGGTGAAGGCCAGCATGCAGACGTCGGTCGCCGCCGTGCGCACGTTCGGGAACCACTCGGGCAGGCGGGCCGCCCGCCGCGCCAGGTCGTCCATGCCCCCGCCGCCGTAGGGCACGACGGTCGCGCCGGGGATGGCGGCCGCCTCCAGGTCGTCGAGGTGGCGAGCGTCGCAGAGCGCCACCGCCGGCGCGGCCATCTCCCCGATGGTGCGCAGCTCGCCGGCGCGGAGCATGGGCACAGTGGTCACCACCACTCCGCCCGCTTTCAGCACGGCGAACCAGCAGGCGATCAGCCAGGGGTGGTTGGGTCCGCGCAGCAGGACGCGGTTGCCGGGCACCAGGCCGAGGTCCTCGACCAGGAGGTGGGCGACCTGGTTGGCGCACGCCCACACCCTGGCGTAGGACCAGGTCTCGCCCTCCGTGACCAGGCACGGCCGGTCGCCCTGCCCGGACTCCACCCACCGGTCGAGCAGGGCGTCGGCGCAGTTGAGCACCTCGGGGTACCGCAGCTCGGGGAGGGTGAAGATCAGCTCGGGCCAGGTCTCGGGAGGGGGGAGGTGGTCCCGGGTGAAGGTGTCGACGTGCGCCGAGCGGCCGAGCATGGCTCCTCCGGGGTGTGGACGGGCGGTGCGCGGCCGTCGCGGTCACGTCGCGCCGGACGTGGTCCCGCCGGACCGCCCACCGTCGAGCATAGCCCCGGCCGGCGGTGGCGATGACGCCCGTCGTGAACGTCGGGTCCGGGAGGCCGGGGCGGCGTCGACCCGGGACCGGGGCGGATGCCAACCGGACTCCCGCCCCCGGCGGCCGGCCGTGCGGCCCGAGCCGGCCACTGGGGAGGTCGTCCGCCGCCGGCACGGCCGGGGCTTCGAGATGGTCCGGGCGACGCCGGTGGACCTGACCGCCAACCATCGCCGTCCGATCGTCCCGTCTGATCCCCGGCGCTCCTCGCCCGGCGTCGGGTGGTCCGTTCCCGTCAGCGCCCGGGAACCCGGCCCAGGAGCAGCAGGATCCGGCGTACGTAGGTCCAGCCGCCCTCCTCCCGCCGGAACCCCATGCCGGTGCGGTCGGCGTGACGCTCCACGAAGTCCCGCACGGCCCGGATGCGCTCGGCCGAGAACTCCTCGGGCGTGATCCATTCCTCCAGCCGCGCCCGGCGCTCGACCAGGCGCTCGTCGACGACCGAGATCCCGGCCGCGCCCATCAGCTCCCGGTAGGCGGAGGCCGGCCGGCTGGCGGCGTGGGTCGGGTCCCGCAGCCGCTCCAGCTCGGTCTGGGCCGCCGCCCGGTCGGGGTCCTCGGCCGCGCACTGGTCGACCACCAGCACCCGGCCACCGCTCACCCGGGCCATCTCCTTCAACACCGGCAGCGGGTCGGGGATGTGGTGGATGGCGAGCGCGCTCGCCACCAGGTCGAAGGAGCCGGAGCGGAAGGGCAGGTGCTCGCCGTCCCCGACCACGCAGGCGATCCAGGGGTGCTCGCGCCGCCCCAGCCGGAGCATGGCCGGGGTGAGGTCGAGCGCGACCGCGAGGCCGGCCCCGGCGAAGTGCTTGAGGAAGCCGGCGCTGCCGGCCCCGACCTCCAGCACCCGCTCGCCCGGACGCGAGCGCGCGAACTCGACCACGCCCAGATCCCGGTACCGGTCACGCGTCCGCCTGGTGAAGGCCTCCGCCGTCCGCGAGAACTCCCGTCTGACCGCCTCTCTCTGGTCCACGGGTTGGATTATCGGGGGGCGGGGCGCCCAGCCGGCCCCCGTCGGCTCGGGGCGTCGGCCCGGTCGAGATGCCCGGTGTTCGCCCTGCTCGACCATCGAGCGGATGACCCCATGGCCGTTGCCGTCTCCGTGGGCCGGTACCGCCTCGTGCGCCACTCGCGTGGACGCGAACCCTCCCTTCCCGGGGAGGCCCCTCCGAACTCGCCGACCAGTACAATCAGGTGGCTGACGAGCCCACGTAGCTCAGTCGGTAGAGCACTTCCTTGGTAAGGAAGAGGTCTCGGGTTCGAGTCCCGACGTGGGCTCCATCGCCCCTCCGGAAGGCCGATCCGTATTCGGGTCGAACCTCCTGGAACCCCTCGGGCGGGGCGACGGGACCCGTTGGGAACCTCCCGGGAACCTGCCGAGGTACGTGGCGTGCGGCGGGCCCTGGCACCGGGAGGTGACCTCGAGGAGCACCGACCGAGCCGAGGATCCGGCCGAGTGGGTGGCCGAGCTCCAGGAGGGCTACGGTCGTCGGGTGCGGCTCCCGCCCTGCCGGACTCACACCGGGCGCTGTTGGAGGATCTGGTCGTGTTCTGATCGCTTGACGTGGTCGCGTCACTGCGGCTACGGTTGGGTCTGGTTCGCATCCGAACATTCGTTTGGGTAGGGGCGCCACGATGAGCTACGACCTGCTGGCACTCTGCCGGCTCGAGGGGGTCTCCTGGCACTTCCTCGCCCGTGAGGCCCAGCGCCCCGGCGACCTGGAGCGGCTGCTCGAGGGCTTCGCCCTCGAGACCGGCCCCGAGGCGGAGAGGACCCTCGAGGTGATCCGGCGGGCGGACCTGGCCGAGCACCGCGAGGCCGTCGCCCGCCTCCTGGAGCGGACCAGCGCCGAGGGCATTCGTCTCACCACCGTCCTCGATCCCGACTACCCAGCGAATCTCCGGCTGGTCTACAACCTGCCCCCCTTCCTCTTCTATCGCGGCGAGCTGCGTCCCGACGACGCCTACTCGGTGGCCGTGGTCGGCCCCCGCCAGCCCAGCCCGGAGGGCCTGGCCCGGGCTCGGAGGCTGGCCTGCCTCCTGGCGGCCCATGGGGTGACGGTGCTCTCCGGTCTCGCCCGCGGCATCGACACTGCGGCGCACGAGGGCTGCCTTGCCGCCGGCGGCCGCACCATCGCCGTCCTCGGCTCGGGGATCCGTCGCATCTACCCACCCGAGAACGCCGGTCTCGCCGAGCGGATCGCGGCCGGTGGCGCGGTCGTCTCCCAGTTCTGGCCCGACACCGGCCCCGCCTCCTCCACGTTCCCTCGGCGCAACGTGGTCATGTCGGGGATGGGCCAGGGCACGGTCGTGGTCGAGGTGTCCGAGACCAGCGGCGCCAGGATGCAGGCCCGGCTCGCGATCGAGCACGGCAAGCAGGTCTTCCTCCTCGCCAACCTCGTCACCGATCGGCCGTGGGCCCGACGCTACCTGGACCGGCCCGGGGTCACCGCGGTCTCGGAGGTCGACGACATCATCCGATCGCTCCGTTCCCCGGCGCAGGTGGAGCAGCAGGCCCAGCAGCGTCTGCAGCTCTCCCTGGACCTCGTCTGATCGGGTGTCGACCCTGGCCGAGCTGCTCAAGAGGGTGGGGATGGCGCCGGCGGCGATCGCGGGTGGCTCGGGGGACGCCCGTGACTCGATCATCACCGTCATCGAGCATCCCGAGGTTGCGACCCGGCTGATCGTATGGTCGATCGTAGGTGGCGTCCATAGCACCATCAACTAAGAGGGTGCGCGGATAGGCGGCGAGGAAACGTAGCCAAACAGGCATCGGCCCCGACGGTCATGACGTCACTACCCATCGATGACCATTGGAGCGCCGATGCCTGCCACCCCATCATGCGTCCTCGAGCCGCTGTGGGTCCAGCTCTGCTCTTGCCTCAGCGATCGGATTCCCATTCCCTGGGCTGCCACCGCCCACGCATCCCCGACCGCGTGGTCTTCGAGAAGCTGGTCCCGATGCTGAGGTGTCGCCTGCCAGAAACTTGGGACCACCCGGAGGCAGTTCTTGCCAGAAACATGGGACCGGGTGACGGGGTGGTTGGCCAGGAACTGGGGACCACCCGGTAACCCACGCCGACGGCCCTCCGGAGGTGTGGTAGGGCAGCACCTCGACTTGCGACGTGGAGGTGCTGCCGTGGTACCGGGAGGTTTCCATGGTGGAGGTTCGGGAGGTGCTCCGGTTGTGGCTGCGGGGCCACGGCTACCGGAGGATCGCCGAGTTGGTGGGGGCGGACCACAAGACGGTCCGCCCCTACGTGGCGGCGGTCCAGCGCGCCGGCCTGGAACGCGGGGCGGTGACGAGGCGCTGAGCGATGAGCTGCTGGGGGTGATGGCCGAGCGGCTGCAGTCGGGGGCGGCCGTGGCACCGGTACGGGGAGGCCTGGTAGCGGCTGGAGGGGGAGCGGGGGTTCCTGACCGAGAAGCTGGAGGCGGGCCTGCGGCTGACCGAGGTGCATTCCCTGCTGGCCCGGCGAGGCGTGGTGGTGCCGTACCGGACGCTGCACCGGTTCTGCGCGGCCGAGCTGGAGTTCGGCGGGCAGCGCAAGACGGTGCCGGTGGCAGACGGCGAGCCGGGAGTGGAGCGGCAGGTGACTTCGGGCGGACGGGCCTGCTGAGGGACGGGCCGGAGGGTCGCCGACGCCTGTGCTGGGGCTTGGTGTTCACCGCCTGCTCTAGCCGGCACCAGTTCTGCTGGCTGAGCTTCCGGCAGACGCTGCCCGAGGTCATCGAGGGGTTCGAGCAAGGCGTGGCGCTTCTTCGGAGGCGTGTTCGCGGTGATCATCCCGGACTCGCTGAAGGTGATCGTGATCGAGGCGGCCCCCCTCACGCCGCGGCTCGACCAAGCGTTCCTGGAGGACGCCCAGGCGCGTGGCTTCGAGATCGACCCGGCCCGGATCAAGAGCCCACAGGACGAGCCGCGGGTGGAACGAGCGGTGCCGTACGTGCGCGAGTCGGATTCCAGGGCGAGGAGCAGCGCTTTTCCCAGGCCGCCGCGCTGCTCGCCGAGGCGGGGCCCGACCTCCTCGCCCGTGCCAGCTTTCCCAAGGAGCACTGGCGTCAGGTCTGGTCCAATACCCCCCAGGAGCGCCTCAACCAGGAGGGGCACCCCATCGAGGGATCCCCATCGGAGCGAGCTCCGATGGGGTGCCCCGGGACGTGTCCCGATGGGGACCCCGAGATCCGCCGCCGCACCGACGTGGTCGACAGCTTCCCCGACCGGGCCGCCATCATCCGCCTGGTCGGCGCCGTGCTCGCCGTGCAGCCCGACGAGTGGGCGGTGGCCAGGCGCCACCTCGGCGTTGAGTCCCTGGCCAAGGCCCGGACCGAGGCCACCATCCCCGGCCTGGAGGCGGCGAGCTGATGACCAGCGCCGGCCTCCTTGCCATCGGTGACGATGCCCGTGACGACCACGCCCGGGCTCACGACCAGCAGCGGACGGCCCGGTCGGTGAGCAGCCGTTCGTCGCCTCCGGACGCGCCCGCTACGGCTCCAGGGCCTGCCAGCAGCGGGCCGACCGCCGGCGCCGGCTTCCTGCCGGCTCCGACCTCGTAGCCGGCTTGGCCACGTAGCTCGGGCAGAGCGGCGCGCTCCTCACCCAGACCGGTCCGCCCAAGCTGCGAGCAGCGTCACCTGGGCGACCGCCGGTGCGACGCGTGTGGACGGTTCTGCCGCAACCTCGGCCCGGAGGCACGGCGCCGGCGGCGACCAGATCGTAACCGTCGCCGAGCTCCTCGGCCTCGACGATCCCACCGCCGGGAGGTGATGTGTACGGCCCCCGTCATCGAGGACGACCGTGGGTCCCGCTCTTCCACCACTTGACCGGACGTGGCCCATCTCCATCATCAGCGATGATTCGGCGAGACAGATGAATCCATTCGGTGATCGATGTCAATCAGTCGACGATGCGCTGTCACCAAGGCTTCTGGGTGAGTGGCATCCAGATTGGTTCGAACGACCGTAGATAGCCTCTAGGATCGCTTCGACAGCACGTTCGGGGGCTTCATGCTCCCATATCCTAACTACCATCCACCCTTGCTCTGTGAGTAATCTGTTGGTGTCAGCATCGCGCTCACGATTACGCTCGATTTTCTCACGCCACCAATCGCTGTTCCTCTTGGGAAAAGTCCCATGCTCAGGGCACCCATGCCAAAAGCAGCCATCCACATATATGGCCACCTTGGCTTCTGGAAACACGAAGTCGGCTCGGCGTCGCGTACCGGGGATCGGGGAACGATCCGCAGCGAACGCTAGGCCCAAGTTCTCCAGCCGGGACCTGATCGCCAGCTCCGGAGGGGTATCACGTCGTCGCGTAGCCTGCATCCGCTTACGCACCTCGGGCGAAGATGCCCGTGGCCTCCGCCTCTCGAAAGAGTCATCCGCTCTTCTCATCTTTTTCTCTCACCTTCGCACGTGAGCCACACGGTGTGCGAGCTCAGAGACGAATCCAAGACGACCATCAGCGACCTCCCGTACGCATTCTACTCCTCCATCGATGTCCGCCGACACCAATGGATGGGTCCATCGAGCACGCGTTCCCCCGCCGAATCCATGAAAAGTGACGGGCCAACCCGGTTGAGCAATCCGTGGCAGTTGCGCTGGGGACCAACGCAGACGGGCGTCCGCCAGGGCGCTCGGCTGCATCGGATCGGGAGAGCCGACCAAACCCCCGTGGTCACGCCTTCATTGACGATCACGATGGATGGTGAGGAATCCCGTGGATCCAAAGAGCGCAGACCTGTCGAGAAACCGATTGAACCACCGGCAGGACGGTTCCCCCAAGTGGAGGCAGGCCATGCAGGCACCACCGCCGCTATAGCAGCCGGGATCGAGCGGGCAGCGGGTTTCGCCGTACACCAGGTCGTCCAGAAAGCGATGCAAGTTCGTCTCAAAGACAGCCTGCAGCCCACCGAGCACGAATTCTCCTCGGACTGCAGCATAGACGATGAAGGATAGGTGATGGGGAAGCAGATACTCAGCAAGAGCATCACGTTCAATTCCCGCGAAGGAAGCGAGACGACGAATGGTACGGTGCGCATAGGAATGGAGGAGGGTGACGAGATCACGTCCAAGAGGCTGTGGTTTCTCTTGTGCTGGCCATGGCACATCGACAGATCCCATCAGCGAGAGACGTGCGTCGCGGCTGCTCTTGGCTGGTGGGAGGTGATGTCCGAGGTCGACGAGGTACTGGTACACTGCGTTGGGATCCAGTTGGAAGAGCAGTGCTTCCGTTTGGGTGCGCAAGCCGTAGGCTCGGATGCGACCTTTCTCCTTGAACGGGACGAGGCGAGCAGCCCCAGGGCTCGGATCCCCACGGGTGTACCCGAAGGCCAGTGTGACCACGGGGAAGCTCGAGAGCAGGTCAACGGTAACGAGACGGGCGTTGTGGAGGGCATCCGCATAGGCGCTCTCGTAGAGCGTCCGAAGCGGGGGCGTCGTTCCCTCGATCATGTCGGAGACTCGCATTCGCCCCCCGGCCACAGCGGAGGCGAGGGCGAGCGCCTCCTCGTGAGCTCGATCCCGCACCCGGTCGGGGAGGACGACGGACGTCTCCGAGTCGCTGGCGTCGACCTCACCGCGTTCAACAGCCTGGCGCGCAAAGTCCTGAGCCGTTTCCTCGGAAAGGCCAGAGCGGCGAAGCATCTCCACGAGGCCGGCAAAGGTTTGACGTCCTTGAGTCGGGTCCGTTCGTGACATATCGTCGAGGATCCATTCCAGTGCACGTGCTCCACCACCGTTAGCTCGAAGTCGAGCCGCGACCACCGGATCCGGCGGATTGACGAGCACTGTGAATCGAGGCGAGAAGACGACGGCTGCACGGTGAACCGTGATGGTCATCCCCCCGCCGCCACAAGTGCACGATTGGAAGGGAAAGCCTTGCGAGACGGTGACTTGGCACTCGGGACAGTAGAACAACAGCTCGCGTGCCCTCGCCGTGCCTGGCAGGCGGACGGCGACGGCATGGTGCTCGGGACACCGGGAGATCGTCGGCTCACGGGCGGCACCACAGTCGTGGTAGGCGACGAACTGCATCTGTGCCCATGCACGGGCACCGCACTTGCAAGCGGCATCGTCCGAGTGTTCGATTCGGTTGCACGCTTTGCAACGCCACTGCTTGGGAAACGACTCCACTCGGACTCCGCGGTCCTTGTTGAGCTGGACGACCTCGACCGTCGTTCTTGCACTGAGCTGATCGGCCAGCCCGTTGTCCCTGTGGGAGCGTGTCCACGGGATGAGTTCCCTGATGATCGCGGCACGTACCGCCTCTTGGTCTAGGGTAAGGGGGACGGGATCAACCCACGCGTCGACTCGCCAGACTCGGCCAGCCAGATCCGCGGTCTGGTCGGGTAGTAGACCGAAGAAGATCTGGGAAGTACCTCTCTCAACCCTCACCGGCTGCCTCCCCGCGAATAGACTGGGACCTGCTCCTCAACGTCGCGAAGGGATAGCATCGGTGGTCCCGTCGCAAACAACTCTCTCACCCATTCGGCTCGGTTCGTGGGATCGTAGAGGACGCCGTAAAAGTCTTCGAGGTATCGACGGAGATCATTCCTCAGGCTCTCGTCCAACGGCCCCGTAAAGGCCAGCATCTCGACGAGCGCTCTGAATTCGTCGTCCTCGCGTACCGGCAGTTTCTGGAACGCTTGCCGGACGTAAGCGGGCTTCGTGAGCCGACGGAGGCCTGCCGCGAGGGCGGCTGGTTCGTGTACCCCATAGAGACGCCCCTGGACTAGCCCAGCGAATGTTAACTCAAGCACTCGACGACTCTTGGCGGTGATCGGCACAGGGTCGACGAATCGATCCGCGTGTTCCACGAACTTCGGAAAGCTCCGATACACGGCAGCATCGCGCTCACGGCTGATCTTGTGGAGGACGATCACGAGTCCAGGATAGGTGCGACCCACGCGGGAAGTCGTCTGGATGAACTCAGCCGTGGTAAGAGGTAACCCGACCATGACCATGGTGTTCAGCCGATCGATGTCGACTCCATGCGAGAGCATGGCCGAAGCCGCGACGAGATGGAGCCTCTCGTAGAAATCATCCGCAGGATGGATGAGGCGAGTCAACGCCTCTCGGATCTCCTCTAGCGGCGTACGACTAGTCAGCGTCGCTGTGTTCAGGGGCTGGAGCTGCAATTGCGACTCGAAGGAGCGGGCAACGGCTTCGACGTCCTTGAGGTTGGAGCCATAGATCACGTCTGTACCGTAGGCCCATACGAGGTCGGAAAGGGCTTCGAGATGAACGCCGATCTCATTGGCAACGGAGACCGGATCCTTAACGGCGCGTCGGACCGCCCGCTGGAGTGACTCGCAGAGCTGATCGGTCGCGTACTCGATCGTCACACCCCGCGGAGCCAATCCAGCGAACCGTCGAGCCAGTAGCCCACTACTACAAGACCAGAACGAGCGTCCGACCTCCGGGCCTAGTTGCGGAAAGACCCGCCCTCGACGTCGATAGAGGGCCTCGACCTGGTGATCGTGTCCAGTGAGGGTCGCCGATGACGCGATGATCTTCGGAGGAAGGGAGGACTGCGTCTGAAGGTGATCGAGCAAGGCCTCGTAGTGGGCGTCGACCGCACCGAGACTATCGCTGAGCAGGTGCAGCTCGTCTTGCATCCGGATGGAGGGTGGGTACAGACGAGGGTCCTGATCGAGAGGTTGCACGGGAGTCGAGCAGCCGGGGAACAGGCACCCCGAGGGGGCAGAACTCCGAGGGGCGTAAGTGAATCCGTGGGAAGGGCAGCGGCCGAGAGGAGAAGCATAGAACCCTCTCATGGCAGCTTGCATCGATATGCTGGCAGCCTTGTCCAACGTGCCGAGAACGACCGTCGGCAATAGTCGAAAGATCTCATCATCGACGATCCGAAAAGGAAGCGGATCCCCCTGCCACGGGCAGCCGTGTGCGGTGCACACGTGGTCGAGTGCCCATCGCTGCTTGTCGAAACGCATCTCCAGTCCGTCCGACTCGCAGAAAGGGCAACGGAGTAGTACCCGATAGCGTGCCGGCATCTCGGGATCATTGGGATCTGGACCACCAGCGCCAGCCGAGTCTGGTTTGATCCTATTCGGTACCCCGTTCTGACCGACGAAGAATCCCAGCGAAAAAGGATGGCCAGCGATTCCCTCCCGTCTCCGCAAGAGTTCGGCCGCAGCGAGGACGTCGGCAAATCGTTGCGTCTGCTGGAGGGACAACATGCGTAGGGGGAAGCGGGCCCAGGAAGTGATCCCCTCACGCTTGCCGCGTAGACGATCGTTGAAGGCGGCTGTAACAGAGAAGAGCAGATACGTTTCGGTCTTACCACCGCCCGTTGGGAACCATAGAATGTCGACTACGTCCTGCTCGGTGTTCGCCGAATGGGCGGAGAGCGCCGGAAGGTTGGCGAGAACGAACCCGATCTGGAACGGGCGCCATTCCGTGTGGCGTACAGCCCGTGCTTCGACGAAAGCACGGTTCGCCAGGGCAAAGGCTCGGCACAGGTCTGGCTCCTGCTCAAGGAGCTGGTAACCGACTCGGAGGCGGTCGACCTCTGTCCAGAACTCCCGAGCCCCATCGTCTGCTTCTCGGCGCATGTGCGCATCCCAGTGCTCTGCCCGAGCTCGCTGATCGAGTACGTCACTCGACCACATCCGGCTCCCCCATCGCTCTGCTGCCTCGACCAGGGCACGGAGAGGTGGAAGGGGATCAGAGGCGAGTGCAACGAACCGGAGATCCGGCGTGGGCCCGGCTGCCTCCGAATCCCAGTAGGCAGGTCGAGGCTGATCGTGGTTCAGGACATCGGTCGTCCGGAAGGACGTCGACGAGATCCGTTCAACTCCACCGTTCACCCCGTATGCAGGCACGCGCCGGTCGTATCGGAAAGAGTCCGGCAGCCTGTCGAGGACGAAATCGGATGTATCTCCAACGTCGACCTCGAGTTCGGCCTCGTAGAGCGTCGTGTCCCAGCCCGTGAGCGTCTCCGGAGACACGTTGACGAGCGTCACCACGAGTTCCGGACCATCCTTACCCGCTTCTACATCTGCAGCGAATTCGCAAGCTAGGCCTCGGGCACCGATCCTCTGGAAGGCTAGCTCGAATTCCGGCCGTCCTGCAGTGGTGTGCTGCCCGACACCGCGCGGGGCCGGGAACGTCACCGTCACCTCGACCGGCGTGGTCTTCCGCCAACGATCGGCATTCACGTTATCTGTGCTCTTGGGCAACTCTTGCCAGACAACGACGCGACCACGGCAGGTGAGGATGCGGTTCTCCAAGCTAGTCGGTCGCACACGAACGCCGATCGCGCACGGGTCGAGTCGCTCGCCCCGCTCCCCCCGGGGGCTGTTCCGCACTACCTCCTGGGAAGCTATGCGTCCGAGCCAGAAGCGGCCTCCAGGAGCTACTTTCATAGTCGCGAACCGGTCTCCGCGAGCATCCGCCACGACCTGATCCAGTAGCCAAGCAACGAAGCGTTCGGCATCGCGCTGGTCAATCTTCGACATCGTGATCCTCCAGACGTCCAACCTCCATGAGTGGTACCTCCCGAGGCGAGGTGCTCACGAAAACCACACGTGCCTCTACAACCGCTTCTCGTAGGTCTGCGATCGAGAGACCGGTCTCTGGGTCAACCCGCGAATGGTCGCTGATCACCGTCGAACTCCGCGCCGCCTCGGCAAGTGCGCGCCCCGCGGCCCGCCGAAACCCTCGCTTACGCTGCACCGCAGCGAAGGTCTCGCGGAGTCGAACGGTGTCGAGCTCGAGCCCGAGGGCGACGTTCATTCGACGGAGGTCGATCTCCTTCTGTGGAGCGAGCCGACCATCCAACGAGACCCAGCTCCTCACGGTATCGACGCCCTTGTCGCAGCCGAGGTCGGCCAACCTCCTGCGCAGCTCGCCGACCGTGAGGCCCGATTCCTTGAAGCGAGCTCGGACTCGCCGGTGGTAGTCCTCGATGAGGAGGCTGCCAGCGAGAAGGTCTGGACGCCGCTGGCGGAGACGCTCCTCAAGAGCGTCGAGGAGGCCGAGCCGTCCACTCCTCCTGCTGAGGAGCAGGCAATCACCAAGCTGCAACTGCTGAGGGAGGGTGTCGACGATCCGAGATCCTCTGCGCACCTCCACGGGTCGGTCGATTTGGAGTGCGATGCGACCGAGTTCGGTCGTAACCTCGACAGCCGGCACGAGAGCCGACCGGCAACCCTCGTCCGATGGCTGGGCGAGCCGTTCCTCCGACCCCTCCGCCCCGATGCTCAGCGGGACCTCGCCGAGGAGCGACTCAAACGGATCGAACGGATCCGGTTCGGCAACGAAGCTTGGACCGACGGCCATCCTGATCACCGGTGCCGCGGCTGCGACGGCCTCCACCGGTGGCGGAGGCTTCGTGCCGATCAGCGAGTGCCAGGTGCGCTCGCGCACTCCCTGGCTCCCCCACCGCTGGCGAGCCTCCTTGAGTGCCTCAAGGATTTGCCTACCCTCGGCTGCGGCACGATCGCCCAGCACGAGAACTCGTACCTCACGGGCGATCCCCGAGTCGAGGTGGTGCCAGTCCCACCGCGTCGGGCCAACGGCGATTGCCTTCTCCCACGTGCCCTCGCGATTCAGCCGGCCCCAATACGCAGGGACTAGGCGATCCGCAAGCCTCTTGCTGGAATCCGCCCCGAGGACGGCCAAGAGGGCCTTTGACGCAGCCCTGCTCCTGGTGATCACAAGGGTTTCCGCTCCGTCCCTTGTAGCCTGCTCAAGCGCAAACTGGAATGGAGTACCCTTCTCGAGGGCAGCACGCAGGCCTCCGAGATCGCTGGCGAGGACACCAGCGATGTCGTTGAGGTCGGGAGGGAGCATCCTCGCCCATTCGGCGATCTCTGGTTCGAAACTCGCCGTTGATCGCGGTGCCCACGGTGGGACGCCAGCGAACCGATCGAACTGAGAGGGGGTAACCGGGAGGGATAGGAGAACCTGGAGGTGATGCCAAGCGGCAGCAACACCCCTCCTGACCAGACGAGGGGGCTCGGGGCCGGCTAGTTCACACAGGAGTCGTAAGTCTTCGCGCACGTTCTTGGCAGCCAACTCGGCGTCGGGATGATAGACGGCTTCGATCGTGATCGTGATCCCACGGGCGATCGTCTTCAAGCGATCGTATGATGCGGAAAAGGGAACGCAGTGATCGGTCCAGGCTCCGAGTATGCCATTCCTTGGCACGAGGTCTTCGTAGGACCATCCCCACATCAAGTCGTCTTCGGCTCTTCGAATGAGGCTTGGATCCAGCGGATCTGCGAAAAGGGCAACCGTGAGCAAGCGAGCGTCTCCGACCACCCGGCCAGCGAGATGGTCCTCGATGAGCACGTCCACGTTCCAGTCGACACATCTCTCGCCCAGGAGCAAGCCACGGACCTTTCTCCCGCCCAGTGGGCTCTCGCCATCTGGGCCGGTCTGCCAGCACGGGAAGACGCTCGACAGGGGCACGCGGTCTCCTGAATTCCTTATTTGCAACTGTTTCCATGTGCGGGCGGCCAGGGCTACGTCCGCTGTCACGAGCCCGACGCATAGCGACCTACGCTGCGCGAAACTGCGCAGGAGGAGCTGTGCTGCAATCAGGACAGAGATCTCGCCGGCGGGGGTGGGATAGACGAGGCAGAGGTTGCGGCGGCGGTCGACGACGAGATCGACGAGCGCGAGGATCGCTTCGTCGACCCACGCCAGGCCGCTGCGAGCCGGGCCTCCCTCGCCTTCCCGTATGAGCCGGCCCTCTCGTGCGATGCCCACCAAGCTCGCAGGGGGTTGTTCCTCGATCAGGTACGAATCCCAGGACCGCACCCAGCCCTCCCCCAAACCCATCCACAACCTCTCACTGCGGCCACAGCTGCTACCCAGCCGGGCACGTTGTGCCCCTCAAGTTCGGTGCGCCACCCCACTCTTCAGCACCGCCATGATACCTACGTCGCGTCGACGACGCAAGAGCACGATACCTCAGAAGCAGTTGCCTGTGACGACGACGCGAGTGCGATCAAGGAACAAGGCGCGGTCCAGTGACAGGGGCCACTGCAGTCCGGGGTGAGAGGATGCCGCTCCTCGATGTTCGTGCTGAATCGCCCTGAGCTTTCTGGAGGCTCCGTGGTTTGGATTTGCGCGGCAGCGGTTGCCTCGCGCTGACGATCGTATGGGATGCGGTAGGTCCGCCTGAGGGGGGCCGCTGCCGGCGATGGGAAGGCGACGACGGGAGGTGGGAGGCCCGGCTGGGCATCGTGCTGATGCGGGTCATCTCACCCCGAACCGTCTCGGTGGAGGTGCAGGGTCCCGAAACACATCAGGCACTTGAGCCCTGGCCCGCTTCCGCCACCGACGCTCGAACTCGACTGACGGCAGGTCGTAGCCGTGGCCGCGCGAGCCGACCGAACGGACAGCGCCGGCCTCGCTCAGGCGCTCGGTGTAGCGGATGGCCAGATTTGGACGCCGTGGTCGGAGCGGTGGACCAGGTCCTCCATGTCCTGGCCGCCTCGAGCCCTCAGCGCCATCTCCGGCGCGTCTAGGGTCAGCCCGGCGTGGAACGAGTCGGAGACCCGCCAACCCACGATCGAGGGGCTGAAGGCGTCGATGGTGAACGCAACGTAGACGAAACTCGACCAGGTGCTCACGTACGTCGGGTCAGCTCCCCGGAGCCGGTTCGGAGCAGGCACTCGGGAGTTCCGGTCGACCAGATCAGCGGGCCGCTCGTCGAGCTCGCCGGGCACGGTGATGCGCCTCCGCTTCCCGCGGACCACCCCCTCTGGGTCAAGCTCGCACATGAGCCGGCTCACTCGGTCGCGACCGACCCGGACGCCTTCACGGTTCAGCTGCTGCCGGATCTGCTCGATGCCGTAGACGCCGAGGTTCTCCTGGTGCACGCGCGTGGTCGCGAGCTTCGGCTCCTCGTCCGACAGCTGGCGCGCGACGCCAGCCCGTGGACCTACCCCGCTACGACGGACAACTTCATTATCTTCCCTACGCTGCCCCTGCCCAGTGCGCCGACGCCCGACGGGTCTCGTAGGCGGCGGGCGTCGGGTAGCCGAGCGTGGAGTGGAGCCGCTGCCGGTTGTAGAACACCTCCACGTACTCGAACACCGCCGGTTGCGCCTGCGCTCGCGTCGGCCGGGCGTGGCGGTGGATCAGCTCCACCTTCGGGGTCGAGTCGAACGACTCCACCACCGCGTGGTCCCGGCATGGCCGCGGCCGCGACCGGCTCTGCCGGATGCCGTGCCGGGCCAGTAGCGCCGACGTGCACCGGCTGCCGCGATCGGAGGGGAAGGTCAGGCCGGGAACGGGCTGGCGCTGCTCGATCGCCATCCGGAGCGCATTGCGGACCAGATCCGCGCGCAGGTGGTCGGCCATCGCCCAGCCCACCGCCCGCCGCGAGGCCAGGTCGATCACGGTGACCAGAGAGGCCCGCCCCTCCCAGGTCCGCACGGACGTGCGGCCGCCCGCCCAGCAGAGGTCGACGTCGCCGGGCTGGAACTACCGCCCGATCAGGTCCTCGGCGGTGACCTCCGCCTCCGGGTCGACCACCGTGGTCCGCTTCCAGCGCCGGCGGTGCCGGCCTTGGAGCGGCTGCTCGCCCATCGGCCGGGCCACCCGTGGCGCACCGTACGTCTGCCGGAAGTTGGTGGAGATGGCCCGCACCTTCTCGGCCAGCTCCCGGTCCTCCTGCGCCCGCCTCGACGGCCGCTGGCGGCGCCACTCGTCGTGGGCAGCACGGGAGGCCGTGAGGACCGCGCCGGCCCGGTTGAGGCTGCGCCCCTCGGCCTTCTCCGCCTCGATGAACCGGTACCGGCCTACCGGGTCTCCGTGGCGAAGAAAGCCGCCGCCCGCTTCAGGAGGTGCGCTCCTCGCGCCGCACCCGGTTCCCCTTGCGCAGCCGCACCAGCTCCTCGTGCTCGCGGCTCGTCACGCTCGGCTTGCGGCCGGCATCGACCTCGGCCTGCTCCCGCCACCGTACCAAGCTCTCGGTCGGGTCGAGCTCCCGGGCGATCTCGGCAACCGACCGGTCGCCCTGCCGGCAGGGCCCCACGACCCGGGCCTCGTCCTCGGCCGTGAACGCCCTCCGCGCTCGCCGCTGCTGCATCGCCCGCTCCATCTGGCGAGCATCCGCTTGGGCCGATCGGTCCCTACCTTGGACGTCCGCCATACCGGGGTAACCCACATCACGCGCAAGATTTCCGGCACCTCGCTTAGCTCCTCTCCAACGCGCGCCGCAGGTTCCGGCGTCTGTGACGATACAATGCCCCGGTGATCGACGCTCTCGTGGAGTTCCCATACGACTCGGGCTGGGTGTGCCAGTCGGTTGACGCCATCCAGGTCGATCTTCCACGGTGGGTACGTCACCGGCTGAGCCAGGACATTACGTCTGTACCCAGTCTTCGCTGCCGAGGCCTCTGGAACCTTGCCGAGGTACGCGCCGCCAACGAGATCTGCATGCTCATGGCCGACGCGGTCATGAAGCGCGACTCGAGCCCGTACCGCGCACACACCAGCCGCACCCTCTACGACTTGACCGGCATTCGCCGATTCGGTAGTTGCACGATCTGCCGTTCCTGCGGTCTGAGACGGCTCGAAGCCCATGAGGGAGTGGGGCGTCTTCCGCGACGTGAACCATGCGCAGCTCTCAGAGGTTCAGGGCGGTAGGAGGCGGCACAGCCGGCGGCTCATCTCCCTGACCTCGTGGTCGATGCGCTCGACCATGGTGCGGACGTGGTCTGGCATCGTGCGCCAGTTGCAGTCGGTCTCGCGGACCTCGGCCTCGTCCCGCAGGTCGTCGTACGGCGCGTTCTCGTCGATCTTCAGCGGCTGACCTCGTGCTGTCCAGCTCACGGCACCGCTCTCCGGGATCGAGTGCCCCGTCAGGAGTGGGATGTCGGTCTCGACCTCGCGCGCACCGAAGCGAGCCACGTTCGGCCGTCTGTGAAGCACACCCCGCCCGTCGAGGCCGACCACGTCTGGCGCACTCCGTCGGACGGGTGGGGGAACCGACTCTCGTTGCCGCCTCACCACCTCCTGGTCGGAGCGAGGACCAGTCAGCGATTCGAGCGTCGCGCTC